>Ga0102589_1000413_pt1 | contig 91102 bp, 91 predicted proteins | sample AraplaMF_Col_mLB_FD_76858 | JGI IMG/M metagenome (GOLD analysis project Ga0102589, IMG submission 76858) | Arabidopsis root microbial communities from the University of North Carolina, USA - plate scrape MF_Col_mLB | ecosystem: Host-associated > Plants > Roots > Endosphere | place: USA...
CCCAATCATGAAGGTTGCCTCGGGCGGCGAACTGTCGCGCTTCCTTCTGGCGCTGAAAGTCGCGCTTGCCGACCGCGGCTCGGCACCCACGCTGGTCTTCGATGAAATCGACACCGGCGTCGGCGGGGCAGTGGCGGATGCCATCGGCCAGCGTCTGCGCCGCCTGTCCAAAACCGTACAGGTTCTCTCCGTTACCCATGCACCTCAGGTGGCGGCGCGGGCGGCGACCCATCTTCTCATTTCCAAGGGGCCCTCGGGCGACGGCAGTGAGCGCATTGCCACGCGCGTCGCCACCATGCAGCCGCAGCACCGCACCGAAGAAATTGCCCGCATGCTCGCCGGCGCGTCGGTAACGGATGAGGCGCGGGCTGCGGCTGCGCGCCTGCTGGCGGCCAAGGACTAACGGCTGACGGCTATTGCCACACCAGAGCCAATCATGACGCCACCGGCGGTGCGGTTCACTCTGCGGACGATCCTCGGCTCGCGCAGCATTTTTCTTGCGCGCACCGCCAGCAACACGTGGCCGCCTATCACGACTGTTTCCACGGCGATGATGACGGATGCGAGCGCCAGGAGCTGATCGACCGTCAATGACGTACCGACCACGTTCGGCAGGAGTGCGACGTAAAACAGCGGCATTTTGGGATTGCCGAGGTTAAGGGCGGTTCCCGTGGCGAAAATCGACAGCAGGCCGCGCTTGTCCCTTACCGGCTGCAAATCGGGGACGACTGGCTCGGCTGTCCAGAGCTTATAGCCCATCCAGATCAGATAGGCAGCGCCGCCATAGCGCAACACCGCCATCACCGTCCCCATTTCGGCCGCGAGAATCGACAAGCCCAAGGCTGCGAGTGTCAGGAAGATCAAGATGCCGGCAACGGTGCCAGCGCCATAGGCAATACCCGAGGCGGCGCCGTGAGTGATTGTCCGGGCGACGATTGTCATATTGTCCGGTCCCGGACTGGCTGCAAAGACAAGGAAGGCCGCTGCGAAGGCAAGAAGTGTGGTGACGTCCATTCGGGGGCTCCGGCAAGTGTTTCATCCGGATGCCCAGAATAGCGGATTCTCGTGCGATGAGAAGCGAGGATGGTTTTGCGTTCGGCAATAATTCGCTAAAAGCATTGCAGATTCATCTATGAGGCTTCTTCCATGTCGAAAGACCAGAAACCCGTCGAAACGCTGACCGAGCTTGAAGCCTCGTCCGAGCTTGCATTTCTGGCAGCGGAGCTTGCCCGCCATGATGCGCTTTATCACGGCAAGGATGCGCCGGAGATCTCGGACGCTGAGTATGATGCGCTGAAGCGGCGCAACGATGCGATAGAGGCGGCCTTTCCGGCGCTCGTGCGGGCCGACAGCCCGTCAAAAAAGGTGGGTTTCACCCCCCTCCCGACTTTTGCGCCCATCGTTCATGCGCGGCCGATGCTGTCCCTCGACAATACGTTTTCCGAGGAGGACGTGCGGGATTTCGTCAGCTCGGTCTATCGCTTCCTCGGTCATCTGCCTGACGATTCGATTGCCTTTACTGCCGAGCCAAAGATCGATGGGTTGTCCATGTCCATCCGCTACGAGAACGGCAGGCTGAAGACCGCCGCGACGCGGGGCGATGGCACGACGGGTGAGAACGTCACGGCGAATATCAAGACCATCAAGGAAATCCCAAACACCCTGCCATCGGGTGCGCCTGATGTGGTCGAGGTTCGCGGCGAGGTCTACATGGCCAAGAGCGACTTTCTGGCGCTCAACGCCCAGATGGAGGCCGAAGGCAAGCAGACTTACGTTAACCCGCGCAACACAGCCTCCGGCTCGCTCCGGCAGCTGGATCCCAATGTGACGGCGAAACGCAAGCTGCGGTTCTTTGCTTATGCGCTGGGTGAGGTCTCCAATGGCGGGCAGGCGACGCGGCTCGCGGATACGCAATACGGCATTGTCGAGAAATTCCGGGAATGGGGATTCCCGGTCAATCCGCTGATGAAGCGATTCACCTCTGCCGAGCAATTGCTTGAGCATTATCATGAAATAGGCGTTGCCCGTCCTGATCTCGATTACGATATCGACGGTGTTGTCTACAAGGTCGATCGGCTCGATCTTCAGGAGCGTCTGGGTTTCCGCTCCCGCAGCCCGCGCTGGGCGACGGCGCACAAGTTTCCGGCCGAACAGGCTTTCACAACGGTGGAGAACATCGAAATCCAGGTGGGACGGACCGGTGCCCTGACGCCGGTGGCGCGTCTCACGCCGATCACCGTCGGCGGCGTCGTCGTGACAAACGCAACGCTGCACAATGCCGACTACATTGAAGGTATCGGCAATAATGGCGAGCGGATTCGCCCTGAGGATCACGATATCCGCATCGGCGACACAGTGATCGTCCAGCGCGCCGGCGACGTTATTCCGCAGGTCCTGGACGTGCTTCTGGACAAGCGCCCGGCTAATGCCGAAAAATATGCCTTTCCGCAAAAATGCCCTGTCTGCGGCAGCCACGCGGTGCGGGAGCGGAATGAGAAGACCGGCAAGCTCGATTCGGTCACGCGTTGCACGGGCGGCTTCGTCTGCCGGGCTCAGGCCGTGGAACATCTGAAGCATTTCGTTTCGCGCAATGCCTTTGATATCGAAGGCCTCGGTACCAAACAGATAGACTTTTTCTTCGAAAGCGAGGATCCGGCACTTTCGATCAAGACGGCGCCTGACATTTTTACGCTGAAGACCCGGCAGGAGGCTTCACACCTCACCAAGCTTGAGAATATCGACGGCTTCGGCAAGGTGAGCGTTAAGAAGCTGTTCGACGCTATCGACGCGCGCCGCGAGATCGATCTCAACCGGTTGATTTTTGCCCTTGGCATCAGGCACGTCGGCGAGACGACGGCGAAGCTTCTGGCCCGTTCCTACGGTACCTATGAGCATTTCGAAGAGAGCATGAAGGCGGCGGCTGACCCGGCGAGTGATGCCTGGGCCGAACTCAACAGCATCGACGGCATCGGCGAGGTGGTGGCGCGCGCCATCGTGGAGTTCTATAAGGAGCCGCGCAATCTCGACGTCATCGACCGGCTGATGCGCGAGCTGCGGCCCAAGGAGGCCGAAAGGCCCTCGACGGAAGGTAGCCCGGTTGCCGGCAAGACGGTCGTGTTTACCGGTTCGCTGGAAAAATTCACCCGCGACGAGGCGAAGGCCCGCGCAGAAAGCCTTGGCGCAAAAGTGGCCGGTTCGGTGTCGAAGAAGACGGATATTCTCGTGGCAGGGCCCGGCGCCGGCTCCAAGCTGGCCAAGGCAACCGAACTCGGCGTACAGACCATGGACGAGGATGAGTGGCTGGCGCTGATTGGCGGCTGACGCTGTCATGACAATGTTGTCCTCTATCGGTAGAGCTTTGCGCCTGAGACGGGAAGCACAGGATGGATGATCGCATCGTCGTTACGGTAGAGCAGGTAAGGAGGCTGGTCGCGGGCCAGTTTCCGCAATGGGCTGCACTTGACGTGCGGCCTGTGGAGCTCAGCGGCTGGGATAATCGCAGCTTCCGCCTTGGTGACGAGATGCTGATCCGGATGCCGAGTGCCGCGCGCTATGGTGCGCAGGTGGAAAAGGAACATCGGTGGCTGCCGGAGCTTGGGTTCCACCTGCCTTTTCCGATCCCTGTGCCACTGGCGCTAGGGCGGCCGGGAGAGGGGTATCCTTTCAGCTGGTCCGTTTATCGATGGCTCGAAGGCGAGCCACTTGCGCAGCATCTGCAGCACGTCGATCTATCGCAGGTCGCGATCGACGTTGCGTCCTTTCTGAACGGCCTTCAGCAAATCGACGCCTCGCAGGGGCCGCCCGCTGGCGCGCATAATTTCCACCGAGGGGGATCATTGGCGGTCTATGACGACGAAGCGAAGGCTTCGGCGGCGCGGGTTGCTGACGAGATTGATCAGGCGCTCGCCATGGAGATATGGCAGCTTGCCCTTTCCAGCCGCTGGGAACGGCAGGGTGTGTGGGTGCACGGCGATATTGCCGAGGGCAATCTGCTGGTAAGGAACGGCCGCCTGTCGGCGGTAATCGATTTCGGCAGTTGCGGGGTCGGCGATCCTTCTGCCGATCTCATCCTTGCCTGGAACGTTCTCGACAGGGAAAGCCGGAGCGTCTTTCGCCGCGCGCTCGCATTGGATGAGGCGACATGGCAGCGTGGGCGGGGCTGGGCGATCTGGAAAGCGCTGATCGTCCTCGATGCGGAGCGCGGACGTAACGACAGGATGGCCGAATGGTCGCGGCGGACCATTCGGGAGGTGTTTGCCGATCACATCGAGAGCCGGAACGCCTAACGAAGGCGTGCCATGACGTGGGCATCGACGTATTTTCCGTCGCGATAGGCGTCGTTGCGCAGGGTGCCCTCGCGTTCAAAGCCGAATTTTTCGTAGAGCCTGATGGCGGGGAGGTTGTCGGTGAAGACGTTGAGCTCAATTCGCTTGATATCGTGCCAATTGTCGGCAGTGTCTATCAACGTTGCCAGGAGATGCGATCCCAGTCTTTTGCCCGCAAAGTCGTCATGAACGCTGATGACGAGATCGGCAATGTGTGCCTGCCGCCCCGCCCGGCGATAAAGGCCGCCATTGGCGATGATCTTCCCACGCCATTCGCCAACGATGACGACATCGTTCGGACCACGATTTTCCATGGCCTTTCGGGTTTTCTCCACCGATTGGAAGGGCTGACGAAGCGTGCCGTGGCGGACACCGGGCAGATTGAACATGTCTGTCAGCGCTTCGGCGTCATCCAGGCGCGCAGCGCGCAGAACGACATCGCTCAACTGAAATTCATCGTCTTGATTATCGGCAATTTTGGCGTTCTGCATGCCTGTCTCCGTGGCCTGGAAGGAGCAGGAATGCGAACCCTGCTCGTGTTGGCAGGGTGAAAGTCTATCGTCTTAACGCAACGACATACCTGACCCTGCCGGGTGGCCGGTGAGGGTATAGTGGCGGGTGTGTCTCTGGCGTATGACGATCATGGCGGCAGAATGCTTTTACCCCTCAAGTCTGTCAAGCCGGGGCGCTGCGAAACAGGCCCCTGAGTTTTGCCGGCAACCTGCCGTCGATTGCGGCCAGCCCCGCGGCGATCAAAGTCATGCCGGCGAAATGTTTCAACTCCAGTTGCTCGCCAAGGAGCAGCGATCCAAGCAGGATGGCGCTGACCGGGATGAGGAAGGTGACGAGCGCGAGGTTGGTGGCGCCGGCGCTGGCGAGAATGCGGAAGAAGATCAGGTAGGCGAGTGCCGTTGAGAGCAGGGCGATGCCGATCAATGCGCCCCAGGTCCCGAGGCTCGGTATGGCGAGCGTCCATGGCCTGTCAATGAGAAGGGCGGCGGGGATTAGCATGATTGTGGAGGAGGAAATCTGGCCGGTGGCGGTCATCAGCGGTGGCACCCCCATGGCCTTGAAGCGGCGGCCGAAAATACCGGCGAAGGAATAGGATATGGCCGCGCCTAGAATGGCAAGCTGGCCCCAAAGCCCTGATGATCCTGTAAAGGCTGCCGGCCCTATCATGGTCGCCACGCCGGCGAAGCCGATGAGGACACCGGCCAGCTTGTTGCCGGTCATCTTTTCGTCGGCGGTCAGAAAATGCGCGACGATAACGGTGAAAAGCGGTGTCGTGGCATTGAGGATGGAAGCCAACCCGCTGGCAATATACGTCTGCCCCCAGACAATGAGGCAGAAGGGAACGATGTTGTTGAGCAGCCCCATTCCGAAGAAGGCGCGCCACACCGCTGTTTCGCGCGGCAGGCGAAGACCCATGATGCGGCAGACGATGAGGAGGGCCGTCGCGGCAAATGTGACCCTTAACGCAACGATGGTGACCGGCGGCAGCTCCTTGACCGCAACGCCGATGAAAAAGAACGATCCGCCCCACAGCAGTGAAAGCGCCATGAGCATCGCCCACTCGCGGGCATCCATCTGTTTCTGTATTGCCATTGTGATCTCTCCGGAACCATCGGTGTGGACATGATCGCAAAGCCGATCGACGCAGACCACCCGAAATAAGGTTGAGTTTAACTTAAGGGAAGGCGGTGTGATTCACCGTCCATTTCATGTCCTGTTGCGCCAATTTACGCTGTATTCTATGATTAATTCAAACGATTGTTTCTCGCGTGATGATTGAGGTGAGCTAAATTATGGCAGCCGAACTTCCTTCGCTGAAGGGCCTGCAGGCCTTTGAAGCCGCAGCGCGGTATCGCAGTGTCACGCTCGCCGCCAATGAGTTGAACGTCACGCCCGGCGCGGTCAGCCTGCAAATACGGGAGCTGGAGACGCGGCTTGGGGTTCAGCTGTTTTTGCGAAGGCCGCGCAGCATCGAACTGACGCGGGAGGGTGAGCGGTATTACGGCGCGCTTCGCACTGCCTTCCGGATGATGCGCGAGGCAACCGCAGAATTGACGGCGCGGTCCGAGGTGACGGCCATCACGCTCAGCTGCACGCCGACGTTTGCAATCCAATGGCTGATGCCGCGACTGCCGGCGTTTCAGCAGCAGCATGCACATGTCGACGTTCGCGTCAGCGTCACGAATCGGCTGGTCGATTTCGCCAGGGATAATGTCGATCTTGCCGTAAGGCACGGCTTTGGCCGTTACGAGGGACTGGAGAGTGTTCGCTTCATCGATGACAGCACGCTTCCAGTCTGCTCGCCGCAATTGCTTGAGAAATATGGTGCGTTACGCGAGCCTGGAGATCTGGCATCCGTGCCACTTCTGCATGATGAAAACAGGAATGAGTGGCGGCGCTGGCTGGAGGCGGCGGGAGCGCCTGAAGTCGATCCATCGGGTGGGACGGTCTTCATCGACAGCAACGGCGCGCTGGATGCGGCCAAGGCCGGGCACGGCGTCGCGCTCACGCGCCGCTCGCTTGTTGCGCGCGAGTTGGCGGAGGGCGCTCTGGTTGCCCCCTTCGGCAAGGACATGGCGAGCACGCTTGCCTACTTCATCGTTTATCCCAGGCGCGCGATGGATAATCCCGACCTCGTGGCGTTCATCGACTGGATGATTTTGGAAGCCCGTTCGGGAGAGGCCGGTTCTCTTTGAGGCCAATCCGGTTTATGCCTGATGGGAACAACGGGAATCACTCTTGAGAACCATCGCCATCGATTTCGAAACCGCCAATGAGGAGAGGGGCAGCGCCTGCTCCGTCGGTCTGGCGTGGATAGAGGACGGCCAGATCGTTCGTGTGGAAGAACGTCTCATCCGTCCCAGGGATATGCGGTTTTCGCCGTTCAACATCGCGGTTCATGGCATCCGGCCGGCCGATGTCGAGGATGCGCCAGAATTTCCTGAGGTGATGGAGGAGTTCATCGACGATATCAATGGCGCGACGATGATCGCGCATAACGCAGCCTTTGATTTCAGTGTGATGCGGGCGTCGTTCGACAAATACCGCCAGTCCTATCCTGATCTTTCCTATCTGTGCAGCGTCAAAATTGCCCGGCATGTCTGGCCCGAGCTGGCATCGCACAAGCTCAATGTCATTGCCCATCATCTCCAGCTGCGTTTCGTGCATCACAATGCTGCCGAAGACGCGGTCGTCTGCGCCGCCGCTTCCCTCGCCGCCGCGCGGGCCCTGGGCGTCGCGCATGTCCGCGATCTGGCCGACAGGATCGGCATGGTCGCCGGCCGCCTGACGGCCACCGGTTACCAGCCATGCAGCATGAAAAAACGTCCCGTCTCACGGGTTGCCTGAGCGGCTTTCCCACCTATGTCTAGTCGAGAGTAACGGAGAAGGTGCGATGAGGATGAAAACGCTGTCGGGTTTGTTTGCGGGTCTGCTGGTGCTTCTGCCAGCTGCGCTCGCGCATTCGCAGGTTGTCGGCAAGGTCGGCGTCGACTGGATGGGCAATGACATCGTTATCGAGGCGATCGCCGATCCGAAAATCAAGGGCGTCACCTGCCACGTGACCTATTTCGACCGTGGCGTCATCGACCGGCTGAAAAACGGCAACTGGTTCGAAGATCCCTCCAACAACGCCATCTCCTGTAGCCAGACTGGACCGATGGAAATCGGCGATATCGACCTGTCGAAGGGCGGGGAAGAGGTGTTCCGGCAGGGTATGTCGCTGGTCTGGAAGAAACTGGTCGTCAGCCGCGTCTATGACAAGGCCAATGACACGCTGATCTATCTGGTGCATGCGCGGGAGCTGACCGACGGTTCGGCCAAGATGGCAATTTCCACGGTGCCGCTTTATAATCAGCAGGTCACATGGCAAAAGGGCAAGCCGTAAGGCCTGCCCCTCTCAATTTCGTTATGATGCCTGGATCAAGCCGCTTCGCGCGCCAACTCGTCGGCAATGACGGTGTCGAGGTTCAGGAAGCAGACCATGCTCTTTTCGAGCGCCACGATGCCGCGGCAGAAGCTGCGCTGTTCTTCCGGAATGATATCGGGCGCCGGCTGCAGGTCTTCGGAGCGAATGGTCATCATGTCGGAGACCTGTTCCACAAGAAGTCCGACCAGCTTGCCACCGATATCGGTAACGATGATCGCCGAGCGCTCCGAAGGCTCGGTCATTTTCATGCCGAGGCGACCGGCCATGTCGATGACGGGAATGACGGCGCCGCGCAGGTTGATAAGGCCAAGGACGTAAGGCGGCGTGTGCGGCATCGGCGTCACCGGCGCCCAGCCGCGGATTTCGCGGATCGCCATGATGTCGATGCAGAATTCCTGATCGCCCAGATGGAAGGAAACGATTTCGAGATATGCGCCAGATTGCTTGATGGCGTTGGACATGACGGCAGGTTTCCTCTGATGGCTCTAACAGGCCCGCGCAGGATTGAGCTTTATGCGGTGCCGGAAATGAACCGGGAGACATCATGTCGAGGCTTTGAAAACCGCTGTGGTCATCATGCGCAGCAAGATTTTAAACTTTCCCTAACAATTGCGGGTTTGCATAGTGGAAACCCAGTGTTTTGGCGGTTTTCGCGACCGTGGAAACAGGTTATCATCGTCACATGAACACGCTCGTCTCTCACCCGCTGAAGTTTATTCTGGCAAGTCTTGCGGCTTTGGCTTCGCTTGCCATCGTAATTCTGGCCTTTGAGGGATGGGTGCGGCACGGAACGGACATCTTCCTCTCCGCCTTGCAGAGCGGCATCGCCTGGTGCATCTGAAGTCGCCAGCGGCGATTTGTGACAAATCAGCGCGGTCGGCCAAAATACGGTCAGTTGAATTGCTGCCATGGCCCCCATTCGCTATCAGTGCGTAGCCTGCGATATGCAAGGCTTTCGGGGTAGGATTGGACTATGAAGAATATTCGTATCGTATTGTGGGCCGTGGTGGTCGTTCTCGCCGGTGTGGTCAGTTGGCTGACGCTCGAGATGACGAAAACCCGTGAGCAGATGGTGGAAACGGCCTATGGCGTGCCGTTTGAACTGACGGCGCAAAATGGATCGCCTATCACCGAAAAAGCTTTTCAGGGCAAGCCGACAGCGCTGTTTTTCGGCTTTACCCATTGCCCGGAAGTCTGCCCGACGACCCTGTTTGAGTTGAATGGCTGGATGGAGAAAGTGGATCCGGCCGGCGACAAGCTGCAGGCCTACTTCGTCTCCGTCGATCCCGAGCGTGATACGCCCGAGATCATGCAGCAATATGTCTCCAACGTCTCGAAGCGCATTACCGGCATCACCGGCCCTGCCGACAAGATTGCTGAGACGCTCAAAGGCTATCGCATCTACGCCAAAAAGGTGCCTGTCGACGAGAAGGATCCGAATGGCGATTACACCATGGATCATACGGCCTCCGTCATTTTGCTCGATGCCAACGGTCGCTTTGCGGGAACAATTGCTTACGGGGAAAACCCTGATGTTGCCGAGCAGAAGCTGCAGAACCTTCTGAAGGGCGTGAAGGTATAATTGCGGGGCGCTTATTGGACTGGCGACAGTTTTATGGCAAAGGCAGATTGAACAGCCAAAGCCAGAGAAAGCAGCCTGCCGTGAGCGAAATCCGACTTTACGTCACCACGACCGAAATCAAGGCCGGTGAGATCCTCGATCTGATGTCGGATTATTTCGGCGAAGAGGACGTTGCGATCGCCACGACCGAGGTGGATGAGAAGCGCGACATCTGGGAAGCCTCGGTCTATCTGATGGCCGAGCAGGAAGAGGAATTTCGTGAGCGTATCGGCACGCTGCTTGCGCCCGCCTTTCCGGACCTTGTCATCGATAAGGAGATCGTTCCCGATGTCGACTGGATCGCCAAATCGCTAGAGGGTTTGAAGCCGGTCCGGGCAGGCCGTTTCATCGTTCATGGCGCCCATGATCGAGACAAGGTGCGGGCAAACGATCTCGCGATTGAAATCGAGGCCGGCCAGGCCTTTGGCACAGGCCATCACGGCACGACGGCTGGCTGCCTGGAAATGATCGAGGACGTGCTGCGGGCGCGCACCGTGCGCAATGCGCTCGATCTCGGCACCGGCAGCGGCGTTCTCGCCATTGCCGTGCGCAAGATGCGTCCCATTCCCGTGCTGGCGACTGATATCGATCCCGTCGCGGTGAAGGTGGCGAAGGAAAATGTGCGGCTGAATGGCATCGTTTCCGGTATGACGCTGGAGACAGCGCCGGGCTTTCATTCGGATGCCTTCCGCAAGCATGGGCCGTTCGATCTCATCATCGCCAATATTCTGGCGCGGCCGCTTATCAAGATGGCGCCGCAGCTTGTCACGCATCTTGCACCCGGCGGCACCGTGATTCTCTCCGGCATTCTGGCATCGCAGCGCTGGAAGGTGCTCTCCGCCTATAATGGCGCAAGGCTTTCCCATATTCGCACCATCTGGCGTAACGGCTGGGTAACGCTCCACCTGCGCAAGGACTGAGTTCTCTGCAACGCCTTTACCGGCAAAAGAAAAGGCGGCGCTTTCGCGCCGCCTGGAACCCGCGAGCGTGGGAGGAGCTTGCTCAAGCGGGTCGACGTATTCCTGTTCAGAGGCGGTGGAGGGAGGATCGCCGCACCTGACGTTATCAGAATACGTAGCTGGACTTTGCCTTGCGACGCAAATCGGCGCGGTTCATGCCGAGCGCTTCGAGCGACTTGTCGTCGAGGTTCAGAAGGGCGGCGTTGACATGGCGGCTGACCTGACGCTCGCGTGCTTCAACGACGCGATCGAAGGCGGTGCGGAGGAAAGATTTTGCCATTGCTTCAAATCCTTGTTTGTCAGGAGAGTGTCTCTCTCGCTGTGTTGTCCTTGATATAAGCGATGTGTTTTTGTTTGGTTAGGTGGGAATACTCACGGTAGATATGCGTATATCACATATCACGATGTCTTGAGTAATACTTTTGACGCGCAGAATGCACAATTTGTCGCCGTATTCTGCGCTGTCATATATGGCTTGAAACCGGCTTCACCCGCATGGCATTGTCCTTTCCGGCCGCTTGCCTGTGTTCATACGAGCGACCGCTTTTGTCATGACACTTCCCGAAAGATACCCATGTTCCAGACCTTCGAAAACAAATCCGCGCCGCAATTTGGCAAGGCCCGTGTCGAGGCGCTGCGCGCCGGTTTCGATACACTCGGTATCGACGGATTCCTCGTGCCGCGCGCTGATGAATATCAGGGGGAATATGTGCCTGAGTGCGCCGAACGCCTGTCATGGCTGACGGGCTTTACCGGCTCTGCCGGCATGGCGCTGGTGACGCGCACACAGGCGGTGGTGTTTGTCGATGGCCGCTACACGACCCAACTTACGTCGCAGGTCGATCAATCGGTGTTCACCAGCGGCGATCTCGTGGGCGCGCCGCCTTCCGTCTGGCTTACTGACCATGCGCCAAAGGGTTTCCGACTCGGTATCGATCCATGGCTGCATACCGGTGCGGAGCTGAAACGGCTTGAAAAGGCGTTGGCCGGCAAGGGCGGTTCCGTGGTGCTCGTCGAAAAGAATCCACTGGATGCTCTCTGGGAGAACAGGCCGGCCGAGCCGCTGGAGCCCGTTGTCATCCAGCCGGAGGCTTTTACCGGCACGCTGGCGAAGGACAAGATCGCAGCGCTCGCGAAAACGGTTGCGGAGAAGGGCGCGGATGCCTTGCTCGTCACCGACCCCTCCTCCATCGCCTGGATTTTCAACATTCGCGGAAACGACGTGCCACACACGCCGCATCCGCTTGCCCGCGCGATAGTTTATGCCGATGGCCGGGCAGATATCTTTCTCGACAAGCGCAAAACCGGCATCGAGGCCGAAGCCTATCTGGCGCAGCTTGCCACCCAATTGCCGCCCTCGACAATTGCCGACCGTCTGCATGCCATTGCCAGCGCCAAGAGCAGGGTAATGATCGATGCCGATCTGACACCGGTGGCGCTGACCGGCGCCATCACCGCGGCGGGAGGGACGCTGGTCGAAGAGGCCGACCCGGTGCGGTTGCCGCGGGCGCGCAAGAACAAGGCGGAGCTTGCCGGTTCAGCCGCTGCGCATGTGCAGGATGGAGCGGCCATGGTCGACTATCTCTGCTGGCTGGACAGTCAGCAGCCCGGCAGCGTCACCGAAATTGCTGCGGTCAAGGCTTTGGAGGCAGCGCGCATCAAGGTGGGGCAAGGCCTGCAGAACCCGCTGAAGGACGTCTCTTTCGACACGATTTCCGGTGCGGGCGAACACGCCGCCATCATCCATTACCGCGTGACGACAGACACCGACCGGACACTTGCCGACGGCGAGATGTTCCTCGTCGATTCGGGTGCGCAATACGTCAACGGCACCACCGATATCACCCGCACGGTTGCGATCGGTGCTGTTCCGGACGAACAGAAGCGCTTCTTCACACTGGTCCTGAAAGGGATGATCGGCATCAGCACCGCACGGTTCCCGAAGGGAACGCGCGGGTGCGATCTCGATCCTCTGGCGCGCATCGCGCTATGGAAGGCAGGCGCGGATTATGCGCATGGCACCGGCCACGGCGTCGGCTCTTATCTTTCCGTGCATGAGGGTCCGCAGCGTATCTCGCGGCTTTCGACACAGGAGCTTCTGCCTGGCATGATCCTGTCGAACGAGCCGGGTTATTACCGCCCCGGCGCCTTCGGCATCCGCATCGAGAACCTGATCTATGTACGCGAGGCTGAAGACGTACCCGGCGGCGACCAGCCGATGCTTTCCTTCGAGACGCTCACCTGGTGCCCGATCGACCGCAGGCTGATCGTCACGGCGCTCCTTACCGACGAAGAACTCAACTGGCTGAATGCCTATCACGCGGGGGTTCTGGAAAAGCTTTCGCCGTTGATCACGGATGAAGAGGTGAAGGCTTGGCTGGTTGCTGCAACCAGGCCCCTTGAGCGGGCTGTTTAAAAGAGCCCGAAATGCCTCATGGCAATGACGATGGCCCAGCCGATGACAAGCATCGTCAGGCCAGGAAAGCGCAGGCAGACCAGAAGGGCTGCCACCATGCCGATCTTTACCTCGTATCCACCTTCGAAAAAGGCGGGTGCGACAAGCGTGGTCAGGACCGCAACCGGCACCGCGTTTAATCCCGCCTCCATGCGTGGTGGGATCGATTTCATTCGTGTCATCAGCACGTAGCCACCAACGCGGGTGAGATAAGTGGCGATTGCGGCAAGCGCGATCAGGAAGAGGGTATTGCCGTGCAAGATGTCGCTCATGGCGCGTCCACCCCGTTCTCGGCACTCAACGTCTCGCTCGGCTTCGGCGGATAGATGACCGCGACAAGGATGCCGGCCACCGCACCAAGGCTCACATGCCAGGGCGAGCCGACAAAGTGATAGGCCACCGTCGCGCCAACAGCGCTCGCCAGCATCACCGGATAAAAATTCTCACGCTGGCGGAAGCTGAGGACCATACCCATGAAATAGATCGGCAGCAGCACATCAAGACCGATGGCGTTCGGGTCCCCAACGAGGTTGCCGAGCGATGCGCCGACAACGGTCATGGCAAGCCACAGCAGGTAAATCGGGGCCGCGAAGCCCATGTACCAGGAAAAATCCACTCGGCCGGTATTCTCGTATTTCCTCACGGATTCGGCGAATTGCGGATCGACAAGGACAAAGAAGCCGGTAGCCTTCTGCAAAAACGACCAGTTCGAGATCATTCTGGCAATGGCGGCCGAATAGAGGATGTGGCGGAAATTGACCGCGAAGACCGAAAGAACGATCAGCCAGGGCGCAACCTTCTGGCCGAAAAGTTCGATACCCACGAGCTGGCTCGCGCCGGCATAAACGGTGCCGCTCATGATCGTGGCTTCGGTGATGCTGAGACCGTTGTCGGCGGCAACTGCGCCGAACAGTGCGCCGAAGGGAGCGGCGGAGAGGGCGATCGGGAACCCGCTCCTCAACCCCTCGCGGAAATCTAAATTAGACATTTTTGGAAACTCCTTGCCGCCGCTCTATCGCCGTCCTGTCCGACTGGCAAACGAATTGCGTGAATGGATCGATTGATTAACTTGAAGCTTCCGTTACGGTAACGCTTGCTGTGGAGGGCAATATCCACCGGCTTCGCGCCGGGTCTCCACGCGGGTCTCAGATGCCGGACAGTGGAAAATCAATGCTGGAAAAGCAGGAAAAGGCCGATCTGGCCGCTCGTATCAGGGCTTATCTTGCCCGGGAGGCAGAAGCCGAAATCGGGCTCTTGCAGGCGGAAATCTTCGTCGATTTTCTGGCCGAAGAAATCGGATATGTTTTCTACAATCAGGGGCTTCGCGATGCCCAGACGGCGATCTTGAGACGGCTTGATGACGCGGCCGGAGATATCGACGTGCTCGAGAAGGCCAAGCCTCGCTGATCTAGAGCATTTCCTGTGACCATGGCATCACCGAAAATGCTTTATCCTTTTGTTATTGCCGCATTGTCCGACGCCGAAGCGTGTTCACTTCGGGTGGAAATGTTCTAGTCGCCCAAAATGTCGCCGCTTTTCAGAATCGTCGCACCTTTTTCCCGCATCGTCGCAATCGCAGCCTTGATACCTTGCGGATCGATGCCGCGGCTGGCGTCCTCGATAAAACGGACCTTGACGCCGGGCAGCATCTCCAGCGCATCGAGTACGGAAAAACTGACGCAGTAATCGGTTGCAAGGCCGCAGATGTCGAGTTGTGTCACGCCCTGGCGTGTCAGATAGTCGGAAAGGCCGGTTGTGGCCACCTGATCGTTGTCGCGGAAAGCGGAGTAGCTGTCGATTGCGGGGTTCTCGCCCTTCTGCTGGATGTAATCGAAGGCTTCCGTTTTCAGGTCGGCATGAAACTCGGCGTCGGGCGTGCCTTGCACGCAATGGTCCGGCCACATCATCTGCGGCCTGCCGGAGAGCTCTCCCATATCGAACGGTTTCTTGCCGGGATGCTGCGAGGCGAAGCTGCCGTGATTTTCCGGGTGCCAGTCCTGCGAGGCGACGATGAGATCATAACCGCCATTGTCGATCAGCGCATTGGCAATGGGCACGACCTTGTCTCCATCGGCAACCGCCAGATTGCCGCCCGGGCAGAACCCGTTTTGTATGTCGATGAGCAGCAGCGCCTTCATGATGGCCTCCCGTTTTTTTAAAGGATGCCAAGCCAGCTTTGGCGGATCAAGTCATTTTCGACCTGTCGTGCAGAGGACATTGAACGCACGTTGGCTTGCCATGTCGCAGTCCTGCCGCATTTGCAGCAAATTTCTGGCCAAGTCGGAATTTACCTGACGATGTGGCGACGGAAATTTTCCAGGCCGATGACAGCCCTTACGAGGGCATTTCCCGGGACGATGCAGTGCGGATGCACGCTGTACCCGCGCAAGTCATTGTTTTGCCTTCGCCTTACGATGCGCAGACCTTAACGAAATATTTTTGCAGGGACTCGTAAACACTTTGGTTACCATAATTCGGCATGCTTCGAACCAGTCAGTTCCGAAAGCGGCGTGGTGTTCACCGGCTCTTCGGATGTCCCAAAATCCCTCCGGCATCGACCGGATGTGCGTGAACGGTTCGAGTAACGAGTATCATGGCGTTTTCTGCTGCGGCCTATAATGATGCCGGCTTTGCCGGTTCGTCTTCCGCCAAGAGAGGCAAATCCTCTTCGCACGGGCGCATGTCCGCGCTCCTCGGCGGCGGCGTTTTTGCCGGACTGTTTGCCGTCGCGGCCTTTGCCTCGCTGCACAGCATGGCGGCTGCCTCGCATGGCGTGGGGCAATTTGAAAAGACTCTGGTCGCCAAACTCGATTCAGCCGAAACCGCGATCGCACACGCAACTGCACGCGATATTCACGTGCGCAAGTTTTCCCGGTTGAGCGATCATAACCACGTCCAGCAAAAAGCGGTTCGCCTTGCCGGCATCATGCCTGAAATTGGCGCGAAGGAAGTCGGCGAGCGTTTTGGTGCGGCTGCTAATGCCAAGGGGCAGGCGACGGTGAAGGAACTTGCCGCCCTGAAGCCATCGGCAATCGTTGATTCCGCTTTGGGCCGCACCTCGGACGTGGCCTATCAGAGCACCGTCCCCCAGCATCCCGCATTTGAAGTGGCGCTGGCGCGACCGCAGATCGAGGAAGAAGCAAGCAGTCTGCTTCCGGACGATGTGCCGCTGCCGAGTTTCCGGCCTGAAGTTGCGACCGCCGAGGCCGTTGAGCCGTCGCCGCGTCCTGCCACGTCATCCAAGGCTGATGTTCCGGCCGTCGCTTCCGCTCCTGCTTTCGATGCGCCGGTTCCGCTGCGCGCGCCCGCGCCGCCAAAGCAGAGCACGGGCGCCATGCTCGCCTTTGCAAAGCCTGATAATCCGATGCGCGAGCCAAGCAAGATGGATGCCGTTCCGTGGCCGGACCGCGGCAATGGCACCGCCATCTACGATATCTCCTCCGGTGTCGTGCACATGCCGAATGGCGAAAAGCTGGAAGCCCATTCGGGCATCGGCAAGATGCGTGACAATCCCGACTATGTGCATGTGAAGATGCGCGGCTCGACGCCGCCTTCCAGCTATCGACTGACGATGCGCGAAGCGCCCTTCCACGGTGTCGAAGCCATTCGCCTGACGCCGGAAAACGGTGTCAATCCGCACGGCCGCGACGGTCTTCTTGCCCATACCTACATGCTCGCGAAACGCGGCGAGTCGAACGGATGCGTGGTGTTCCGCGATTATTCGCGCTTCCTGGCTGCCTTCAAGCGCGGCGAAGTCAAGCGCATGGTGGTTGTGCCGAAGCTGAACGGCAATCGTCCGACACTGGCAAGCAGCGGCGGCAAGAGCGGCGGAAAGACCCTGTTCGGCATGTTCTCGCGTGGCAAGGATTCCTGATCGCGTTTTGGTTTCAGCGACGCCGTTGCGTCAGCACCATGCCGGCAAGGATAAGCAGGATTCCCAGTGCAGAGGCCCAGATTTTCGGCGGGTGTTCGCTGAAAAAATCGAGAACCACGCCTGACACCATCTGCCCGCTGATGACGAGAAGGGCAGTATTGACCGCACCGATGCGGGGGATGAGCCAGCTTCCTGAGGCGATGAAAACGACGCCGATCGGGCCGCCAATATAGGCAAGCCATGGTGCCTCCGCCGCGCCCGGCGGAATGAGACCGCCGACGGCAAGCCCGATAACGGTCAGGACGCCGAAACCCACAATGTGGTTCCAGAAGGAGGCGATCAGCGGCGAATTGGAGAGGCTGAGGCGACCGTTGATCTGGCGGCTGAGCGCGACGAAGACGCCGCCGGCAAAAGCCATGGCGATCCAGACAATCATGCGGCTCTCCCGACAAGGATGATGAGGGCGCTGCCGCAGAGGATGAGCGCCACGGCGGCCAGGTCCCGCAGGTCCGGCCTCCTTTTCGGCAGGCCGAAAAGGCCGAAAAGATCGGCGAGCAGACTGAATATCACCTGCCCTCCAAGGCCAAGCGCAATGGTGCCTGATAGCGCCAGCGGCGAATTGACGGCCGTGGAGGTGAGAATGACGATGGCTGCGCCGACCACCCCGCCGCAATAGGCCCATAGCGGCGCTTTCGGTTTTTCCGGAGCTGTCCTGTCTTTCTTTGGCCGCATGACGGCGAGATAGATCAGTGCTGCCACCGTCCCGGTGCCGTGTGCGGTCCAGGACGAAAACAGGGCGCTGCCGTAGTGGGCGAGCTGGCCGTTGAAATGGACCATCAATGTCAGAAGACAGCCGCTGGCAAAGGCAGCGGCGAGGTGCAGCGGATTGAGACGTGGATGGGTCGTATCTGTCATGGCGGCCGAATTTTGATTGCGCTGTGAAGCGTTATCCTATCGGTGCCGGAAGCGAAATCGAATTCTCGGGTTACAGGGGTCCGTTAAAGCGATCAGCGATCTCCAATGGACGTCTGGATGTTGGTGCGCGCGCCGGCTTGCATCATTACTTCCGCGAAGAACTCTGTGACCAAAGTCGAAACGCAGCGTGGATCTTCCCAGTGTGGATTGTGTCCTTGCCCCGGCAGCGTCACCGACTGGGCCGTGGGAAAGGCCTCGGCAAGTTGCTGTCTGTGAGATTCGTCAAAGAGCGGGTCTTCCGAGCCGGAAATGCAGAGCACGGGAACATCTATCTTGGAAGCACTGTGGCGCAGGTTCGTTTCTGCGAAGGCTTTCACGACGCCATGCCAGATTTCCGCCGGCATGTTAGCCGCGTCATGCTTCATTCTGCCGAGAAAATCCTCGTTGACGGGATGGTTGCAGAAATACCAGTCGCGCAGGAAGCCGCCCGTCGGCTTGATCGGGTCGCGCAAGGCGAGGATATCCTGGGTGAGCGTGCTTTCAGAGCCAAAATCCGGCTCCAGCGTGCCGGAAATCAGCCCCATCGCACGGACGGAGCAGGAACGGCGGGCCGCCAGCTCAATTGCTGTCATCGCTCCGAGGGAGTGGCCCAGCAGAAACAGCCGAGAAATGCCCATAAGGGTCAGAAAACGGTCGATGGTTTCCGCAAAGTCGGCGACGTGAAAACCATGTCCGATCGAGGATGACCCATGTCCGGGCAAATCCGGAACAATCAGCCGGTACTCTTGCAAGTAGGGCTCCAGCATCGAAAAGCTGCGGCTGGTGTCGGAAAAGCCGTGCAACATCAGCAGCACGGGCCCGGGGCCTTCTGTATCGATGAACGCCATTTGCCGTTTGCGCGGCAGGTCGATATAGCGCTTGCGATCTTCCCAGTGATCCAAAGACAACGCCGTCATAGCCCAAGCTCCGCCTTTACCGCTGAGAGTCCGTTCTGCCCATCGGCGGTGGAGACGTCTTTCAGCCATTTCTCAAGCCGCTGCGGCTCCGCTTTAATGGCTTGCAGCGCCGCGTCTTCCGGCGACAGGCCGCCGTTCATGATCAGGTCCATGCCTTTGTTTTCGAAATCGACGTCGAATTCGAGGTTTTGCAGCAGTGCCACGACATTCGGACATTGCTGCCCATAACCCTTGCGGACTTGCGTATCGACAGTGGCAGCACCGAAGTTGGGTCCATAAAACTTGTCGCCACCAGTGAGATATTTGATGTCGAACTTGCTGTTCATCGGGTGGGGTGCCCATCCCTGGAAGACGATGAACGTCTTGTTGCGGCTGAAGCGCGCGACCTGGGAAAGCATGCCCTGTTCGCTGGATTCGACGACCTCCCAGTCCTTCAGGCCGAGCGACGGGTCATTGACGGCGTTCAGCATCAACTGGTTCGAGCCGGGCTCGATGCCATAGAGTTTCCTGTCGAACTTGTCGGCGAACTTCTGCAGGTCGGAAAAGTCCTTGACCCCGGCCTCCCACACATAAGTCGGCACGGCAAAGGTATATTTGGCGCCCACAAGGTTGGTGCGGACTTTTTCGACCGAACCGTCTTCCTTGTAGGGCTTGTAATAATTGACCATCGCCGGATCCCAATAGCCGAGGAAGACGTCGAGGTCTTTGCTTTTAAGGCTGGTGTAGATGACGTCGATGCCGAGCAGCTGGCTTTGCGGCTGGTAATGAAGCGCCTTTAGCAGTGTCGAGGCGATGCCGGTGGTGAATGCGAGGTCGTTCCAGCCCGGTTCCGCCATGCGAACGACCCGACAGGTTTCGGGGTCGGCTGAGAAAGCCGCGCTTGCGCCAGATATCATCAATGCTGTCGCGGAAAGAACCGTCCTAAACCGTCCCATCAGTCAATCCTTTGCCTTATAGGTCATTAAATTGACCCGTGGGACAATAATTGATCTTTTCGGAAAATTTGTCAATGTGTCTCTGTAAGGAGACTGAAATGCGACTCACTAAAATAAGCGATATTCGCCGGGCTGAGCTAAGACGGGCAGCATTCGAAGTGTTGCAGAGAGAGGGAATGGCGGGGGCAACTCTAGAGCGGGTTGCGGCGCAGGCGGGCGCCTCCAAAGGCATCGTGCTGCATTATTTTGCGAGCAAGCAGGAGCTTTTCGAGCATGCTATGCGCGAAGCCAATGTGAAGCTGGCGGAGGTGGTCGTGGCACGGCTCAATCGCGCCACAAGCGCGCGGGAGAGATTGCAGGCAATTATCGATGCGAATTTCGACGAGAGCTTCTTTCAGCCGTCGATCTGCCATGCGTGGCTTTCGCTGTGCGCCGAGGTGCCCCGTGAGCCGCAGCTTGCGCGGATCCAAAAGGTGATCCATGCGCGCATGCGGTCGAATCTGCTCTCCGCATTGCGGCATCTCGTCCCTGAGGAGGACGTCGAACCGATAGCACTGGGGATCACCACGCTGATCGACGGGTTATGGCTTCGGTCTGGCTTGCAGTCCGGCGGCCTTTCGCGACAGGAGGCGATGGCGCAGATGGATGATTACCTGTCACACCGACTGCCGAGCGCGGACGCCACCGCCTGACGGCACGCCCATCGGGCAAGATGGATCAAAGGCCATGGAACCAGGTCTGTCCCGCCGCATTATTCCGGCATGAAGAAAACGACTCGCAAGCCATTGAACAGGATGACGATTTTCGTCATCTCGATTTTCATTCTCGCAGCCGTGGTCGCGGCAGTTTATCTGATCGGCTTTACGCCTGGCGAAACGTGAGCCGGGCGTTCAGTGCCCGGCAGCCAGTGTTTTGCGCTTGTCCCGCTGTAACGCTACCGTTGCCTTCGCCACAAGCAATCGGAAACCGCGCAGCAGGAAACGGGTGGTTTCAAGGTAAGCGCGATAGGGCAAAACGGTGAAGTAACGCCAGCGGGGCAGGCGGTAGATGCGAAGATTGTTCTGTATCTGGCTCTCGCCATCGGCATCCTGCGTCGCGCAGAGCGGGTAGATGAAGGCGGACTTCAGGCCGGCGAGATATTCCAGGTCGAAGGCGATGTCGTAGGCGAGCCGCATAGGAATGAGATTGGCGATCCACTTTCCGGCCCGGCGGTTGACGAGATAGGCGCCCGATCCTTTTTCACGTGTGAGGGCAATTGCCAGAGAACGGCCGTTGGACAGACGTCGAAACGCGAATTTCCGGCCATTGCTGACTGTCGTGAGCCGCAGAATGTCCCAGTCCCGGCCGTTCAGCACGGCCTCATCAATGGCATCCAGAAAATCCCCGTCGAAGACCACGTCGTCTTCGAGGATCAGCGCTATGTCCGCGTCACCGTTCATAAACCGGTTGGCGCAGGCAACATGGCTCAAATAGCAGCCGATCTCGGGCGGAGAGGTGCGGCGGCCATGCATCAGCATGTAAGAGAGTTCACTGAACTCCGGAATGGGATAGTTCAGTTCCCTGCCGTTGACGCCGGGAACGCGTTCGGCCTCGAGGCCTAACGCATCGAGACGCGCATTCATGTCGGCAAGGCGCTTTGTGGCGCTGTCCATGTTGATCAGGAAAACCGCAAGCTTGCGCTGGCTCTTCGGTAATATATGCAAGGCAGTCCTCACCCGTTCTCCACATCCCAATGCAACTCCTTTATTGCAACGGCATGACCTGGGCTACGGAAAAAGCGGTCTGCGGGCACTCATAGTTGTCGAATCAAACCTTTTCCACAAATCCATCGAGCACGCGCTTCTGGCCGGCGCGGTCGAAGTCGATCGTGAGCTTGTTCCCCTCAATGGCGGCGATATTGCCGTTGCCAAACTTGATATGGAATACGCGGTCGCCGACGATGAATTTTGACGGCGTGTCAGCGACAGATTTCGCCACCAGTTCCCCGTCGATGGTGCGGGTACGGGGGCCGCTTTCGCCGTAGCCGATGCGCTCCACCGCGTGGCCGGAGCGTGTGCCCCAGTTGTCGCGGGTTGCGTCGCTGCGGTTCTGTTGCGCACGTTTCCAGCCAGGGGTGGAATAGGTGTTGGCGAAGGGATCGGCCTTGTCGAAACGCGACTGGCCGTAGCCGCCGCGCCCGCCATATCCGCCGTAACTGCTGTCGGATGCTGCAACGTCCACATGGGCGGACGGCAGTTCGTCCAGGAACCGCGAGGGCAGGGTGGATTGCCACAGCCCGTGAATGCGGCGGTTCGAGACGAACCAGATATGGCAGAGTTTCTTGGCACGGGTGATGCCGACATAGGCAAGACGACGTTCTTCCTCAAGACCGGAGCGTCCGCCTTCGTCCAGCGCCCGCTGGTGCGGAAACAGGCCTTCTTCCCAGCCGGGCAGGAAGACGGTGTCGAATTCCAGACCCTTGGCGGAATGGAGCGTCATGATGGAGACGGCATCGAGGTTTTCGTTCTGCTCGGCATCCATGACGAGTGCGACATGCTCGAGGAAACCGCGCATGCTTTCAAAGGCTTCCATCGAGCGGATGAGTTCCTTGAGGTTTTCGAGCCGTCCTGGCGCTTCGGCCGTCTTGTCGGCCTGCCACATGGCGGTATAGCCGCTTTCGTCGAGGATCTGCTCGGCAAGCGTGGTGTGTTCGGTGTTTTCGAGGAGACCCTGCCAGCGGCGGAAATCCTGCACCACATCGAACAGCGCCTTGCGCGCCTTCGGTTTCAGCTCGTCGGTCTCGATGATGTCGGCCGCGGCGGCCAGCATCGGAATGTCACGCGCGCGAGCATAGTCGTGCAGGTTGCGGATCGTTGTGTCGCCCAGACCGCGTTTCGGTGTGTTGACGATTCGCTCGAAGGCGAGATCGTCCGCCGGCTGGCAGACGAGGCGGAAATAGGCCATGGCATCGCGGATTTCGAGGCGCTCATAAAAGCGCGGGCCGCCGATGACGCGGTAATTGAGGCCGAGCGTGACGAACCGGTCTTCGAATTCGCGCATCTGGAAGGAGGCGCGGACGAGGATCGCCATGTCGTTCAGCATGTTACCTTTGCGCTGAAGCTGCTCGATCTCTTCGCCGACGGCGCGGGCTTCCTCCTCGGAATCCCAGGCCGCATGCACCACGACCTTTTCGTCGTCAGGGCTGCTGCGCTCGGTAAACAGCGTCTTGCCGAGACGGCCCTCATTATGGGCGATGAGGTGGCCGGCTGCACCGAGAATATGCTCGGTTGAACGATAATTGCGTTCGAGCTTGATGACCTTGGCGCCGGGGAAATCCTTGTCGAAACGCAGGATGTTGTCCACTTCCGCGCCGCGCCAGCCATAGATCGACTGGTCGTCGTCACCCACACAGCAGACGTTTTGCGGCTCGCCCTTGGCGCGCTGGGCCAAGAGCCGCAGCCACATATATTGCGCCGTGTTGGTGTCCTGATATTCGTCCACCAGAATGTATCGGAACTTCTGGTGATACTCCTTTAGAATATCGGTGTTCCGGCGGAAGATGCTGATCGGGTGCAGCAGCAGGTCGCCGAAGTCGCAGGCGTTCAGCGTTTTCAGCCGGTTCTGATAGGCGGTGTACAGTTCGCGGCCCTTGCCGTTTGCGAAGGCGCGGCTATCGCCCTCCGGAATATCCGGCGGCGTCAGACCCTTGTTCTTCCACCCGTCGATCATGCCGGCGAACTGTTTGGCCGGCCAGCGCTTATCATCGAGACCTTCGGCCTGGATGAGCTGCTTGATCAGCCGCACCACGTCATCCGTATCGAGAATGGTGAAATCCGACTTCAGGCCGACGAGTTCGGCGTGACGACGCAGAAGCTTGACGCCGATGGAGTGGAACGTGCCGAGCCAGGGCATGCCCTCGACCGCGCCGCCGACGAGAACGCCGATACGTTCCTTCATCTCGCGTGCGGCCTTGTTGGTAAAGGTCACAGCGAGGATCTGGCTCGGATAGGCACGGCCGGTCGCGAGAATATGGGCGATGCGAGTTGTCAGAACACGGGTCTTGCCGGTGCCGGCGCCCGCGAGGACGAGAACCGGGCCGTCAAGCGTTTCAACCGCTTCGCGCTGTTCCGGGTTGAGCCCGGAAAGATAATCTGGCGCGGCACGCGTCTGATCACGGGCGGCCATGGCGCGGGCGGCAATTCCAAGCCCGCCGCCGTTTTCCGACGGGGCATTGTTCGTCGCCCTGCGCGGTGCCACGGGTTCCTCATCGAAGAACGGCATATCGTCAAAACTGTTGCTCATGCGGCCCAATGTAGTGATTCGGGATGTAAAGGCCAGAACCGCGTTCTGCTTTTATTCCGGTATCACCGCTCAAAACGCCTATTCCAAGGCATTATTTCGGGTTCATGCACTCTGGTCAGCATCAAAAGCGGCATCGACGGGCACTTGCAGGGCTACCGCAAGCTGGTTGGTCTTGCCGGCAAGCGCGATCACCCGCATCAGATCGGCATGCTGTTCGTTTGTCATTCCCTTGGCTTTTGCGGCGGCGGTGTGGGAGTGGGCACAGTAGGAGCAGCCGTTGGTGACGGACACTGCAATGTAAAGCATTTCCTTCACGAGCGGGTCGAGCGCCGAAGGTGTCGCCATCACTGCCTTGACCTCGGCCCATGTCTTTTCCAGGAGATCGGGGTCGAAGGCGAGATACAGCCACATATTGTTCATGAAATCCGATTTGCGGGTGGTCCGGATATCATCGAAGACCGCTTTCACACGCGGATCGGCTTCTGGATTTTGTGTTTTCATGACGGTGCTCATGGCTTCCTCCGGCTCGTTTTCTCCCGGACAGATTACCGCGCTTCAGAATATTTGCGATAATATTGGTCGCGGTCGCGCTTTCACCGAAAATCCATTACAAATTACAAATACGTAAGAAACGGATTTGTGCGTTGCCTCGTTTCTGGCAAGCAGGAATACTGCGGACGTCCCGAAGTCTATGATTCAAGGGGCGATTTATGCTGTGATGATCAACCGGAGAACTATATGCGGGTCTGGAAACAGGTGGGTGTCAGTCTGGCCGTCGTTGGGGCAGGGCTCTGTCTCTGGGGCTTTTATTCGCCCGAGGCCCGGAATGTGCTCGCCAGCGTCGGACTTGCAAAACCGGCGCCCGGCGCCGTTGAGGTTGCGGCGGCAGGGCCATCGGCTGGCCAGAACGGCAACGGCGCGCGCCGCAATTCCAACGCCACGCTCGTGGTGACGGCCCCGGTGAAGCGAGGCGTCGTCAACGATCGTCTGAACGCGATCGGCAATGGCCAGGCGATCCAGTCGGTCGTCGTCATGCCGCAGGTCTCCGGCACGCTTGCGGAAATCCGCACCTCATCGGGACAGCGTGTGGTGAAGGGCCAGGTATTGGCGCGTCTGGATGACGACGAACAATTGATCGAACGGGACAAGGCCCAGGTCGCGCTGCGCAGTGCCGTCGAAAAATCCAATTCCTACAAGAACCTGAAATCCGTCGCCCGCCTCGACGTGCTTGATGCGCAGATCGCGGAGGAAGCTGCAAAGCTTGCGCTCAGCACCGCGGAGCTCAATTTGAAGCGGCGTGATATCGTGGCGCCGATCAATGGCGTTGCTGGCATCGTTGCCGCCAATATCGGTGATAACGTCACGACACAGTCCACCATCGTCAGCATCGATGACCGGTCCGAAATTCTCGTAAATTTCTGGGCGCCGGAGCGTTTTGCGACGGCGATCAAGATCGGCATGCCGGTTGAGGCAACGTCCATTTCGCGGCCCGGCGAAACCTTCACCGGCGAGGTCGAGGCGGTCGACAACCGCGTGGATGAGGCGAGCCGCACCATTCGTATCCGTGCGAAGTTCGGCAACGAGAAGGACGAGCTGAGGGCTGGCATGTCCTTCGGCGTTACCATGCGATTTGCCGGCGAGACCTATGCCTCCGTCGATCCGCTGGCAGTGCAGTGGGACGCGGAAGGCTCTTATGTCTGGCGTGTCGTAGACAACAAGTCGAACAAGGTGCGGGTGCAGATCGTGCAGCGCAACCCGGACGCGGTACTGGTGAAAGCCCAGCTGGCGGAAGGCGAGCCTGTTGTTATCGAAGGATTGCAGCGCGTCAGGAAAGGCGGCGCTGTCCGCATCGGCAATGCGCCGAAGGCTGAGGAGGTTGCCAGCCAATGACGCAGTCGCCCTCTGGTCAGGACTCCAAGCTTGCCTTTACCGCGCTTTTCGTGCGCCGGCCCATCCTTGCGGCTGTCCTTAACACGCTTCTGGTTGTCGCCGGGCTTGCAGCCCTTGTGGGTGTTGAGGTGCGCGAACTGCCGGATGTCGACAGGCCGACGATCAGCGTCAGGACGACCTATGAGGGGGCGGCGCCTGAGACCATCGACCAGGAAGTGACGCAGACGATTGAAGGGGCGGTTGCCCGCGTCAGTGGCGTGAAATCCATCTCGTCCAATTCGCAGTTCGGCACCAGCCGCGTCACGATGGAATTTGGGGACAACGTCGATATGGCCGTCGCGGCCAATGATGTGCGCGATGCCATCGGCCGTGTGACCAACCAGTTGCCTGACGATGCCGACGAGCCGCAGATCATCAAGGCGGATTCTGACAGCCAGCCTATCATGCGTCTTGCGGTCACCTCATCCACGCTCAGCATGGAAGACCTGACCAAACTGGTGGATGACGAAATTATCGACCGTCTCACCGCTGTCGATGGTGTCGCCGATGTGGAGCTTTATGGCGATCAGGAAAAGGTTTTCCGCGTCGATCTCAATCAGGCGGCGCTTGCCAGCCGTGGTCTGACGGTCACCGATGTTTCGAATGCGCTCGCCAGCGCCGCTCTCGATGTGCCTGCGGGTTCGCTGAAAAGCGCGACGCAGGATATCGTCGTGCGCGCCACGGCGAGCCTGACGAAACCCGAGGACTTCTCTAATCTCCTCATCAAGGACAATATCCGCCTTCGCGACGTCGCGACCGTCATGCTTGGCGCGGATGACGAATCGACGTCGCTGCGCTCCAATGGCGTACAGGGCGTCGGTCTTGGCGTCATTCGCCAGGCGCAGTCCAACACGCTCAACATTTCCACCGGCGTGAAGGCTGCGGTCGAAACGATGTCGGCCAATCTGCCCGAGGGAACGCGCATCGTGGTGACCAGCGACGATGCGGTGTTCATCGAGGGTGCGCTGCATGAGGTGGAGATCGCGCTCGGGCTTTCGGCGGTCATCGTCGTTGTGGTACTCTATCTCTTTCTGCGCGATTGGCGCGCGACGCTCATTCCGGCGATCACCATGCCGGTTGCGCTGATCGGCACGATCATCGCCATCTATATGGTCGGCTTTTCGGTCAATATTCTGACGTTGCTTGCCATCGTGCTTGCGACCGGCCTCGTCGTTGACGATGCGATCGTAGTGCTGGAGAACATCGTACGCCGCCGGGCGGAAGGCATGGGACCGCGCGCGGCTGCCGTTCTCGGCACGCAGGAGGTCTTTTTTGCCGTCATAGCGACGACCGCGACGCTAGCCGCCGTCTTCATCCCGCTCTCCTTCCTGCAGGGCCAGCTTGGCGGCCTGTTCCGCGAGTTCGGTTTCGTGCTGGCCTTTGCGGTGGGCCTGTCATCCATCGTGGCTTTGACTCTCTGCCCGATGCTCGCCTCGCGCATGCTGAAGGAGGGGCTGAAGGAGCCGACCGGGCCGCTTGCGTGGTTTGGCAATGTTTTCGCTGCGACGTATAAATCGACGCTGTCCGCCTGCCTCAATAACCCGCTGATCGTCATCGTCGTTGCCGTGATCTTTTCCGGGCTGTCATGGATCGCCTTTGGCATGATCCAGAACGAACTGACGCCGCGCGAGGACCGCGCCTCTATCATGATGCGGGTCACCGCGCCGCAGGGCGTGAGCCTCGAATATACGCGCGACCAGCTGCAACGTATCGAGGAAAACCTGCAGCCGCTGCGCGACAGCGGGGAAATCCGCAACATCTACTCCATCACCGGCATGAACGGCTCGTCCAATACTGGCTTCATGGTACTGACGCTCGCTCCCTGGGCCGACCGCGAGCGCACGCAGAACCAGATCGCCGCTGACGTCACATCCGCCGCCAACAAGGTTCCGGCCTTGCGCGGCAATGCCATGCAGCCGAACAGCCTTCGCATCCGCGGCGCCGGCAATGGCTTGCAGATGGCAATGGTCGGCAGCAATTACGCGGCGCTGACGGAGGCGACGCAGAAGCTGTTGCTTTCGATGGAAGAGAGCGGTCTGTTCGATACGCCGCGCTTCGACAACGAGCCCAATCAGGCGCAGCTCTCCGTGTCCATCGACCGCGAGCGCGCGTCCGATCTCGGCATCGACATCACCGGCCTGTCGCGCGCCATGCAGTCTTTGCTGGAAGGTCGCTCGATCGTTGACGTCTTCGTGGATGGCGATGCCATCCCGGTGCGGCTCTTGTCTTCCACCCGACCGATCAATGATCCCACCGATCTTGAAAACGTGTTCCTGAAAACGGGTGACGGCAAGATCGTGCCAATGTCGGTCATCGCCTCGCTCAAGGAGAATGCGGTGGCGCCGCAGCTCAACCGCGAGCAGCAACTCCCCTCTGTTGGCTTTACCGCTAACCTGAAGGACGGCGTTTCGCTCGGTCAGGCCCTGCAAAAAGTCAACGAACTGGCGCAATCCGTGATGCCGCCCGGCGCGCGTCTGCTGCCGCTTGGCGAGGCGGCCACGCTGGAGGAAAATTCGAGCGGGATGCTGCTGACCTTCGGTTTTGCGATCGCCATCATCTTCCTGGTGCTTGCTGCGCAGTTTGAAAGCGTGCTGAGTTCGATCATCATCATGTCGACGGTGCCGCTCGGCCTTGCCTGCGCCGTCATCGCGCTGCTCGTCACCGGCTCCAGCCTCAACGTCTACAGCCAGATCGGCCTCGTGCTGCTCGTCGGGGTGATGGCGAAGAACGGTATCCTTATCGTCGAATTCGCCAACCATCTGCGCGATCAGGGAGCAACCGTGCGCGAGGCTATCGAAAAGGCCACCAGCATCCGTCTGCGCCCGGTCATGATGACGATGATCGCCACCATTCTCGGCGGCGTGCCGCTCGTGCTTGCGCAAGGGGCCGGGGCGGAAGCACGTATCGCACTTGGCTGGGTCATCGTCGGCGGTCTGGGTTTTGCGACGCTGGTGACGCTTTATATCACGCCGGTTTCCTATCTCCTGATCGCCCGCTTCGCCAAACCGCAGGCGGATGAGGAAATTCGTCTGCATCGCGAGCTTGAACTTGCCGCCCGCCGCAAGGCGCTGGAGGAGGACAAGCCGTTGCTTGCCGCGGAATAGGATCGACGCCAAACCACAAGCAGTGCAATCGCGATGCTGGACAAAGCGCTGACCTTATCCCATACCACCTGACGAAATTTCGTAACGGTTCGAATCCGTTACGGGCGGATGTTGCGGCGGAGACGGACGATGGCGCTCAAGGATGTGGTGGCGGGTAAACGGAACGAAGAAGGTATCGCGTCTGCGCTCGCGGTGCTGAAGCAGCAGCTGGGCGAGAAAGTCCAGACCGGCCAGGCGTTTCGCGAGCAGCACGGCCACACCACCACCTATTTGACCCTGCAGGCGCCAGACGGCGTCGTCTTTGCCGAGAGCGCCGATGATGTGAAGGCTGTGGTGAAGGCCTGCGTGCACTATAAGGTGCCCGTCATTCCCTTCGGGACCGGGTCTTCGCTGGAAGGGCAGGTGAATGCGCCGAACGGCGGAATCTGCATCGATTTCAGCCGGATGAATCGTATCATTGAGGTGAATGCCGAAGATCTTGACGTGACGGTGGAGCCGGGCGTGACGCGCGAGGACCTGAATGTCTATCTGCGCGATACAGGCCTTTTCTTCCCGATCGATCCGGGCGCGAATGCCTCGATCGGCGGCATGGCTTCGACACGCGCTTCCGGCACCAATGCCGTGCGTTATGGCACGATGAAAGACAATGTGCTCGCGGTCACCGCCGTCGTTGCCAATGGCGAGGAAATCCGCACGGCGCGCCGCGCCCGCAAGTCTTCTGCCGGCTACGATCTGACGCGGCTCTTTGTCGGCGCTGAAGGCACACTTGGCGTGATCACGTCCGTGACGCTGCGGTTACAGGGTATCCCGGAAAAGATCGTGGGCGGTGTCTGCACCTTCGACAGTATCAAGGCTGCCTGCGATGCCGTCATCATGACGATCCAGATGGGCGTTCCGGTCGCCCGCATCGAATTGCTTGATGAGGTGCAGGTGCGCGCCTGCAACGCCTATTCCGGCCTGAACTATGCGGAGAAGCCGACGCTCTTCGTGGAGTTCCACGGCACGGAAGAGACGGCGGCGCTGCAATCGCAGCAGTTCGCCGAGATCGCAGCGGAATGCGGCAGCGTCGATTTTCGCTGGACGGGCGATGCTGCCGAGCGCGCCAAGCTCTGGAAGGCGCGTCACGATGCCTATTGGGCGTCGCGGGCGCTTGCCCCCCATCTTGATGGTCTCTCCACCGACGTTTGCGTGCCGATCTCACGGCTGGCCGATTGCGTGGTGGAAACGCAGCGGGATATTGCCGAGAACGGCTTTCTGGCGCCGATCGTCGGCCATGCCGGTGACGGGAACTTCCACGTGCTTATTCTGTTCGATGGCAAGGATGCCGAAAGCGTCGCGAAGACGGAAGCCTTTGTCGCCCGCCTCAACCGCCGCGCCATCGCCATGGACGGCACGTGCACCGGCGAACACGGCATCGGCCAGGGCAAGATGAGTTTTCTCGCCGAAGAGGCCGGCAATGCACTGGATGTGATGCGCGCCATCAAAACGTCGCTCGATCCCGACAATATCTTCAATCCGGGTAAATTGTTCCGGCTTGTCTGATCATTCTCACATTTGATTGGTACAAAAGGCTGCTTGCCGTTAAGGCAGAAAAGAATAGGTTTGCAGCGTTCGCGAAGGGAGATGCAGGTCAGTGCTCGGACGTATTCTGGTTTTTCTGGGCGGACTGCTGGCCTTGGTGCTGTTTTCGGCGCTGCTCATTCCCTATTTTGTCGACTGGACCGATTTCCGTCGTGATTTTGAAGACCAGGCAAGTCGTATCCTTGGCAAGAAAGTCGTCGTGCACGGCCGCGTCGAGGCCCGAATCCTGCCTTTCCCGTCGGTAACGCTGCATGATGTGCGCGCCGGAACGGATGCGGATGGATCGCCGCTCATTCAGGTCGCACGGTTCTCCATGGATGCCGAGCTTGCGCCTTTTCTTTCTGGCGAAGCGCGCATCTTCGACATGCGCATCGAAGAACCCAAGGCCAAGATCAGACTTTTGAAAGACGGTACGCTGGACTGGATGCGGGGTAGCCGTGCCGAAATCCCGGCGCGCACCGTGGTTCTCGAAAGCGTACAGATCGAAGGCGGGCAGATCGAATTCATCGATGAGCAGTCTGGCCGAAACCGTATCGTGACGGGCCTCAACGCCGATATGTCTGCAAATTCTCTCGCCGGCCCCTGGAAAGCCGAGGGGCGCGCGGCTGTTGACGGGCACCCCGGTTCCTTCTCCCTCTCCAGCAGCGAGCCGGATTATGCCAATGGCCGCATGGGTCTCAGGCTGCGCCTTGTGCCGGATGAACATCCTGTCGAGGTCGATCTCGATGGTGCGATCGCCGCAACGGCGGGAAAGCCGGCCTATAGCGGATCCTTTGCCTTCACCTTCCGCGAAGATCAGAAACAGAAGCAACAGCAAGCCGGACAATCGATCTTTTCCTCACCGCGCACCCGTGGAAGCTTCGAGCTCACCAATGAGAGCGTGCGAATTTCGAGCTACCGCATGGAGCTTGGCGGCAGCGAAAATCCTTACGTCGTGACGGGGGAGGCAACGCTTGATACCGGCGCCAAGCCGGAATTCCTGCTGACGGCCGACGGCCAGCAGATCGACGTCGCGCGCTTTGCGCCGCCTGTCGTGCAGACGGGCAAGACGTCGCGCCAGCCGACCGTATCCGTCCGTCAGCGCATCGAGGCATTTGCCGCGATGGTGGCGCGCATTCCGGTGCCGCCTGTGCCGGGCAAGGCAAGCATCAGCCTTCCAGCGCTGGTGTCCGATGACACGACAATTCGCGACATCCGGCTGGATGTTCGCCCGGATGGCAGCGGCTGGCAGGTGGTGAATGCCGTGGCGACGCTGCCGGGCAGGACGCAGCTGGAAGCGAAGGGATCGCTAACACTGCTGGGCGGTCCGGCTTTCAACGGCAATATGCTGCTCGCCTCCAACCAGCCCTCGGGGCTGGCGAACTGGCTTTCCGGCTCAGTCGATCCGGCAATCCGCCAGCTCAACGCCGCCGGTTTCTCTGCCGATGTCTCGCTGACGACGCTCAACCAGCGTTTCGATAATCTGGAACTTGCCATCGGAGACGCATCGCTGAAGGGCGCTCTGGAGCGACGCTCGGACGGCAAGGAGTCCAATCTCTCCATCGATCTCTCGGGCAACGAAATCGATCTCGACGCGCTGAGGGCGCTCGGCAGTCTGGCGCTTGGCGATCAGGTCGGCGGTTCCGTCCTCGATCATCGCATTACCGCGAAATTCAAGGCCGACCGCTTCAATATGGCCGGCGTGACCGCCAACAAGGTCGAGACAACCTTTAATATTGCAGGAGGTGTGCTCTCGCTTGAAAACATGACGGCCGGCGATATCGCCGGTGCGGAAGTGAAGGCTAGGGGAGAGTTGCAGGGTTCGCTGCTCAAATATGCGGGAAAGGGCACGGTAAACCTGCATGCGGCGGATATGCAGCCATTGTTCGCCATGCTGCAGCAGAAGTTGCCTGACCATCCGTTCCTCAGCCGCCTGGCGGCGAGCGCGCCCTGGTATGCGAATTCGGACCTTGCTGTTGACGTTTCGGTCAACAGTGAAAATGGCGGCGCGAATGTCGCCGTTTCCGGCACCGTCAATGGCAGCCGGCTTTCAGCCGTTGCCAAGATGCCGGATTTCCTGTCGATAACAGACGATACGGCCATGTCGCTGGAAGCCGTCCTGAAGAACCAGTCGACCGCGATCCTGTTCGGTCAGGCCGGTCTCAATCCGTTGCCTTTCGATGCGGATGGGGAGGGGCTCCTGTCCCTCAAACTCAATGGCACGCTCGGCTCGCCTGCCCAGACAGAATTGCGCTTCTCCACCGAACGCACACATTTTTCGATGAACGGTTCCTTCTCCGTGGCCGCCGGCAATTTCGGTGAAGGCAGCGCGGAGGTCGCGCTCGAAAGTGCTGATATCGAGCCCTATCTCATCATGAACGCCGTTGGCCTGCCGCAGCTCGGCGGTGGTCTGGCAGTGAAGTCCAATGCGAAAGTCACTGTTGACGGGCAAAAGATTGCTCTGTCGTCCATCGGCGGCCAGGTGGGCGGAAATCCATTCTCGGGAAATTTGGCGTTCCAACGCGTGGCGCCCTATCCCGTCGACGGTGACCTTTCCTTAAGGACGGTCGATCTCGCCTGGCTGGGAGACGCGATGTATGGCCCGGTGATCGATCCGGAGACCGGCGCGCTCAACGCCAAGCCGCTCGCCATGGCCGCGTTCCCGCAGCTCAAGGCGTCGCTGGCACTGAAAGCGGAGAGCTTCGAGGCCGGTCCATTGGGCACAGTGACGGGTCTTTCGACGAGGGTCACGCATGATGCCGGCTCACTCTCACTCGATGATGTCAGCGGCACCTTTATGGGCGGCAAGCTCACGGGTCGCCTTGCCATGTCGACCGGCGAGGGGGCAGGAATTTTCCGCACCAAGATTGCGGTGACCGATGCAAACCCGGAGCCCATCCTGTGGGCCAATGCCAACGGCCCGGTTGCGACGGGCAAGGTCGCTATCGACCTGACGGCGGAATCGACGGGTAAAAGTGTTGCTGAAATGCTCAAAGCAGCGGGTGGCTCTGGTGAAATCCGGGCGGGCGGGCTTGTCGTCAAGGGTCTCAACCCCGGCGCTCTTGCCCCGATCCTGCAGGCAGCGGACGGCTTGCAGCAGCCGATCGACGCGCCGAAGGTGCGTCCGCTGGTGGATCAGACCCTGTGGCAGGGCGAAATCGGGCTTGGCGATGTGGCGTTGCCATTCTCGTTGAACGGCGGTGAGCTTCATTTCCAGAACCTGCGCGCCGGCATCGATCCCGTCACGCTGACGGCCGATGCGAGCGTCGATCTGGCGGCTTCCACTGTGAATGGTGACCTCGACCTCCTGTTCAATCCCGGCACCGAAACGGTCGCAGGGGCCGAGCCTTCGGTGCGTCTCAACTATAACGGCCCGCTGGCCGCTCCGGCTTTGACGACAGATGTGTCCGCGCTCAGCAATTTCCTCTCGCTGCGAGCGTTCGAGAAGGAACGTCGCCGGGTGGAGGCCATGCAGGCGAGCGTTCTTGAAAAGCAGCGGCTGCGCCGCGAAGTCGTACTCTACCGCTCGCAGGCGGCAGAACGGCAGGCCGCAAAAGAGCGGGCGGAGGCGGAAGCCAAGGCGCGGGCGGAAGAGGAAGCCCGCCAGAAGGCGGCAGCCGAAGAGCGCCTGCGCCAGGAAAAGGAACAGCAGGAGCGGCTGCAACAGCAACAGCAGCAACAGCAGCAACAGCCGGCACCGGAGCGACAATCCGCCCCGGCCCTCGTCGTACCACCGACAGAAGACGCGATACGGCAACTCGCGCCGGGAGCACCGGCTGCGACGCCATAATCTTTCCCAGGAAACCGCGGAACGGCTTTTCGTCCAGATGATGCTCTCGAAGAGACAGCGCATCCGGCGCGGTTCCGTGTAAACCCGATGCGCCGCGCGCGTGCGGGCAGACTTAGAGCGATCACTCGCAGTCGGTGTTCGTCATATAGGATAGAGAGGGTGGAGGCTACAGGCTCGTCACGATTGAACGATGCGTCAAAGCGACCTGAAACCAGTCCTGATGGGCAAGGCTACGCAATACCAAATCGCCTTGCAGCGCAAATTAGCCTTCGAATGTTTAAGGAATGCTTTCACAGCTTTACGAGTTTTGTGCGGGAATTCTTATAGTGCTTGATGGGCCGAGGTGCCGGGCTGGAATGCGTTCGGCAAAAGCGAAAGCACTCGCGCATATCCCAATTCCTTGTTCACCGGGGATGCCGGGTCATCGCAGATGACGGATCCAGTATGGACTCAGCGGGTCTTCAGCCAGTTCAGCACGTAAACCCTGAGCGACGACGACAGATTGCTGTCGGCGGCGCGATTGTCGTCGATTTCGGCAAGTAGGGCCGCAAAACTGATCTTGCGCTTTTCCGCGATGATTTTCAGCTCGTCCCAGAAGGCATCTTCCAGCGAAATGCTGGTGCGATGGCCATGCAACGTCGCGGAGTGCTTGCGGATCATCAGATCAGGCTCCGGCGGGTCCGGTTGAGGGTCTGAATCATGTCTCGCCGGCAAGCCCCTGTTTTGCGATTCTTTTCCGTTGGCCCCAACATTCGCAGCACGCGGTTGGACGTTCAGTTTTGACCGCCGTTTTCATCGCTCTTGTCGAGCCGGCCCTGATCGAGTGCCTTTTCGGCTTTGGCATTCAGCGCTGACGTGAGATTTTTTTCCGCTTTGGTGCGGCCGAAGGACAGGCGGTTCTGCTCCGCCTGCTTTTCCTTTTCACTGCGGACCTTCTGTTTCCGAAACTGACGCAGATTGACGATATCGGCCGCCATGGGGATATGCCTCCTCGAGTTTCGAAAGTCAGGGGTAAAACCGTTATTGCTTCTTGCGGAAGGCGTCGAGCGAAACGACGGACCCTTCCTTCTTTTCCTCGCCTGCCTTCGGCGTCTCGGAAGCAGCCGCCGGTTTCGCCTCATGGGAAACGGGATAGGCAGTGATCTCCGCCTCTTCCATCTCTTCCTCTTCAGCGAGCGGCACGTCGAATTCGAGTTCGAAATTCACCGAGGGGTCGTAAAAACCTCTGATGGCATTGTAGGGGATGACCAGCTTTTCCGGCGTGTCGGAGAAGGAGAGGCCGATTTCGAAGCCGGTTTCGGTAACCTTCAGGTCCCAGAACTGGTGCTGGATGACGATGGTCATCTGCTCGGCGTATTTTGCCTTGAGGTGCTGGGAAATGCGCACGCCCGGGGCGCCGGTCAGGAAGGTGATGAAAAAGTGATGGTCGCCGGGCAGGCGGCCGGTTGCGGCCACTTCACCCAAAACCTTGCGAATAACGCCGCGAAGGGCATCCTGTGCGAGAATGTCGTAACGGATATGATCCTGCCCCATGCGGTCCTGTCTTTCCCTTATTCGAACGTCTTTTCATGCGCGGCGCGGACTGCGCGCCTAGGACGCTGTAACACTTTGAATCTTAGCGTAATCCCATGTCCGAACCATTTCTGATCCTCAAGGCTTATGCTTTGGACAAGTATACGCAATGTCCGGAACGGCAGCAACGGAAAAGCCGATGCCGTCTGCAAGTCAGCTATCATATAATCAATTCAGGCAAAATGGAGAAAGTGGAGGTTTCTGTTGCCAGGTACCTCCGAACCCCGCCTCACGGGGCTAACCGTGAGGACTTAGAGCGGAATTCCCGCACCGCCATTAGGCAGCGAGAGCGTATTCCTTAGCGTTGTTGTCGTTTGCAACTACACTTGTGACCCGATAACGGCGGTATCATGCCGAGCAAAAGTTCGATCTTTACGCCCTTGTCGATCCTATTTCGCCCCCATCAAAAGCCGGCCTTCCATAGATGAAGGTCCGCCGGTTTTTGGTGGAGGCGCCGGGTACCGCCCCCGGGTCCAATAGGTTTATTACACCGACCGTTTATCGCCATAGCCGGGTTGCCCCGGCAAGGTTCATATAGGCGTTTCACCCGCGCGAGAAAAGGGGGGAGATGACAATTCGATGAAAAGGTTTTGTCCGCTACCTGCGCAATTTAGACAATTCTTGACGACGAGGGATTGCTGTCTCATTCTCCATGCAACCGGTCATTTGAAGCAACCGGGCCGGGGGCACACGAAGGAGTGGACATGACTGACTATCTCGCAGATGTGAAAAAATACGATGCCGCAGCCGATGAAGCGATTGTCGGCAAGATCGTCAAACATCTCGGTATTGCCCTGCGTAACCGGGATTCCTCACTGGTGTCCGCCTCCGATCCAGAAGAACTTGCGCGCGTCAAGGCGAGCTGGTGCGTCAAGAAGCTTGGCGTGACCGATGACAGCGCTGACAAGGCCATTGCCGCTGCTGCCAAAGCCATGGCGGCGGATCGGTCCAAGTCGCGTGTGACTTTTTATTATCTGGTGGCCAAGGAACTCGACAAGCTGCAGTCGCTCTGATTTGATCCGGGGATAGCCCGTATACGGTGATTGGTTCTGCCGCCCTGTGCTATTATATAGTCCCTCTGTATCAGGGAATCGGCGGCAGAACGTATGAAACAATATCTCGATCTTCTCCGGCATGTCATGGAAACCGGCTCCGACCGTGGAGACCGCACCGGCACGGGCACACGCTCTGTCTTCGGTTATCAGATGCGTTTCGATCTTTCGGAAGGTTTTCCGGTTCTCACCACCAAGAAGCTGCATCTGCGCTCCATCATCCATGAGCTGCTGTGGTTCCTGAAGGGCGATACAAACATCGCCTATCTCAAGGAAAACGGCGTTTCCATCTGGGATGAATGGGCCGACGAAAACGGTGATCTCGGTCCGGTCTATGGCGCGCAATGGCGCTCCTGGCCCGCACCGGACGGACGCCATATCGACCAGATCGCCCTTCTGATCGAGGCTTTGAAAACCAATCCCAATTCCCGCCGCCACATTGTTTCGGCCTGGAACCCGGCGCTGGTGGACGAGATGGCGCTGCCGCCCTGCCATTGCCTGTTCCAGTTCTATGTTGCGGATGGAAAGCTCTCCTGCCAGCTTTACCAGCGCTCTGCCGATATCTTCCTCGGCGTGCCGTTCAACATCGCCTCCTATGCGCTTTTGACGCTGATGGTGGCGCAGGTGGTTGGCCTGAAACCTGGCGATTTCGTTCACACGCTCGGTGACGCGCACATCTATGCCAACCATTTCGAACAGGCGCGGCTGCAGATGACGCGCACGCCGAAAGCATTGCCGACGATGCGGCTGAACCCCGACGTGAAGGACCTTTTCGCCTTTAAGTTCGAAGACTTTACGCTGGAGAACTACGAGGCCGATTCAAGCATCAAGGCACCGATCGCAGTATGAGTGAGCCGCGCGTCACCATCATTGTCGCAGTCTCAGAGAACGGCGTCATCGGCCGCGATCTCGACATGCCGTGGAAGTTGTCGACCGATCTCAAGCGCTTCAAGGCGATGACGATGGGCAAGCCGCTCATCATGGGGCGCAAGACGTTTCTGTCTGTCGGCGAACGTCCATTGCCGGGCCGGCCGCATATCATCGTCAGCCGCAATGCGGATTACCGGCCGGAAGGCGTCGACGTGGTCGGCTCGCTGGAAGAAGCCCTCGATTTGGCAAAAGCCAGAGCCGTTGAGCGAGGCGTCGATGAAGTTTTCGTTGCCGGTGGCGGCGAGATTTACCGTCAGGCCATGCCCTTTGCCGATCAACTTTCCGTCACCCACGTGGCGGTAAAACTCGACGGCGACACTTTTTTTCCGGAAATCGACCCCGCCGTTTTCGAGAAAACTGACGAAATCCCCGCTCTTGCAGGGGAAAAGGACAGTTATCCGGTTCTGTTTACCACTTATGTGCGAAGGGCCGCGGCAAAGTGAACTATTTACCCTGATTGGGTATTTAGTTACCACCTCTGCGTTGAAACAAACGTTTCTCCTTCCTATAACGGGTCGATATTCCCGCCGCACGCGAGCAATCGCTTTCGAACGGAACCGGGAGAGGCTTTTATAAAGAGGTATTGATGCCCTGGAGCAATCAGAATGGCGGCGGCGGCCCTTGGGGCGGCGGCGGTGGAGGAAACAACCAGGGCGGCGGCGGCGGCCCGTGGGGGCAGGGGCCTAACCGGCCGCGCGGCGGTGGCGGCGGCGGCAATGGCGGCCCGCCCGATCTGGAAGAGATCATCCGGCGCAGCCAGGACCGTTTCAAGAACGTGCTGCCCGGCGGTTTCAATGGCGGCGTTGTCGCCATCGTCGTTCTTGTCGTTCTGGTTTTTATCGGCATTCAGTCCATCTACACCGTCCAGCCGGACGAGCGCGGCGTCGAGCTGCGTTTCGGCCGTCCCAAGGACGAAATCTCGATGCCGGGCCTGCATTTCCATCTCTGGCCGATCGAGACGGTGGAAATCGTCAAGGTCACGGAGCAGCAGCAGAATATAGGCTCGCGCGCGTCCTCGTCGTCATCCAGCGGCGTGATGCTGACCGGCGACCAGAACATCGTCAACGTCCAGTTCTCGGTGCTCTACACGGTCTCTGATCCGAAATCCTATCTCTTCAACGTCGACACGCCGGCTGAAACCCTGCAGCAGGTTTCCGAAAGCGCCATGCGCGAGGTCGTCGGTCGTCGTCCGGCACAGGATATCTTCCGCGATAACCGTCAGGCGATTGCGGCCGATGTGCGCGGCATCATCCAGTCCACGATGGACGGTTATGGCGCCGGCATCTCCATCAATGCCGTGGCTATTGAAGATGCAGCTCCGCCGCGTGAAGTGGCCGACGCTTTCGATGAAGTGCAGCGTGCCGAACAGGACGAAGACCGTTTCGTTCAGGAAGCCAACCAGTACGCCAACCAGAAGCTCGGTGCCGCGCGCGGTCAGGCCGCGCAGATTCTCGAAGAAGCGAACGCCTATAAGTCGCGCGTCGTTAACGAGGCACAGGGTGAAGCGCAGCGTTTTGTTTCGATCTATGACCAATATCGCACGGCGCCTGATGTGACCCGTCAGCGCATGTTCCTCGAAACGATGGAACAGGTCCTCAAGGGCTCGAACAAGATCATCATCGACGAGAAACAGGGCGTAGTGCCTTATCTGCCTCTGAACGAGATCATGCGCAACAATCCGGGCGCAGCACAGCAGGGAGGCAACTGATATGAGCAACCGTCTTACGGCCGTTCTCGTCGGTCTCGCCATCCTGCTTTTCCTGGGTTATTCCTCGATCTTCGTCGTCAATGAGCGCCAGCAGGCCATCGTGGTCCGCTTCGGTCAGATCCAGGACGTGAAAACGTCGCCGGGCCTGTACTTCAAGCTGCCCTTCGCCTTCATGGATGCCGATCGCGTCCAATATGTCGAAAACCGCGCGTTGCGTTTCGATCATGACAATATCCGCGTTCAGGTCTCCGGCGGTAAGTTCTACGAGGTTGATGCCTTCGTGGTCTATCGCATCACGGATGCGCGCCGCTTCCGCCAAACGGTGTCGGGCGACCAGATGTCTGCGGAATCGCGCCTGCGCACCCGCCTCGACGCCTCGCTGCGCCGGGTCTACGGTTTGCGCGGCTTTGAATCGGCGCTGTCGGATGCACGCGCGTCGATGATGCAGGAAGTTCGCGACGATCTGCGCCCCGATGCGGAATCGCTCGGCATCAGCATTGTGGATGTCCGCATCCGCCGTACCGACCTGACGCAGGAAGTCTCGCAGCAGACCTTCGAGCGCATGAAGTCGGAACGTTTGGCCGAGGCCGAACTGATCCGCGCCCGCGGTAACGAAGAAGCGCAGCGTCGCCGCGCCATCGCCGACCGTCAGGTCGTGGAACTGGAATCCGACGCCCGTCGCCAGTCCGAAGTGCTGCGCGGTGAAGGCGATGCTGAGCGTAACAAGGTGTTCGGCGAGGCCTTCCAGCGCGATCCCAACTTCTTCGAGTTCTACCGCTCGATGTCGGCCTATGCCAACGCGCTGAACGGCAACGGCACGACACTCGTCCTGTCGCCGGATTCGACCTTCTTCCGTTACTTCAACAACATCGACGGTGCGGCCCCCGCCGCTCCGGCAGCCCCTGCCGCTCCCGCGGCGCCAGCGCCGGCGAACTGATAACGGATCGATCGATTTTGGAGGGGCCGGTTTTTACCGGCCCTTTCTTTTTGGTCAGCTTTCGTGCCAAAGCTGTGGTCAGGGGCATGGCGTCCACGCCTGTTCACGAAAAGGTATTTTTACACTTCATCATTCCGCCTTATGCTTTGACGATATATGCAGGGCATGACGATTTGAAACGCGAGGACGCTTATGGCCGTGACCCTTCTTTCGCCCTTTCGCAGCAGCATTGCCGCAGTCGCGGGCATCGCGCTTGTGGCGGGCAGCCTTGCGGCGCCGGTTGCGGCAAGAGCGCAGAGCCATGGGCCGGAATCGGTCGCTGATCTGGCCGCGCCGCTGCTCGATGCGGTGGTGAATATTTCCACCTCGCAGAACGTCAAGACGGAGGGCAAGGGCCCGGTTCCCCCGAAACTGCCTGAAGGTTCGCCCTTCCAGGAGTTCTTCAAGGACTATTTCGACAGCCAGAAGCCGGAAGGCGGCGAAAAGGTCAATTCGCTTGGCTCCGGTTTCGTGATCGACCCTGCCGGCTATGTTGTCACCAATAACCACGTGATCGAAGGCGCTGACGCCATCGAGGTGATTTTCCCGAATGGCTCCAAGCTCAAGGCGACACTGGTCGGCACCGATACCAAGACTGATCTTTCCGTCCTGAAGGTGGAGCCGAAGGCGCCATTGAAGGCCGTCAAGTTCGGTGATTCGCGCAGCATGCGCATTGGCGATTGGGTGATGGCGGTCGGCAATCCCTTCGGTCTCGGAGGGTCGCTGACCGTGGGTGTGATTTCCGCGCGTGGCCGCAATATCAATGCCGGCCCCTATGATAATTTCATCCAGACGGATGCGGCCATCAACAAGGGCAACTCCGGTGGCCCGCTCTTCAACATGAAGGGCGAGGTGATCGGTATCAATACGGCGATCATTTCGCCGAGCGGCGGTTCGATCGGTATCGGGTTTGCCGTGCCGACGGAGCTTGCGCAGAATATCGTCCAGCAGCTCATTGAATTCGGCGAGACACGCCGCGGCTGGCTCGGCGTTCGTGTCCAGCCCGTCACAGATGACGTGGCCGCGAGCCTCGGTATGGATAGCGCCAAGGGCGCGCTCATTTCCGGCGTTGCGAAGGGTGGTCCGGTAGAGAACGGCCCAATCCAAGCCGGCGATGTCGTCCTGAAATTCGACGGCAAGGACATCAATGAAATGCGCGACCTGTTGCGCATCGTGGCGGAAAGCCCTGTGGGCAAGGAAGTCGACGTTGTCGTCTACCGTGACGGCAAGGAAGAGACGGTGAAGGTCAAGCTCGGCCAGTTGCAGGATACGACCGATGAGAAGGCGTCGGCCGAAGACCAGCAGAGCGAAGACGGTGATGGTGGCACGGTTGCCCCTGAAGACGACGATGGCGCCGACGATCAGGCGCAGGACCAGACGCCCGAAGTGCGCGAGGCACCGCAGACCGTCCTCGGCATGAATCTCGTGGTGCTCAGCAATGAGTTGCGCAGCGAAAAGGGCATTGCCGAAAGCGTGGAAGGGGTGCTGGTCGCCAGCGTCGAGCCCGGTTCCGCCGCCGAACAGAAGGGCATGAAGGCCGGCGACGTTATCGTCGAAGTTGGTCAGGATTTCATGGAAGTTCCAGGCGATGTGCTGGTGCGTGTCAACGGGCTGAAATCGGAAGGCCGCAAGAACGCCCATATGATGGTGGCGGATGCCCAGGGCAATCTGCGCGTTGTGGCGCTGCCGCTGGAATAGGCGATTTCAGCCCGGTCCATCAGGAAACGGGTGGCTGCGGCCTCGTCATCTCCCTATCCCTTGGCCTCCATTGAACGGAGGTCAAGGACATGAAACTACTCGACAATAAAGTTGCGATCATCATCGGCGCGTCGTCAGGAATAGGTCGCGCGACAGCGACGTTGTTTGCCGCCCAGGGCGCTGCCGTCGTCATCAATGCGCGCGGCGAAAAGGCGCTGGGTGAGGTCGCTAACGAGATCATTTGGGCCGGTGGCCGTGTGCACGCCGTTGCCGGTGACGCCGGTGTTGCGGAAACACATGCGCGGCTGGTGGATGCGGCCGCCAGCGTGTTCGGCGGGCTCGATATCGCCGTCAACAATGCGGGCGCCGTGGGTGCCCCGAAGCCGATGGCGGAGATTTTGCCTGAGGAATGGGCCTATGTCCTCAACGTCAACCTGACATCCGCCTTTCTGGGTGCGCGCTATCAGATCCCTGCGATGTTGCAGCGGGGCGGCGGATCTATTGTCTTCACCTCGAGCTTCGTCGGCACCAGCGTCGGTATACCGGGCATGTCGGCTTATGGTGCTGCGAAGGCGGGATTGATGGGGCTGGTGAAGGGGATTACCGCCGATTATACCGCCAGCGGCATTCGCGCCAATGCGCTGCTGCCCGGCGGTGTGGACACGCCCATGGCCGGGGATCAGGCGCAAAAGGAGTGGGCTGCCGGGCTGCATGCCATGAAGCGTATTGCCGCGCCGGAAGAAATTGCCCAGGCGGCGCTCTTTCTCGCGAGCCCGATGGCAAGCTTCGTCGCAGGCGCGGCGCTGTTTGCCGATGGCGGTAATGCCGCGGTGAAATGACCGGCTGAAAAGGCGGGTCGGTGTCGTTATCGCGCCCGCCATTCCTCCAGCGTCAACGCATAGGTCACGTGCGGCCGCAGATGCGGGTGGGTATCTTCCGCTACGCGCGGATGGTCGAAATCGCGCGACGGGTCGCGCTTCAGGCCGATGCGCTCCATCACTGCCGTCGAACGGTGATTGTCGTGGACGGCGAAGGAGACGATTTCGGGCGTCTCCTTTTCATCGAAGGCCATGACGAGCAGCGATTGGGCGGCTTCGGTCACATAACCATGCCCCCAGAAGCGAGTAGCGAGCCGCCAGCCGATTTCCATCGTGCCGATCGGGAAGGGCGGATCGAGGTTCATGACGGGGGATATGCCGCAGAACCCCATGACTTCGCCGGTCTCGCGCAGTTCCATGGCGTAGAAGCCGTAACCGCTGCCGCGAATCATGCCGTTGATGGTTTCGAGCACCGCATCCGCTTCCGCGTGGCTTCGGCGGAAGGGGAAAAATTCCATGACCTTTTCATCCGCGTTGATTTCGCGGAACAGGTCGCGGTCGCTTTCCTTCCACTCGCGCAGAATGAGTCTCTCTGTCTCGCGAATGATCATGGAACGACGAAATCCGTCTTGCGATAGCCCTGAATGTATAGAAGCGCGGTCAGATCGCCGTGGTCGATGCGCATCTGCGCCTCGGCAGCGACGGCGGGCTTCGCGTGCAGGGCAACGCCGGCACCGGCAACGTGCAGCATGCCGAGATCGTTGGCGCCGTCGCCGACTGCCATTGCCTCATCAGGCGAGATGCCGAGCTTTTCGGCAATGTCGGTCAGCGCATCCACCTTGGCCTGTTTGCCGAGGATGGGTTCGGCAACGGTACCGTCAAGTTCGCCATTGGCTTCACCCAGCAGATTGGCACGGTTTTCGTCAAAACCGAGCGTTGTGGCAACCCGGCTCGTGAAGACAGTGAAGCCGCCTGACACGAGGGCCGTGTAGTAGCCCTTCGCCTTCATGGTGGCGATGAGTTCCCTGCCACCAGGTGTCAGCGTGATGCGCTTTTCGATGACGTCGTCGATGACGGAGACAGGCAGGCCCTTTAGCAGGGCGACGCGCTCGCGCAGCGCCGGCTCGAACGCGATCTCGCCGTTCATGGCGCGGGCGGTAATGGCGGACACCTCGTCCTTCAACCCGACTTCGGCCGCCAGTTCGTCGATACATTCCTGTTGGATCATGGTCGAATCCATATCGGCGATCAGCAGTTTCTTGCGCCGTTGATCCTGTTCCTGGATAACGATATCGATCGGCTTTCCGGCGAGCGTGGCGGCAATCGCGCCTCGCGCCTGCTCAGCCGCGGTGCCGGAGGGCAGGGCGATATCGCAGGCGATGCCATCGGCCAGCCAATAGAGCCCGGATGCGCTCACCGCCTTTGCGACCGCTTCGCCGAGGGCCGGTGTCAGAACAGGATTTGACGGATTGGCGATAAGCGTGGCAACGAGAGCCATGATGAAAAACCTTGATGAGAATTTTGATGCGATCCTGATAACCGGACCGACGGCAAGCGGCAAGTCCGCGCTTGCGCTTCGCTTAGCGCGGGAGCGGGATGGCGTCGTCATCAATGCCGACAGCATGCAGGTCTATGACACGCTGCGGGTGCTGACCGCCCGGCCATCCGAAGAGGAAATGGAAGGCGTGCCTCATCTGCTTTACGGCCATGTTCCGGCCAGCAGCCTCTATTCGACAGGCGAGTGGCTGCGGGACATTATAGGCCTCCTTGCCGATTTGCGCGGGCAGGGGCGCTTTCCGGTCATCGTCGGCGGCACGGGGCTTTATTTCAAGGCGCTGACGGGTGGCCTCTCCGATATGCCCGCCGTTCCCGATGACATTCGTGAAGGGCTGCGCGCCCGGTTGATCGAGGAGGGGGCGGCAAAACTTCACGCCGAATTGGTGAGCCGCGATCCGCCCATGGCGCAGACGCTCCAGCCGGGGGACGGGCAGCGCATCGTCCGGGCGCTGGAGGTGCTCGAGGCAACGGGGAAATCGATCCGGGATTTTCAGCAGGCGAAGGGACCGTTGATTACCGATCCGGAGCGCGCCCAAAAATTCGTCGTTCTGCCGGAAAGGTCGGTGCTGCACGATCGCATCAATCGCCGCTTCGAGACCATGATGCAAAGCGGTGCGGTGGAGGAAGTGGAAGCGCTTCTCGCGCTTGACCTCGCGCCCGACGCAACGGCGATGAAGGCGATCGGGGTTTCCCAGATCGCCGATATGCTGGCCGGGCGCGTGGGTGAGGCGGAGGTGATCGAAAGATCGGCAGCGGCGACCCGCCAATATGCCAAACGGCAGATGACATGGTTTCGCAACCAGATGGGAGACGACTGGACGCGTATCCAACCGTAGGGCGGCTCAGTCCTTTCGGTAGAGACTGCCGAGTGGTTTTTTCAACAGGCTGTCGCGCAGCGAAGGGCGGCTCTCGGTTGGTGGCGGGCCATTCTGCGCCTGCATCTGGAGGCTCGCCTTGCGAAGTTCGTTGACGGCGGTTGAAGCTATATCGGTCGTGGACGGACCTGTCGGCGGCGCGACTGTACGGCCGGGCAGCATGTCCGGCCGGTAGGGCTCGTGAGCGCCGGCGGTTGCGCCCAATTCCTGTTTCCAGCGGCTCACATCTGGCGGCTGCTTTGGCGCGGGCGCGGGGTCCGGCAAATCGGGGAAGGAGGCTTCGAAGCTCTGCTGGAAACCGCTGATGAGCGGCTTTGTCGTGGCGCGCATGCGGGTGACGATGCTGTTCAGGTCCACCGTGTCGGGCGTCTCGTTGGGCGCATGGCTGACCGCGCCGCTCGCCTTCGGCAACTTGGCTGTCGGCACGCGGTCGAAACGCATTCGCATCGGCACGCTGACGGCCTCGCCGAAAGCGATGGCTTCGCCGTTGCCGATGGACGATAAAAAGCTTGTGGTCGAGGTCGAGGCGTTCGGTACGGCCGACAGAATGATCTTCTGGTCGATCTCATTCGACAGCCGCATGGCAAAGACGGTCGAGCATTGCGACAGGATTGTCTGATCAAGCTCGCTTGGCCGCTGGCTGATGACGCCGAGCGAAATACCGTATTTGCGGCCTTCCTTGGCGATCTGGGCGATGGACTGCCGGGTCGGGAAGAAGCCGCGCTCCGGGTCTGCCGGCACATAACGATGCGCCTCTTCGCACACGACAAGCATATGCAGCGATCCTCGCGCGAGGACCGCCAGTTCAAACGACATGCGGCACAGGACCGAGACCACCGAGTTCACGACTTCGGAGGGAATGCCGGACAGCTGGAAAACGGAAATCGGCTTGCCATCGCCGGGGATGCGGAAAATATGTGCGACTGTCTCCAGAATGGTGTCGCTGATCGTGTTGCTGGAGAACATGAAATTATAGCGCGGATCATTGATGGCCGAGAGGATGCGGCCTTTCAGCGATCGCAGCGCCGGTTTTTCGCCGCGTCCTTCCAGCCGGCCGATGCGCTCGTCGATGAGAGCGAGAAGATCGGCGATGCGATAGGGCACCGGCGTATCGGGTGTAATAGCACTTTTATCGGAAGTGCGTCGGACAGCGGACCCATCGCTGCCGCGAAACGCCTTCTTGGCTTCCGGAATGAGGTCACGGAGAAAATCCATTTCCTCCGGCACTGGCCTGCGGCCGCGGAATATAACCTCCGCAAATTCCTCGAGGCGCATCAGCCAGAAGGGCAGGTCCAGCGTGTCGGTGTCGATGACGACGGAATGGTCCGGGAAGCCAGCGGCAAATTCATTATGCGGATCGAGAATGAGGACGCGCAGTTTCGGGTCTGTTTCGATTGCCTTGTTCAGAAGCAGAGATACCGCTGTCGTCTTGCCCACGCCTGTCGATCCGACGACGGCGAAATGTTTTGACAGCATCTGCGGAATGTTGATGGCGGCATTGATGCTGTCGTCCTGGGTAAGTTTGCCGATCACGCAGGCATCACGGCGGCTGCTGTCGAAAATCTTGGCAAGATCCGTGGTGCGGATGCGGTGCGCCACCGCGCCGAGATAGGGGTAGCGGGAAATGCCCGTGGAGAAGCGCTCGCTGCCATCCTCCGTGCGGTAGACCTCGCCGACCATTTCGACGTCGATCAGAAGCCTGTTCGGTCTGTCCGCCGCCCAAAATTCTTCGCTCGTGCGCATGGCGAAGACGAGGGCTGCGACGCGGCTCGTACCCATTTCAATGGAGATCAATCTCCCGACGGACCAGAGTTGCGAGACATCCGTGGTACCCGCTTCCGTTTCCGCGGCGATCGTCGCGCGCGACCCGTCGCAGGCGATAACGCGGCCGAGCATGCGGTTCGCCGGCTGCTCGCCGGATCGCCGTTCGTTTTCGCCCATGGGGGACGCGCTATGAAACGTGTCGTTCGTCACATCTTTTCCCGTGACATGCGGATGATCGCGGTGGTTCGGGCAACAGTCGCCCTCCTGATATAGAAGATTATGCTTAACAACATGTGTACTTGCCGTATTCGAAAATTTCGTGGGGATACGATTTAAAGTAATAAAAGAAGGCGACGGCGATTTTTTCCCGCAAAATGCGTTGACGGCTGGGGCTTTTGTGGCTAACACTCCGGCCCATGAAAAATCTTAACGTACTTATCGTGGTGGGACGGCGCATGGGCAGGATGGTGTAACCATCCGGCGAAAGCACCCATGCGCTGAACGAGGCTCCTCTAGGGGCCTTTTTTTATGTCTTCAAACAAGCCCTCGGGCTCCTCGATATCCAAAGCCAAAGCGGGATGGAAACAGGCAATGACGGATAAGGACAATACGGAAAACAGCAATCGCATGACAGGTGCGGAGATCGTTCTGCAGGCGCTGAAGGATAACGGCGTCGAGCACATCTTCGGTTATCCCGGCGGTGCCGTTCTTCCGATCTATGACGAGATTTTCCAGCAGGAAGACGTCCAGCATATTCTCGTGCGCCACGAGCAGGGCGCCGGCCACGCGGCCGAAGGTTATGCCCGCTCCACCGGCAAGGTTGGCGTCATGCTCGTCACCTCCGGTCCCGGCGCGACCAATGCGGTCACCCCGCTGCAGGATGCGCTGATGGATTCCATTCCGCTCGTCTGCCTGTCCGGCCAGGTTCCCACCACGCTGATCGGCTCGGATGCATTTCAGGAATGCGATACCGTCGGCATCACACGCCCCTGCACGAAGCACAACTGGCTGGTCAAGGACGTCAACGAGCTGGCTGGCATCATCCATGAGGCTTTCCGCATTGCGCAGACCGGCCGTCCGGGTCCTGTTGTTGTCGATATTCCGAAGGACATCCAGTTCGCCACCGGCACCTATACGCCGCCTTCCGCCGCCATTCAGCAGAAGAGCTACAAGCCGAAGGTTCAGGGCGACCTCAATGCCATCCATGCCGCCATCGAATTGATGTCCAAGGCAAAGAAGCCGGTTTTCTATACCGGCGGCGGCGTCATCAATTCCGGCCCGGAAGCCACCCGCCTGCTGCGCGAACTGGTCGAGCTGACCGGCTTTCCGATCACTTCGACGTTGATGGGTCTCGGCGCCTATCCGGCTTCCGGCAAGAACTGGCTCGGCATGCTGGGCATGCACGGTTCCTACGAAGCCAATATGACGATGCATGATTGTGACGTTCTCGTCTGCGTCGGCGCGCGTTTCGACGACCGGATTACCGGCCGCATCAACGCCTTCTCGCCGAATTCGAAAAAGATCCACATCGATATCGATCCGTCCTCGATCAACAAGACGGTTCGCGTCGACGTTCCGATCATCGGTGATGTCAGCCACGTTCTGGAAGATATGGTTCGCTTGTGGCGCGCCCTGCCGAAGAAGCCGGAGAAGGCGCAGACTGCGGATTGGTGGGCGCAGATCGAACGCTGGCGCGCCCGCAACTCCTTCGCCTACAAGAACTCAAACGATGTCATCATGCCGCAATATGCGCTGCAGCGGCTTTATGAGGCATCGAAGGGACGCGACACCTACATTACCACGGAAGTTGGCCAGCATCAGATGTGGGCGGCGCAGTTCTTTGGTTTCGAGGAGCCGAACCACTGGATGACCTCCGGCGGTCTCGGCACGATGGGTTATGGCCTGCCGGCCGCCATCGGCGTTCAGGTTGCGCATCCCGATGCGCTGGTTATCGACATTGCCGGTGACGCCTCTATTCAGATGTGCATTCAGGAAATGTCCTGCGCTATCCAATACGGCCTGCCGGTGAAGATCTTCATTCTCAATAACCAGTATATGGGCATGGTGCGGCAGTGGCAGCAGCTGCTGCACGGCAACCGCCTGTCCAACTCCTATACCGAAGCCATGCCCGATTTCGTCAAGCTGGCGGAAGCCTATGGCGCGGTTGGCATGTATTGCGACGACCCGAAAGAGCTGGACGACAAGATTGCCGAGATGATCGCGGTCAAGAAGCCGGTTATCTTCGATTGCCGTGTGGCCAACCTTGCCAATTGCTTCCCGATGATCCCGTCTGGTAAAGCCCATAACGAGATGCTGTTGCCGGATGAGGCGACGGATGAAGCGGTCGCCAACGCCATTGACGCCAAGGGCCGTCAGCTAGTCTGAGCCGGGAGAGGAAAAGGACATGAACGCACACCTACAACCCACCGGCTCCGCCTACTTCATTCAGAAGGAAACGGCTGCCGTCGAAAACCACACGCTGTCGGTTCTCGTCAGCAACGAGCCGGGCGTTCTCGCCCGGGTCATCGGCCTGTTTTCCGGCCGTGGCTACAACATCGAAAGCCTGACGGTTTCGGAAACGGAACATGAGGCGCATCTGTCGCGCATCACCATCGTGACGCGCGGCACGCCTATCGTGCTGGAGCAGATCAAGGCGCAGCTGGAACGGATCGTGCCGGTGCACCGGGTTCTCGACCTGACGGTTCGCGCCCGCGAACTCGGGCAGGAGCGGCCAATCGAGCGGGAAGTGGCGCTGATCAAGGTTGCCGGCACCGGTGAAGTGCGCGCCGAGGCGTTGCGGCTTGCCGATGCGTTTCAGGCCAAGGTCGTGGATGCGACGGTGGAGCACTTCATCTTCGAAATCACCGGCAAGTCGTCGAAGATCGACCAGTTCGTGGCCATCATCAAGCCGCTCGGGCTGATCGAAATCTGCCGCACCGGCATTGCCGCGATGAACCGCGGCCCACAGGGCATGTAAAGCCTCGGCGTTCGATGAAACAAAGGACCGCCTCGTGCATTTGCCGGGGCGGTTTTTTATTACCCTTGATGCGAGGAGAAGCGGATGACGAAAAAGCGTGCAATCGTCACAGGCGGAGCAGGCCTGATTGGCTCGGCCATATGCGAAACCCTCTTCAGCAAAGGTTGGGACGTTGCTTCCTTCGATCTGAAAAAGGCTGAAGCCCCGTATCGGTCCCTCGAGTGTGACGTGGCGGATGAGCAGGCGGTCGACCAGGCATTCAAAGCGCTCGAGTGGGATAAGCTCGATTTGCTCGTCAACAATGCCGGCATCGCCAACCCTGATAACGGACCCATTCACGAGATGGCCTTGGCTGACTGGCGAAAGATCACCGACAGTCACCTGACGAGCGCCTTTCTAATGACCCGACGCGCGGTGCCGCTGATGCGGGAGGGTGCGAGCATCGTTAACATGGTCTCGACACGCGCTTTCATGTCGGAGCCGCAGACCGAGGCCTATGCGGCATCGAAGGGAGGCCTGACGGGGATGACACATGCCCTCGCAATCAGCCTTGGGCCAAGCATCCGCGTCAATGCAATCGCGCCGGGATGGATCGCCGACGATAAAAAGTTGCGTGCCAAGGATCACCAACAGCATCCGGTGGGCAGAGTGGGGAGGGGGAAGGACATCGCAGATGCGGTGCTTTATCTTGCCGATGCGGGCTTCATGACGGGGCAGGTCATCGTCCTTGACGGCGGCATGACCAGGAAGATGATCTACGAGGAGTGAGCCGCCGTCAGCGGCTCTTGTGAAACTGATTCAGCTCTTTCGGAAACCGATTCCGGATTACGCTTCAAGTCGTTGCTATCACAGCATTTCCAGCGCTGTCTTGCGTGTCGGCGGCGGGAAGGCTGCGTCGAGGGCTACCCAGTCTTCATCGGTGATCTCCAGGTCCGTCGCACCCCGGTTTTCCTCGACGCGGGAGACGCTGGCGGATTTCGGAATGGCGATGACCCCGTCTCTTTCGAGAAGAAAGGCCAGAGCCAGCTGGGCAGGAGTTGCCTGATACGCCTTGGCGATGCGGATCAGTTCGTGGTTCTTCAGGATCCGGCCCTGCTCGATGGGGGAATAGGCCATCAGCGGTACGCCGTGCTCCTGGCACCAAGGCAGCAGTGAGTATTCCGGCCCGCGCCGGGATAGATTGTAGAGCACCTGATTGGCGGCGCAGTTGCGCCCCTCTGGAACCGCAAAAAGCTCCTGCATGTCTTCGATATCGAAATTGGAAACGCCCCAGTCGCCGATCTTGCCATCCCGTTTGAGCCGCTCGAAGGCAGATACGGTTTCCGCCAGCGGATGCTCGCCGCGCCAGTGCAGCAGGTAGAGATCGATACGGTCGGTGCCGAGCCTTGCGAGGCTGCGTTCGCATGCGTCGACAACGCCCCTTGCGCTGGCGTTCCAGGGGTAGACCTTGGTGACGAGAAACACCTCGTCGCGACGGCCGGCGATTGCCGCGCCGACAACCTCTTCCGACCTGCCGTCAGCGTACATTTCGGCAGTGTCGACGAGTGTCATGCCGAGGTCGATCGCCTTGCGGATGCTTTCTATCTCCTGCCGCTCGGATGATCTTGTTTCCCCCATGTTCCAGGTGCCAAGGCCAAGAGCCGGAACCTGCTTGCCAGAGGGCAGGGTGACGGAGGGAATGTCGTCATACATGGGTGTGCTCCAGCGCGTGATGATCGGACGATAATCCATTGTCGCGACTTCTCAAACCCGGCAGGGGAAGGATCGATCCATCAAAAAATTTGACCGCGGTCATCGATCCGGCTGGCTGGTCTGATGCTGGTGGCGTGGGTAGGGTTTCGTTTCAAGGAGAAACCATGACCGTTGAAACCTTCATTGCGCTGGTGCTGTTTGCCTTCACCACCTCGATCACCCCGGGGCCGAACAATATGATGCTGTTCGCATCAGGCGTGAATTTCGGGTTCCGCCGCACCATCCCCCATATGCTGGGCATCGGGGTGGGGTTCCTGTCGCTGCTGATCGGCGTAGGCCTCGGTCTCGGCGCCCTGCTGCATTCTGTGCCGGCGCTGTACACGGGGCTGAAATTCGCGGGCGGACTTTATCTCGTCTGGATCGCGTGGAAGATTGGCACCTCGCGCAGTCTCGGCGAAGGTTCTGCTGCGTCCGAGCCGATGAGTTTCCTTGCCGCTGCCGCCTTTCAGTGGGTCAACCCGAAAGCCTGGGTGATGGCCGTTACCGCCATGGCGACCTACACCAGCGAGATCCAATATTTCCTGACGGTTCTGATCGTTGGCCTCGCTTTTGCTGCAGTCAACCTGCCGAGTGTTTCGACCTGGGCTGGTTTCGGCTCTGCCCTTCGCGACTGGCTGTCGGTGCCGGTGCGGCTTAAATGGTTCAACATCACCATGGCCGTGCTGCTCGTCGTCAGCCTCTGGCCGATGCTGAAGTAGCATCCTTACGTCGGAAACTGCCGGTAACATTCCTCGGCAATGGCCTGCACCTCCTTACGCGTCAGTTCGGCCGATACGGCGTAACCCAGTTCATTGTCGATCCAGTAGAAGGTCTCGATCCCGTCCGCGCTGGCCATGCGGAAGCTCGTGGTGCGGTTCTCCTCGTTATGGCCGATCAGCACCGTCACCCGCCGGCCGGTCTTGTCCTGATACATCAGCATCGCGCCCGGCTTGCCGCTGACGGGGATGAGGCGTCCTCCGACGAGGTCATAGCCGAGCTTCGACAGATCGGGGATGGCGAATGGATAACCCAGCCGCTTGCCAAGCCATGTGGCGAGATGCTGCTGCTCTCCAGCGCCCACCTCGACCGGATGACGCACCTCGCTCGCGTAAATGAGATAGGCGGATTTCGCCTGCGAGGGAATATCCGTTGTCGCGGCCGCGAGGGTGAGGTCCTGTGGCGTCGAGAAAGACACCGGCAGGAGCCTGCCTGCCGCAGCGCCCGCCACGAAGATCATCAGCCCTGCTGCGATCTTGACGAGCGCCGGCTTCAGCCGCGCGGCATTGTTCGCGGCTGGCGGGTTGAGCATCGATACGTCCCGTGGATGGGTCGTGGCGTAGGCGGTGAAGGCGTTGCGGAGAATGTCGGCCTGCTTCTGCCATTCCTCAACACGGATGCGTTCTTCCGGCCTTTCGCTGAGCCAGGCTTCGACAGCAGCGCGATCTTCGTCGGACAGAAGCCCGTCGACATAGGCGTGCAGATCGTCCTGGCTAATGGCCTCTCGCCGGTTCATCGTGGTCTCCGCAGGGGTATGATGTTATCCGCCGCCAGGTGCTGGCGAAGGGTTTCTCGGGCACGCGACAATCTGGACATGACGGTGCCGAGCGGGATCGACAGCGTCTCGGCCGTCTCCTGATAGGTGTAGCCCTCGACTGTCACCAGCATCAGCACCGCCCGCATCTCTGGCGAAAGAAGGGCGAGCGCGCCGTGCAGACGATCGTTCTCCAGAGTGTCGGAAAACGCGTCCGTGCCAGCGATGCTCTCGTGGCCGTCAAGGCTCTCGGACGGGTGACGTTTCTCGGCGCGGTGGCGGTTGCGATAAAGATTCGTCATTATCGTGTAAGCCCATGTTTTCAAACCGGTTCCGCGCCATTGTCTTTTGTTGGCGAGCGCCTTTTCCACGCATTCCTGCAGGAGGTCCTCACCATCGGCATCGGATCTGGAAAGGCTGCGGGAATAACGGCGCAGCATGGGAATGAGGGCCAGCATCTCCGCTTCGAAGGTGCCGGCTGCGGGGGAGAGGCTCCCCCGCGCTTTTCCAGTCATGCCGTCAGGGTTTTGCGGCATCCCAGACACCATTCACGCCGTCGCCGGTGGCATCGCCCTTTTTCATGTCCTTGACCCAGTAATAAAGCGGCATGCCGTCCTTGGCCCACTGCATCTTGCCATCCTTGCGCTTCACGAGCGAGTAAGCTCCCTCGGCCTTGTCGCTGGCTGCCGCGAAAAACGGCGGCCAGTTCGCGGCGCACTTGTCGTAACAATTGGATACGCCCTTCTTGTCATTCTTGAAAGTGTAGAGCGTCATGCCTTTTTCGCCTGCGAGCACATTGCCCTTGGCGGTCTTGACCGTTTCCACCGCGGGAGCGGCATAGGCCGTTCCGGCAAAGGCCAGAACGATGGCGGGGACGATAAAGCGGATTTTCATGGACATATCCTCCTTGGGTTCAGGCGGGCTCTAGCCGCCAGCACATCAAGAGACACCGCCACCCGCCGGTTTATTCCCGGCTCAACGTCGTTTTTTCAGTTTAGTCATGTCGCCGCATCAGCCGAACAGGGGAATATCCGGCTTGGTGAGCATCAGCCAGATGATGCCGAGAACCGCGAAGAAGGCGGGGAAACCGCAGGCGAACCAGATGCGGTAGAGGCGGAACCATTGCGCCGGCAGGGCCTGTCTCCTGGCGGCGCAGTCTCGGGCGATATTGCGCAGCCTTATCTGGATCCACACCACCGGCAGCCAGAAAATGCCGGTGAAGACGTAGAGGCCAAGCGAAAGGGCGATCCAGCCTTCGGTGAGCGGCCAGCCGATCATGCGCGCCAGAAAATAACCGGTCACTGGCTGGATGATCGCGGCGGTGGCGGTGAAGATCGTATCGGCAATGACGACCGTGCCGGCTACATGCGCGATCAGTGCCGGGTTTTCCGTTCGCCGCGCCATCACCATGAAAAAGGCGATGCCCGCGCCGGTGCCGAACAGCACCGTTGCGCCGATGACATGGGCGAGCCGCAGCAGTTCCTCAAGCGTCATCAGCGTTCATCCAGTGTGGCGAGGGCAACGAGCGTCAGGGCGATGGAAGGCAGGACCTTGACGAGAGGGCCGAGCGGATCGAGCCACAGGCCCGGCTCCAGCAGGCTGCCGCCCGTCAAGTAGGCTGCGCTGACGAGCAGCATGCCGATAAGTGCCTTTCTGGCCAGCGGCCGCCACAGGACGGCGACGCCGAGTGCGATATCGACGAGGCAGGTGGCGAGTGTAAGGGTGATGGCCGGCGCCTGCGGCATGAAGGCCAGAAAATGCGCCGCTGCTTCGTTGATATTCAGGAGCGGTATGAGGCCGGACAACAACCAGAACAAAGACAGGCAGAGAATGACCAGCGGTTTCAGCAGATAGGATCTGGCAAACCACAGGTCCTGCACGCCGGAAGGGTGAGCGGTCAGCGTCTGCTTCAGTGTCTTGAGCGATGTCATCGTCGGTTGCGCCTCACTCTCCGCGACGATGCCTTCCGACATGATCGTCATGGCGGTTGAACGCAGCGGCGAGCGCCAGCCGAGCCTGCCTGCGGCATCCGCCAACAGGCTGACAGGTCGCGTGAGGGCTGCCGGAAGATTTACGACAGGGGCGGGAGGTAGGCCAAGCCACTGCCGGTGCGTGGTCACCATGTCTTGCAATGTCAGTGTTTCCTCTGCTGCGAGTTCGAGATCGCTGCCCGGCGGGACTTCACCATCGATGGCCGCGCAAACGGCTGCCGCCACATCATCGACCGCGACCGTTCGAACGGGCATCGCACCATTGACGAGCGGCAGCACAAGCGGAAAGCCGGCAAGCGCGCGCACCAGCGCCGTGCCGCCATGGGCATTGCGACCGACAACGAGGGCCGGGCGCAGAATGACGTAAGGCAGGCCGCTTGCGGTGAGCGCCTCATCGGCGTGGCGTTTGGTGGCGAGGAAGGGCAGGTCGCACGCGGCGCCCGCCGTGCGGGCCGATATCTGGATCACCAGCCTGCCACCCGCCTGCGCCGCCGCCTCGTAAAGCGCCAGCATGGCTTTTTCCTGAGTCGCTGCAAGGTCATCCGAAAGACCGTCCTGAAGCGCGCCAGCGCAATTGACGATGGCCTCGTGATCCCCGACCAGCGCGTTCCAGTTCGATGCCTGCGTCATGCGGGCGAGATCGGCGGAAATCCAGCTCACAAAAGGCCATTTGTCGGTGGCGCGTGTTACCGAACGTGCCAGGCCAGTGATGGCGTGGCCTCTGCCGTGAAGGCTACGCACCACCTCCGAGCCGATGAAACCTGTCGCGCCGAGAATCAATATCTTCATGCGCGGCATGATAGCGGCCGCGGTTTAAAAACTAGCCGTGTTTTATTGCCGCATTCTCATTGCGCGATTCATCTTTCGTTCTTTTTCTGTTGCGCATCAGGCTCGAATCCTGCGATGAGGGCGCATGTTATTTTCACCGCAACAGGACGAAGCGCTCAAGGCGGTTTCCCGCTGGCTGAAGGAAGGCCGCACTCCGGTTTTCCGGCTGTTCGGTTATGCCGGGACGGGCAAGACGACGCTTGCCAAACATTTTGCAGAAAATGTCGATGGCGAGGTGCTGTTTGCGGCCTTCACAGGCAAGGCGGCGCAGGTGCTGCGTTCACGCGGGGCGACCAATGCCCGCACCATCCATTCGCTGATCTACCGCCCGCGTGGCGAGGAAACCGTTGAAGACGAGGAAACCGGCAAGACCTCGATTGCGCCGATGTTCTCCATCAACCGCCAGAGCCCGCTCGCCAAGGCAGCGCTGATCATCATCGACGAATGCTCGATGGTGGATGAACAGCTCGGCAAGGACCTGATGAGTTTCGGCACGCCGATCCTCGTACTGGGCGATCCCGGCCAGTTGCCGCCGGTTTCGGGCGGTGGTTTCTTTACCGAACAGGAGCCCGATTATCTTCTGTCGGAAATCCACCGCCAGGCGAAAGATAATCCGATCATCCATCTTGCCATGGATGTGCGCGAGGGCCGGGAGATCATGCGTGGCGATTATGGCTCCGCGCAGGTGATTTCAAAGTCTGAAGTGACGCAGTCGCTGGTGCTGGAGGCCGATCAGGTGCTTGTCGGCACCAACAGGACCCGCCGCCGCTATAATCAGCGTCTCCGCGAGCTCAAGGGGTTTTCCGCCGATTATCCGCAATCGGGCGACAAGCTGGTCTGCCTGCGGAACGATCCCGCCAAGGGCCTGCTCAACGGTTCGCTCTGGCAGGTGATGAGCTCGTCGCGCGAAACGGTGAAGCCCGGTATCAACCTGATGATCCGGCCTGAAGACGACGATATGGATCGCGGCGCGGCCAAGATCAAACTTCTGAAGGCGGCGTTCGAGGATGTGGAGACCGAAATTCCGTGGTCGACCCGCAAGAGATACGACGAGTTCGATTTCGGCTATGCACTGACGGTGCATAAGGCGCAGGGTTCGCAGTGGAACAATGTGGTTCTGTTCGATGAGAGCTATGCTTTCCGCGATTCCCGCGAAAGGTGGCTCTATACCGCCATCACACGCGCGGCGGAAACGCTCACCATCGTCCGTTGATCAGGCGCGGATGACGCCGAGCAGGACCGCCTTGGCGACCGCCTGAAAGCGATTGCTGGCGCTGAACTTTCCGATGATCTTCGCCTCAAGAATATTGAGGTCGCTGCCGGAAAGACCAAGGGCGCGGGCGAGCCTGATAGGCGCGTACCCCTCCGCCATCAGTTCCAGACATTTGCGCTCGGTCTCGCTCAGGGAAATTGTCGTCGTCGGCGTTCGTTCCGCCTCCTCGTCGCCTTCCGGATCCTGATCACCGGCAACGAGAAACTCCTCGATCTGCTGGGCCTGCCGCTGAAGGGTCGAAAGCTCAGCCGTCAGCTCCCGCTTTCGCTGGCGAAGCGCGGTGTGAAATACCTCATCCGCCTCTTCCTGCGAGACAGAGCGGCCGAGTTTCTCCATGATTTCGGTAATGGTGGCGACCGATATGCCGACTTCGCGGCACACATTGATGACGGCCATACGCTGGACGTTGCGATGGGTATAGACCCGCATCTGGCCCACGCGCCTTGAGGTCAGCAGGGCCTTTTCTTCGTAAAAATGAAGTGTCCTGTGGGTGACGCCAAAAATGTTCGCCATGTCGGCAATGGGGACTGGCTCGGCGGGCAATGAAGAGGGCAGGTTGACATCGGGTAAAAAACTGCTGAACCTTGAATTCGGTTTGTCTTCGTCGCCGTTGCTTTTGAACGGCAGCCGCCCATCCTGCATAGTCTCCCCCTCGCGCTTTCCGGCAGTGTGCTGCCTTCCAGGGCATCCGCGACCTTTTCCCTCAGGCGGACGTCCTTCTGATCATGACTTATTTTCAATGCTACATCAGGGCCGTAATGCTTGTTTGCGTGATTTCGTTCCCACCGGAATAAAAAATTTGCCAGCCTTCTTGCGAATGACTTCAAGCTGCGGGAAACAGGGGTGACGTCCGAACCGGAGCCTCATGCCATGCCCGCAAAACTTTCCGTTAATCTGAACGCAATCGCCATGTTACGCAACCGTCGCGATCTACCGTGGCCAGACGTCGCGCATTTCGGGCAAATTGCACTCGCTGCGGGTGCAAGCGGGCTGACTGTACACCCGCGGCCGGATCAGCGCCACATCCGTTTTTCCGACTTGCCGGTGTTACGGGCGCTTATTGACGATCAGTTTCCCGAAGCAGAGTTCAACATCGAAGGGTATCCGACCGAAGATTTCCTCGTTCTTTGCGAACAGACGCAGCCGGAACAGGTGACGCTGGTGCCGGACGACCCGTCTCAGGCGACATCCGACCACGGTTGGGATTTCCGCACGCACGGCATTTTCCTGAAGGACGTCGTTTCACGTCTGAAAGCCGGCGGCATGCGCGTGTCGCTTTTTGCCGATGGTGATGGAGAACGTGAACCGGTGGAGCTGGCGGCGGCAACGGGCGCGGCGCGCATCGAACTCTACACCGGCCCCTACGGCGGCTGCTTTGACGATTCGCAAAAGGCCGATATGCTCGCCGAAAAGCTTGGACAGACAGCCGAACACGCCAGGGAGGTCGGCCTTGCGGTCAATGCCGGGCATGACCTCACCGTCGCGAATCTGCCCAAGCTCATGAAATATATCCCATATCTCGCCGAGGTCTCCATCGGCCATGGTTTGACTGCTGACGCGCTGGAATATGGTATGGCTGAAACAGTCCGGCGTTTTCGGCAGGCCTGCGGTCAAGCTATTTCATAACCAAAGCCAATTTTTTGCCCTATGCTTCGTCTTGCGCATGCTCCGTGCGCGAGACGGCGGATAGATCGGAACCGGTTCCGCTGATCTCAGTTTTGTTTTGAGGATCGGGTATTCGAAGGCCGCAATTTACGTGTGGTCGGAAGCTCCGGCTTTGGAAGGCATAGACATATGAACGACCATCATGTTGTCGTCGTGGGTGGAGGCTTCGGCGGCTTGCAACTGGTACACGGGCTGGAGGGGGCCCCTGTCCGCATTACCTTGATCGACAGGCGTAATCACCATCTGTTTCAGCCGCTGCTTTATCAGGTGGCGACAACGGCGCTGGCGACATCCGAAATCGCTTGGCCGATCCGTCACCTTTACCGTGACCGTGCGGAGGTCAGAACCCTGCTCGCCGAGGTAACCGGTGTAGACCGGGCCGCCCGCACCGTGCATCTGAATACAGGGCAGGCGATCTCGTTCGATACGCTGGTGCTGGCCACGGGTGCCCGCCACGCCTATTTCGGGCACGATGAGTGGGAGCGTTCTGCGCCAGGCCTCAAGACGCTGGAAGATGCGACCACGATCCGGCGTCGTCTGCTTCTCGCTTTCGAGCGCGCAGAACTCGCCACCAGCGAGGAAGAGCGTCAGGCGCTGCTGACTTTCGTCATCATCGGCGCGGGCCCGACCGGTGTGGAAATGGCGGGCATGATTGCCGAGCTCGCCCACAAAGCCCTGCCGGCGGAATTCCGCAATGTCGATACGCGAAGGGCGCGGGTGCTGCTTGTGGAAGCTGGGCCGCGCGTTCTTCCCGTCTTTACCGAAGATCTTTCGGCCTATGCAAAGTCCGCGCTCGAGAAGTTGGGCGTCGAAGTCCTGCTCGGGACGCCGGTATCGGCCTGCACGGACGAGGGAGTGACGGTGGGTGAGACCCATTACCCTAGCCGAACTGTCGTCTGGGCCGCAGGCGTTCAAGCCTCTCCCGCCGCAAAATGGCTGGATGCGCCGTCGGACAGGGCAGGGCGCGTGGTTGTCGGTCCGCAACTCACCCTTCAGGACGATGCGGATATTTTCGTGATCGGTGACACCGCAGCCGTCAATCAGGACAATGGCAAGCCGGTGCCGGGCATTGCCCCCGCCGCCAAGCAGCAGGGCGCCTATGTGGCGAAGGTCATCAAGGCGCGACTTTCCGGCAAACCTTCACCGGCGGCCTTTCGCTACAGCCATCAGGGCAATCTCGCCACCATCGGCAAACGCGCGGCGGTGATCGATTTCGGCAAGTTCAAGCTGAAGGGCGTGGTGGCATGGTGGATTTGGGGGCTCGCCCACATCTACTTCCTGATCGGCACGCGCTCGCGGCTCGCCGTGGCGTGGAGCTGGCTGTGGATTTATCTGAGCGGCCAGCACAGTGCGCGTCTGATTACCCAGAAAGAGACGCTGAAGGACGAGGCGTGAGGGTCGCGGCGGAGAAAAAAGGGGGGAGGCACCGGCTTCCCGCCCTTGATTTACGGCAACTACCCAACCGTCTCCTCCGTCCTGCCGGGTTTTGCCCGGCATCCATCCACGGCGCGTCTGCGCCGTGAAGGAAGTGTTTTGCGATCAGGCACTTGATCGCGCTGGAACAGCATCAAGTCCGAGGTAACGGCGTGTGGATGTAGCGTGTTTGCCTGATCCAACGCTTATGCGTCAAGCGAGGCCATGTCGATGACGAAGCGGTAACGCACGTCGCTCTTCAGCACGCGCTCATAGGCTTCGTTGACATCCTTGATGTCGATCTTTTCGATCTCCGACACGATGTTATGCTTGCCGCAGAAATCCAGCATTTCCTGGGTTTCCTTGATCGAACCGATCATTGAGCCAGCGAGTGAACGACGGGCCGGAATGACCGAGAAAGCATGAACCGGGATCGCATGTTCCGGTACGCCGAGCAGAACCATCGTACCGTTGACCTTGAGCAGGTTGAGATAGGCGTTCCAGTCGATTTCGGCAGAGACCGTGCACAGGATCAGGTCGAAGGTACCGGCGAGCTTCTCGAAGGTCGAGGCGTCACTGGTGGCGTAATATTCCTTCGCACCGAGCTTCAGGCCGTCTTCCTTCTTGGAGAGCGTCTGCGACAGGACGGTGATCTCAGCCCCCATGGCCGAACCGATCTTCACACCCATATGGCCGAGACCGCCCATGCCGACGATCGCGACCTTTTTACCGGGGCCGGCATTCCAGTGATGCAGCGGAGAATAGAGCGTGATGCCGGCGCAGAGCAGCGGCGCTGAGGCGTCGAGTGGCAGGTTTTCCGGGATGGAGAGGACGTAATCCTCGCGAACGACGATATGGTCGGAATAACCGCCCTGCGTCGCCGTCTTGCCGTCGCGTTCGACGGAGTTGTAGGTCTGAACGAGGCCCGGCATATACTGCTCATTGTCGACATCGCGCGTGGCGCAACCGACGCAGGAATCGACGAAGCAGCCGACGCCGACATGGTCGCCGACCTTGAACCGGGTGACCTTGGAGCCAACGGCGCGCACGACGCCGGCGATCTCATGGCCCGGCACGATCGGGTAGACGGCATTCTTCCATTCGTTGCGGACGGTGTGGATGTCCGAGTGGCAGATGCCGGCATATTTGATGTCGATGACGACGTCGTCATCATTGGGCTCGCGGCGTTCGAAAGTGAACGGGGTAAGCGGCTTTGACGCATCGGTCGCAGCGTAACCTCTAGCAATTGCCATCTGAATATCCTTTCGGAAGTTTGGGGACGATGGAATATGCGACGGAAGATGCTGAAGCCGTTAGAGCGATCCTCCGAGCTTTTTGCACGATCCTGCAAAAATTGACTGTCCGTCTCTTTGAGAAGTGCATTAGGCATTCTAGATAAACAAGGCTTTCTCCTCACTTGAAGGGTATCCCTCATGTCCCTGCCGTTCAATCTCTATCAGGAGATTACCTCCATCGCCGCGCGGCACGCCACAGCCGATGGCGAGGTGAGGACTGCCATCGATTCTCTCGGGATCAGTCGGCGGACCACCCCTAGCGCACCCTGCCACGGGAGCTATCGTCCCTGTTTTGCGATGGTTATTCAGGGCGCTAAGTGCGTTCAGCTGGGGACGGACACCATCAATTACGGGGCGGGCGACTATCTGCTGACCTCCCTCGACCTGCCTGTCGCCTGGCGTGTGGTGGAGGCGAGCCAGGAAGTGCCGCATTTTTGCATTTCCCTTGCAATCGATGGTGAAAAGCTGCTCGATCTCATGCGTCGCGTGCCGATCGATCCACCCTCCGAGCCGGTTAATGCGCAACGTGGCATCGTCGTGAATGCCGCCACGCCGGAGCTTCTCGACGCAGCCGTCCGGCTGTTGCGTTTGCTTGATCGTCCCACCGAGATTGCCGCGATGGCGCCGCTGATCGAGCAGGAGATTCTCTACCGCATTCTTACAGGGCCGGCAGGTGGCCAGTTGATGAACATCATCGCGGCGGGAAGCCCGGGCAACCGCATCGCCCGCGCCATCGCCTGGCTGCGCGAAAACTTTGCCCGCCAGTTGCGGGTGGAGGAACTGGCCGAACAGATCGGCATGAGCGTGTCTTCATTCCACCATCACTTCAAGACGATTACGGCCATGACGCCCGTGCAATATCAGAAGCAGCTTCGTCTGCATGAGGCGCGTCGGCTGATGCTGCTGGAGCGGCTGGATGTCGGTACTGCCGGCCACCGCGTCGGCTACCAGAGCCCCTCGCAATTCAGCCGTGAATACAGCCGCTTCTATGGTATGGCGCCGTCGCGAGACGTGGATGTCTCTCGCGAGCTTGCTGCGGGGTAGGGTGCGGCGTCGATATAGGCGCCCGGCAGGGCAGCGAGGGGTAAAGCCCCAAGCGCCCACGATCCACTGTGAGTGACGACCACGCCTGAAGCACGTCATCCCACGCTGCACCGCACCAATTCTTCTCCGTCCCGGAAGAATCCGCTTGACCCCAACGCCGCCTCCGCTTAAATGGCGCTCGAACCGTACCGTACGGTACATCAATCGAACCATTGGAGTGGAAAGACTTGGCTTCCGACCCGATCACAGCGCAGGAATTTTCGCCGCGCCAGAACGCCGTTCTGGACCAGGCGTTGCGTCTATTGGTCGAGGGCGGAGAAAAAGCGCTCACCACGTCGGGCCTGGCGCGCGCCGCCAACTGTTCCAAGGAAAGCCTCTACAAGTGGTTCGGTGATCGTGACGGCCTGCTTGCAGCGATGATCACTTTTCAGCAGAGCAAAGTCCGCACCTTCGAGAAGGCGGGGGATCGTGTTTCCGCGCCGCAGCTTGCCGATCACCTCGAGGTTTTTGCGCATGATCTGCTGGATGTTTTGGCGGGCGACGTGTCGCTGGCGCTGAACCGCCTCGCCATCGGCCAGGCCAGCCGGGACGGTTCGAAGCTCGGTGATCTGCTCCTGGAGCGCGGTCGTCGCCAGATCGACCGGCGCGCGCGGGGACTAATCGAGGCAGGTCGCCGTTCCGGCTACCTGCGTTTCGATGATGCCGAAGAGGCATATCGCAGTTTTTACGGCCTTATCGTTTCGGATCTGCATGTGCGCATGCTGCTGGGCGAGGCGCCGGAAAAGGATTTTTCCGCCCGGGCAAAGAAGGCTGTCATTGCCTTTCTGACGCTCTACGGGACGGAAAAGGTACATTCGGAACTGGGCGGCAAGGTCGCCTGAGATTCCGGTCCAGACAACTGAGAGACAAGCATTAGGGAAGGACCATCAAATGCGCGTTTATTATGATCGTGATGCGGATCTCAATCTCATCAAGGCGAAGAATGTCGTCATCGTCGGTTACGGTTCGCAGGGCCGCGCCCATGCGCTGAACCTGAAGGATTCCGGCGCGAAGAACGTCGTCATCGCGCTCAAGGCCGGTTCGCCGACCATCAAGAAGGCTGAAGCCGACGGCTTCAAGGTCATGACCGTTGCCGAAGCCGCCAAGTGGGGCGACCTCATCATGATGGCGACGCCGGACGAGCTGCAGGCCGACATCTACAAGGCCGACATCGCCGGCAACATCCGTGATGGTGCCGCGATTGCATTCGCCCACGGCCTCAACGTTCACTTCGGCCTCATCGAGCCGAAGGCATCGCTCGACGTCGTCATGATCGCACCGAAGGGCCCTGGCCATACGGTTCGCGGCGAATACCAGAAGGGCGGCGGCGTTCCCTGCCTCGTTGCCGTTCACCAGAACGCTTCCGGCAACGCCCTCGAACTCGCGCTCTCCTACGCCTGCGGCGTTGGCGGTGGCCGTTCGGGCATCATCGAAACGAACTTCAAGGAAGAGTGCGAAACCGACCTCTTCGGCGAACAGGTCGTTCTGTGCGGCGGTCTCGTCGAACTTATCCGCGCCGGTTTTGAAACCCTGGTAGAAGCCGGTTACGCGCCTGAGATGGCCTATTTCGAGTGCCTGCACGAAGTGAAGCTGATCGTCGACCTGATCTATGAAGGCGGCATCGCCAACATGAACTACTCGATCTCCAATACGGCCGAGTGGGGCGAATACGTCACCGGTCCGCGCATCATCACCGCGGAAACCAAGGCTGAAATGAAGCGCGTTCTGCACGACATCCAGACCGGCAAGTTCACCTCGGACTGGATGCAGGAATACCGCTCGGGTGCTGCCCGTTTCAAGGGCATCCGCCGCATGAATGACGTTCACCAGATCGAAGAAGTCGGCGCCAAGTTGCGCGGCATGATGCCCTGGATCGGCAAGAACAAGCTGGTCGACAAGGCCGTCAACTAAGCTTTATCGCTTGGTGTAAAATATTGCGGCCGGGGCGAAAGCTCCGGCCCTTTTCGTTTGTCAGGCGCGAGTGGTTGACGACAGCGCCCCCGAACTCGTATGCGCCGTTTTCACCAGCGTCGGTCTCTCACTTCGGCGGAATGACGCCCTTGGTCAGCAGAAAGCAGCCATAAAACCGGTTTTCACCCGTCGTGATGACGCAATAGGCCTGCTTGGCTTTTTCGTAAAAGGCGAAGCGTTCGATGCCATACATGGGAGCTGATTTTCCCTCGGCCGCGTCGATTTCCTTCTGCACTTCGGCCTGCACCGGCTCCAGCTGATCGGGCGCACCCATCACTTCCATGCGGCCGACCGAGGGCTGCAGCGGGGTGTCGAGCGGCAGCACGGACAGGATTGCCTTCATGGCGCGGGCGGCCGAGACGTTGTCGATATGCAGCACTTTCCCGACCGCTGTGTGGCGGGCCACCGAGTCGGAGGGGAAGTTGGTGTCCGAGATAACCAGCGTATCGCCGTGACCCATGGCGCGCAGCGCGTGCAGAACGTCGGCGTTCAGCGCCGGGTCGATATTTTTCAACATGTCTTCTAACTCCCATCATCCTCATGCCGTCCGCGGCACCGGCGCGCAATCCAGCCGGAAAAGCGCGCGGCGTCAATCGCAAACAGAAGATTGTTAACCCTTCCCAGAGGGTGTATCTGGCTTTGTCCGCGAAATCGGCCTCGATCGAGACCAGTTGAGCGGAATGTGCAGGGAGGCAGAAATAATTCGAAAAACTGATAAGTCAGTATTGCTGACGTATCGACATTTCTGTAAAGATGCACGCACAAAAACGACACAAGAGGAAACGTACCCATGCTCAATTGGGAACAAATTTTCGCCACCCGCTCTTCGCGTATGAAAGCGTCTGAAATTCGCGAGCTGTTGAAGCTGCTCGAACAGCCTGACATCATTTCCTTTGCCGGTGGCATTCCGGACCCGGCTCTTTTCCCCGCAGAGGAGTTCCAGCAGGCTTACGCGGAGATTTTTTCCGGCGCGCAAGTCAACTCGGCACTGCAATATTCCGTGAGCGAGGGTTACAAGCCGCTGCGCGAATGGCTGGCGGGCGAAATGGACAAGATCGGCATCGAATGCACGGCCGACAACGTCTTCATTGTTTCCGGTTCGCAGCAGGGGCTCGATTATCTCGGCAAGCTGTTCCTGTCGCCGAAGGATACGGCGCTGGTGACCTGGCCGACCTATCTCGGCGCGCTTTCCGCCTTCAACGCCTACGAGCCGAATTACGATCAACTCAATCCCGGCGGCAACCGCACACCCGAGACCTATCGTGAGACGGCCGCCAAGCTTGGCGGCGCGGTAAAGTTCGCCTATCTCTCGGCCGATTTCTCCAATCCGACCGGCGAAACCGTCGATCTGGCCGGCCGCGAAAAGGTTCTGGCGCTGGCCGATGAGCTTGACATCGCCGTCATCGAAGACGCCGCCTACCAGTCGCTGCGATACGATGGCGAGGCGGTGCCGCCGATTATGGCGCTCGATATTGCCCGCTCGGGCGGCATCGAGAACACCCGTACCATTTATTGCGGCAGCTTCTCGAAGACGCTCGCGCCCGGCCTTCGTGTCGGTTACATCGTTGCTTCCGCGCCTGTTATCCGCAAGCTGGTGCTGATGAAGCAGGCCGCCGACCTGCATTCCTCGACGATCAACCAGATCGCCATCGAACGCGTCGCCTCGCGCGGCTTCGACAAGCAGGTGGCGAAGATCAAGGCAGCCTACAGCGCACGGCGTGATGCGATGCTGGCGGCGCTTGAGAAGTACATGCCGAAGACCACCAGCTGGACAAAGCCGGAAGGCGGCATGTTCATCTGGGTAACGCTGCCGGAGGACATGGATGGGGCCGCCCTGCTCGCCAAATCCATCGCCACGGAAAAGGTCGCTTTCGTTCCCGGCCGGGCCTTCTTTGCGGATGGTTCGGGCACGAACACGCTGCGCATCAGCTTCTCCTGCGCCAACGAGGCGATGATCGAGGAAGGCATGAAGCGCCTTGGACGGTTGATCGCGACGGCTCAGGCAGAAACGGCTGAGGTGGTCCCGGCGATTTGAGGGGGCGTGTAACTTATCGGTAGCGACGGAGGGTGCGGCTTCACCCCCCTCTGTCCTGCCAGACATCTCCCCCACAAGGGGGGAGATCGATTTGCGGTGAGGTCCCGCCCATCTCCACGTTCGAGATTGAAGTGACAAACGAGCGTCTTGCCGATCTCCCTCCTTGTGGGGGAGATGCCCGGCAGGGCAGAGGGGGGTAAGCCGCGATTATCAGGGAACATTGTTCCTCTCGATCAAGACGGTCCCAAGAGATCACCCGCAAAAATCCTGCCTGTCACATACATATTATGCAATCATGTTTAAGCGGTCCCATGAAACAACAGGGACTGGATCCATGAAAACGCTGCTCTCCGCTTTCACCGCCATCGTATCGCTCGGCTTCATCGCCACCGCGGCCAATGCCGCCGATCTGGTACTTTATACCAGCCAGCCGAACGAGGACGCGCAGGCGACCGTTGATGGGTTCAAGGCCGCCAATCCGGGTCTCGACGTCGAATGGGTGCGTGACGGAACGCCGAAGATCATGGCCAAGCTGATGGCCGAGATCAATGCCGGCAATCCCGTTGCTGACGTCCTTCTGATCGCCGATACCGTGACGCTGGAGCGCATGAAGCAGGCCGGCCAGCTTCTTGCCCACAAGTCTGCCGAAGCCAAGAATATCGATGCCTCGCTTTATGATGCGGACGGCTATTATTACTCCACCAAGCTCATCACGACCGGTATCATGTACAACACCGCCGCCGCGATGAAGCCGACGAGCTGGAAGGATCTGGCCAAGGCAGAAGCCAAGGGTCTGGTCACTATGCCGAGCCCGCTCACCTCGGGTGCCGCACTGATCCACGCGCAGACGCTTGCCGCCGCAAACGGCCTCGGCTGGGATTACTACAAGGCGCTGAAGGCCAATGAAGCCATTGCCGGCGGTGGCAACGGCGCGGTGCTGAAGTCCGTCGCTTCGGGTGAAAAGGCCTTTGGAGTAGTCGTTGATTACATGCCGATCCGCGAAAAGGCCAAGGGCGCGCCGGTCGAGTTCGTTTTCCCGGAAGAGGGCGTGTCGGCCGTCACCGAGCCGGTCGCGATCATCAAGGGCACCAAGCATGAAGAAGCGGCCAAGAAATTTGTCGATTACGTGCTTTCGGAAAAGGGCCAGCAGGGCTTCGTCAAGCTCGGTTACATCCCCGCGCGTGCAGACGCCGGCATGCCGGAAGGTTTCCCGGCGCGCGACAAGATCAAGGTTCTGCCGCTCGGCGCTGCTGATGCACTGAAGAACTCCGAGCAGGATCTGAAGACCTTCTCCGATATCTTCGGCTCCAAGGGCTGATAGTTCGGAATGACCCGTTCCAAGGCTTATGGAAGCAGCCAGCCGCGCTGGCTGTTTCCCTTTGTGGTGAGTGTCGTCTTCGCACTCAGCGCCCTGCCGCTCGGCCGGCTCGCCTATACCGGCATCATCTCGTCCCTGAATGGTGACATATGGCGGCTTCTCGCCGATCCGGCCCTTTGGGATGCGGCGCTGAATACGCTCTCCACCTCGTTCTTCGGCATGCTGATTTCCCTGGCGATTGGCGGCTCCTTCGCGCTTTCGCTGACGCTGTGTGACATCCGCGGGAAGTCGATTTTGAGCTTCCTGTTCATGCTGCCGATGATGATCCCGCCGCAGGTGACGGCGCTGTCGTGGATCGGCATGACCGGCCCGTCGAGTACGCTTCTGAAGGCGATCGGCCTTGCGCCGGCGATGGGATCGCCGCAGCCGCTTTATTCCGTTGCCGGCATCGCACTTCTGCTCGGCGTGCAGCATGCGCCGCTCGTTTATCTGTCGCTGCGCGCCGGTCTGCTCGCCTTGCCGCAGGACGGCATCGAGGCTGCCAAGCTTTCCGGTGCCTCGCCGCGCCGCGTGCTGTTCGATATTATCCTGCCGCTGTCGACGCCGGGATTGATCGCAGGCGCAGCGATCTCTTTCGTCTCCAATGTCGGCAATTTCGGCATTCCGGCGATCCTCGGCATCCCGGCCTCGATCTTCACTCTGCCGACACTGATCTACAGCCGTTTTGCCAGTTTCGGCACCAGCACCTTCGGCGATATCGCGATTCTCTCGACCATGATCGCGCTCATTTCTGTGGCCGGGCTTGCGTTGCAGGAACGGGCGATGAAGGGCAGGGACTATCGCATCATCGGCCTTTCCGGCAAGGCGGCGACTTTCGGGCTGGCGCGGTGGCGTGTGCCGGCAGAGCTTGTCCTGTGGCTTGCGCTGTTCTTCATGCTGGTCGCGCCGTTGACGGCGCTGGTGGCGAGCTCGCTGGCCCCAGCCTATGGCGTGCCTCTGAGCCTCAAGACCGCAACTCTGCATGCCTATGAGGAGCTACTGTATCGGCAGAGCGTCACCCGCACGGCCTTCCGCAATTCGCTGTTTCTGGCGACAGTCACGTCATTGGGCCTATTGGCTGTAACTGTGCTGACGGCTTATTTTCTGGTGCGCGGCAAGAGCCGTTTCATGTTGCTGCTCTCGGCGCTGGTGGATATCCCCTATGCCCTGCCGGGCGTGGTGATCTCCGTTTCCTTCGTGCTGCTATTCGCAGCCCCCATCCCGCTGCTGGGCTTCACGCTTTACGGCACGATCTGGATCATCCTGCTCGCATACTTCTCCTCCTTCTTCGCCGTCAGCCTCAAGCCCATGGTCAGCGCCTTCCTGCAATTCGATCCATCGCTGGAAGAGGCCGCAAGGCTCTCCGGCGCCGGTTTCTGGCGGCGGCTCCGGGATATCATCCTGCCGCTGGTCGGTCCTGCGGCCGGTGCTTCCGTCATTCTCGTATTCCTGATCGCATGTAACGAGCTGACGGTCTCGGCGCTCCTCTGGTCTGCCGGTACGCAGACGCTCGGCGTCCTCATCTACAATCTCGATGACAGCGGCAGCTTCGATCTCGCCTCAGCACTTTCGGTGCTCGTCGTCATCATGGTCATTGTCCTCATGCTGCTGCTCGAAATTCTGGGGCGCTATCTGCCGAAAGGAGTCGTCCCTTGGCGAAACTGATTCTCAACCGCCTCTCTAAAAGTTTTGGTGCGGGAGCGAAGCCCGCCGTGGACGATGTATCGCTAACGGTTCGCGAAGGTGGTTTTCTTGCTTTGCTTGGGCCTTCCGGCTGCGGCAAAACGACGGTGCTGCGCATGATCGCCGGCTTCGAACAGCCGACCGATGGTTCCATCCTTCTCGGCGAGCGCGTGCTGGCCGATGCCGGCAGCATGGTGCCCCCGGAGCGGCGTAACATGGCGATGGTGTTCCAGTCTTATGCGCTCTGGCCGCATATATCGGTTGCCGACAATGCCGGCTATCCTCTCAAGGTGCGCGGCATATCGGGAGAAAAATATCGAGAGAAGGTGCGCCAGGCGCTGGCCGCCGTCCGTCTCGAGAGTTTTGCCGATCGCCGCCCCGCCGAACTATCCGGCGGCCAGCGGCAGCGCGTGGCGCTCGCCCGCTGCCTTGTGACCGAGCCTGATGTGGTGTTGCTCGACGAGCCGCTCGCCAACCTCGACCGACACCTGCGTCAGGAGATGGAGGAGACGTTTCGCGAATTCCACGTCCGTTCCGGCGCAACGATGATCTATGTCACCCATGACCAGGCCGAGGCCATGACGCTGGCGACCGATGTCGCCGTCATGTCGCAGGGCAGGCTGCTGCAGGTCGCCGCGCCGGCGGCGCTTTATGCGCGACCGGAGGGCAGGCTGGTCGGTTCGCTGGTGGGGCAGGGGGCGATCCTCAACCTGTCGGTGCCGGAAGGGGGCGGGCGCGATCTTGATTGGGCGGTGCTTCGGGCGGCGATGGAAGGGGTCACGCAATTGCCTCAGGCGGATGTTCTCGTGCGGCCGCAGGATGTGTTGCAGGATCCGGAAGGCATTGGCTGCACGGTGACGTCGGTTCTCTATGAGGGCGAACGTTATGCTCTGCGTCTCGATCTGCCGGATGGGCAGGTGCTGAGGGCCTATTCGCGCGAGGCGGTGAAGGTGGGTGACAAGTTCCCGGTTGCCATTCGCAGCGGGTGGCGGCTTTAGAGCGCACGTGTCCCGAACGCTGGAAAGGCGGAACGACACCAGCTAAGCTGCGGCCGTAGCAATGGGATTGATTCATGTCGCTTCGGCTTGCCACATTCAATATCGAAAACCTTCTCACCCGTTTCGATTTCACCGGCTTTCGCAACCAGACGCGGCGCGACAGGGCGATGCAGCTTTTCGATATCCGCGATGAGGCCACCTATCAGGCGCTCGAAAGCGCGCGGATGGTGTCATCCACCGACGATACGCGCCAGCTTTCGGCGCTCGCCATCGCTGATGCGGATGCCGATATTCTCTGCCTGCAGGAGGTCGACAACATGGCGGCGTTGCAGGCCTTCGAATATGGTTATCTCTACCGCATGGTCGGCAACGGCTACATGCAGAAATATCTGGTAGAGGGCAATGACAGCCGCGGCATCGATGTCGCCGTCGTGATGCGTGAGGAGACGCGAGACGGCGACAAGATCGAAGTGGTCGACATCAAGAGCCATGCGGCGCTCACCTATCGCAATCTCGATCTCTTCAGTCCCGAGCTGGCGACGACAAACCAGATCGACGACAAGATTTTCAAACGGGACTGCCTGGAAATCGACCTGCGGATCGGCGGCAAGCCGCTGACGCTCTATGTCACCCATCTTAAATCAATGACCAATTCACGGGACGCGGTGGATGCTAGGCTTGGCACCATGCCTGTTCGCGAGGCGGAAGCCCGCGCCGTTCGCCGCATCATCGAAAATCGCTGGGGCGTGGGTAACACGCATAACAAGAATTTCGCGATCTGCGGCGATATGAACGACTATCAGGAGCGCGTTGCGATTTCCGGCGACAGGCGCAACGGTTACAGTTTCACGCCGATCCGGGAAGAGCTGAGCGCTCTCGATATCTTCACGGCCGATGGTTTCGTCGTCAATCCGATGACGCGCCGCGAAGTCATGGATCGCTGGACGCTCTACCATTCGCGCGGGCCGCAGGAGCAGCATCTTTGCCAGCTTGACTATATCTGGCTTTCGCCGCGTCTGGCGGAAACGAATGCCACCCATGTTCCTGAAATCATTCGAAACGGCCAGCCCTTCCGCACGGTCTTTCCGCCGGGCCAGGAGGTGGAGCGCTATCCGCGCACCGGCTGGGATCGTCCGAAGGCTTCAGATCATTGCCCTGTGGTCATGACGCTGGATCTGGTCTAGCGGATATTCCATCAAGCCTGCATTATCGCTTAGCCGTTCGCGACCTTTGGGAAATAGGTCGCCCACACGCGGTTTCTGCCGGCGCGCTTGGCCTCATAGAGCCTGTCGTCGGCTATGGCGATCAATTCGTCCCAATTGCCAATGGCGCGTGCTTCCTGCCAGACAACACCGAAACTTGCTGTCAGCGATAGACCGCTCTGTTCATCGATGATCTGAGCTTCGATCATGCGGCGAAGCCGATCGGCGGTGGCGGTGGCCATGGCGTGGCTGACATCCTGCAACACGACGACAAATTCCTCACCGCCATATCGCGCCAGAATGTCGCCCTTGCGCAACGCGCTTTTCAGAAGGCTCGCGGTCTTTTGCAGCGCGAGGTCGCCCATGGCGTGGCCGTAGCGGTCGTTGATGGATTTGAAATGGTCGATATCGACGATCATCACGCCGAGCGCCGGACATTGCTCGCCGCTGCTCAGCATGGAGCGGACCGATTTTTCCAGCGCGCGTCGATTGAAGACACCGGTGAGGGCATCGGTTTCGGAAAGGGCACGCAGCTGCTCGGCCAGCGCACGTTGCTGATCTTCCATTTCAACTTTCTGGCGGAGCTGTTCACGCAGGAAATCAAGCTCCTGGAACATTTTTTTGACCTCCGGCGCGACACCGTCCTTATGGTCGACTTCCGAAAGGTCGCCGGCGGCTATCGCCGCTATCTGCGCACGCACGGACTGCATCGGCTGGAAGAGCGCCGTTCTGTAGACCCAGGTCAGGCGAAGTAGGACCAGAACTGCAATGAGGGCAAGAAGCAGAGACGATGCGCCGTAGACCAGCGCTCTTTCCTTGTTGTTTTCGATCCTCGCCCGTGTCTCGGAGAGGATGAGGTCGCGCAGCTTGTCCGAGGAGCGCATGCCCTGAATATAGCTTTCGGAGAATTCCCGCACGCTCGGACGGGCAGAGGGCATCACGATGGCAATCGTGTTCTGTGCATAGCGAAGCGCCTGACCGAAATAGTAGGACTCAAATTCACGGAATGCGGCATCCAGACGCGGGGTCGACAGATAGGCAGCCGTGTAGTTCCACAGTGAGGACTTTATCAACAGCAGGCTTTGCATCTCGGTATCGAATTTTGCGCGATAGCTGAGCGTGTCCTGCCGGTTAGCCTGCATGCTCATGACGACATAGGAGCCGAGGCGGCCGATCCTGTCACGCATCACACCGGCCGTGCCCGTCATGGCAACGTCGATCGCTACGTCAGGCGTTTTCGTTATGATGGCGCGGGCGGCCCTGCCGCGCAGCAGGTTCACACTATCGGCGGCCTTGAACATCGACTGAATGGCGTTTGCCATGGCGCTATAGCTGCGTGCCTGAGGGGAAAGAGCCGCGACTTCGTCCACGAGCCGGCGCGATTCAGCAAGCCTCTGGCGGGTTTCGAGCAGCGATTTTGCAAAGCCGGGTTGCATCTCGATTTCTTCGGCGAAGGAGGTCTCGACTTGGGAAAGCTTGTCGTCCGTTGCCTTGCGCGCAGTGGCAAGAGCGTCGATCAGCTTGGCATCCACTGAAGACGCCGCCATCAGATTGTTGGCGGGGCCACGCTCGGCCGAGACCAGCCAGGCCGATTGAAGCGCGGTTTCAAAGCGGACAAGTTGCTGGGCGTTTGTCCTGTAACGCAGGTAGTTGGAAACGCTCGGCAGCGCGGCAAGGGTCGCCAGCAATATGGCGCTGACGGCGATGACGATAGTGCCGGTCAGTTGGATTTTCTGTATGCTCGCGCGCATCGGATGCGTATTCTCGCTGGAATGGTTATGGTGCATGGCCATTTTAGCAACGCTGCGTAAACACTTCGCTTATTTTGTCGTCTTTGATCCGATAGCGATCACGCCGCGGAAAGGCGTAGGGCCGGGTGTAGAAAAGAGCGCGTCTGGCTGCCCGGACACAATTTTCGCTTTACACCAGGTCAGAATCTGATAGTTGGCAAGGCACTGGCTTGCCCTTGTAGCTCAGTTGGTAGAGCACCTGATTTGTAATCAGGGGGTCGCGGGTTCGAACCCTGCCGGGGGCACCAGTGAAATCAATCCTTTCACCGCACTATGTCTGGTTGACTGCGCCTGCTGCTCGGCAGCCGCACGGACCTGTTTAATCCATTTGATGAAAACACCGCGCCGTGGCCAACCAGAAGACGAGGGCACTAAGCGCCGGGTATCCGCCAGAGTTGTAAAGCCGGTTGCTTTCAGCGTATCTTCTCGATCAAGAGATGGACGAGAAGCGGGCGGTTGTGATGGATGCCTATGGTCATTTGCGGATATTGGTCAGCCTTATCCTTGGCCTTGCAATTACCCGCGTTCTGTCCGGCCTTTCAAGGCGGCTGCAGGAGCCGCAGAAAACCGACCGCACCCATGCCCAGATCGTCTGGTCGATTGCCCTGCTTCTCGGGGCCGTGCATTTCTGGTGGTGGGAATTTGCCTTGCGGCTCATCCAGAACTGGAATTTCTGGATTTACATTTTTGTCCTCGTTTACACGTCGCTTTTCTTCCTGATGTCGACGCTGCTTTACCCCGACCATATTCAGGAATCGGCTGAGCGGGAGAGTTTTTTCCTGCGACGGCGACATGCGTTTTTTGCGCTTTTTGCGGCCTCCTTCGTGTTCGATCTGATGGATACTTACATCAAGGGAAGGCAGCATTTCGAACAGCTTGGGCCATGGTATCTCGTGCGGATCGTCTGCGGTCTGCTCATCGCACTCGTGGCGATGAGGACCGACAATAGCCGCACGATCATGTGGCTCGGCGTGGTATGGCTGCTTTTCGACGCGATCTGGATCACGGCAGTTTACAGCGACCTTTTTTAGGTCGTTGCCTGCCGCGACAGTCGAGAAGCTGACGATGTTGCGCCGGCCCAAGTCCTGCCTATGGCCTGATATGATAAAGCTTGTGGACGATCGACCAATTGCCGTCGTGTTCCAGCAGCGACAGATATTCATAGAAGTCCATGCCGTCGAAGCGCGTCGTCACCTTGACCGAGGCGCTGTCGCCCTCCTTGTCAATGCCGATGATCTCGAAAGCGGGATCATGATCGGGCAGGCCGCGTTCGCTGCTGCGCAACTGATCGATGAAGTCCTCCAGAGACAGCCATTCGATTTCACCCCGAAAGTTTCCGACGATACTGGCGCGTGGGTCGAAGACATCACGCATCAGGCTTTCATCGGCATAGGCCATGGCATGCACATAGTCCGTCACGGTCTGGGTAATGGTTTGCGGCACCGGATCGTCCTCCCTTGATCCAAAAAACAAGCTTACACCTGTTGGCACCTTTCTGCCATAACCCCTTGAAAACCGGTCGTCTGCCACCTTTCCTGCGTGGTTTGCAAACGTTTCCGCATATGCCGTGATGAAGGGTGGGATATGTTTTGCTGCCGCTTTCCACAATTTTGTCCCGCCTGTCGCTATAGTCGCCTTGGGTCCGACAAATTTCGGCATCAAGGGCATTGCGCCGGTCGTACCGCGGCGCGACGCAAGGCTTTTATGTGGGCTTTGCCGGTTTAACCGCCGGCGCGGGGTGCCGCGTTGGGTGGATTTGGCTTATGATCCATCTGCAAGGCATGCGAGATTGATGGCAGGTCTGCGGGTGAGAGTATGCGTCTGAAGGTGTTTTTGTGATTGATCCCTATGTTTTGCTTGGCGTGGAGCGCGATGCCGACGAGGCGGCGATCAAGTCTGCCTACCGCAAGGTGGCCAAGGCGGCGCATCCTGACAGCGGCGGCGATGCCGAACAGTTCGCACGTTTGCAAACCGCCTATGAGCTTCTCAAGGATCCCGTGCGGCGCAAGGTGTTCGACGATACCGGCTATGATCCTCAGCTTGCCGACGCCAAGGACCTGAAGGGCCTGCTGATGCTGGAGACGCTGGTCAACGAATTCATTCTGGACGAGCGCGAGCCCGGCAGCTTCGATCCCGTCGCCGCCATGCGACGCAAGCTGACCGACGACATTCTGAAAAGTCGCTTTCATATCCTAGAACTCGAACGGCACCGTACCCGGGTTCGCAAGCATATGGACCGCCTCGGCCGCAAGCCCGACACCGACGTGCTGAGTTCCATGCTGCGCGCCCGCAGCCAGTCCATCGCCGAGGCGATCCGCAATGCCGAAGCGCAGATCGAGGCGATCGAGCAGGCTTACACGATGCTCGAGGGCTACTCCTACGAGTTGGAGAGCGTCACGCTTGCAGAGCCGCTGCTGAAAGGCGAGGCGGCGGAATAGCCCACTTCAGGGACCGTTGACGAGCGCGAGAATAAGCTGGTGCACCCGTCCACCGGGAGAAAGCTCGTCCCGGTCGAAATCGCGACCGCGCTGGCGCTGTTCGTTGGAAAGTTCGCCAAGCCGCTGCTGCAACACGGCGCGCACCTTCTGGCATTTGGGATCGTCTTCCGCCCTCAGGCCGATGCTGAAGGCCTCGATCTTCTTCACCATGTCGAGAATATGGTCGCCATGCACGCGCTCATGGGTTTCGACACCCGTGATGAAGGTTTTCCAGCTAGCAGCGACGGCGGGCGGCAGATTGGCAGGCGCTTTCGGCCACGTGTAAATGATCGTCAGATTGGGTCTGGCGCTGGCGAGCACACAGGCGCCATCCGGCTGCGGGCGATAATCCCGACGCCAGGTGAGCTTGAAGGTCGTGTGGGCAATGGCCTGTACACCGGCCGTCGGGCCGCGTTCGCCGATTGACTGATACAGCGCCCCGCCCGAACCGCCACTGATGGCATAGGTCTTTATCTGCTCGGCGGGTTTCCAGCCGGTCTGCGCCGAGAGGGGAATCGCGCTCACGAGAAGGGCGGCGCTGACGAAAAGGGGTAAGAACTTATGGGCGGGCACGCATTGATCCTTGGTGATTTGCGTGCCGAAGATAGTCGAGGGCAGGCGGGCCAGACAAGGAAATGTTGGCCGCCGATGGGATCTCGGTTCGGATAATGCTCATACGAAAACCCCCGCGCCTCGGCGCGGGGGAGACAAGTGTGCGACCGCAGGGGTAATCAGTCGTCCAGCTTGTCATAATCGAGCTTGGGAGCGTTCTGCAGCGCGTCCTTCGTCGTGTCGACATAGGCCTTCCACGTGCCGTTATCGTTATTGACGGCGACCGAGGCCGGGTCGAGAACGACGTAGCTCTTGTCGATACCGAGGAAGCCGCCGACGCTGGCAACCAGACCGATCACGGTCTTGCCGTCGCCGATAACGACATCTTCGATCTCGCCGATGTTTTCGTTCTGGGCATTGTAGATGTCCATGCCATCAAGCTGGGAGGCCGTGAGGTCCGTCTTCTGAACGTTGATGAACTTCAGCGGGCCGTTTGCCTTGGTGCCCATGGTGATTCCAGGGCCGGACAGGGTGGCGTCCGCGCCAGCAGCAGGGGCCGTGGTTGCCGTCTGGGCAAAGGCCACGGAAGAGGTAAGCGCTGCTGCGGCAGCGAGAGCGATGACATTGATTTTCATGATATTTCTTCCCTTTGTATGCTGAACATTGCGTTCGGGGAGGAAACGGCAGAAGGCCAATTTGGTTCCGCGTTAGAGGAAAGGAAAATTTGGTTTAAGCTGGAAACCGGTGTAGCTGTTTGCGGACGTACCAAGCTTGCATCGGGAGGCGTCATGGCAAAAATGGTAACTGAAAAAGATGCGGAGGAAATCGCGGCGTCTGACATCATCGACCGAAAGATTGCGGAACTTGGCGACTGGCGCGGCCTTACGCTCGCGCAAATTCGCGCGGTCATCAGAAAGGCTGATCCTGACGTCGTTGAAGAGGTGAAATGGCGCGGCGTGCCGGTGTGGTCGCATGCGGGTATCCTTTGCACGGGCGAAACCTACAAGGCTAAAGTCAAGATGACATTCGCAAAGGGCGCATCGCTGCAAGACCCGTCCGGCCTGTTCAACTCCAGTCTGGAAGGAAACACGCGGCGCGCGATCGACTTTCACGAAGGGGATAGCGTCGATGAGGAAGCGCTGGCGGCGCTGATCAGGGCCGCGGTAGCGCTGAATGGGGACAAGAAGGCCGGGAAGAAGCGATCCGGGACATGAATGAGTCGGCACGGGAGCGAGCTATTAGTCGCTGGCGACGTCGGCCGCCTTGTCCCACTCTCCGTCGATAAATTTCAAGGCATCGATGATGGAGACCTTCCAGACGGACCAGACGTGGTCGCCGTCGGTGACCCGCAGTTCGGATTTGCGTTTGTCGGCCTGCAATGTCTCGTGCAGGGCGATGGCGCCGCGCCAGAGGAAGAAACCGTCATCGTCGCCAACCGTCAGATAGGTGGCAGGCAAATCCTCACTCTCGGCAACATGCTGGGCAACGAGGGTGAAAACGTTCTTTTCATTGAACAGACGCGCATCGAAAGGGGTGCCGAAAGCACCGGAGAAGTGGTCGCCGGTTGACGGCAGGACGATACCGCTTGTGAAGGTGGTGCGATCGACCTGATGAAAAAAGGCGCTGTCCTGAATGAGCTTGAGTTCGGCCGGGGTCTTGTCCAGATCGGATGCGGGAACATTCTGCCATATGGCGCCGGAGAGGCTTGCAACGGCGCCGTAAAGGTCCTCGTGGCCATAGGCGAGATGCAGCGCGCCGAAACCGCCCATGGAAAGCCCGGCGATGGCCCGCCCTTCCCGATCTTTCCGCACCGGAAGCGTTTTCTCAATCTGGTGACGGAGGTCGCCGGTCAAGGCCGTTTCGTAATCGCCGGGGCCGCCGACGGCCGCGGAATCCACATACCAGCTATTCTTCACGCCCGGCATCACGACAACGAGCGGACGGATAGCGCCTGCTGCTATGAGCGTATCAAGCGTCTTCTCTATATTGCCGAGGTCGCGCCAGCTGTTCTCGTCGCCATCATGGCCGTGCAGCAGATAAAGTACGGGCCAGCCATTTTCAGGCGGCGCGCAATCGGGGCGGTAGATGTTCACGGCAAGCGGCGCATTGAGGGCGGCACTATGGAAGGTGGCGTCTTCGATTTGTCCGGCAAGAGCCGAGCTGGCGAAAAGGAGGAGGAGCGATGCGGTGAGGCCATGTCGATGCATTAATATTCCTCCCCGTATTCTGTCGTCCCGATTACGTTCTTCTCACGTCACCTACCGCTCATCGACCCGGCCAGCCCGTCTTGCCCTTTGTCCTGCTCTTGCGCTTCTGCTCTCCTGCATCCTCATAGGAGCCCGCACCTATCTTGCCGCGGACCAACGGTCGTGGATCGTCCGTGGCGCGCTCCGGCTGTCCCTCCAGCAGCGGTGAGAAGCGTTTTCCTGCCTGGCTTTCGGGCTTGTCGGGCACCGCGCCGCGCACGGGCTTTTCGGTTCTGCCCACGGTCATTTCGTCCAGCGTGTTCCTGCGAAACAGCGGCTTTCCCGCGTCCGAGCCAGGGCCCATTTCGTCCAGCGAGGGTTTGGCGAAGAGGGAGGTTGCGGCGTGTGGCTCACCCCCCTCTGTTCTAGCGGACGTCTCCCCGTCAGCGGAGGAGATCGACGAGTGGCTTCGTCTGTTGTTTTTACCGCCGCCTTCAATAGCGCGTGCCTCTTCCTTGGCCATGGGGTCGTCCATGGTGGCGAGTTCGGCGGCCTTGAGGCGTTTGATTTCGTCGCGCAGGCGGGCGGCCTTTTCGAAGTCGAGGTCGGCCGCGGCGTCGCGCATGGATTTTTCCAGCGCGTTGAGATGGGCCTGAAGATTGTTGCCGACGAGGTGGCCGCCATCGGCGAAGCCTTTGCCTGATGTGCCCGATATATCGGCCCTGACGTGGTCGCGCTCGTAAACCGAATCGAGAATATCGGAAATCTTCGCCTTCACCGATTCCGGCGTAATGCCGTGTTCCGCATTGTAGGCCATCTGCTTTTCGCGGCGGCGCGCGGTCTCCTCCATCGCCCGCTTCATCGAACCGGTGATATTGTCGGCATAGAGGATGACCTTGCCGTCAACGTTACGGGCGGCGCGGCCGATAGTCTGAATCAGCGAGGTTTCCGAACGCAGGAAACCTTCCTTATCGGCGTCGAGGATCGCGACAAAACCGCATTCCGGGATGTCGAGACCTTCGCGCAGAAGGTTGATACCGACGAGAACGTCGAAAGCGCCAAGGCGCAGGTCGCGGATGATCTCGATGCGCTCCAGCGTATCGATGTCGGAGTGCATGTAACGGACGCGAACGCCCTGTTCATGCAGATATTCGGTGAGGTCCTCGGCCATGCGTTTCGTCAGCACGGTGCAGAGCGTGCGGTAACCCTTGGCGGCGGTCTCGCGGATTTCGCCGAGAACGTCGTCCACCTGGCTGCGGGCGGAGCGTACCTCCACCGGCGGATCGATCAGTCCTGTCGGACGGATGACCTGTTCGGCGAAGACGCCACCGGACTGTTCCAGTTCCCATGAGCCGGGGGTGGCCGAAACCGCGACGGTAAGCGGGCGCATCGCATCCCATTCCTCGAAGCGCAGGGGGCGGTTGTCCATGCAGGAGGGCAGGCGGAAGCCATATTCGGCCAGCGTCGCCTTTCGCCTGAAGTCGCCGCGATACATGCCGCCGATCTGGCTGACGGAAACATGGCTTTCATCGATGAACAGCAGCGCATTGTCAGGGATATATTCGAACAAAGTCGGCGGGGGCTCACCGGGGTTGCGGCCGGTGAGATAACGCGAATAGTTTTCAATCCCGGCGCAGGAACCAGTCGCTTCCAGCATCTCGATGTCGTAGCGCGTGCGCTGTTCCAGTCGCTGGGCTTCCAGCAGGCGTCCTGCCTTCTCCAGCTCGGCAAGGCGGCCTTTCAGCTCTTCCTTGATCGACTTGATCGCGCCATTCAGGGTTGGACGCGGCGTGACATAGTGCGAGTTGGCGTAAATCTTGACCGATTGCAGGTCGCCGGTCTTCTGGCCGGTCAGCGGGTCGAATTCCGTGATCGAATCGATCTCGTCGCCGAACATCGAGATGCGCCAGGCGGCATCCTCAAGGTGGGCGGGGAAGATTTCGATGGTATCGCCGCGCACGCGGAAGGAGCCGCGCTGGAAATCCATATCGCGGCGTTTGTATTGCTGGGCAACGAGGTCGGCGAGAAGCTGGCGCTGGTCCAAGCGGTCGCCCACCTGCATCTGGAAGGTCATGGCCGTATAGGTTTCAACCGAGCCGATACCATAGATGCACGAGACCGAGGCGACGATGATGCAGTCGTCGCGTTCCAGCAGCGAGCGGGTGGCGGAGTGGCGCATCCGGTCGATCTGCTCGTTGATCGAGGACTCTTTCTCGATGAAGGTGTCGGAGCGCGGCACATAGGCTTCGGGCTGATAATAATCGTAGTAGGAGACGAAATATTCCACCGCATTGTCGGGGAAAAAGTTCTTGAACTCCGAATAGAGCTGCGCCGCCAGCGTCTTGTTGGGCGCGAGGATGACGGCCGGTCGCTGCGTCTCCTCGATCACCTTGGCCATGGTGAAAGTCTTGCCCGAGCCGGTAACACCCAGCAGCACCTGGCTGCGCTCGCCTGAATTGATGCCTTCGACAAGGTCGGCAATGGCTGTCGGCTGATCACCTGCGGGCTTGTACTCCGAAGCCATGCGGATCGGAACGCCGCCTTCGGATTTCGGCGGGCGGGCCGGGCGGTGCGGCGTCCACAGCTTGCCGTCCTTGAACAGCGGGTTGCCGCTCTCGATCAGCTTCGACAGCGCATCGACAGTCGCGGTCACAGAGCCGGGTGCGAGGCTCGCCGCTTCTTCAAGGGAAACATCCATGCCCGCGACTGGGTTAAGACCGGCGGCGGCGCGGGTCTTCGGGTCGCTTGATGCGCCGATCGATACGCCGCGCGCCGTCTTGGAGGCCGTGGTGTTTTTCGCCGTCTTCGAAGCCGCTTTCTGTGCTTCCTTGCGCGCTTCGATTTCGATCTTCTTGCGGTGCTTGCCCGCTTTCGAAGCAATTTCCCGTTGCGTTTCCACGGAGCCGGCTTCGGCTTCTGCCTCCAGCTGCTTCACCCAATCGGCGACGCTGCCGCCGAGCGGCGCACCTTCAAAGGACGATTGCGGAGCTTCCTCGAAGCCTTGACGCGAGGAGGTGGAGTTTTTCGGTGATCTGGCCATGGGCGAAATATGGAGGGAGTCAGTCGCAAAGTGAAGGGGAGGCGATGAAAAAATGAGTACAAAAAGGAAACGAAGAGTCGGGAACGATATCCGCGCGAATGCGTTACGGCGCGGATGGTGTCGGTCCCTCGAACTCAGCGGAAATCGATTCCGCTTTGGCGAACGATGATTTCGAGCCATAAACTGGTGCGGACACCGCGCCGAAGCAAAAGCGGCTTGATCGCGATTCGAGATTGATCTCAAGATATGTGAGGTAATTTGCCGATGAAAATACGGCCCGCAACGAGCGATGATGCAGCGGCGATGGCCGAGGTCCAGAACGAGATATTTTCGGCTGGCCTGCGCAAAGCGCCGACGGATGTCACCACGGTGCTGGCAAATTATATCGAGCACTCCGACCGTATCGAATGCTCGGTCGCCGAAGACGAGGATGGGCGTATCCTTGGGTTTCAGTCGTTGCGCCATGCGCGACCGGACAATCCCTATGGCGTTACAGAAGGCTGGGGCATCATCGGAACCCATGTAAGTCCGCGGGCGGCGAGAAAAGGCGTCGGCTCCGCACTGTTTGCGGCGACGCGTCAGGCGGCGGAAGCGAAAGGTCTCCAGAATATCGACGCCAGCATCGGTGCCGACAACGTGCTGGGCCAGGCCTATTATGAGGCCATGGGCTTCACGACCTATCGCCAGCCGGACGGGTTGGTTTGTAAGGCTTACCGGCTGGGATAGACGCGGCTGGTTTTCAGGGCGGGCCCAGGCGTTCAACCGCCAGGGGTTCCTCCAAGGGATGATTGCTGAAACGACGCCAAGTTTTGACGATAGTTATCCTTGAGCGGCGCGACGAGCTGTTTCTCGAGATCCTCGAGGAGACCATGGAGAACGACGCACTCCGCGGCGCTTCCGTCAACTCCGACTATCGTTCTCGGAATAGTGCAGGCGGGCTTTGCAGATTCGGACATGGTTCTCGTCTGCCCATTGCACGAGCAGTTGCATCGGCACCAGAAACGAGCGGCCGAGACTGGTCAGTTCATATTCCACCCGCGGAGGAACCTCGGCGTAAACCGTGCGTCGGATGAAGCCGTCTTCTTCCAGCCGCTTGAGCGTGCGGGACAACATCTGCTTCGAAATGTCGTCAATTTTGCGGTTCAACTCGTTGAAACGCTGCACGCCGCCCTGCAGGGCTTCCAGAACAAGCAGGCTCCATTGATCGCCAATACGGTCCAGCACATCCCGGATAGGGCAGGGCTGCTCAAAGGTGAATGCCTCTTTGGTTTGCGTTTCCGCCATATCCTAATTCCTGTGCCCGTCGCCCATGTAGGTCATTGCCATGTGACCAGATCAGCCGCCGCTGACTTCTTGCGGCCAGCGCTGCGATACCATAGCTGTTTCTTGCGGTCTATAAATTAGACCGATAACGATATTCACAAGAGGAAAGATGTCATGGCTAAAATCGCGCTCATCGGTGCATCCGGCAATGCCGGGTCCCGTATTCTGAAGGAGCTTTCCGACCGGGGACATGAGGTGACGGCGATCGCCCGCCACCCCGAAAAAATTGCCACCTTGCGCGGCGTGGTGGCGAAGACGGGCGATGTGTTCGATGGTGAAGCGCTTGCCGCGCTTTTGAGGGGTCACGATGCCGTGATCAGCTCGGTCCATTTTACGGCGAGTGATCCGAAGACGCTGATCGAGGCCGTGCGGGCCTCCGGCGTTCCGCGGTATCTTGTAGTCGGTGGTGCCGGAAGCCTCGAAATCGCACCGGGCCAACGCGTGGTCGACCTGCCGGATTTCCCGGCCGCCTATAAGGCCGAGGCGACCAAGGGCGCCGAGTTTCTGGATCTGCTGAAGCATGAAAAGGAACTCGATTGGACCTTCCTGTCACCATCAGCCGAATTCGTGCCGGGGGACCGAACGGGCAAATTCCGCATCGGCAAGGATAGTCTTCTCAGCAACGAGGCGGGGAGCCGCATTTCCTTTGAAGATTATGCCGTCGCGCTTGTCGATGAAATCGAGAAGCCGCAGCATTCCCGTCAGCGTTTTACCGTCGGTTATTGAAAGGAGCGATCCATGAATTTTCTCACACGTCGCCTCGCCGTCGTCACGCTCGCGCTTGCACCGGGGTTGGTGGCCGGACCGCTGCTGGCCGAAACCGCAAAGCGGGATTTCGGCCAGGAAGAAGCCAATCGCAAGCTGGTGATCGAGTTCTACGACACGGTCTTCAACAAGCATGAGGTGGAGAAGGGAGCTGCCGTGCTTGTCGATAGCTACAAGCAGCACAATCCCATGGTGCCGGATGGAAAGGCGCCCTTCGTCAATTACTTCACCGGTTTCTTCAGGGAAAATCCTCAATCGAAAGCCCGGATCGTGCGCAGCGCGACGGATGGTGATCTGGTCTATCTGCACATTCATTCGACGGAAAATGATGGTGACCGCGGCAGGGCCATCGTCGATATTTTCCGTGTGACCGACGGCAAGATCACCGAACATTGGGACGTGATCCAGCCCGTTCCGGAAAATGCAGCGAACAGCAACACGATGTTCTGAGCGCGGCGTTTCCCTCGGCGCCAATTGTCGGCCAGGCGTGAGGGGGCGCTTGGCACCTTAGGTTTCCAATAAGCGATGGGTGGCGACGTCGCCACCCGAGTTCGCGGTGGTTATTCCGCAGCGGGAATGGGGGTCGGCTGTCCGTTTTCGTCCATGGCCACCATGATGAAGGTGCCAGCCGTTACCTTTTCCAGCTTATCGTAGCGGGAGCGCTGCGCCCAGGCTTCGACAGTCAGCGTAATGGAGGTGCGTCCGACGCGGGCGATATCGGTGTAGATGGATAGCGTATCGCCGATCTTCACCGGCAGTTCAAAGGCCATTTCCTTGACTGCCGCAGTGACCACGCGACAGCGGGACCGTTCTGCGGCGCGGATGCCGCTTGCCAAGTCCATCTGAGACATGACCCAGCCGCCGAAAATATCACCGGCCGGATTGGCGTCGGCCGGCATGGCGAGCGTTCGCAACGTCAGCTCGCCGGTCGGTTTAATGGTCTGCTCAGTCATGTTGAGATTTTCTCCGTGCGCAATGACAAAGGCGCAGCATGCGATGCGCGTTTCCATTTCGCAAGGAAGGGAAAGCGTCAGGCCGACGCTTTGCCCAGAAATTGCTGCGTTGCGTAAAGCGCGATCGCTGCGGCGTTCGACACGTTGAGCGATTTGATCTCGCCTGGCATATCGAGACGGGCGAGCGCGGACACTGTTTCGCGGGTCTTCTGCCGCAGCCCCTTGCCCTCGGCGCCGAGAACCAGCGCAATTTTTTCACCGCTGAACGTCTGCTCGATGGGGGCAGGGCCTTCCGAATCCAGTCCGACGGAGAAGAAACCGAGTTTATGCAACTCGCCCAGCGCATCCGCAAGGTTCGTGATCTGGATATAGGGAATGAGTTCCAGCGCACCAGATGCCGATTTCGCCAGCACGCCCGACTCGGTCGGGCTGTGACGCATCGTGGTAATGACCGCCCCGGCGTTGAAGGCGACTGCCGAGCGCATAATGGCGCCGACATTGTGCGGATCGGTGACCTGATCGAGCACGAGAATGAGCGGGCTGTCCTTCAGCGCGCCGAGCCGCTTGACCGGCAGCGGTCGAGTTTCCAGCATTACGCCCTGATGGATCGCTTCCGGGCCGAGCACGCGGTCGATATCCTGCGGCGAGACAATCTCAACCGGGAATGGCTGCGCCTCCGCTTCACCGATGTCCAGCCGGGCGAAGGCATTCTGGGTGACGGAGAGCTTGACGATCTGCCGCTCGGGATTGGCGAGCGCGGCGCGCACGGTGTGTAGGCCATAGAGATGAACCTGATCCGGCGCCAGCTGCGGCGGCTTCCAGTCGTCAGCGCCACGGTTGCGGCGCTTCGGCTGCTGCGGGGTCGGAATTTCGCCACGCTCACGCTTGGCGTCGCGCACGGCACGGCGCAGGTTGGCGTAGTGCGTGTCGCGGGTGGATTTGTTATTGGTATCGTCTTTGCTCATGGCGCCTTATATCTCCGCGAGCAGCCGCGCACCAGCCCCTGCGATAATCCACAGGGCGGCAAAGCGGTTTGAATTTTTTCCAGAAAATTCGTGAAAGGGCGTGTTGACAGAAACGAACGAGGCCGTCATATACGCGCCACAGACGACGCAACGGCGCTTCGCCGCAGCGAAATCTGAAGAGCTTGGTCGCTCGATCCTAGCAGAAAGCTGGAGGGATGCCCGAGTGGTTAAAGGGGACGGACTGTAAATCCGTTGGCTACGCCTACGTTGGTTCAAATCCAACTCCCTCCACCATTCTGCACGGATCGAAATCACCACCGCGGGTATAGCTCAATGGTAGAGCAGCAGCCTTCCAAGCTGAATACGCGGGTTCGATTCCCGCTACCCGCTCCAAACTTTCCAAAAATCTATACAATCAGCTGGTGTTTGAGCGTTCGTTTGGTTTTCGGGCTTATCGTGTGCGCGTAACATGACGCAGCGGCTTGGCCAGGAAGCGACCATTCTTCGCTTCAGGAGGGCTCCAGGGTCGACTGAAGCCGCAATCTTTCGGCATCCAATTCGCTCAACCTGCTCATATGGGCAGTTATTTCCTCGAAGATCGTCGCACGATCATGGGTCGCCATGCGCTCCGCACGACGCAGCGCGCCGATAACCTCAATCAGGTCAATGCGCTCTTGATCCAATTTCTCCAAATTCCACAACATCATACTTTCCCCATTCGCTTGCGTGGCAAACGGCGGCCGGCTGAAAAGGTTCAGATCAATAGAATTTAAGGTAAATTTTATCTTGTTTTCGCGGAAGCGTTGCGCCGCTCGCCGATTAATAGGGCGAGCGACACTGGGTGCGGCTGCCGGTGGGCGCCATATAGCTATTGTCTGTCGGATGGTAGGATGCGTAACGCGCAGCGCACCATTTGACGTGGTTGATTTCGCTCTGTGAGAGGGCGTAGCCCTCCGATGTGGCGTCTTCGCCTTTTCCGGCAGCAAAAGCGGTCGCGGGGTAGCCTCGCTGGTCGGACGGCTGGGCCTTCGTTTCGTAGGCGGGCTGAATAAGGCTCAGGGCATTGGCGGGCGCGATTGAAGCGGCAGATAATGCGACGCCAAGAGCGAGCGCGGAGATAGTCTTCGGCATCCTCAACATCGATAAATCCTCGTTATTCGTTCGAGATGCTAACGAAAATTTAGGAATTTCGTTCCGCTGAGGGATTGACTTCACACGAATACGTGATTCTTGATGGAGGTTATCCCGGCTACACGTTGCATGCGACGGCGACCGCATCTCACGCCCAGCTAGGCCGTTTTATCCGGCTTCATCAGGGCATTGCACGCCTGCTGCGCTGCGCGTTGACAAGTGGAAAATCCGGTCGGATAGTCGCCCGGCAATCATGCACACGGGAGTCTTCCATGTTTAACAAGGCTGTCATTCTCTCCTCATTCGCGCTGCTGGCATCGGCGGCGTTCGTTTCCCCCGCGGCCGCACTCACCATGAAGGAGTGCAGCGTGAAATATCAGGCGGCGAAAGCCGACGGTTCCGCCAAGGATATCAAGTGGAACGACTACCGAGCGAAGTTCTGCGGCAGTGAAGCCGCCGCCGAAGATGCAGCCGATGACAAGCAGGTCGCTGCGACGACTGAAAAAGAGCCTGAAAAAGCGACGATGAAGGCCCCGAAGGGCGTGGCTTTCCCGAGTGCTGTCGATAAAAAATACTCCAGCGAGACCCCGGCTAAGGCGCGGCTGAAGACCTGCGTCGACTCCTATCACAAGAACAAGAATGACGGCACGCTCGGTGATCTCAAGTGGATCCAGAAGGGTGGCGGTTATTGGAGCCTGTGCAATACGGCGCTCAAGAGCTGACGTAAGCTGGCGCGGGTTGATCAGTGTCTACCCGCGCCAGTGCTTAATCCAGGACGGTCGGGGCGTGTCCGAACTACGCCGGCCTTGATGTTTATACCCTTTCTGCCGTTGCCGGCGAACAAGGGTGGCGTAACATCCCCGCTCACGACCGGCTTGCGGACGTCTTGCTGCCGGAAACAGCGTGGCTTGGACCACCCCGTTTTAGGGGTAAGATCTGTGAATGGCTTGCGATTTATTCTCTTGATAAAGACGGGTTGACGCTGCGGCTCGACCCGCATCCAGCAATTCAACTTCGGCGGCATTCCAATAGGTCCCGCCGGCAAGTGGGCGGATGACAAGACGATTTCGAAATTATCTCACGGTTCTCGCCATATCCCTGCTGATGTGGACCGTTATCCTTGGCGTCGTTTATTGGCTGTTTCGCTGAATCTGCCTCGATATATAAGTATTAAAGAAAATTCCTGAATATCCTGCGTCAGTGTGGCCGGGGTATTGTCGTAATGCATATTTTATACGTAAGGACACCCCTGCCATATTTTGGCTATACTGGCGTCACCTATGTCAGGAAACCGGAGAGGCCATCATGAAACAATCAGCAACCCTGCTCACCCTCGCAACCGTCAGCCTGTTCGCCGCGCCCGCCGCCATGGCGGACGATCTGGTGATTCCGCTCACGAAAGACACGGTGGTCGAGAAGGTTGAGACCACTTACCAGTGCGGGTCCGACAAGGTCGAGGCCGTCTATTTCAATGCGGGTGATATCAGTCTCGTGCGGCTTGGGCTGAAAAGTGGCGTGACCGTTGCCGCCAATGTCATTTCCGGGTCCGGCGCGCGATATGAGAGCGGCGTCTATGTCTGGTGGTCGAAGGGGGACGAGGCGGATCTCTACGACGTGATGGCTGATCCGGAGATGAAACAGCCGACTCACTGCGTTGATGTGAAGAAATCCTGAGCGGCGGCGGAGCCATGGAGCGGCGGCAGGGCGGTTTCTGAAACCTTGCCATGCCGCCGGTCAGCGTGGAAGTGCGCGCGTGGCGCGTTCAACCAAGAACGAGCGACGCTAGAAGCGCCAGCAGGATAAGGGAGCTGGCGACAACGCCGAGCCTTACCCTGCGAAGGCGGCGGGTTCGCCCGCCACTCCAGTCATAAGCCATTGGCAGCTTTACCTTTCTTTTTATTATTATGACTCTCTAACTAACTCCCTAGGCTTGCCCGTGGCTGACCTCAACTGTCAGAAACCATTGGCGAAAATTGATGATTTCCCTGTCTTGTCCATTTTCGAAAGCCACCGTGGCGACCGATTCTTCCTGTTCTGCAGCCGGTCGAAACGGGGGCGGCCGTATACGCCGATCCGCCAATGAAAAGGCCCGGAAACGGGCGTTTCCGGGCCTTTGTGGTGTCATCTTGAATGGCGGTCTCAGCCGAGGTAGGGCCTGATGTAAGGCAGAACCTCGATCGTGCCGTGATAAAGCATGTTCAGCGCCACATAGATAATGACCATGAGGCCGAGATAGGAAATCCAGCGGTAGCGGTGCAGCAGCTTGGCGACGAAGTTGGCGGCGAGCCCCATGAGCGCGATCGAAACGACAAGGCCGATAATCAGCACGGTGACATGTTCCTGCGCAGCGCCGGCGACGGCAAGGACGTTGTCGAGGGACATCGAAACATCGGCAATCACGATCTGGGTCGCCGCCTGGAAGAAGGTCTTGTGACCCTTCGTCAGGTCGGCCTCTTCGTCGGTGACCTCGTCTTCCATTGAGCCTGCGGCCTCGCGCAGTTCCGACCACATCTTCCAGCATACCCAGGCGAGCAACAGGCCGCCGAAAAGCTGGAGACCGACGATCGAGAGCAACTGCACGGTGATGGCGGCAAAACCGATACGCAGCACGGTGGCGGCGATGATGCCGACGAGGATCGCCTTGCGGCGGAGATGGGCGGGCAGGCCGGCGGCCGCAAGGCCGATGACGATGGCGTTGTCGCCCGCCAGGACGAGGTCGATTGCGATGACCTGCAAGAATGCCGTGAAGCCGGCGGCTGTAAAAATTTCCATGGGTTGGTCCTGAACCGGAAAGAAGGACGCGGGGGGAAGCGGCGGATCGATGGATGGCGCCAACCGGCACGCCCGTCCGATCGCCCGTCTCCCCCCGGCGATAAATTGTCCTTAAGCCAAGAAGGCCGCAGCGGTAAAGAAGTTGTGATGGAAATATCTTGATTAGTGATCGCGAGGGGAGGGGATGGCCATCGGCGTATCGCCATGGTGGGACGGCCTGTCGGGCTTTAAATGCCTCCAGGTGTGCACCATATACGCGGCTCGAGGTGCACTTAAGCCGCGCGCGCAGGCGCTTTCGCAATTAAGTCTTGCGCATTCGCTTACAAAGCCTTAAACGGCGACACCAAACCGGTTCGCCGGGGAAACTACTTCACGTTCACAGGAAGCAATTCACATGGCAAAGAGCAAGTTTGAGCGCAATAAGCCGCACGTCAACATTGGCACGATCGGTCACGTTGACCATGGCAAGACGTCGCTGACGGCAGCGATCACGAAGTTCTTCGGCGAATTCAAGGCGTATG
>Ga0102589_1000414_pt1 | contig 90979 bp, 84 predicted proteins | sample AraplaMF_Col_mLB_FD_76858 | JGI IMG/M metagenome (GOLD analysis project Ga0102589, IMG submission 76858) | Arabidopsis root microbial communities from the University of North Carolina, USA - plate scrape MF_Col_mLB | ecosystem: Host-associated > Plants > Roots > Endosphere | place: USA...
AGATTTAGGAGTGCTTCATGGCACGCGTCTGTCAAGTGACCGGGAAAGCGCCGATGGTCGGCAACAACGTTTCCCACGCAAACAACAAGACCAAGCGCCGTTTTCTGCCCAACCTGCAGAATCGTCGTTTCTTCGTTGAATCCGAAAACCGCTGGGTGAGCCTGCGCGTCTCGAACGCCGGCCTGCGCCTGATCGACAAGAAAGGCATTGACTCCGTGCTCGCCGATCTGCGCGCACGTGGCGAAGTCTAATTAGGAGCACATCATGGCAAGCAAGGGCGGCCGCGACAAGATCAAGCTGGAATCGACCGCAGGTACCGGTCACTTCTACACCACCACCAAGAACAAGCGCACGATGCCGGAAAAGATGGAGATCATGAAGTTCGATCCCGTCGCTCGCAAGCACGTCGCTTACAAGGAAACCAAGATCAAGTAATTGATCCGGTATCCCGCCAGAAAGCCCCGCCATGTTGCGGGGCTTTTTGTTGCCCGCTCGTTTCCCGCGCGACGGCGCAGGCGCGACGTTGGTCCCCGCAGGCCGCAAGAAGCGCGCCGTTCGGCACACCAGCAAGCACACGGCAACTTTCCGGCGCGATCACCGCCCAGTCGGGCCGGTTCACCGCTGCACGGCATGCCGCGCACGGTGTAGACTTTCCCGTTTCCCCCATCCGCCCGGCGCCTTCCGGCGCTCTCTCCGCACCATGAATTTCGACGTCGCCATCGTCGGCAGCGGGCTGGCCGGCCTTACGGTCGCGCTGCAACTGGCCGACACCCACCGGGTTGTCATCCTCAGCAAGCGCGCCATGACGCAGGGCGCCAGCGACTGGGCGCAGGGCGGCATCGCCGCCGTGCTTGATTCCGGCGACAGCCATGACGAGCACACGCAGGACACACTCGTTGCCGGCGCAGGACTCTGCGACGAAGAGGCAACCCGCTTTATCGTGGAGCACGGGCGCGAAGCGATCCAGTGGCTGATCGACCGCGGCGTGCCGTTCACGCGCGACGAGCAGGCCGAACTGGGCTTCCACCTGACCCGCGAAGGCGGCCACAGCCGCCGGCGCATCATCCACGCGGCCGATGCCACCGGACACGCGGTGGTCAGCACGCTGCTGCAGCAGGCCACGCAGCATCCGAACATCACCATCCTGGAAGACCATTTCGCGATCGACCTGATCACCTCGCGCAAGATGGGACTGCCTGGCAACCGGTGCTATGGCCTTTACGTTCTCGACGACAGCACCGGCGCGGTGCACACCCTCACCGCCACGCACACGGTGCTGGCCGCGGGCGGCGCTGGCAAGGTCTACCTGTACACCACCAACCCTGACACCGCCACCGGGGACGGCATCGCGATGGCGTGGCGCGCGGGCTGCCGGGTGTCGAACATGGAGTTCATCCAGTTCCACCCCACCTGCCTGTACCACCCCTATGCCAAATCGTTCCTGATTTCCGAGGCGGTGCGCGGCGAAGGCGGGCTGCTCAAGCTGCCCGACGGCACCCGCTTCATGCCCGAACACGATGAGCGCGCCGAACTGGCACCGCGCGACGTGGTCGCGCGCGCGATCGACTTCGAGATGAAGAAGCGCGGCCTGGACTGCGTCTACCTGGACATCAGCCACCAGCCCGAAGCCTTCCTGAAAGAACACTTCCCGACGATCTACGCGCGCTGCCTGGAACTGGGCATCGACATCACGCGCGAGCCGATCCCGGTCGTCCCGGCTGCGCACTACACCTGCGGCGGCGTGGTCACCGATACCGCGGGCCGCACCGATATCGGCAACCTGTACGCAGTGGGCGAGTCTGCCTGCACCGGCCTGCATGGCGCCAACCGGCTGGCCTCCAATTCGCTGCTCGAATGCATGGTGATCGGCCGCGCCGCGGCGGAAGACATCGCCTCGAAGGACAAGGCCGGCGCGCCCAACATCACGCTGCCGGCGTGGGACGAGAGCCGCGTGTCCGATGCCGACGAGGAAGTCGTGGTGTCCCACAACTGGGATGAACTGCGCCGCATGATGTGGAACTACGTCGGCATCGTGCGCACCAGCAAGCGGCTGGAACGCGCGCAGCACCGCATCGGCCTGCTGCGCGAGGAAATCGCCGAGTACTACGCCAACTTCCGGGTCACGCGCGACCTGCTGGAACTGCGCAACCTGGTGGAGGTGGCCTCGCTGATCGTGGACAGCGCGTACTCGCGGCATGAAAGCCGCGGGCTGCATTTCAGCCGCGACTATCCGGACTCGCTGCCAAAGGCGCTGCCTACGGTGATGCAGCCCTCGGCCGGCCGCAAGCGCTGAGCGCCGTCCAGCAATAAAAAAACGGGGTGCGAGCCAGAGGGCTCCACCCCGTTTTTTTTTGACTTCGCGCTGGCGATGCGTCAGCGGATGATACGCAGCGAGTAATCCGTCGCGCGCACGTCCTTGGTCAATGCGCCCACCGAGATGCGGTCCACGCCGGTCTCGGCAAACGTGCGGATGGTCTCGGCATTGACGCCGCCCGACACTTCCAGCAGCGCCCTGCCCTGGTTGATCTTCACCGCGTCCTGCATCATCGGCACGGTGAAGTTGTCGATCAGCACCGACTTCGCGCCCGCGGCCAGCGCCTCTTCCAGCTCCGCCAGCGACTCCACCTCGACCTGCACCGGCGCATCGGTATCGAGCGCCTGCGCCGCCTGCATCGCGGCGGTGATGCTGCCGGCCGCGGCGATATGGTTTTCCTTGATCAGGATGCCATCGTACAGCGCCAGCCGCTGGTTCTCGCCGCCACCGACGCGCACCGCGTACTTCTGCGCCAGGCGCAGGCCCGGCAGCGTCTTGCGCGTATCCAGCACGCGCGCGCGGGTGCCGGCGATCAGGTCGGCATAGCGGCGCGTCACGGTGGCCACGCCGGACAGCAATTGCAGGAAATTCAGCGACGGACGTTCCGCGGTCAGCAGCGAGCGCGCCGGGCCGGTGATCTCGCACACCACGGAATCCGGCGCCATGCGCGCGCCCTCTTCCTGCAGCCAGCGCACTTCCAGCGCCGGATCGACCGCGCGCATGCAGGCGTCGAACCACGGCCGTCCGCACAGCACCGCCGCTTCGCGCACGATCACGCGCGCGTGCGCGGGCTTGCCTGCCGGCACCAGCAGGCCGGTCAGGTCTCCGCTGCCGACATCCTCGGCGATGGCGGCCTGTACATTGGCTTGCAGCGCCGCCTGCAGCGCTGCGCCGTAGCTGTCGAAAATCGGATTCACGCTCATGCCGGACCGATCCCCTGGAACAGCGCCTGTTCCTGCGCCAGGTCGGACGACGGACGCACATTGCGCTTCTGCGCCGCGGCAAAATCGAGCATGCGGTTGATGCAGGTCACCGCCTTGACGCCGATGGCCGGGTCGACATGGATCTCATTGCGCCCGGTCTCCAGCACGTCGGCCAGGTTGGTCAGCGCATTCATCGCCATCCACGGGCAGTGCGCGCAACTCTTGCAGGTCGCGCTGTTGCCGGCAGTCGGCGCTTCGATGAAATGCTTGCCGGGCGCGGCCATGCGCATCTTGTGCAGGATGCCGTTGTCGGTGGCGACAATAAACTCGGTCGCGTCCAGCTTCTGCGCCGCCTCGATCAGCTGTGAGGTGGAGCCGACCACATCGGCCTGCGCTACCACATTCTCGGGCGATTCCGGGTGCACCAGGATCTTGGCGTTGGGGAATTCACGGCGCAGCAGGTCCAGCTCGATGCCCTTGAACTCATCGTGCACCAGGCACGAGCCCTGCCACAGCAGCATGTCGGCGCCGGTCTGCTTCTGGATATAGCTGCCCAGGTGCTTGTCGGGTGCCCACAGGATCTTCTTGCCCTGCGCATGCAGGTGCTCGACGATCTTCAGCCCGATGCTCGAGGTCACCATCCAGTCCGCGCGCGCCTTCACGGCGGCACTGGTGTTGGCGTAGACCACCACGGTGCGATCCGGATGCGCGTCGCAGAAGGCGGCGAATTCGTCGGCCGGGCAACCCAGGTCGAGCGAACAGGTCGCATCCAGGTCCGGCATCAGCACGGTCTTCTCGGGGCTGAGGATCTTGGCGGTCTCGCCCATGAAGCGCACACCGGCCACCACCAGGGTCTTGGCTTCGTGGTCGCGGCCGAAGCGGGCCATTTCGAGGGAGTCGGAGACGCAGCCCCCGGTTTCTTCGGCAAGGTCCTGCAGGTCGGCGTCGACGTAGTAGTGCGCCACCAGCACCGCATTGCGTTCCTTCAGCAAGCGGCGGATACGCGCCTTCAGCGACTGCCGCTCATCGGGCGACAGCACCGGCGGCACCTTGGCCCAGGCATGGGCCACGCAGCTGCCGCCAGTGGCGTTTTCGGCATCCGCGAGGTTCGGCTTCTCGAACTCGACGGTCTTGATCGATTGTGGGGTCATCTCCGGGTACTCCTCTAGACCTCCGCCAACAGGGTGCGGCCGGCCAGAACATGGGGGAGTTTATCTAAAACAAAAGCCCCGCCATGGGCGGGGCTTTGTCAAACCATACGGCGCGGCCGAATTGTATCAGGCGTAGCGGCGCAGGCGCAGCGAGAAATCATGCAGCGCCTGGATACCGCTGGCCTCGGCACGGTGGCACCAGGCCTGCAGCTGCTGCAGCAGCTGCTCGCGCGTCAGGTTGGAACGGCCCCAGATGGCGGCCAGTTCACGTCGCATTTCGACGAAGGTCTGCAGCGCCTTGTTCTGCTCGACGATGCTCGCCAGTTGTTCGCGCTGCTGCGCGGCCAGCTTGGTCTCCTCGCGGTGGAACCACTTGCTGGCGGGCTTGAAGCTGCGGTACTCGGCAACACGGCCTTCCTTGAGCTTTTCCAGTTCCTGGCGGAACGCACCCTTGACGGCCTTGGCGTAGCGCGCCATCACGTCATAGCGGTTGGCGATGATGGCTTCCAGCGTATTGTGGTCGACCGGGCGGGCTTCCACCAGGCGCGCCTTGGGCGGGGTCTTCTTGACCTTGGCCAGGCCGACCGCCTGCATCGCGCGGATATAGCCCCAGCCCACGTCGAACTCATACCACTTGATCGAGAACTTGGCCGAGGTCGGGTAGGTGTGGTGGTTGTTGTGCAGCTCTTCGCCGCCGATGATCAGGCCCCACGGCGATACGTTGGTCGACGCGTCTTCGCAATCGTAGTTGCGATAGCCCCACCAGTGGCCCAGGCCATTGATGATGCCGGCGGCATGGATCGGAATCCACAGCATTTGCACAGCCCACACCGACATGCCGATCACGCCGAACAGCGCCAGGTCGATGATCAGCATCAGGCCGACGCCCTGCCAGGTGAAGCGCGAGTAGAGCTTGCGCTCGATCCAGTCATTCGGGCAGCCATGGCTGAACTTGGCAATGGTTTCCTTGTTCTTGGCCTCGGCACGGTACAGCTCGGCGCCTTCCAGCAGCACCTTGCGGATGCCGCGGGTCTGCGGGCTGTGCGGATCGTCTTCCGTCTCGCACTTGGCGTGGTGCTTGCGGTGGATGGCAGTCCACTCGCGCGTGACCATGCCGGTGGTCAGCCACAGCCAGAAGCGGAAGAAATGCTGGGCGATCGGGTGCAGGTCCAGCGACCGGTGCGCCATGCAGCGGTGCAGGAAGATGGTGACGCCTGCGATGGTGATGTGCGTCATCACCAGGGTGTAGATGACGATCTCCCACCAGGCCCAATTGGCAAGGCCGTTCGCGGCCCAGTCAAGAATAGTGTCGAACAAACTGTTCTCCGTCGGTTAAACAGGGACTTTCCCGTGCAAGCCGGCTGGGCCGGTACACACAACGCGCAGAAAAAATAGCTGCGAATCCATTGATTGCGATAGCTGTCTGGCGCTCGCCATGGAACCCGAAGTCGCTCCGGGCTCCCTGGAACGCTAGTCTGGCGCCGGCCTCGGGCTGGCGGGACAAGGTACGAGCCGCTGCAATCTGGCGGCTGTCTGATGTGGGAGCGGGATGTCTCAACCCGCGACAACCCGGCATTCTACCGGATTGCCGAGGGCGCCAGCATACGCTATTTCCCGGATTTCGACGGCGAGCAACGGTTTTCGTTCCATGGGTGCTGAATTCGCCGCCCGGCGCAGCCGCCGCCCTTCCGTGAGGCCGTCAGGTGGCGTTGGCAGCCTCGGGCAAGGTGTTCGCCTTGGGCGCGCCAGGCCCCGGCATGGGCGTCTCGTGCATCACACGAAGCTCGCGCTGCGGGTACGGGATCGAAATGCCATGCTCGCGCAGCGCGCGCCAGATGGCGCGGTTCATCGCGGATTGCACCCCAAGCTTGCCGTTTTGCGGATCGGCGATGTAGACCGCGACTTCATACTCGATGCCGCTGTCGGCGAACAGCACCAGGAAGGCAGCCGGCTCCGGGTCCTTCAGCACGCGCGGCAGTTCGCGCACGCATTCTGTCAGCAGTGCGATCACGGTCTCGGGATCGGCGCTGTAGTCGGCCTGCACGCGCGTCGCCACGCGCACATTTGTATTCGAGAACGAATGGTTCTGCACCGACTGCGCCACCAGCTGCTCGTTCGGCACCAGCGTCTCGCCGTCGCCGTTGCGCACCACGGTGTAGCGGGTGCGGATCTGCGACACGATGCCGGTGTACTTGTCCACCGTGATCTGGTCCCCCAGCTTGACCGAGCGGTCCAGCAGGATGATGAAGCCCGAGATGTAGTTGCTGGCGATCTTCTGCAGACCCAGGCCCAGGCCCACACCCAGCGCACCGCCGAACACCGACAGCACGGTCAGGTCGATGCCGACCAGCGACAGGCTCAGCAGCAGCGACACCAGCAGCAGCACGGCCTTGGAGATGCGGGTCAGAACCACCTTGAGGCTGACGTCGAGGTTGGCCGAGCGCATCAGCCGCTCCTCCAGCCAGGACCCGAACCACAACGCCACCAGCACCGTCAGCAGGATCCAGACCACTGCCAACAGCGTGTCGGCGAGACTGATCTGCTGCTTGCCGCCGATCGAGAAGCGCATGTCCTGCATCCACCCGACCACGTCCGACAGCACCCCCAGCACATAGAGGGCCATGCCGACCCACACCAGTGTGGTCAGCACTTTCTCCACCAGCAGCAGCATGCCGTGCAGCTGTCCGCTGCCTGACATCACCCGCCGCAGGATATAGAAGACGACGTTCAGCGCGGTGATGCCGAACAGCGGCACCAGCGCCAGCCGCAGCACGCTGATCGGGATCAGCGGCTCCAGCGCGAAGCGCGCGATCATCACCAGCACCCACCCTGCCAGCGGGAACATGGCCCGCTCCAGGCTGGCCGCGGCAAAGCGCAGCGAGAAGCTGGAACTGGCATAGCGCGCCTCGAGCCGGCGCACAACGTAGCGCCCCAGCGGCCACGCCACCGCGAGGCAGCCGGCGAGCACCAGCAGCTGCCAGAAAAATCCCGGGCCACCGGCATCGCGGATCAGGTCGCCCAGCATCCTGCCGAACATCGAATGGGAGGCCTTCAGCTCGCCGCCGAGGCCGGACAGGGTTTCACCGTTCATCGGGGAGACTCAGGTTGAGGGCCGCCGCCCGCTGCAAAGGGGCGGCGGCCACAGGCGTCAGCTGGTGCGTTCCAGCACCGCGGCGAAGAAGCCGTCGGTCTGGTGCAGATGCGGATACAGCGCGAACATGCCGCTATCCGCCGGCAGCGCGGGCACTTCGATCTTCTGGTCTGCCAGCACCTCGCTGGCCGGGACCAGGCGGAAGTTGGGATGCGCGGCGAGGAAATCGCGCACGATAGCTTCGTTCTCGGCCTCGAGCACGGAACAGGTGGCGTAGACTACGCGGCCGCCGCCCTTGACCAGGCGCGCCGCCGATTCAAGGATCGCGCTCTGCTTGGCGGTCAGCTCGAGCACAGCTTCCGGCGTCTGGCGCCACTTCAGGTCGGGATTGCGCCGCAGCGTTCCCAGCCCGCTGCACGGCGCATCCACCAGCACCCGGTCGACCTTGCCGGCCAGGCGCTTGATCTTGGCGTCGCGCTCGGAGTCGATCAGGACCGGATGGACGTTGGACAGGCCGCTGCGCGCCAGGCGAGGCTTCAGGTTGGCCAGGCGCTTTTCCGACACGTCGAAGGCGTACAACCGGCCGGTGGAACGCATTGCGGCACCCAGCGCCAGCGTCTTGCCGCCCGCGCCGGCACAAAAGTCGACCACCATCTCGCCACGCTTCGGTGCAACCAGGTTACACAGCAGCTGACTGCCTTCATCCTGCACCTCGACCAGTCCGTTGACGAAGATCGGCAGCTGGTTCAGTGCGGGCTTGCCGGCCATGCGGATGCCGGCGGGCGCCATCGGCGTCGGCTCGGCGCCCAGGCCTGCGGTCTGCAGCTCGGCCAGCGCCGCATCGCGGCTGGTCTTGCCAAGATTGACGCGCAGGTCAAGCGGCGCCGGGCGCAGCCAGGCATCGCCCAGCGCCGCGGTAAATGCTTCGCCATGGCGACGCACCAGTTCGTCGTACAGCCATTCGGGCAGATTGGTGCGTACCCGCGGGGCCAGGCTGGAACGTTCGATCGTAGTCAGGCGGTCGAGCCATTCGGCCTCTTCGGGGTGCAGGAACGGCGTCAGCACGTCGCGTCCCAGCGTGGCCGCCAGGCCCAGCAGCGCCAGGCGGCGCGAGCTGGCGCCGGTGCCGCTTTCGGCAAACTGCGCAAACTCCACGCGCCGGCGCAGCACCGCGTAGATGGCCTCGGCAATGATGCCGCGCTCGCGATGGCCCAGCTTGCTGTTCTCGCGGAAGTAATAGCTCACCACGGCGTCGGCCGGGCGCGCGAACAGCATGACCTTGCCGAGCAGGCGGTCGATATGCTGGATATGCGAGGCATGCAGCCCACCGTGCACGCGCGGCGCGCCTTCGCGGCCGGCATTGCCATTGGCGGGCTTGCGGATGGGGCTGCCCTTTCCCTTGCTCTTGCCGCGCGGCGGCGCATGGCCTTCACTGCGGTTGGGACGGGTTCCTGCCTGGTTGCGGCTCATGCCTTGACTCCTGCCGCCGGGGTATGGGCGGAGATGGCCATCAGCAATTGCGGCTCGGCCGGGTTGATAACGTTGACCACGCCGTCCTGCAGTTGCAGGCGGTCTTCGACGAACCAGCGAACGGCGCGGGGATAGATCTGGTGCTCGCACCCGAGCAGGCGCTCGGCCAGGCTTTCGGGCGTGTCGGTCGGCAGCACGTCTAGGGCCGCCTGGATCACGATCGGACCATGGTCGAGTTCGGGGGTCACAAAGTGCACGGTGGCGCCGTGCAGCTTGACGCCGGCGTCCAGCGCCTGCTTGTGGGTATTCAGCCCGGGAAAGCACGGCAGCAGCGACGGGTGGATATTCAGCAGCCGGCCCGCATAGCGGTCGACAAAAGCCGGCGTCAGGATGCGCATGAAGCCGGCCAGCACCACCAGGTCGGGGGCGTGGGCATCGATGGCCTCGGCCATCGCGGCGTCAAACGAGGCGCGATCCGGGAACTGGCGATGGTCGACCACACCGGTGGCAATGCCTTGCTGCTGCGCGAACTGCAGCCCGGCGGCATCGGGCCGGTTCGACAGTACTGCTGCCACGCGGGCCGGCCAGCCGTCGCCCGCGCAGGCCCGGACAATGGCTTCCATGTTCGAGCCTCGCCCGGAAATCAAGATGACAATTTTTTTCATCGCGCAATTCTACCAAGCCGAGGCGCTAAACTCCGGTAAAGCAAACTCATTAGGTGCTTAATTCACCAGATCCGGACAGGCCGCAAGGTCTCTAACATGTGACGGTGGGGTCGGATACCCCCGATTGATGGATTGTGACGCTTCGCCCCCTCTGCTAGAGTGGGCGCTACGTCCACGCGCCAATCCTGTGCATGTTTTAACGACACAGTGCTCTGAACGAGCGGGGTGACAACAAGGACGAAACGGGAAATTAGACGGGAATTCGCATGTCGAACGCTGCACCGACGTTGTTGGTGGTCGATGATCATCCTATGGCCTTGTCAGGCACTACGGCTTTCCTTGCTGAAGTCATGCCGGATGTCGCGGTACACGCCGCCGGCAGTGCCCGCGAAGCGCTGACAAGCCTGCAGCAGGGGCTGCGCCCGGATATCGTGCTGCTCGATATCTGGCTGAACGACGGCACCGGCTTCGATGCCATGCAGTCGTTCAAGACCGTCATTCCGGGGGCACGCTTTATCTTCATGTCGGCGGAAGCCACGCCCGAAATCGTGGGCCGCGCCCGCGCGCTGTCGGCATGCGGCTTCGTCGGCAAGCATCTCGATGCCAATGCCTTCACCGCCGCGGTGCGCAAGGTGTTGGCGGGCGATACCGCGTTCCCTACCGATGAGGCCCTGAACGGGCGGGCCCAGTCGTTCGGCCCCGCGCACGGCATACCGGTCACGCCGGCCGAGCTGGGCCTGACGCCGCGCCAGGGGTCCGTGCTGGCCCTGGTGCTCGAAGGCCTGCCGAACAAGGTGATCGCGCGCCGGTTGGGGCTGACCGAGAACACGGTCAAGGAGCATGTCTCGGCGATCCTGCAACGCCTGGGCGTGCGTACCCGCATGCAGGTGATGTCGCGGATGGAACGGTTCCGGCTGCGCCAGTAAGGCGCGCCGCGCGACTCCAGGCCTGAGCCGGGCCTAGGCCGGACGCAGCCAGCGCCGCAGCAGCATCCGCAGCGACGCCGGGTCGACCGGCTTGGGCAACACGAAATACCCCGCCTCTTCCGCCGCCGCCAGCGCGGCCGATTTCAGGTCGCCGGTCAGCAGCGCGCTGCGCGCCTGCGGCTGCGTGTTCTGCCAGCGCTCCAGCAGGTCCAGCCCGTTCTCGCTGCCCGGCAGCCGCAGGTCGCAGAAGATGATGTCCGGGCGCAGGCCCTTGGCAAACAGCTGGTCGGCCTCGGCGCCGTGCGCGGCGCAGGCCACGTGGATGCCCCACGCTTCCATCAGCGCGATCCATGCCTTGCGGATCTGGCTGTCATCGTCGACCACCAGCACCGTGCCCTGCAGCCGGTCGGGCTTGGCTTCCTGGGCCTGCGCCATGGCGCGCATCTCACGCACGCTGGCGACGGTCTCGGCCGGCACCGGAGCCAGGGCAAACCAGAACACCGAACCCTTGCCCGGCACCGAGCGCACGCCATAGGTGCCGCGCATCAGCCGCACGCATTCCTTGAAGATCGCCAGGCCAAGGCCGAGGCCCTGAGACGGGTCGCGCTGCGGGTTGTTGACCTGGTAGTACGGCGAGAAGATTTCGGGCAAGTGCTCGGGCGTGACACCGGCGCCGGTGTCCCACACCTCCAGCCGCACGTGCTTGCGGCGCTGGCGCGCGGTCACCAGCACGCCGCCGCGCTGGGTATAGCGCAGCGCGTTCTGCACCAGGTTGAACAGCGCGCGGCGCAGCAGCACCGGTTCGGCCATCGCATACAGCTCGTCGGGCACGCGCGGCGTCAGCATCAGGCCGCTTTCGCGTGCGTCGGCGGCGAACTGGCTCATCACGTCGCGGATCAGCGCGCCCAGTTCGCACGGCTCCAGCGTCGGCAGGACCTTGCGGCCTTCCAGCTTGGACAGGTCCAGCAGAGAGCGGAACAGCAGGTCGATGGTCTGCGTGCCGGCCGCCACCTGCTCTACCAACGGATGCAGCGACGACGACTGGTTGCGCGCGCGCAGTGCCTCCACCAGCATCACCAGCGCATGCACCGGCTGGCGTAGGTCATGGCTGGCGGCGGCCAGAAAACGCGATTTCTCTTCGCTGGCATGCAGCGCGCGCTCCTTTTCTTCCTGGAACTGCTTGGCCAGGCGGCGGCTGTCACCCTCGAGCTGGATCGCGCGCACCAGCGTGACCTGCAGGTTGAAGGCATGGCGCGACAGCATCAGCGCATAGATCACCAGCAGGCCCTGTACATAAGCGCCATGGCCGGGGAAGGCGAACTCCGCCATCAGGATGCTGGGCACCAGGATCGGCACGCCCGCGTACACCAGGTTGGACGGCACCGGCGCCTGCGAGACCGCCCCCCCTGCCAGCACGCCCAGCGTCAGCAGGTACAGCACGCTGGAGAAGACCACCGAATCCGTATACAAATGCAGCAGCGCCGAACTGCCCCAGGTCACCCCGGTCAGCAGCGCCAGCACGCGCATGTTGTTCCACCATTTGCGCGTATGCGCGGAACGGCTCATCGAGGCGCCGTCGCGCTGGTAGCCGACATGGAACCACAGCCCGCCCATGGTCAGCAGCAGCATGATCGCGCACCAGCCCAGCAGCGCTGCGTGGCTGACATCGTCCCGGAATCCCAGCGCGGTCAGTGCCGGCAGCAGCACGGAGGCGACGATGGCGGTCGGCGCATTCTTGTGCACGATGGCCATCAGCTTGGCGCGGGTCTCGACGTCAAGCTCACCGCTGGATTGCGGCAGGAAGCGGGGCAGAAGCCGGGACAGGAACCGGTTGGGCAGCGCGTTCAAATGTGGCTGGCTTGAGATGGCGGAGACAAAAAGCGGCAAGAAATGTCGCATCCCGGGCGTTTCAGCTTCATGTGACGCCGACGTGACAGCGAAGTGGTGCATATCATGCCGCCTTTTGCCGCAACGCGCCATGCCGGGCTGGCCCGTTGCGACACAAAAACAGCAGCTTAAGGCACATGGCGGCGCCAGCAGCGGCAAGCCGACCCATTCGCCTTATAATGCTCGCTTTAGTGCGACACGCACCCTCGTGTCCGGATAGCTCCAACGTAAGGAGCATCGACCCTGTTGGGACAAGGAGAAGGCTTCGGCCGGACCCGTCCAATCCCAACCATTGCTTGCTTAGACAAACCCGGCCGACCAGCTAGGGGGAGTCCGATGTGCTGTGGGAAAGCCGGAATATTGGCTGACCTGCGGCTTGCTTTTTGCTGGATGGATTTCCAGCCATTGCCCAAGGGCGGGGACGCTCGCCTTTGGGCGAGTTTCTCTGTAAACGCCTCTCTTCGGAGGGTGCGGGTGATTGCGCAGCGGTACTTTAGTTGCGAAATCGCTACATAGCATTTAAACCGATCCATATGGATCGGCGCTACGTTCTTTGGGGCGGAGGCCCGCGCTCGCAAGAGACCGACGCCGCCGTCAAGCGCTCGCCTGCATGGGAGCACGTAAGCAAGAAGTGAGGTCCCGGAGCGTCAGCTCCGCGCGTTATGGTTCGGTCAAGCACGCCCGCGAGGACGCCTTGATAGAGAACCTGCTATGCGATTAGCAGTAGCCTAGGGGGACATGCGTCACTGGCAACGGTGGGGTGTGAAGCTTCCCTGACAATGTAGCCCCCGCGAGGGTGCCCGTGGATCGTGAGATCCGCGGGTAGAAGACCGAAGCAGCATCGGTTGAGGAGCTAGGCTGGCTGGTATGGGTAACACATGTGAACTGCTGATAAACGTCGTAAGCATTGCAGTGCCAAAGCTGATGATAGGCACTAACCAAAAGGTACGTGGTCGGATACTCCGCTTAAAGCTCGGAGTACATCGCCTTCAGACCACCGGCGAAGAGGCAGGCCCTAACCCAGTCGTGTAACGCGTGGGGAACGTGGTAAGCCCGTATGGTTGCCCGAGTGCAGTTTGGCTCAGGCAGGCGAACCGCAAGGAACGCTGTTGGCCGTGCGGGTATGGGAGGTTGGAAAAAGCGAATGCCGGGCTGTAATGGTCCGGATAGGGGTTGAAACATCACCTCACGCGAAAGCGGGCAGACTTCCAACTGGTCTACTCGTCGCAAGACGACTGACTGAACTCGCTTGTTTAAATTTTCTTCCCTTGAGGGGCAATATGTCCCTCAAGGGGGCATGTTGTCTTTCGATGTTGGGGAAGATCCTCAGGATAGGAGGGCAGCATGGAAGCATTGATCCGCGAGGATGAATCTGCGCCTTCCGGCGTTCCGCAAAGATGGGGCGACATCGATTGGCGCCGCGTCGACCGGAACGTTCGGGTAATGCAGATTCGAATTGCGAAGGCAACACAGGAAGGGGATTGGCGCAGGATGAAAGCCTTGCAAAGGTCCCTGACCCGCTCGTGGTCGGCCAAAGCATCGGCGGTACGACGAGTGGCGATGAACCAAGGTGCGCGGACGGCGGGAGTCGATCGCGTAGAGTGGGAAACGCCTGAAGACCGATGGGAAGCCATCGGGAAGTTGAAGCGCCGGGGGTATCGGCCGCTGCCGTTGAAGCGAGTCTATATCCCCAAGTCGAATGGGAAGAAGCGCCCTCTGGGCATTCCGACCATGCACGATCGAGCCATGCAAGCGCTGTACCTGCTGGCGCTGGAGCCGGTGTCCGAAGGGACGAGCGATCCGAACTCTTATGGGTTCCGGATCAATCGCTCCACTCACGATGCCATGTCCCAGCTATTCGCGTCCTTGTCCAAGCGAGTTTCGGCTCAATGGGTGCTGGAAGCGGATATCAAAGGGTGTTTTGACCATATCAGCCACGACTGGTTGGAAAGCAATGTCCCAATGGACAAAGCCATCCTCCGCAAGTGGTTGAAAGCTGGCGTGGTCTTTCAAGGCCAGTTTCAGGCGACCGATGCTGGAACACCACAGGGGGGCATCATTTCCCCGACTCTGGCAAACGTGGCATTGAACGGATTGGAACGACAACTGAATGCGTCCCTACGGGCGAAATTCGGGGTGGTGAAATCCAACAAGCTGAAAGTGAATGTAGTGCGCTATGCGGACGACTTCGTGATCACCGGCAACACGCCGGAGGTGTTAGAAAACGAAGTGAAGCCGTGGGTGGAGAAGTTCCTAGCAGTACGGGGGCTGACACTATCGACGGAGAAAACGCGGATCGTCAACATCGCCAACGGCTTTGACTTTCTGGGGTGGAATTTCCGGAAGTATTCGGGAAAGCTGCTCATCAAGCCGAGCAAGAAGAACGTGCAAGCGTTCTACCGCAACGTGAAGGAGGTCATCAGTGTCAAGAAAACGGCAAAGCAGGAAGATCTAATCAGACTGCTGAATCCGATGCTAAGGGGATGGGCGCAGTATCATCGCCCGGTGGTAGCAAAGGCGACGTTCACCAAGATGGAGAACCAGATTTTCGGGACTCTGTGGCGGTGGGCAAAACGGCGACATCGAGGGAAGAATGCTGAGTGGGTGCGGAAGAAGTACTTCGCTACCGTCGGGGCTCGGAACTGGGTGTTTGGAACCACAACTGTGGATAAGAAGGGCGCCCCCTTCTGGTTGGAGTTGCACTCGCTTGCGGGTACGCAGATCAGAAGGCACCAGAAGATTCGAGGGGACTACCATCCCTTTGACCCAGCGCAGGAAATGTATGGTGAGAAATTGCGACAGGCACGCATGTCGGAAGACATGTCCCACCGCAAGCAATGGATCAAGCTGTATATGTCCCAGCGGGGCTTGTGTGTCGTGTGCCAGAGCAAGATAACCAAAGAGACAGGATGGGATGACCATCACATCGTGCCGCGCATTCTTGGCGGTTCCGATGCTCTAGGAAATCGAGTGCTGGTGCATCCCGGTTGCCATGTTCAAGTTCATCACTACGGTAGAACCGCTGTAAAGCCGGTACTTGATTGACTCATTTACTTTGAGAGGCTTGAGCCGTATGCGGGGAAACTCGCACGTACGGTTCTTAGGGGGGGGCGTCACCAGAAATGGTATGCTCCTACCCTACTCCGAAACATTTCCCGCCGTCCCCGTGAAAGTCTTCCGCGGCCTGCCCAACGCCGAGAGCCGGGCGCCCTGCGCGCTCACCATCGGCAATTTCGACGGTGTGCATCGCGGCCACCAGTCGCTGCTCGCGCGTGCGCGTGCGGCGGCCGACGCGCGCGGCCTGCCGCTGTGCGTGATGACCTTCGAGCCGCACCCGCGCGAGTTCTTCACCCCGGACAAGGCGCCCACCCGCATCGCGCTGCTGCGAGACAAGCTGGAAAGCCTGCGCCGCAACGGCGTGGACCGCGTCGTGGTCGAGCACTTCAATGCCCACTTTGCCGGCCAGTCTCCGCAGGAATTCGTTGAGAACGTGCTGTGGCACGGCCTGCACACGCGCTGGCTGCTGGTCGGCGACGACTTCCGTTTCGGCGCCAGGCGCGCGGGCGACTTTGCCTACCTGCAGGATGCCGGGCACCGCTATGGCTTCGACGTCGAGCAGATGGGCTCGGTCTCCGAAGGCGGCATCCGCATCTCCAGCTCGGCGGTGCGCCAGGCCCTGGCTGATGGCGACCTCGAGCACGCGCGGCGCCTGCTGGGCCACGGCTATGCCATCAGTGGCCACGTGATCCACGGCCGCAAGCTGGGCCGCGACCTGGGCTTCCCGACGCTGAACCTGCGCATCTCGCACAAGCGCCCGGCGGTCAACGGCATCTTTGTCGTGCAGGTGCACGGCATTGCCGACCACCCGCTGCCCGGCGTGGCCAGCATCGGCGTGCGCCCGACCATCGAGGACGCGGGCCGCGTGCTGCTGGAAGTCCACCTCTTTGACTTCAACGAAAACCTGTACGGCAAGCTGATACGGGTTGAATTCATGAAGAAGCTGCGCGACGAGGCGCGCTTCGACAACCTGGAAGACCTGACCGCCGCAATCGCCAAGGACAGCGCCGACGCGCGCGGGTTCTTCGGCCTGACCGCGCCTGGCGCTGCCGAGGGCACCGGTGGCCGCGACTTCGCCACCTCCGCCACCGACCGAATTAGCTAGCGGCCGGTGCCCGCCAGCGTGCGCGGGCCCGGTTCGCATGCCCCGCCCAGTCTTCCCGCGCGCCCCGGCCTGCTGCCGGCCGCGCGCCAAACGAATTGCTCCGAGAATCGAAATGTCCGACGACAAACGCGCCAAGCCCGAGAAAAACAAGTATCCCGTCAACCTGCTCGACACGCCCTTCCCGATGCGTGGCGACCTGCCCAAGCGCGAGCCGCAGTGGGTCAAGCAGTGGCAGGAGAAGCAGCTCTACAAGAAGATCCGCGCGGCGCGCAAGGGCGCGAAGAAGTTCGTGCTGCATGACGGCCCGCCGTATGCCAACGGCGACATCCACATCGGCCACGCCGTCAACAAGGTGCTCAAGGACATGATCATCAAGGCGCGTGGCCTGAGCGGGCTCGACGCCGTCTACGTGCCGGGCTGGGACTGCCACGGCATGCCGATCGAGATCCAGATCGAGAAGAAGTTCGGCAAGGGCCTGCCGGTGCAGGAAGTCCAGGCCAAGGCGCGCGCGTACGCCACCGAGCAGATCAAGCGCCAGATGGTGGACTTCGAGCGCCTCGGTGTGCTGGGCGACTGGGACCATCCCTACCTGACCATGAACTACAGCAACGAGGCGGACGAACTGCGCGCGCTCGGCAAGATCATGGAAAAGGGCTATGTGTTCCGCGGCCTGAAGCCGGTGAACTGGTGCTTCGACTGCGGCTCGGCGCTGGCCGAGGCGGAAGTCGAGTACAAGGACAAGGTTGACCTGTCGATCGACGTCGGCTTCCCGTTCGCCGAGACCGACAAGCTGGCGCACGCCTTCAAGGTGCCGTTCGAGCAGATCAGCGCGAAGCCGGGCTGGATCGTGATCTGGACCACCACGCCGTGGACCATCCCGAGCAACCAGGCGCTGAACGTCCACCCCGAGGTGGAATACGCGCTGGTCGACACGCCGCGCGGCTACCTGATCCTGGCCACCGAGCGCGTCGAGGAGCAGCTGAAGGTCTACGCCTTGGAAGGCAAGGTCGTCGCCACTGCCACCGGTGCCGCGCTGTCGGAAGTCCGCTTCCACCACCCCCTGGCCAAGATGGATGCCGGCTATGACCGCCTGTCGCCGGTCTATCTGGGCGACTACGTCACCACCGACACCGGCTCAGGCATCGTGCACTCCGCGCCGGCGTACGGCGTGGAAGACTTCCAGTCGTGCAAGGCGCATGGCATGCCCGACAGCGACATCATCAGCCCGGTGATGGGCAACGGCGTCTATGCCGGCACGCTGCCGCTGTTCGGCGGGCTGTCGATCTGGGATGCCAACCCCAAGATCGTCGACGCGCTGCAGGAATCGGGCAACCTGTTCAATTCGCACAAGTACACCCACAGCTACATGCACTGCTGGCGTCACAAGACGCCGATCATCTACCGCGCTACCTCGCAGTGGTTCGCGGGCATGGACGTGGATCCGGCCGAGGAGAACGGCAAGCCTGTGCCGACGTTGCGCGAGACCGCGCTTGCCGGTATCGAGGCGACCGAGTTCTACCCGTCGTGGGGCAAGCAGCGGCTGCACAACATGATCGCCCACCGGCCGGACTGGACGCTGTCGCGCCAGCGCCAGTGGGGCGTGCCGATGGCGTTCTTCGTGCACAAGGAAACCGGCGCGCTGCATCCGCGCACGCCCGAACTGCTGGAGGAGATCGCCAGGCGCGTCGAGCAGCAAGGCATCGAGGCGTGGCAGACGCTGGACCCGGCCGAACTGCTGGGCGACGAAGCCAGCCAGTACGAGAAGAACCGCGACACGCTCGATGTGTGGTTCGACTCCGGCACCACGCACTGGACCGTGATCCGCGGCTCGCACCGCGACGACCTGTACGACCAGGCCGCCGATGAGACCGAGGGCCGCCTGGCCGACCTGTATCTGGAAGGCTCCGACCAGCACCGCGGCTGGTTCCACTCGTCGCTGCTGACCGCGTCGATGCTGTATGGCAAGCCGCCCTACAAGGCGCTGCTGACGCACGGCTTCACCGTCGACGGCGAGGGCCGCAAGATGTCGAAGTCGGTCGGCAACACCGTGTCGCCGCAGGACATCTCCAACAAGATGGGCGCCGAGATCATCCGCCTGTGGGTGGCCTCGACCGACTACTCCGGCGAGCTGTCGATCTCGGACGAGATCCTCAAGCGCGTGGTGGAAAGCTACCGCCGCATCCGCAACACGCTGCGCTTCCTGCTGTCGAACCTGTCCGACTACGACCATGGCAAGCACGCGCTGCCGGCATCGGAATGGCTGGAGATCGACCGCTACGCCGTGGCGCTGACCGACCGGCTGCAGAAGGAAGTGCTGTCGCACTACGAAGCCTACGAGTTCCACCCGGTGGTGGCCAAGCTGCAGACCTTCTGCTCGGAAGACCTGGGCGGCTTCTACCTGGACGTGCTGAAGGACCGCCTCTACACCACGGCGGCGGACTCCAAGGCTCGACGCGGGGCGCAGAACGCGCTGTACCACATCACCCAGGCGATGCTGCACTGGATGGCGCCGTTCCTGTCGTTCACCGCCGAGGAAGCGTGGCAGATCTTCGCCCACGGCACCGAACATACCGACACCATCTTCACCAGCACCTACTACTCGGTGCCGGAGGTGGACGACGCCGACGACCTGCTGCAGAAATGGCATACGCTGCGCGAAGTGCGCGCCGAAGTCACCAAGCAGCTGGAAGCCGTGCGCGTGGAAGGCGAGATCGGCTCGTCGCTGCAGGCAGAGCTGACCATCCAGGCCGGCGGACCGGTACTGCAGGCACTGCAGAGCCTGGGCGACGACCTGCGCTTTGTGCTGCTGACTTCGTCGGCCAAGGTCGCCGCCGCGCCCGAAGCCGGCGACCTGCTGGTAACGGTGACGCCGTCGGCGCATGCCAAGTGCGAGCGCTGCTGGCACTACCGCGCCGATGTCGGCCACAACCCGGACCATCCCACCCTCTGCGGCCGCTGCGACAGCAACCTGTTCGGCGCCGGTGAACACAGGAGCCACGCCTGATGGCATCGTCCACGTCCCGGTCCGCGCGGCCGGCGCGCCGCGGCAGCAAGGCCGCCGGCAACACCACGCCGCTGTTGTGGCTGGCATTCGCGCTGCTGGTGGTGCTGCTTGACCAGTTCTTCAAGATCGTCATCGTACGCAGCTTCACCTACGGTGAATCGCGCCCGGTCACGGGCTTCTTCAACCTGGTGCTGGTCTACAACAAGGGCGCGGCGTTCAGCTTCCTGGCCGACGCCGGCGGCTGGCAGCGCTGGTTCTTCACCGGACTGGGCATAGTGGTCGGGGCGTTCATCGTATGGCTGCTGTATCGCCATACCGGGCAGCGGCTGTTCTGCTTTGCAGTGTCGCTGATCCTGGGAGGCGCGGTCGGCAACGTGATCGACCGCGTGGTCTACGGGCACGTGGTCGACTTCCTGGATTTCTACGTGGGCCGGTATCACTGGCCGGCTTTCAATGTCGCGGACTGCGCGATCACGGTCGGCGCGGTGCTGCTGATCGTGGATGAGTTGCGGCGGGTACGGAAGCACTGAGCATAGCGACTAGGCTAAGCAAACCGATGGTGTTCCCCTCTCCCGCGAGCGGGAGAGGGAGCAACCCTCAGGGGAGCAAACCCCCAGCCGGCATCCCCGGTATCATTTCCCTTTCTCCCCAGCCAGATTCCCCACCATGGATTTGCGCGGCAAGCACATCGTTCTCGGCCTCACCGGCGGCATCGCCTGCTACAAGTCGGCCGAGCTGGTTCGCCTGCTGACCAAGGCCGGCGCCACCGTGCAGGTGGCCATGACCGAGGCGGCGACCCATTTCATTACCCCGGTGACGATGCAGGCGCTGTCCGGCCGCCCGGTGTTCCTGTCGCAGTGGGACGCCCGCATCGACAACAACATGGCGCATATCGACCTCTCGCGCGAGGCCGACGCCATCGTCATCGCCCCGGCTTCCACCGATTTCATGGCGCGCCTGGCCAACGGCCTGTGCGACGACCTGCTTAGCACGCTGTGCATCGCGCGCGACTGCCCGCTGCTGGTGGCGCCGGCGATGAACCGCCAGATGTGGGCCGCGCCGGCAACGCAGCGCAACGCCGCGCAGCTGCGCGCCGACGGCGTGACGATCCTTGGGCCCGGCAGCGGCGACCAGGCCTGCGGCGAGGTCGGCGACGGCCGCATGCTCGAACCGGAAGAACTGCTCGACGACATCATCGCCTTCTTCCAGCCCAAGCCGATGCAAGGCAAGCGCGTGCTGATCACCGCCGGGCCGACCTTCGAGGCAATCGATCCCGTGCGCGGCATCACCAACCTGTCGTCCGGCAAGATGGGCTTCTCGATCGCGCGTGCGGCGCGCGAGGCCGGCGCCGAAGTCCTGCTGGTGGCCGGGCCAACCAGCCTGCCGACGCCGCGCGGCGTGGTGCGCACCGACGTGCGCAGTGCGCAGCAGATGCATGACGCAGTGCTGGCGCAGTTGCCCGGCGCCGATGTGTTCGTCGCGGTGGCCGCGGTGGCCGACTGGCGCCCCGCCGAGGTGGCCCAGCAGAAGCTGAAGAAGGCCAACGACACCGACACGCCCACGCTGCAGTTCGTGCAGAACCCTGACATCCTCGCCACCGTGGCGGCGCGCGCGGATGCGCCCTACTGCGTCGGCTTCGCCGCGGAGAGCGAGAACCTGGAGCAGTACGGCGAACAGAAGCGCCAGCGCAAGGGCGTGCCGCTGCTGGTCGGCAATATCGGCCACCATACCTTTGGCCTGGACGACAACGAGATCGTGCTGTTCGATGCCGCCGGCATGACGCGGCTGCCACGCGCCGACAAGCTGTCGCTGGCGCGCCAGCTCGTTGCCGCCATCGGCCAGCGCCTGCCCGGGCGGGCACGTCCCTGATTGTTGAAACGAATTTCCCCGAGATTGTTTATGACCCAGCCTCTGAACCCCGCCGTCGAAATCAAGGTGCTCGATGCCCGCCTGAACGAGTGGGGCCTGCCTGCCTATCAAAGCGAAATGGCCGCCGCCATCGACCTGCATGCCTGCGTCGACACGCCGGTGTCGATCGCCCCAGGCACGCCCGCGCAATTGGTCCCGGCCGGCATCGCCGTTCACATGGGCAACCCCTACATGGCCGCGACCATCGTGCCGCGCTCGGGCCTGGGCCACAAGAAGGGCCTGGTGCTGGGCAACTCGATCGGCGTGATCGATGCCGACTACCAGGGCCAGATCATGGTCAGCGTGTGGAACCGCAACGCGCCGGGCACCGAGCCGATCGTGATCCAGCCGGGCGAGCGCATCGCGCAGATGATGTTCGTGCCGGTGCTGCGGCCGGTGTTCATGACGGTAGACGAGTTTAGCGAAGACAGCGAGCGCGGCGCCGGTGGCTTCGGCTCGACCGGCGTGCATCACGCCAAGGCCAGCGCCTGAGGCCCAGGCACGCTGTCAAAGCAAGACTGGCGCCCCCTGCGGCGCCAGTTTGCATTTCAGCTGCGCTGCTCGAACAGCAACGCCACGCCGCCGGCCGCTTCGGCCGGCACCAGTGTCTCGCGCAGGCCCAGGTCCTGGACCGGCACGCCGGCGTTGCGCCAGAGCGTGCGCGCCGCGGCGAGGTCGCCGGTGCGCAGGCGCATCGCGGCGTAGCCCGGCACATCCCTGCGCACATGCGCGGTCCCGGTCGCCGAGGCCAGCGCCTGCGGCGTGCTGACCACCAGCGTGGCGTCATCCAGCGCCAGGCTGCTGACATGCTCGCTCAGCTGCGTCAGCTCACCGCCGGTCAGTTCCGCGTAGGCCCGCGCGGCGGCATCGACCAGCGCGGGCGCCACCACCAGGAACATGGTCGCGATGCTGTCGGCGCCGTTGGCGTGCGACATCCATTCCGGTCGCCACAGCAGCTCGGGCGTGCGATGCTCGCAGAAGAAATAGCGTGCACCCGGCGCATCGTCGAGCGCGGTCACGCGGAACGTGGCGGGATGTTCGCTGCCGTCGTCAAGCCGTACCGGGCGCGAGAACTCGATCGGATCCGAGGTGTGCCAACCCGACGCACGCAGCCGCGCGGCCGTGCCGAATGCGTCGTCGCTCTTGCATGACATCGCCGCGCAGCCGCCGCCGCGCGCCTGCGCGTCCCAGTAGTACTGGCGGCTTGGCGTGGGCGCGGTGACGTGCAGCAGCTCGACGTAGTCGTGCCGCAGCATGATGCAATGGTTCTGTGAACCCAGCGTGTGATAGCCGCGCGGCGTCAGCGTAAAGCCGAGCCGTTGCCAGGCCCGCGCCCCCGCATCGAGGTCGGGACACACCACCACCGCGTGGTCGAACATCTCCGCTTGGCTTGCCATCGACATCACCTCAGTCTGTGCGGCGGGCGCGCCTGCGCCGGCCGCCGTCATTCGAACTGGATATTGGCTTTGCGCGCCACGGCCTGCCACTTGCCGTGCTCCTGGCGCACCAGCTTGCCGAGGTCGGCCGGGCTACCGCCGACGACCTCGAAGCCCTGGGCTGCCAGCGCATCGACCACGCGCGGCTGGCGCAGCGATTCGACCAGCGCCTGGTGGATCCGCGTGATCGTTGCCGCGGGCAGGCCGGCGGGCCCGAACACGCCGATCCAGGAATAGGCTTCAAAGCCCTTGAGTCCCTGCTCGGCCACGGTCGGCACCTGCGGCAACTGACGCAGGCGGCTGGTACCGGTCACGCCCAGCACCTTGATGGTCCGGGCGGCCACATGCGCCTGTACCGCGGCATAGCTGCTGAAGAACAGATCGACCTCGTTGGCCAGCACCGCCTGCACGGCCGGGCCACCCCCCTTGTAGGGCACGTGGAGCATGTGCATGCCGGCTTCGGTCGCCAGCGCCTCGGCTGCAAGCTGGTTCAGGCTGCCGATGCCGGACGAGGCATAACGCACGCTATCGGGCCTAGCCTTGGCCAGCGCCACCAGCTCGCGCACGTTGGCCGCCGGCAACGAGGGATTGGCCGCGATCACCAGCGGAAAGCGCACCAGCTGCGAGATCGGCGTGAAATCTTGGAAGGTGTCGTAGGGCAGCTGCTTGTAGGCGAACGGGTTGATGGCGTGCGTATCGAAGGCCATCAGCAGCGTGCTGCCGTCCGGCTTGGCGCGCGCCACGGCGCTGGACGCGATCAGGCCTCCGGCACCCGGCTTGTTGTCGACCACCACGGTCTGCCCCAGTGCCGCCTTCAGCCCCGGCTGCAGCTGCCGCGCGACGATATCGACACTGCCGCCCGGCGGGAACGGCAGCACCACCGCCAGTGGACGGTTGCCTGCCGGCGCGTCGGCTGCAGCGGCATGCATCATCGGGACGGGCATGGCGCCCAGCGGCAGGATCTTGAGCAGCAGGCGGCGGCGCCGCGTGCGTTCGGCAGAGGACATCGGGTATTCGGGCGTTGGCGGCCGGGACAAAAAAGAGGGGGCGGCATCACTGCCGCCCCCTGTATTTTGCCCGATGATCGGCCACGTTGCAGGCAACCCCGGCCAAGCCGCGCCCGGATCGCCACGATCCGGTGCGATTTTCGGCCGGATCGGTTGCCGCTCAGGCCTCGGCGCGCTGCTCTTCCGGCGCCTCTGGCGGTTCCGGCTCGATCTCGGAGAAATCGAGCTTGATCTGGTCCTGCTCGTCCAGGTCGACCACCACCTTGCCGCCGGACACCAGCCTGCCAAACAGCAACTCGTCAGCCAGCGCCTTGCGGATCATGTCCTGGATCAGGCGTTGCATCGGACGCGCGCCCATCAGCGGGTCGAAGCCCTTGTGCGCCAGGAACTTGCGCAGCTTCTCGCTGAAGCTGGCTTCCACCTTCTTCTCGTGCAGCTGCTCTTCCAGCTGCATCAGGAACTTGTCGACCACGCGCAGGATGATTTCCTCATCCAGCGAGCGGAAGCTGATGGTGGCATCCAGCCGGTTGCGGAACTCCGGCGTGAACATGCGCTTGATGTCGGCCATCTCGTCGCCCTGCTCGCGCGAGCTGGTGAAGCCGATCGTGGCGCGGTTCATGGTTTCCGCCCCCGCATTGGTGGTCATGATGATGATCACGTTGCGGAAGTCGGCGCGCCGGCCGTTGTTGTCGGTCAGCGATCCATGATCCATCACCTGCAGCAGGATATTGAAGATATCCGGATGCGCTTTCTCGATTTCATCCAGCAGCAGCACGCAGTGCGGCTTCTTGGTGACGGCCTCCGTCAGCAGGCCGCCCTGGTCGAAGCCGACGTATCCCGGCGGCGCGCCGATCAGGCGGCTGACCGCATGGCGTTCCATATATTCGGACATGTCGAAGCGCAGCAGCTCGATGCCCATGATGAAGGCCAGCTGCTTGGCGACCTCGGTCTTGCCCACGCCGGTAGGACCCGAGAACAGGAACGAGCCGATTGGCTTGTCGGTCTTGCCCAGGCCGGCGCGCGACATCTTGATCGCAGAGGCCAGCGCCTCGATCGCCGGATCCTGGCCGAATACCACCGACTTCAGGTCGCGCTCCAGCGTCTGCAGCTTGCTGCGGTCGTCCTGGTTCACGCTCTGCGGCGGGATGCGCGCGATGCGCGAGACGATGTCCTCGATCTCGCCCTTGCCGATGGTCTTCTTCTGCTTGGACTTCGGCAGGATGCGCTGCGCCGCGCCGGCCTCGTCGATCACGTCGATCGCCTTGTCCGGCAGGTGGCGGTCGGTGATGAAGCGGGCCGACAGCTCGGCCGCGGCGGTCAGCGCCGAAGCCGCGTACTTGACGCCATGGTGCTCCTCGAAGCGCGACTTCAGGCCGCGCAGGATCTGCACGGTCTGGTCGACCGAGGGCTCGACCACATCGATCTTCTGGAAGCGCCGCGACAGTGCCGCATCTTTCTCGAAGATACCGCGGTACTCGGTGAAGGTGGTCGCGCCGATGCACTTGAGCTGGCCCGACGACAGCGCCGGCTTGAGCAGGTTGCTGGCGTCCAGCGTCCCGCCCGACGCGGCGCCCGCGCCGATCAGCGTGTGGATCTCGTCGATGAACAGGATCGCGTTGGGATTGTCCTTGAGCGACTTGAGCACGCCCTTCAGGCGCTGCTCGAAGTCACCGCGGTACTTGGTGCCGGCAAGCAGCGCGCCCATGTCGAGCGAGTAGACGGTGGCCTTTTCCAGGATGTCCGGCACTTCATTCTTGGTGATGCGCCAGGCCAGGCCCTCCGCAATGGCGGTCTTGCCGACGCCGGCCTCGCCCACCAGCAGCGGGTTGTTCTTGCGCCGGCGGCACAGCACCTGCACCACGCGCTCGACTTCGCTTTCGCGGCCGATCAATGGATCGATCTTGCCGGCCTTGGCCAGCGCGTTCAGATTCTGGGTGTACTGCTCGAGCGGGCTTTCCTTGCCGTCGCCGCCTTCGCCTTCGCCGGCATTGTCGCCGTGCTTGGCGGGCTCGGACTGGTCCTTGCGGATGCCGTGGCTGATGAAATTGACCACGTCCAGGCGCGTCACGCCCTGCTGCTGCAGGTAGTAGACCGCGTGCGAATCCTTCTCGCCGAAGATGGCGACCAGCACGTTGGCACCGGTCACTTCCTTCTTGCCGTTGGAAGTGGACTGGACGTGCATGATCGCGCGCTGGATCACGCGCTGGAAGCCGAGCGTGGGCTGGGTATCGACTTCGTCGGTCCCCGGCACCACCGGCGTGTTATCCGCGATGAAGTTCTTAAGGCTGGTGCGCAGGTCCTCGATATTGGCCGCGCAGGCGCGCAAGACTTCAGCTGCCGTGGGATTGTCGAGCAATGCCAGCAGCAGATGCTCCACGGTAATGAACTCGTGGCGTGCCTGCCGGGCTTCGACGAAAGCCATGTGCAGGCTCACTTCCAATTCTTGCGCAATCATGCTTCCTCCATCACGCACTGCAAGGGGTGCCCCGCCTGCCGCGCGTGCGTTGACACCAGCTCGACTTTTGTCGCCGCGATATCTCTGGTGTAGATACCGCAGACGCCCTTTCCTTCCCGGTGCACGGTCAGCATGATCTGCGTCGCCGTTTCCCGGTCCCTGCTGAAATACTGCTGCAGGATCATCACGACAAACTCCATCGGAGTGTAGTCGTCGTTAAGCAGCACCACCTTGAACATGGCAGGCGGTTTAAGCGCCTGCTCTTTCCGCTCCAGGATGGTGCCCGCTTCGCGTTGTGGGACATTCGCAAGCCGTGTAGCCATGGCTTTATTCTAACCCTTACTCGCAACTCTGCAATTTGGGGAAAAGGCGCCGGATTCAAGGGCCGGGCTACCTGTTTCCGGTTATGGAAAAGCGCGGAACCGCGCGCCAGAGGCATTGCAATGCACGTGACGGAAACCGCCGGGACTGATCCGGACAATACCCGATGCTTGCCGCCAAGGTACCATCCCACGCCGTCCGTTTCCCACCACACCCTGCCCGCAGTGGGGATTCCGCCAGCTTGACAGTATGTTTGTTTGACAGAAAAATCGGTCGCACACCCGCCTGAAGCCAGCGAGCCAAAGCAAAAGGCCAATGAGCGGGTGATCCGTGAGCAGGGAGGCCCACGGCCGGGCGGCGGCGAGTCAGCATCGAGACTGGCCGCCACGCGATTGCACCTCGCCGCGCGTCATCGCCGGCCGCACCTCAGGACGCGGCCGGTCATGGCGTCGCAGTGCGTGCACCGCGGTCCGTATCATCTGGCCGGTACCGGCTTCCCCGCTTTGAAATCTGCTATTTCGTTGGGGGAGTATATGGCAAGCGGTATCGTCAAATGGTTCAATGACGCCAAGGGTTTCGGTTTTATCAAGCCGGACGAGGGCGAAGAAGAACTGTTTGCGCACTTTTCGGCTATCCAGATGTCGGGCTTCAAGACGCTGAAGGAAGGCCAGCGCGTCTCGTTCGAGGTGGTCCAGGGCCCCAAGGGCAAGCAGGCCACCAATATCCAGGACGCCAGCTAAGCTGCGCCGCGACCGTATCCCGGCCGACAGAGCCGTGGAGCGGTCTGGTGGGTGCGGGGGGAGCTCCCCCGGGACGGGATCGGCGCCGGTGCCTGCCAGGCTGCCTCAGGCGGCCGGGAAGGCGCTGGCGCATATCAGCTGCACGCACCGCATCCGACGGAAAGCCCGGCCTCGTGCCGGGCTTTCTGCTTTCTCAGGCCGCCGTGGGGCTGGTCAGCTCAGGCCCAGCCGTCGATCTTCAACCCGCTGGCTTGCTCGGCCTCTTCCTTTGTGACCTGCCGCACAGTCTGCCCGAAGGTCCAGACATGGCCTTCCGGGTCCCGGGCCGTGTAGGAGCGGTCGCCATAGAACTCGTCCTGCGGCTCGCGCAAGATCACGGCCCCGGCGGCGCGGGCCCGCTCGCAGTGCTGGTCAAGCCCGTCCCGCAGGTGCACATGCACCGTCTGCGTATTCTTGCCGCCGATCGACGCCGGGCTGGCGGTAAAGTCCGCCCACTCGCTGCCGACCATCAGGTAGCTGTCGCCGAAGCGCATTTCCGAGTGCACCAGCTGGTCCTGCTGGTCTCGTATCACCATGACCCGCTGGAAGCCGAAAGCGCGTTCCAGCCAGTCCAGCGCGGCCAGCGGGTCCTTGTAGAAGATGGCGGCGCCGAAGGCGGTGCGGCGGAAGGGATCGTCCATGGCAGTCTCCGCGGGCCACCGGCCCGTCCATTGCAATCCCTGACGTTCTAGGCAACGGTGCTGGCCGGCGCAAGGAAAAAACCCCGCGGCCGGGGCACGGCTGCGGGGTTTTTCCAAGGCAGGGTGCCCGCCGCAGCGGGAGTCCTTGCTTACATATTTTCGATCATCACCTGGCCGAACCCCGAGCACGAGACCTGGGTCGCGCCTTCCAGCAGGCGGGCGAAATCGTACGTGACCTTTTTGGACAGGATCGACTTTTCCATCGACGCGATGATCAGGTCCGCGGCCTCGGTCCAGCCCATGTGGCGCAGCATCATTTCCGCCGACAGGATTTCCGAGCCCGGGTTGACGTAGTCCTTGCCGGCGTACTTGGGCGCGGTGCCGTGGGTGGCTTCGAACATGGCGACCGAGTCCGACATGTTGGCGCCCGGGGCAATGCCGATGCCGCCGACCTGCGCGGCCAGGGCGTCCGAAACGTAGTCTCCGTTCAGGTTCAGCGTGGCGATCACCGAGTATTCGGCCGGACGCAGCAGGATCTGCTGCAGGAAGGCGTCGGCAATGGCGTCCTTGATGACGATGTCCTTGCCGGTCTTCGGGTTCTTGAACTTGCACCACGGGCCACCGTCGACCAGCTCGGCGCCGAATTCCTTTTGCGCCAGCTCGTAGCCCCAGTCACGGAAGCCACCCTCGGTGAACTTCATGATGTTGCCCTTGTGCACCAGCGTCACCGACGGCTTGTCGTTGTCGATGGCGTACTGGATCGCCTTGCGCACCAGGCGCTCGGTGCCCTCGCGCGAAACCGGCTTGATGCCGATGCCCGAGGTGGCCGGGAAGCGGATCTTCTTCACGCCCATCTCGTCCTGCAGGAACTTGATGAGTTTCTTCGCCTGTTCGCTTTCCGCCGCCCATTCAATGCCGGCATAGATGTCTTCCGAGTTCTCGCGGAAGATCACCATGTCGGTCTTTTCCGGCTCGCGCACCGGCGAAGGCACGCCCTTGAAGTAACGCACCGGGCGCAGGCAGACGTACAGGTCCAACTGCTGGCGCAGCGCCACGTTGAGCGAGCGGATGCCGCCGCCCACCGGCGTGGTCAGCGGGCCCTTGATCGAGACCACGTATTCCTTGAGCACATTCAGGGTTTCGTCCGGCAGCCACACGTCCGGGCCGTAGACCTTGGTCGACTTCTCGCCGGCGTAGATCTCCATCCAGGCGATCTTGCGCTTGCCGCCGTAGGCCTTGGCCACGGCCGCATCAACCACCTTGATCATCACCGGCGTGATATCGACGCCCGTACCGTCGCCTTCGATATAGGGAATGATGGGGTTGTCCGGGACATTCAGCGAAAAATCCTGGTTGACCGTGATCTTTTCGCCGGCCGGAACCTTGATGTGTTGATACATGACGTCTCCAGTACGAAACGGTTTAGACGGCCGCCGGTGCTTGGCCGACGGCGAGATTCGGGAGATGGCGCTGGCATTGTAGCGGGCATCGCCGCCCGCCCCATACTGCATTGCACCACCCAAGCCTACATTCAAGCAAGTCTTGGTCTTATATAAGACACAAGACTGATTTCGTATTATGCAGTAATTTTTCATCATCCGCCAACCACGGTGCGCGGCTGCGGCATACTTGCGCCCCATGACCCTGATTGCCCTGAACAAGCCGTTCGGCACCATGAGCCAGTTCTCGGAACACCCAACGCGGCCCACTCTCGCCGCGTACGTGGACATGCCGGGCGTGTACCCCGCCGGCCGGCTTGATGCGGACAGCGAAGGCCTGCTGCTGCTGACAGATGACGGCGCGCTGCAGGCGCGCATTGCCGATCCGCGCCACAAGCTGGAAAAGACTTACCTCGCCCAGGTCGAAGGCATTCCCGATGCGGCCGCGCTGGCGCGGCTGCGCGCCGGTGTCGACCTTGGCGACTTCGTCACGCAGCCGGCGCGGGCGCGCGCGATCGGTGAGCCCGAGTGGCTCTGGCCTCGCGATCCGCCGGTGCGTTATCGAGCCGCGATCCCGACCTCGTGGCTCGAGCTGAAGATTCGCGAGGGCAAGAACCGGCAGGTGCGGCGCATGACCGCGGCCGTCGGCTTCCCCACGCTGCGGCTGGTCCGCGTGGGCATCGGGCCGCTCGACCTGCGCGCGCTCGGTCTCGCACCTGGCGAATCCCGCGAGGTCGAGCCCGGTGCACTGGGCTTGCCGGCGGCACGTGCGCCGGCCACCCATGTCTCAAAGGCCAGACAGGCGAACGACGCCAAGCGGCGTTCTCGTTACAAAAGCTAACAAATGGCGCGTCAACGCGCCATCCAGAGGCCTCGTTCTTGTCGGTGACACGTCCAATCACGCGTCACAACTTCCGACTGTTCTTATCCTTCGAGGTAATCGCCATGAAAAAACTGATCGCTGCTCTGGTTGTCGGCCTGTTCGCCACCGGCGCCTTCGCCCAGGCTTCGGCACCTGCCGACGCCGCAGCGCCCGCGGCCACCAAGGAAGCCCCGAAGGCCGCAAAGAAGAAGACCACCCACAAGAAGACCACCCACAAAAAGGCCTCCACGGCTTCGGCCCCGGCCGCGCAGTAAGCCGCCGGCGCTCGCTGCCGGCCAGGCGCCGGCGGAAAAAAAGGCAGGCAGCCACCAGGCGCCTGCCTTTGTTGTTTTGGCCGTCGCCAATCCATCGGCGCGGCGCGTGCGCTATGCTTGCGGCTGCCGTCCGCGCCCTTCCAGACCGAACACCATGTCCCTCCTGTCCAAGACGCCGTTGACACGCCGCATCCGTACCGCCACTGTGCTGGCCATGCTGGTTGCCGGCCAGGCCCAGGCGCAAGCCGCGCTGCCGGTGGTGCCTCTGACCGCAGGCATGTACGCGATCCGGGCCGAGGTCGCCGCCACGCCGGCGGCGCGCGAACAGGGGCTGATGTACCGCAAGAGCATGCCGGCCAACGGCGGCATGCTGTTCGTGTTCGAGCAGAAGGCGGGGCACTGCTTCTGGATGCGCAATACCGAGCTGCCGCTTTCGATCGCTTTCCTGGCCGACGACGGGACCATCGTCAATATCGAGGACATGGCGCCGCGCACCGAGAACAATCACTGCCCGAAGACCGCGATCCGCTATGCACTGGAAATGAACCAGGGCTGGTTCGCGCAGAAGGGCATCCGCGCCGGCGCGAAGATCAGCGGGCTGCCGCAGGCGCGCTGAGCGCCGCGGCGGCAGGCGGGGCCGGCATGGACGCCGGCCCGGGGTGGATTCCGCTCAGTCGCGGAAGTTGTTGAAGTCCAGCGGCGCTTCCGAGACGTCCTTGCGCAGCATGGCGATCACGTTCTGCAGGTCGTCGCGCTTGGTACCCGAGACGCGCACCGCGTCGCCCTGGATGCTGGCCTGCACCTTGATCTTGCTGTCCTTGATCATGCGCACGATCTTCTTGGCCAGGTCGCCGGTCACGCCCTTCTTGATGGTGATGACCTGCTTGACCTTGTCGCCGCTGATCTTTTCGGTCTTGCCGTAGTCCAGGAAGCGCACGTCGACATTGCGCTTGGCCATCTTGTTGATCAGCACATCCTTCACCTGGTCCAGCTTGAAATCGTCGTCGGCAAAGGCGGTCAGTTCGTTTTCCTTCTGCTCGACCCGGGCGTCCGAGCCCTTGAAATCGAAGCGGGTCGAGATTTCCTTGTTGGATTGCTCGACGGCGTTCTTCACCTCGACCATGTTCGCTTCGCACACTACGTCAAACGACGGCATTGCATTCTCCTTGTGATCCATATGCCCGGAAGGCGGCCATCGGCATCGCCTTCCGTATAATTCAAGCCTACCTCGCAGCCAGGGGCCGCAACGCTCACCACCAGCGGCGGCCGCGTCACCTATCCCCTTGCATGGCAGATTTCCACGAATTTTATCCCCTGCGCCGCCACAATACATTCGGATTCGATGCGCGCGCACGCTTCGCCGTGCATGTGCGCAGCGAAGCCGACCTCGTCGAGGCCCTCGCGGACCCGCGCGCCAATGGACTGCCGCTGGTGGTGCTGGGCGGCGGCAGCAACGTGGTGCTGACGCGCGACCTCGATGCGCTGGTGCTGCTGATGGAGATCCAGGGCTACCAGGTCGAGGATGCCGATGACGCCTGGCTGGTCACTGCCGGCGCCGGCGAGAACTGGAATGCGCTGGTCAACCGCACCATCGCCGACAGCATGCCGGGGCTGGAGAACCTGGCGCTGATCCCCGGCACCGCGGGCGCCGCGCCGATCCAGAATATCGGCGCCTACGGAGTTGAACTGCGCGACCGCTTCGAAGGCGTGCGCGCCTATGACCGCCATGCCGGCGTGTTCGTCTGGCTGGACCAGCGCGCATGCGGCTTCGGCTACCGTGACAGCCTGTTCAAGCAGGCCGGCGCCGGCCGCTACATCATTACCGCGGTGACGCTGCGCTTGCCCAAGGCATGGCAGCCGGTACTGTCCTACGGCGAACTGGCGCGCGAGCTGACCGGCAAATTTGCCCTGGATGCCGCCACGGTCCGCGACGCGGTGGTGGCGATCCGCACGCGCAAGCTGCCCGATCCCGCGCAGATCGGTAACGCCGGCAGCTTCTTCAAGAACCCGCTGGTCAGCGCCGCGCAACGCGATACGCTGCTGCAAGCCAATTCCGACCTGGTCAGCTATCCCCAGCCGGATGGCAGCTACAAGCTGGCCGCGGGCTGGCTGATCGACCGCTGCGGCTTCAAGGGCGTCAACGACGGCCCGGTGGGTGTCTATGGCAAGCAGGCGCTGGTGCTGGTGCACCATGGCGGCGGCACCGGGGCGATGCTGCTGGCGCTGGCCAACCGCATCGCGGATTCCGTCGAAGCCCGCTTCGGCGTGCGGATCGAGCCCGAGCCGGTGGTGCTGTAGCGCGGGTAGCGCCTGCTGGCCCGGCGATCAGCCGAAGTGGCAGACGTAGTCCAGCGTCTCCAGCACCTCGATGTCGAAGCTGCTGTTGCCCGGCACGCTGAACTGCTGGCCAGCGCCGTAGGTCTGCCAGTCTTCCGCGCCGGCCAGGCGCACGCGGCAGCTGCCGCCGTTGATTTCCATGATTTCCGGCGCGCCGGTGTTGAACGTCAGCGAAGCCGGGAAAATCACGCCCAGCGTCTTGCGGGTGCCATCCGGGAACAGCACGGTATGGCTCACGCACTTGCCGTCGAAATACAGGTTGGCTTTCTTGACGACCGATACGTTGTCGAACTGGCTCACTTCCATCTCCTTCACTGTCTTGAATCAGACGTAAAAAGAGGGGCCATCGCGGCCCCTCTCCTGTTCACCCCGCGCGCGCTCAGTAGCGGCCGCAGAGCAGGTATTCCATCAGCGCCTTCTGCACATGCAGGCGGTTTTCCGCCTCGTCCCAGACCACGCTCTTGGGGCCATCGATCACGGCGGCCTCGACTTCCTCGCCGCGGTGCGCCGGCAGGCAGTGCATGAACAGCGCGTCGGGCTCGGCGCGATCCATCATCGCGGTGGTGACCATCCAGTCCTTGAAGGCGCGCTTGCGGGCGTCGTTCTCGGCCTCGAAACCCATGCTGGTCCAGACGTCGGTGGTAACCAGGCTCGCGCCCTGGCAGGCTGCGAGGGGATCTTCGAAAACCTTGACCAGGCTGGCGGCGGACGGCGGCACCATGGCCGGATCGAGCTGGTATCCCGGCGGCGCCGAGAAATGGAAGGTGAAGCCCAGCCGTTCGGCCGCCTGGATCCAGGTATAGGCCATGTTGTTGGCATCGCCGATCCACGCCACGGTCTTGCCGCGGATGCTGCCGCGCTGCTCGATGTAGGTGAAGATGTCGGCCAGCACCTGGCACGGGTGGTATTCGTTGGTCAGCCCGTTGATCACCGGCACGCGCGAGTGCGCGGCGAAGCGGTCGATGATGTCCTGGCCGAAGGTTCGGATCATGATGATGTCGACCATGCGCGAGATCACCTGCGCCGCATCCTCGATCGGCTCGCCGCGGCCCAGCTGCGAGTCGCGCGTATTCAGGAACACCGCATGGCCGCCGAGCTGGTGGATGCCAGCTTCGAACGACAGGCGCGTACGCGTGGAATTCTTCTCGAAGATCATGGCCAGCGTGCGGTCATGCAGCGGGTGCCAGGTCTCGTAGTTCTTGAACTTGGCCTTCAGGATCCGCGCGCGGTCCAGCAGGTACTCGTACTCGTCGGGAGTGAAGTCGCTGAACTGGAGGTAATGCTTGATCGGGGTTGGGCTCATAAAACAAAGAAGGCGGCTCGGTGGGGACGCGCCGTCATGAGGTGCTCATGACCTGAGCGCGCCGCGGAGCCGCCTTTCGCGTCGCATACGCAATTTAACTGCAGGAATCATAAGGGATTATTTCTGCTTTGCCCAGCCCGGGACAACCCGTGACAGGCGCCGCGCAACCCGCGTTGACAGGTTCCTGACAGGATTCCGCCCTTATGCGCAAGTCTTATATAAGATATAATACTCGCTGATTCACGCGGGGCCCCGGCATACCTTGCCGCTGCGCGCCGCCGGCATCAAAAGTGCCCCCGCAGACACCGACGCCCCGCCTTCCCGGCCGGAAAAAGCGCGAACCAAACGCGCACCAGCCGCGTCAAACGGGCGCCCGTTTCCGCGGGTTTAACCGTCGAGTCGTCGCCTCACCCGCAGTGTCCAGCCTCATGAACCCCAACGTTCGCGAATACTTTATCCAAGGCATTACCAAGGAAGGCAAGACCTTCCGACCGAGCGACTGGGCCGAACGACTGTGCGGCGTAATGGCGCAGTTCCGCCCCGAAGGCGACACCGGCGATCCCCGCCTGACCTATTCCCCCTACGTGCGCCCCATCTTCGCCGGCAACGTCAAATGCGTGGTGGTGGATGCGCGGCTGCGCGATATCGAACCCAAGGCGCTGGATTTCGTGCTGAATTTCGCCCGCGACAACAACCTGCAGCTGGTCGAAGCCTGCTCGCTCGAATGACATCGCGATAAGGCGCCAAAAGTACGGCGCCGGAAAAGCAAAAAGCTCGTCGGATGACGAGCTTTTTTGTTTGGCGGAACCGAAGCTCCGCCGCTGCCGGGCCGCCGCAGCGGCCTGGCAGCTATCAGGCAGCCATGGCCTTGATAGCGGCCGACAGGCGCGACTTGTGACGTGCAGCCTTGTTCTTGTGCACGATCTTCTTGTCGGCGATGCTGTCGATCACAGCTTGCGAGTTCTTGAACACTTCAGCGGCGGCAGCCTTGTCGCCGGCGTCGATGGCCTTGCGGACGGCCTTGACGGCGGTGCGCAGACGCGAGCGCAGGCTGGAGTTGTGGGCGTTCTGGGCAACGGCCTGGCGGGCGCGCTTGCGAGCTTGTGCGGAATTTGCCATTTCGAAAATATCCTGAATTCAGATGCGTGCCGCGGGGGACACAACAATTAAGTCATATCGAGCGACCCGGGATGCACTGACACACGAATCCGGAACGCAACTGTCCTTGTGAATCGGCGATTATACACAGATGCCGACCCGCGGCGCAAGGCTGCTGGGACTTTGCCGGCGCGTGGAAGGGCTTGCGGCGGGCGATCCGTATAATATGCGCCACATCGCGCCGGTACGCGTGGCGAGCCGGCAACTTTACCGCGTTGCCCGCGCCTGAAAGGCGTTCCGGGCGCCACGCCCGGTGCACGCCGCCCGGCGTGCACGCATCCGCACCAATCCACCGTCCCGCCGATCCACACCTTGAACCTGCTCAAAGCGCTCGCCACCATCAGCAGCCTGACGATGCTGTCGCGCATCACCGGACTCGTGCGCGAGATCCTGATCGCCCGCGCCTTCGGCGCGTCGGAGATGACCGATGCGTTCAACGTCGCCTTCCGCATCCCCAACCTGCTGCGCCGCATCTTCGGCGAGGGCGCGTTCTCGCAGGCGTTCGTGCCGATCCTCGGCGAATACCACAGCAAGCGTGGCGAGGAGCAGACCAAGGCGCTGATCGACGCCGTCGCCACGGTGATGACCTGGGTGCTGGTGGGCGTGTCGCTGCTGGGCGTGATCGGCGCGCCGCTGGTGATGACGGCGGTGGCGACCGGCTTCCGCGGGCAGAGCGAGACTTATACCGCCGCGGTCTTCATGACGCGGGTGATGTTCCCGTACATCGGACTGATCTCGCTGGTGGCGCTGGCCTCGGGCATCCTGAACACCTGGCGCAAGTTTGCCGTGCCGGCGTTCACGCCGGTGCTGCTGAATCTGTGCCTGATCGTGGCCGCCCTGTTCGTCGGCCCGCACATGGACCAGCCGATCTACGCGCAGGCGTGGGGCGTGCTGGTCGGCGGCGTGCTGCAGCTGGCGATCCAGGTGCCGGCGCTGCGCCGCCTGGGCGTGATGCCGCGCCTTGGCTTCAATGTGCGCGCCGCCTGGTCCGATCCCGGCGTGCGCCGCATCCTGCGCCAGATGGGGCCGGCGCTGCTGGCGGTGTCGGTCGCGCAAATCAGCCTGATCATCAATACGAACATCGCCTCGCATCTTGCCGCGGGCAGCGTCTCGTACCTGACTTATGCCGACCGGCTGATGGAATTCCCGACCGCGCTGCTGGGCGTGGCGCTCGGCACGATCCTGCTGCCGAGCCTGTCGAAAGCGAGCGCCAAGGAAGACCATGCCGAGTATTCCGGCCTGCTCGACTGGGGCCTCCGACTGACCTTCCTGCTGGCGGTACCCTGCGCGGTGGGGCTGTTCGTGTTCGGCGCGCCGCTGACCGCGGTGCTGTTCCACTACGGCAAGTTCGACGCCCACGCCGTCGAGATGACGCGCCAGGCGCTGGTGTCCTACGGCACCGGCCTGCTGGGGCTGATCGCCATCAAGATCCTGGCGCCGGGTTTCTATGCGCGCCAGGACATCCGCACCCCGGTCAAGATCGCGCTGCTGGTGCTGGTGATCACGCAGGCATGCAACGTCGTGTTCGTGCCCTGGCTCGGCCATGCGGGCCTGGCGCTGTCGATCAGTGCCGGCGCCACCATCAATGCGCTGCTGCTGTGCTTCGGCCTGCGCCGGCGCGGCCTGTACAAGCCGGCGCCGGGCTGGTGGCTGTTCCTGGCGCAGCTGGGCACCGCGGTGTTGCTGTTGTCGGGCATGCTGCTCTGGCTCGCGCGCAATTTCGACTGGATCGGCCTGGGAGCCACGCCGCTGCTGCGCATCGCGCTGCTCGCGTCGTGCCTGGTACTTGCAGCGGTGGTCTACTTCGGTACACTGTGGCTCATGGGACTGCGCTATTCCGCCTTCAAGCGGCGCGCCGCCTAGGCGTGGTGACCCACGCTGCGCGCGGCGCCGCTGGCCGCACCGGGAATCCGATATGACATCCACCAAAGTCCTGGATTACTTCGCCAGCCTCGTGGCCGACGAAAACGGCATCCCGCTGACCGAGACCGCACTGTCCATCGCGCAGGATGCCTATCCGGACCTGGACCTGCAGGCCGAGCTGGCCTCACTCGACGTGCTGGCGCTGCGCCTGAAGCGGCGGATCGCCGAAGGCACGCCGGCAATCCAGCGACTGCGACTGCTGAATCATTTCTTCTACCGTGACCTGGGCTTTGGCCCGAACGCCAACGACTACTACGATCCGGACAATTCGTACCTGAACGTGGTGGTACGGCAGCGGCGCGGCATACCGATCTCGCTGGCGGTGCTGTTCATGGAGCTGGGCCAGCAGATCGGCCTGCCCCTCAAGGGGGTGTCGTTTCCCAATCATTTCCTGCTGCGCATGACCATCCCGGCGGGCGAGGTGATCCTGGACCCGCTGACGGGCGAAACGCTGTCGAAGGAGCAGCTGCAGGAAATGCTGGACCCGTACCTGGAGCGCGAAGGCATTACCGACTCCGGCCAGGTGCCGCTGGGCCTGTTCCTGCGCGCGGCCAGCCATCGCGAGATCATCGCGCGCATGCTGCGCAACCTGAAGGCGATCTACCTGCAGGAGTCACGCTGGCAGCGGCTGCTGGCGGTGCAGAATCGGCTGGTGATCCTGCTGCCGGGTTCGATCGAGGAAGTGCGCGACCGCGGGCTGGCGTATGCCAACCTGGAGTGCTTCCGGCCGGCGCTGGCCGACCTGGAAGCCTATGTGCAGGCGCGCCCCGATGCCGCCGATATCGGCCAGATCCGCGAGCGCATGCCGGCACTGCGCATGATGAGCCGCAGCCTCAACTGACGAGGCTGCGCCAGGTCAGGCAGGCGCTTCAGCGCTCCACGCGCGAGGGCCGGCGGCGATTGCCGCGCACCAGCTTCCACAGCCCGCCCAGCACCAGCGGCACCACCGCCGCGCCGATCCCCGCCAGCACGATCAGGTTCAGGTACTGCTTGATGAACGGCAGGTTGCCGAAGAAGTAGCCGGCAAAGACCAGTCCGACCACCCAGGCCAGCGCGCCAAACACATTGAACATCTGGAAGCGCGCGAAGGTCATCTGCGACACGCCGGCAACGAACGGCGCGAAGGTGCGCACGATCGGCACGAAGCGCGCCATCACCAGGGTCTTGCCGCCGTGCCGCTCATAGAAATCATGGGTGCGGCGCAGCGCATCCTGATCCAGGAAGCGCCACTTGTGGTCGAATACCTTGGGCCCGATCCAGCTGCCCACCCAGTAGTTGACGGTATTGCCGGTGATGGCCGCCACCAGCAGCAGACCCACCAGCGCCCATTCGTTCATGGCACCGGTGGCGCAGAAGGCACCGGCGATAAACAGCAGCGAGTCGCCCGGCAGGAACGGCAGGACCACCAGCCCGGTTTCGGCGAACACGATCAGGAACAGGATGGCATAGACCCAGTGTCCATACTGGTCGATGACGGTGCCGAGATATTTGTCGACATGAACCAGCATGTCGATGAGCTGCAAAGCGAATTCCAAGTCGTTCCCCGATATGGTTTGGTTGACTGTACAGAGTCCACGCGGCGCATGCCGCCTTGGCCTGAATCATACAAGAGCCGGCGCGCCCTTCCGCCACTTGTCGCGGGCCGGTGGCGCCGACTCTGCGTGGACGGCCACGTATAATCGCCGGATGCCCGATTCCGCCAGCCAAAGCCCCCTTCGCACCACCCAGCTGCCGCGTCCGATCCGTCCGCTGCCCGACCAGCTCATCAGCCAGATCGCCGCCGGCGAAGTGGTGGAGCGCCCGGCCTCGGTGGTCAAGGAGCTGCTGGAAAACGCGCTGGACGCCGGGGCCACGCAGCTGGGCATCCGGCTGGAAGAAGGCGGCGTGCGGCGCATCGTCATCACGGACAACGGCTGCGGCATCCCCGCCGCCGAGCTGCCGGTGGCGCTGATGCGCCACGCCACCAGCAAGATCGCGTCGCTCGACGAACTGGAATCGGTACTGACGCTGGGCTTCCGCGGCGAGGCGCTGGCCTCGATCGCTTCGGTTTCCCAACTTGCGCTGACCAGCCGCACCGCGGCCGATGCCCATGCCACGCAGGTCAGTGCCGATACCGGCACCGTGCAGCCGGCGTCTGGTGGGGTCGGCACCACGGTCGACGTGCAGCATCTCTACTTCAACACGCCGGCGCGCCGAAAGTTCCTGAAATCGGAGCAAACCGAACTCGGACATTGCCTGGAGATGGTGCGCCGGGCGGCACTGGCACGGCCCGACGTGGCCATCTCGGTCCACCACAACGGCAAGCCGCTGGAACACTGGAACGCCGGCGACGTCGCCAACCGCACCGCGCAGGTGCTGGGCGCGGACTTCGCGCGGGCGCGGCTGCCTCTGGACGAACAGGCCGACACGCTGCATGTGTACGGTTTTGCCGGCCTGCCCACCGCGTCGCGCGGGCGGCCCGACCAGCAGTACTTCTTCGTCAACGGCCGCTTCGTGCGCGACAAGCTGCTCAACCACGCGGTGCGCAGCGCCTACCAGGACGTGCTGCACGGCGACCGTTTCCCGTCGTACGTGCTGTGCCTGGACCTGCCGCCGGAAATGGTCGACGTCAACGTGCATCCGTCCAAGATTGAGGTGCGCTTCCGCGAATCGCGCGCGGTGCACCAGTTCATCTATCACGCCGTGCAGCGCAGCCTGGCACGCCAGGCCGGCGAGAACGGCGACAGCCTGCATACCGATGACGACGGCGAGATCCGGCTGCCGCCCGCGGCGCCCTCGGGCGCACGCCCGTCGTTCGGCGGCGGCAGCGGTGGTGGTGGCAGCCAGTGGGTCAACTACTCCGCCGCGCGGCAGACCGAGCTCGGGATAGCACAGCCGCGCCAGGCCTACCTCGGCATGGTGCGCGACGCGACCGCGCCGACGCCGCGTCCGTACGGCGGTTTTCCGGGCACTTCGGCGCAGCCGCCCGCCTGGCTTGCCGACGCTCAAGCGGCGCGCGCCGACGAGCCGCCAGGCCTGCTCGACCGCCTTCCGCCGGCCTCGGCCGACGCGGCAGACGCCACCGACGACCATCCGCTCGGCTACGCCATCGCCCAGCTGCACGGCATCTATGTGCTGGCGCAGAATGCGCGTGGACTGGTGCTGGTGGACATGCACGCCGCCCACGAGCGCATCCTCTACGAACAGATCAAGGCCGGCCTGGATGCGCGGGACCTGGCCGTGCAGCCGCTGCTGATCCCGGTCACGCTGCCAGCCAGCCCGGTGGAGATCGGCGCGGCAGAGGAGCACCAGGAAACGCTGACGCTGCTCGGCTTCGACATCACGCCGGTATCGCCGACCACGCTGGCAGTGCGCGCGGTGCCAGTGCTGCTGCAGCAGGCCGACGCCGAAGCGCTGGCGCGCGACGTGCTGCGCGACCTGCACGCCTACGGCGGCTCGCGCGTGCTGGCCGAGCGCCGCAACGAACTGCTGGCCACGCTAGCCTGCCACAGCGCGGTGCGCGCCAACCGCAAGCTCACCGTCGAGGAAATGAACGCACTGCTGCGCCAGATGGAACAGACCGAGCGCGCCGACCAGTGCAACCACGGCCGCCCGACCTGGGTGCAACTGACCGTGACCGAGCTGGACCGGCTGTTCCTGCGCGGCCAGTAAGCACCCCCGCCCCTTCACGCCTTTGCTGACGATGTCCGCCGTACCTGACGATTCCGCCGTGCACCCGCCCGTGGTCTGCCTGCTCGGGCCCACCGCCTCCGGCAAGACCGCCGCAGCGCTGGCGCTGGCGGCCGATGCGCCGGTGGAGATCATCAGCCTGGACTCCGCGCTGGTGTACCGCGAGATGGACATCGGTACGGCCAAACCCACGCCCGAAGAACTGGCCGCGGCCCCGCACCACCTGATCGACATCATCGACCCGGTCGAGAGCTATTCCGCCGCGCAGTTCGTCACCGATGCCGAGCGGCTGATCGGCGAGATCCGCGCGCGCGGCAACGTGCCGCTGATCGTGGGCGGCACCATGCTTTACTACAAGGCGCTGACGCAGGGGCTGAACGACCTGCCACAGGCCAACCCCGCCGTGCGTGCCGAGCTGGACCAGCTTGCCGCCGAGCGCGGCTGGCCGGCGCTGCATGCGATGCTGGCGCAAGTCGACCCCGTCACCGCGGCGCGCCTGGCCGCCAACGATGCCCAGCGCATCCAGCGCGCGCTCGAGATCCACCGGCTTTCGGGCCAGCCGATGTCAGCACTGCTGGCCCGCCAGGCCGAGGGCCGCACCTTTGCCGGCGCCGCCGACCAGCGCTACCGCGTGATCGCGCTCGAGCCTTCGGACCGGCTGGCACTGCATGCGCGCATCGCGCAGCGCTACGACGCCATGCTGGCCAACGGCTTTATCGACGAAGTCCGCCGCCTGCGCACGCGCGAGGACCTGCATCCTGGGCTGCCGTCGATCCGCTGCGTCGGCTACCGGCAGGTGTGGGAATACCTCGACGGCGAGTGCGATTTCGACACCATGCGCGAGCGCGGCATCGCCGCCACGCGCCAGCTGTGCAAGCGCCAGCTGACCTGGCTGCGCAGCACGCCGGAGCGGCTGGTGGTGGACTGCCTGGCGCCTGGCTATGTCGACGAGGTACGCAGGCTGGCGGACTTCGGCCGCTGACGGCAATGTGATGCACGGGCGATAATCGCGGGATCCTGTTCTTTCCTATCGACGGACATGTCCAAAGCCGCGTTCACCCTGCGCCCCGCCACCGCTGCCGACAGCGAAACCCTGTTCAACCTGATCCTGGCGCTGGCCGAGTACGAGAAGCTGGCGCATATCGTCGAAGCCACGCCGCAAAAGATCCAGGAAGCCCTGTTCGGCGCCAAGCCGCACGCCGAAGCGGTGCTGGTTGAAGTCGAACCTGAAGTCGAACCCAACGGCGCGCCCAAGGCGGTCGGCTTCGCGCTGTTTTTCCACAACTTTTCCACCTTCCTCGCCAAACCCGGCCTGTACCTGGAAGACCTTTACGTCGACCCGGCCTGGCGTGGCCATGGCCTGGGCAAGGCCTTGCTGCAGCACCTGGCCGCGCTGGCGGTCGCGCGCGGTTGCGGCCGTTTCGAGTGGTCGGTGCTGGACTGGAACCAGCCGTCGATCGATTTCTACAAGGCCATGGGCGCCGATGTGCTGCCCGACTGGCGCATTTGCCGCGTTACCGGCGACGCGCTGGCCAGGCTGGGCCAATCGAAGTAAGTCTGCGGTGCGGCAACCGGCCCACTGCCGGTGTTATACACTTAACAGCAAACCGCCATACAATGGTGGTGCCGAATGTCTTTTTTTGGCCCATCCGCGCCGACCCGACATGCCACGAACCAAAGCCGACCAGCCTGCCGCGCCCGCCCCGGGCAATGCCAACGAATATGATGCGGACAGCGCACGCGGTGCGTCGGTGGAGGAAATCGCCGACCGCATCCTGACCGCGATCTGGGAACACCGGCTGCCACCCGGCACCAAGCTGGTCGAGGAAAAACTGGGCGGCGTGTTCGGCGTCAGCCGCACCAAGGTGCGGCTCGCCTTCGGCAAGCTGGCCCACGAAGGCGTGCTGACAGTGCACCCGAACCGCGGCACCTTCGTGTCGAGCCCGAGCGTGGCCGAAGCGCGGCAGGTATTGCATTCGCGCCGCCTGCTCGAACCGGCGCTGGTGCGCGACCTTGCCGGCGCGATCGGCCCGGCCGGGCTGGAGGCGCTGCGAGCGACCACGCGCGAGGAAGCCCAAGCGCGCGACAGCAACGACCGGCGCGCCATCATCCGGCTGTCAGGCGAATTCCACTGCAGGCTGGCCGAGCTGACCGGCAACCAGTATCTGGGCAAGTACATGCGCGAACTGTGCTCGCTGACCTGCCTGATCATCGCGCTGTATGACGCGCCCGGCGTGCCGTCGTGCCCGCATCACGAGCATGACGATATCGTCGACGCGCTGGAAGCCGGCGATGGCGAGCGCGTGGCGCGGCTGATGGACGAGCACCTCGAGCATGTCGAGAGCACGTTGCGGCTGGAATTGCCGGCTGAAGAGAAAGTGGACCTGGAAGCGGTGTTCGCCGCGGTGTAGGGGCGGCGTCATTCCCGCTGGCGCGGGAATGACGCGGTGGTGATGAGGCGGTGATGAGGTGGTGATGAGGTGGTGATGAGGTGGTGCTAGTGCTCAGCGGTGCTCGATGCGTGCCGCCAGCGCCTGCGCCAGGCCGATGGTCGGCTTGGCATCCGGACGCCGGAACGTGCCCGCGGTGGCCTTGCGCGGCTGCAGCGCGACCAGCGCCTCGGCCTGCTTGACCGCGGCGGCCATCTGGTCGACCACCGGCACCGGGATGCGGTCGCGCACGCGCGCGGCAAGGCCTGCCAGCGGCGCGCCGGCCAGGATCACCACGTCGGCCTCGTCTTCCACCACGGCGCGGTTGGCCAGTTCCACCAGCACCGCTTCCTTTTCTTCCTGCACGTCCGAGACCGAGGCAAAGCTGCCGTCGAGCATGCGGATGCCGGCCAGCCGGCCGCGCAGGCCATGCATGTCCACGCATTCCTCGTACCACGGCCCGAGCGCGCGCGCGAAGGTAACGATCGAGAAGCGCCGGCCCAGCATGCAGGCCGACAGCATGGCCGCCTCGGCCATGCCCACCACCGGCAGGTCGAACAGCTCGCGCGCGCCCATCAGGCCCGGATCGCCAAAGGCGGCGATGATCGCGGCATCGAATTCCGTGTGGCGTTCCGCCAGCATCTCCAGCGCAATGGCGCCGCCGATCTGCGCCTCGGCGCGCGTGGCGATATAGGGCACGCCACGGCTGGCGGTCAGCGGCACCAGCTCGGTGCCGGGCGATGCCACCGGCGTGGCCGCGGCCATCAGCCGCGCGGTGATGCCTTCGCTGGTATTGGGATTGAGGACAAGGATTCGCATATCGTTGTTATCCGTAGTTGGCCGTAGTCAGCCGTTGGCGGTGGCGGGCCGCGCCGCGAGCACGCGTTCGGCGAGCCGGGCCGCGGCCAGCACGGTGCGGTCGGCGCCGCGCGGGCCGGCAATCTGCAGGCCCACCGGCAGGCCGTCGCGGCCGCTGCCGCAGGGCACCGAGATCGCCGGTGCCAGCGCATGGTTGAAGAAAGGGGTGAAGACCGCATGGGCGCGCGGCTCGACGGCAACGCCGCCGATCCGTTCGGGCCCGAGCCGGTCATTGCGCCACGCCACGCATGGCGTGGTCGGGCACAGCAGCAAGTCGTAGCGGGTGAAGAACTCCGCCATGGCCAGCGCGATCTGGTGGCTGGCTTCGCGCGCGCGCGCCACGTCGGCTCCGGTCCACGCCAGCCCGCGCTCGATCTGGCGCGCGATATCCGGATCGAATACGTCGGGGTCGCGGCGCCAGGCTTCGCCGTAGAGATTGGCCAGCCCCACATGCTGCAGCGGCATCAGCGCTGCCTCGTCGGCGCCCCGAGGCCAGGCCGGGTCGGCCAGCTCGATGCTCAGGCCTGCAGCCTGCAGCCGCGCCGAAGCCTGCGCGCAGGCTTCGGCGACGTCGTCGTCGACCGGCGTGTCGAGTCCCAGCCGAGGGCTCAGCGCGATCCTGAGCGTATGCAGCGGGCGCTCGGCCGCCAGGCTGAAGCCCAGCGTATCGGGATCGCGCGCATCGGCGCCAGCCAGCGCCTCGAACAGCAGCGCCGCATCGCTCACGGTGCGCGTGATCGGCGCGATCACCTGGATGCCGTTGAAGGCATGGGCAAAGCCGATCGAATCGGGAATCGCGCCGTACGACGGCTTGAACCCAACCACGCCGGCATGCGCGGGCGGGCGCCGGCTGGAGCCGCCGCCGTCGGTGCCCAACGCCAGCGGCGCCATGCCGGCGGCCACCGCCACCGCGCAGCCGCCGGACGATCCGCCCGCGGTCAGCGTGGCGTCGAGCGGATGGCGCGTCAGGCCGTAAACCTTGTTGGTGGTCAGGCCCTTGCAGGCGAACTCCGAGGTATTGCCCATGCCGAGGACGATCGCCCCGGCGCGGCGCAGGCGCTCGACGGCAATTGCATCGGCCGGGGCGATGAAGTCGCGGTACAGCTGCGAGCCCTGCGTGACGCGGCGGCCCTGGCTCCAGATCACGTCCTTGACGATCACCGGCACGCCCGCCAGCAGCGGGCGCTCGCCCTGCGCCAGCCGTGCGCGCAGCTGCGCCAGGTCGGCGTCGACCAGCTCCTGGCGTTGTTCGAAGACGGCGTTGAGCTGGTCGTTGCGCGCCGCGATGCGGGCCTGGAACGCGGCCACCACCTCGGCGGGATCGAGGCGGCCGGCGGCCACGCGGCCGGCGATGGTGGCGGCGTCCAGGCTCTTGGTCAGTTCCGTCAGTTCCATATCGGCAGTGTCGGTCAATTCATCGAAAAAACCTGCGCCCTCACAGGCTGCCACCCGAGGTGCGGTAGCGCGGCCGCGCCATCTCCGGCAGCGCGCACGGCAGGAACTCGCCATGGCCGGCCTCCGCGCGCACTTCGCCCTCATGCGCGACGACCTTGCCGCGCACCAGCGTGGTCACCGGCCAGCCGGTCACGCGCTGTCCTTCATACGGCGTGTAGTCGACCGCATGGTGCAGGTCGGTATTGCGGATCTGCACTTCGCGCTTCGGATCCCACAGCACCAGGTCGGCGTCGGCGCCGATGGCAATGGTGCCCTTGCGCGGGTGCAGGCCGTACAGCTTGGCGGGGTTGGTCGAGGTCAGCGCCACGAACTGGTTCACCGAGATGCGCCCGCCGTTGACGCCGGCCGAGAACAGCAGCGGCAGGCGCGTCTCCAGGCCCGGGATGCCGTTGGGGATGTACTGGAACGGCACTTCCTTGCCAGCGGGCTTCTTGCCCTCGGGATCGTCGTAGCGGAACGGCGCGTGGTCGGACGAGAAGATCGTGAACAGGCCGTCGGCCAGCCCGTCCCAGATCACCTCCTGGTTGCTGCGGTCGCGCGGCGGCGGGCTGCAGACGCACTTGGCGCCGTGGTAGCCAGGCTGGTCCAGGTCTTCGGCGGTCAGGAACAGGTACTGCGGGCAGGTCTCGGCAAAGATCTTCATGCCGCGGTTGCGTGCCCAGCGGATCTGCTCCACCGCTTCCTTGCCGGAGACGTGCACGATCAGGATCGGCACGTCGACCAGCTCGGAGAAAGTGATGGCGCGGTGCGTGGCCTCGCGCTCGATCGCCATCGGCCGGGCCAGCGCATGGAAGCGCGGCGCGGTGTTGCCGGCGGCCTCGAGCTTGTCGGTCAGCCACGCGATGCAGTCGGAATTCTCGGCATGCACCATCACCAGCGCGCCTTCCTGGCGCGCCACCGACAGCACCTCGAGGATCTCGCGGTCGTCGAGCTTGAGGTCGTCGTAGGTCATGTAGATCTTGAACGACGAATAGCCCTCGCGGATCAGCCCCGGCAGCTCGTCCTGCAGCACGGCATGGGTCGGGTCGGCAACGATCAGGTGGAAGGCGTAGTCGACCACCGACTTGCCGCCGGCGCGTCGATGGTAGTCGTCCACCGCCGCACGCAGCGAATGGCCCTTCTCCTGCGCGGCAAACGGGATCACGGTGGTGGTGCCGCCGCACGCGGCCGAGACCGAGCCGGTGCGGAAATCGTCGGCCATCCTCAGGCCGTCCGGCATCGGCTGGTCCAGGTGGCAATGCGCATCGACGCCGCCCGGCAGCACCAGCTTGCCGCTGGCATCGATGACCTGCGCGGCATCGCCCAGGTCAAGGCCGAGCTGCACGATGCGGCCGTCCTTGACGGCGATGTCGCATTGCACGGTGTCGCTGGCGGTCACCACGGTGCCGTTGCGGATGATCAGGTCAAACTGTTTCACGATGTTCGTCACGAAAGGAAATGAAGGGGCGCGCCGGGCGCCCGAGGAGGTCTTCAGCGGTCTGCGTCGGACAGGTGCATACGCGCGGTTTCACGAGCGACTGCCGCCGCAACAGCGATCAGCGCGCACACCACCGCCAGGTAGATCGCCACCGGCGCGGTGCTGCCGAAGCGGTCGAGCAGGCCCACCGCGATCAGCGGGGCAAGTGCGCCGCCGAACACGCCGGCGAACTGGAAGCCGAGCGAGGCACCGGTGACACGCACCCGGGTGGCAAACAGCTCGGGCAGGAACGAAGCCAGCGGCGAGAACATGAACGACACCAGCACCATGCCGACGAACGAGGCCAGCATGATCAGCGCCGGGCTGCCGGTCTTGACCATGGCGAAGAAGACAAAGGCCCACACCGCGCCGCCGATGCCGCCGATCATCAGCACCGGGCGGCGCCCGATGCGATCCGCCAGCAGGCCGGCGATCGGGATGAACAGGATCTGCGCCACCGCGCCCAGCAGCACCGCATTGAGCGCGATGCTCTTGGGCAGGCCCAGCTTGGTCGGCACGAAGTACAGCAGGAACAGCGTGAACACGTAGAAGGCGATGTCGCCGCCCAGCCGCGCGCCGAAGGCGATCAGCAGCTGCTTCTTGTAGTTGCGCAGCACTTCCATGATGGGCGCGCGCGCTTCGGCATGCGATTCCTCCAGCTTCTCGAACATGCCGGATTCGCGCACGTTGGAGCGGATATAGAGCCCGACGCCGACCAGCAGCGCCGACAGCAGGAACGGCACGCGCCAGCCCCAGCTCAGGAACGCCTCTTCCGATACCTGCCATGTCACCAGCGCGAACACGCCGTTGGCCAGCAGCAGGCCGATCGGCGCCGCCAGCTGGACCAGGCTGCCGAGCATGCCGCGCCGCTTACCTTCGGGATCGAGCTCGTTGACCATGATCGCGGCCCCGCCCCACTCGCCGCCCAGCGCCAGGCCCTGCACCACGCGCAGCAGCACCAGCAGCAGCGGCGCCAGCGCGCCGGCCGCGGCATAGGTCGGCAGCAGGCCGATGCCGAAGGTGGCCAGGCCCATCATCAGCAGCGTGATGATCAGGATCGACTTGCGGCCCATCTTGTCGCCAAAGTGGCCGAAGATCGCCGCGCCCAGCGGCCGCGCCACGAACGCCACACCGTAGCTGGCGAACGACAGCAGCGTCGCGGTCAGCGGGTCACTCTGCGGGAAGAACAGCTTGGGAAAGACCAGCGCGGCGGCCGATCCGTAGATGAAGTGGTCGTAGAACTCCAGCGTGGTGCCGGCCAGGCTGGCCCCGGCGACGCGCGCGACTGACTGTTTCTGTGCCGACGCGCCTTTTCCCGCGGCGTCGATGCTGACTGCTTGCATGGTGGTCCTCCAATGGTCCCTGGCCTGCCCGCTGCGCACTGGTCTCTGGCTGCGCGTTGGGTCGTCTCCGGACGGGGCATGCATGTGCCTCGCCTTTGCTCAGTACATTAGGCCATAAACCGCCATACAATCAAGCAAAATATTGTTTGTCAGATATGGTGCATATGCATGCTGGATCTTGGTGCAATGCACTAAAGCGGCATCGGCCGCAAAATGGCTGGGACGCTGGCGGCAGACTCGGGTAAACACCTAGCAGTCATGGCACTGACAAAAAAAACGGCGCATGCCCAAGGGCATGCGCCGTCTTCTAGCTAAAAGGCTGAGGTCGCGTCAGATCACGATGGTCTGGGCCTCGCCCTCGGCACGTTCGCGGATCTCACCGATCTGCCACACGGCTTCGCCGGCGGCCTGCAGGTGGCGGATGGCGCGTTCGGCGTCTTCCTTGGCCACGATCACGACCATGCCAATGCCGCAGTTGAAAACGCGGTGCATTTCGTCGTCGGCCACGCGGCCTTGCGCCTGCAGCCACTGGAACAGCGGCGGCAGGGTCCAGGCATCACGATGCAGCACGGCCGTCACGTTCTGCGCCAGCACGCGCGGCACGTTCTCGGTCAGGCCGCCGCCGGTGATGTGGGCCATGCCCTTGACCGGCAGGGTTTCGATCAGCGACAGCAGCGGCTTCACGTAGATGCGCGTCGGCGCCATGATGGCATCCTGCAGGCGCTGGCCGTGGAAGTCGGCATTCAGGTCAGGCCTGGCCACCTCGATGATCTTGCGCACCAGCGAATAGCCGTTGGAATGCGCGCCCGACGACGCCAGGCCCAGCACCACGTCGCCCGGGGTGATGGTGCTGCCGTCGATGATCTTCTTCTTTTCGACCGCGCCGACGGCAAAGCCGGCCAGGTCGTATTCGCCATCCGGGTACATGCTCGGCATTTCGGCGGTTTCGCCGCCGATCAGCGCGCAGCCGGCCAGTTCGCAGCCGCGGGCGATGCCCTGGATCACGGTGGCGGCGGTGTCGACGTCCAGCTTGCCGCAGGCGAAGTAGTCCAGGAAGAACAGCGGCTCGGCACCCTGCACCAGGATGTCGTTGACGCTCATTGCGACCAGGTCCTGGCCGACGGTGTCGTGGCGGTTCAGCTGGAACGCCAGCTTGAGCTTGGTGCCCACTCCGTCGGTGCCCGATACCAGCACCGGCTCCTGGAATTTCTTCGACAGCTCGAACAGCGCACCGAACCCGCCGATGCCGGCCATCACGCCTTCGCGCATGGTGCGCTTGGCAAACGGCTTGATGCGGTCGACCAGCGCGTCGCCGGCATCGATGTCAACACCGGCGTCGCGGTAGGAAAGGCCGGCCTGGCCGTCGGTCGGGGATGCGCTCATGGGAACCTGCTTGTCCTGGAGGAATAAAGGGAGGAACTAAAGTGACAAATCCGGCGCTCGCGCAGTCGGGGTTTCCGTGGCAGCTTCCGTCGCTTGGCATCGGAAGGCGGGCGCGAGTCCAGTAGAATCGCAATTTTAACGGATAGAGGCCCCCGGCTTCCAGTTTCCGGCACACTTGGGCCGCAAACCGGCCCAAGTGCCTCGTCGCCCTCCTTATTGATGAACGCCCCGCTGCTGAACCACGAGACCAAACGCATCCTGCTCTGGATCGCAGTGGCCGCCGCCCTGTTCGCCGCGATCATCGCGCTGGCGCCGGTGCTGACGCCGTTCCTGTTCGCGTTCATCTTCGCCTATATCCTGAACCCCGGCGTGGACTGGCTGCAACGGCGCCGGGTGCCGCGCGCGATCGGCGTGACGCTGATGATCCTGCTGCTGACGGTGATCTGCGTGATGCTGGTGCTGCTGCTGATCGCGGTGCTCCAGCGCGAGATCCCGCAGGTGCGCGAGCAATTGCCGATCCTGCTCAAGAAGCTCAATGCCGTGGTGGCGCCGCGCCTGGCGGAGTTCGGCGTGCGTATCCGCTTTGACTTCCCGGGTCTGCGCAACATGATGTCGGACCGCTTCGCGGCCAGCCCGGAAGACCTGCTGGTGGTGTTGCTGAACTACGTCAAGATGTCGGGTTCGGCGCTGCTCGAGGTGGCCGGCATCATCTTTATCGTGCCCATCGTCATGTTCTACCTGATGATGGACTGGCACATGGTGATGCGCCGTATCGAGGGCGTGGTGCCGCGCCGCTGGGTGCCCAAGGTGCGCGAGCTGACCAACGAGACGGATGCCCTGCTGTCGCAATACCTGCGCGGCCAGATCCTGGTGATGGTGATCCTGGCGGCGATCTATTCGATCGGGCTGACCATTGCCGGCTTCGATATCGGCGTGCCGGTCGGGGTGTTCACCGGGCTGGCGGTCTTTATCCCGTACATCGGCTTCGGCGTCGGGCTGGTCATGGCGATCCTGGCGGCGATGCTGCAGTTCGGCAACTGGTATGGCCTGGGCGCGGTGGCGGTGGTGTACGGTTTCGGCCAGTTCATCGAGAGCTTCTACCTGACGCCTCGGCTGGTGGGCGAGCGCATCGGGCTGCACCCGCTGGTAGTGATCTTCGCGCTGCTCGCCTTCGGCCAGCTGTTCGGCTTTTTCGGCGTGCTGCTGGCGCTGCCGACATGCGCCGTGCTGCTGGTCGGCGCGCGCCAGCTACGCCGGGTTTACGTCGCCAGCGACCTGTACCGAAAATAGTGTCTGCCGATTGCCGCAATACTGACCGCACCACCGACCGCACCACCGACCGCAACATCGCCCCCGACGCCACCCCGGAAGTTAGCCATACGTCATGTCCCCGCGTCCCAACAAGCAACTGTCGCTCGAGCTGGGCAGTCCGCCGCCTTCGACCTTCGAGAATTTCGTGGTGGCGTCCAACCGCGAGCCGGTGCAGCGCCTGCAGGAACTACCCGCCGCGGTCGCGCAGGAGCGCGCCACCGACCGGCTGGTCTACCTGTGGGGCGAGGTCGGCTGCGGCCGCACCCACCTGCTGCACGCGGTCTGCGAGGCCGCGCCGCAACATGGCATCCGTTCGCGCTACCTGAGCCCGCACCACCCGTTGTCGGACTTCCTGTTCGACCCGTGGTGCCAGCTCTATACCGTCGACGATGTCGAACTGCTGGACGAAGCGCGCCAGATCGCGGTGTTCTCGCTGTATAACGAGGTGCGCGCCCACGTGCGCACCGCGCTGGTGGTCGCCGGCGGCCTGGCCCCGCGCGCCATGCCGGTGCGGGAAGACCTGCGCACCCGGCTGGGCTGGGGCCTGGTGTACCAGGTCGCGCCGCTGTCCGACGACGACAAGAAGGCTGCAGTGCTGCAAGCGGCACGCGAACGCGGCCTGCAGCTGTCGCCCGAGATCACGCACTGGCTGGTGACGCGCCATTATCGCGACATGCCCAGCCTGATGGCGCTGCTCGACGCGCTTGATACGTACTCGCTGGAACGCAAGCGGCCGGTCACGCTGCCGCTGCTGCGCGAGATGTTCGCTGAATTCCGGGACTAGGCGACGGCCCCGGCCCCGCCCGCTCCATTGCCCCATCCTGCCTTAAGGTAAAATCGCGCCCCATGAATCTGGCACTCTTTGACCTCGACCACACCCTGATCCCGACCGACAGCGACCATGAATGGGGCCGCTTCCTGGTCCGCCTGGGCATCGTCGACGAGGAAATTTACCGGCAGAAGAACGACGAGTTCTACAACCACTACAAGGCTGGCACGCTGGACATCCAGGCGTTCCTGCGCTTCGCGCTGGGGCCGCTGGCGGCCAACCCGCGCGACAAGCTCGACGCCATGCGCATGCAGTTCATGCACGAGGTGATCGACCCGGTGATCACGCCGCAGGCGCGCGCACTGGTCTACAAGCACATCGAGGCCGGTGACCTGTGCGCGGTGGTGACCGCCACCAACAGCTTCGTCACGGCGCCGATCGCCGCCGCCTTCGGCATCAAGCACCTGATCGCGACCGAGCCCGCCACCATCGACGGCAAGCCGGAAAGCCAGTTCACCGGCGAGGTCTTCGGCGTGCCCAGCTTCCGCGAAGGCAAGATCACCCGCGTCGAGGCCTGGCTGAAGGCCCAGGGCGCGGGCTGGGACAACTTCGAGACCACCACCTTCTACAGCGACTCGGCCAACGACCTGCCCCTGCTGGAAAAGGTCTCCGAACCGATCGCCACCAACCCGGACGATCGCCTGCGCCACCACGCCGCCGCAGCCGGCTGGCGCATCATGGATCTGTTCTGACGTGATCAAGAAGCTCATTACCCGGCTGCTGGGCAAACCCGGCCCCAAGCAGCGCCGCACCGGCCGCGCCCATACGCCGCGCATCGTCAACGTGGACGAACACCAGATCGATCCCACACTGCTGTCTCGCAATGCCGTCAAGGTCACTTCCACGCTGCAGCAGGCCGGCTACCAGGCCTATATCGTCGGCGGCGCCGTGCGCGACCTGCTGCTCGGCATCAAGCCCAAGGATTTCGACGTCGCGACCAATGCCACGCCCGAGCAGGTGCAGTCGCTGTTCCGCCGCTCGCGCATCATCGGCCGCCGCTTCCAGATCGTGCACGTGACCTTCTACGGCGGGCGCGAGCAGGAGATCATCGAAGTCTCCACCTTCCGCGCGCTGGTCGATGCCATCGCCAGCGAGACCCTGCCCGAAGGCCGACGCCTGAAGCGCGCCGAGCTCGACAGCAAGACCCATGCGATCGACGCCTCGGGCCGCGTGCTGAGGGACAACGTGTGGGGCTCGCAGGCCGAGGACGCGGAACGCCGCGACTTCACCATCAACGCGATGTACTACGACCCGGCCGCGCAGACCGTGCATGACTACCATCACGGCATGGAAGACATCCGCGCGCGCCTGCTGCGCATGATCGGCGACCCGGCCACGCGCTACCGCGAAGACCCGGTGCGGATGCTGCGCGTGGTGCGCTTCGCCGCCAAGACCGGCTTCGATATCGACGAGGCCACGCGCCACCCGGTCGCCGGCCTGGCCGAGCTGATCCACAACGTGCCGAGCGCGCGCCTGTTCGACGAGATGCTCAAGCTGCTGATGTCCGGCCACGCCTGGGCCTCGCTGCAGGAGCTGCGCAAGGCGGGCCTGCACAAGGGCCTGCTGCCGCTGCTGGACGTGGCGCTGGAGCAGCCCATGGGCCAGCGTTTCGTGCAGCTGGCACTGGACAACACCGACCGCCGCGTGCAGGCCGGCAAGCCGGTTTCGCCGGGCTTCCTGTTCGCGGCGCTGCTGTGGCACCACGTGCTGCAGCGCTGGAACCAGCTGCGCGAGGAAGGCGAACATGCCATTGCCGCACTCAACAGCGCCATGGACTCGGTGCTGGAAAAGCAGACCGGCCAGCTCGCGATCCAGCGCCGCTTCGTCACCGACATGCGCGATATCTGGGGCATGCAGCCGCGCTTCGAGAAGCGCGTGGGCCGCATGCCGTTCCGCCTGCTGGAGTCGCCGCGCTTCCGCGCCGGCTACGACTTCCTGCAGCTGCGCTGCCAGTCCGGCGAGTTGCCGGAAGAGCTGGCCGCCTGGTGGCACGACTTCCAGAACGCCGAGCCGCATGAGCGTGAGAACCTGATCGACGCCGTGCGCAGCGCGCGGGGCCAGGGTGGCGGCCAAGGCGGCGGCCAAGGAGGAGCCCAGGGTGCGGAAGGCGAAGGCCCGGCGCGCAAGAAGCGCCGCCGGCGCAGTCCGCGGAAATCGGATAAAGTTTCTTCCCGGAGCGACTCGGACGCGGGCCAGGCAGCACATGCCGGCCCCGGCCAGCCGGAGGAAACGTAAATGACTCTCGCCTTCATCGGCATCGGCGCCAATCTCGGCGATGCGCGCCAGGCCATCAAGGACGCCATCGTGTGCCTGGCCCAGCAGGTCGGCATCACGGTGCTGGCCCGTTCCTCGCTCTATCGCACCGCGCCGGTCGATGCAGGCGGCGACGACTACTACAACGCGGTGGTCAAGGTGCAGACTTCATTCACCGCGGCGCAGCTCTTGCGCATCTGCCACCACATCGAGGACCAGTTCGGCCGCGAGCGCCCGTTCCGCAACGCACCGCGCACACTCGACCTGGACCTCCTTGTGTTCGGCAACGAACAATGCGACGACGAGCACCTGACCGTGCCACATCCGCGCGTGACCGAGCGCGCCTTCACGCTAGTGCCGCTGGTGGAGCTTGACGCCGAGCTGTCGATCCCCGGGCGCGGCCGCGCCGCCGACTTCCTGGCCGGCGTGGCGTCCCAGCGCATAGAGAAAGTCTCCACCTGCAAGTGCCTGCGCCTGCAGGCCGAAGGCGGGACCGGCCGTACCGGCTGAGGCCAGCCAGGCCATCCGCGCGAAGCGCCATGCTCGATCACCTGCGCCGCATCGTCGTCGAGGGCCCCGTCGGATCGGGCAAGACCTCGCTGGCCCAGCGCCTGGCGCGTACGCTGCAGGCGCACGAGCTGCCTGACTGCGCGCGCCGCAGTCCCTTCCTGGAACCGTTCTACCGCGATCCCGCGCGCCACGCGCTGGCGCTGCAGCTGTGGTGCCTGACCCAGCGCGCCGTGCAGCTGCAGCAATGGCAGGCCGCGCTGCTGGCCGGCCAGCGCATGGTGACCAATTTCCTGATGGCGAAGGATCGCCTGCACGCGGCGCTGACGCTGGCGCCTGACGAACTGGCGCTGTACGACGCCATTGCCGCGCGCTTCAGCCTGCCGCCGCAGCGGGTCGACCTGGTCATCGTGCTGCAGGCCACGCCGTCGCTGCTGCGCGAGCGCATCGTGCGCCGCGGCGAGCCGGGCGAGGCCGGCATCGACGAACACTACCTGCAGCGGCTGGCCGACGCCTACGGCGAACTGTTCCACCGCTACGACGAGGCTCCCGTGCTGGTCGTCGATACCGCCCACTTCAATCCGGTGGACAACGATGACGATTTCCGTACACTACTGTCGCGCATTGAAAACATGCGCGGCCGCAAGGCCTTTCTCAATCTCGCTGCGCCCTGACAGGCCCCGCCTGCCAGCCACAACACAATAACGACGGCAGCCGTTGCCCTGCGTGGTATCGCGGGTAGTTTAGCGGCACAACCCGCCGTCACATTCGGGCACTGCCATGAGTTACCTCCTCGATCCCTCCCGCAAGACCATCACGATCCCCAAACTGCAGGCGATGCGCGACGCCGGCGAGAAAATCGCCATGCTGACCGCCTACGACTCCAGCTTCGCGGCGCTGCTCGATTACTGCGGCGTCGAGATGATCCTGGTTGGCGATTCGCTGGGTAACGTGATCCAGGGCCAGCAGACCACGCTGCCGGTGACGCTGGAACAGATGGCCTACCACACCGAATGCGTGGCCCGTGGCAACCAGACCGCCATGCTGGTGACCGACCTGCCGTTCGGCACCTACCCGACGCCGGAAGCCGCGTTTGCCAGCGCCGTCACGCTGATGAAAGCCGGCGCGCAGATGGTCAAGCTCGAAGGTGGCGACTGGCTCGCGCCCATCGTCAGGTTCCTGGTCGAGCGCAGCATCCCGGTGTGCGCGCATATCGGCCTGACGCCGCAGTCGGTGCATGCGCTGGGCGGCTTCAAGGTGCAGGGCAAGACCGACACGGGCGCCGCGCAGCTCAAGCGCGATGCGCTGGCGCTGCAGGAAGCAGGCGCGCAGGTGGTGCTGATGGAAGCGGTGCCGGCCAAGCTCGCCGGCGAGATCACGCAGCTGCTGAAGGTGCCGACCATCGGCATCGGCGCCGGCGCCGACTGCACCGGCCAGGTGCTGGTGCTGCAGGACATGATCAACGTCTACCCGGGGCGCAAGGCCAAGTTCGTGCGCAACTTCATGGAAGGCCAGGCCTCGATCGAAGGCGCCGTGCGCGCCTACGTGGCCGCGGTCAAGGACGGCACCTTTCCCGCTCCCGAGCACACCTTCTCCGCCTGACCCGGTGGAGATCGCTGCCGCCACCGTCGCCGCATTCCGACTGCTCGGCAGCGGCGACCCGGGGCTGTGGTTCATCGTCTGGACCTCGCTGGCCATTGCGGTGCTGGGGCTGGCGATAGCCACCGTGCCCGCCATCGCCGCGGCCTGGCTCATCACCACGCAGCAGTTCCCCGGCCGGCGAGTGGTGGTGGTGGTGGCGCAGGCTTTTCTCTCCTTCCCGACCGTGCTGGTCGGGCTGATCCTTTATCTCTTGCTGACGCGCCAGGGGCCGCTGGGCAGCCTGCACCTGCTGTTCACGCCCTCGGGCATGGTGCTTGGGCAGGCGGTGATCGGCTTCCCGGTGGTGCTGGCGTTTGCGTTGTCGACACTGCAGGGTGCCGATGTGCGCCTGCGCGAAACCGCATGGGTGCTGGGCGCCGGGCGCTGGCTCACCTTCTTCACGGTGCTGCGCGAGCTGCGCTTCGGGCTGATGGCGGCGGTGGTGGCGGGCTTCGGACGCGTGATCGCCGAGGTCGGCTCGGCGCTGATGATCGGCGGCAATATCGAAGGCTCCACCCGCACCATCACCACCGCGATCGCGCTGGAAACCAGCAAGGGCGAATTCGCGCAGGGCATTGCGCTGGGCATCGTGCTGGTGGCGCTGGCGCTGCTGGTCAATATCGGCATGGCGTGGCTGCAGGGCGCGGGAGGGTTCCGGCGATGACAGCCGCACCCCAGCCACCGGCATCCCCATTGCTGACCGTGCGTGGGCTGGCCCGCACCATCGGCCTGCGCCGCCTGTTTGCCATCGACGAACTTGTGGTCCCGCGCGCCACCGCGATCGTGCTGACCGGCATGAATGGCGCCGGCAAGACCACGATGCTGCGCATGCTGGCCGGGTTGGAGCGCGCGCCCGGCGCCACCGTCCAATGGACCGATGCCAACGGCCAGCCCCACAGCGCGCCGCTCGATCCGCTGCCGGCAGCGGTGCGCCAGCGCATTGCCTATCTGCACCAGCACCCCTACCTGTTCCGCACCTCGGTGCGTGCGAACATCGCCTACGGCCTGCATGCGCGCCGCATGCCGCACGACGAGATCGCGCGGCGCGTGGGCGAGGCGCTGGGCTGGGCCGGCGTGTCACACCTGCAGGACACCGACCCAGCGCACCTGTCGGGCGGCGAGATCCAGCGCGTGGCGCTGGCGCGCGCCAAGGTGCTGGAGCCCGAACTGCTGCTGTTGGACGAGCCCACCTCCAGTCTCGACGGACATGCGCGCGAACAGGTGATCGCGCTGGTCCGGGACCTGGCCACCGAAGGCCGCACCGTCATCATGGTGTGCCACGACCGCGAGCTGATCAACCTGCCGGGCGTGGTGCGCTGGAAGCTGGGCGACGGCGTGCTGGACACACATCACCCATAGCGCTCAGGTGAGAGTTGCCGGCAGCGCGCCGCGCAGTGCGTTGACTACCACGACGGCGTCGGCACGCGCCAGCATGGCGCGCGTGATGACGCCCTCCTCCACTGCTTCGCCGGGCGCGCCGAGTGCCGCGCCGCCTTGCTCCAGCACGACCGCGCGCATCACCCCGGGCAGGATGTCGGCCGACAGCGGCGGCGTCAGCCAGCGGCCATCGATGCGGACGAAGACCGAGCTGCGCCCGCCTTCCAGCAGCTCGCTGCGGGTATTGAAGAACAGGCGGTCGAAGCCGCCGGCGCGCTCGGCGGCCTGCCAGCCGGCGTCGTAGACCGCGCGGGCGCTGGTCTTGTGGCGGCGCAGCGGATCGGCGTCGGGCAACGGTTCGGGCGCCAGGTCGACCGCGACCAGCCCCTGCAAAGGCACCACTGCGCCGCTGGAGAAGGACAGCGTGCCCGCCTTGTCCAGCGCCAGACGCAAGCGCCAGGTACCGGCGCCAAGCTGCCCGGCCTGCGTGGCCACCGCCGCCCGTGCAGCGTCGGCATCGAAGGCAAACCCGAGCGCGCGCGCCGAGGCTCCAAGGCGCGCCAGGTGTCGGTCCGCCTGCAGGCATTCGCCGTCCTGCACGCGCATGGTCTCGAACAGCGTGAAGCCGGGATCGAGCCGCGTCAGGAAGCGCGCCTTCCAGCCGCATTCCGCGAATTCCCCGGCGGCCACGCTGTCGTGGACGATGCCGCCGCCGACGCCCATTTCGCCGCGACGCAGTCCGCTGGCCGATTGCGGCGCGAGCACCAGGGTGCGGATCGCCACGGACAGCGCAAACGGGCCCATGGCGGCGCCGGCTTGCGGGGCATCGAGCCAGCCGATCGCGCCGGTGTACAGGCCGCGCGGCGTGCCTTCCAGTTCGGCGATGATCTCCATGGTGCGCCGCTTGGGCGCGCCGGTGATCGAGCCGCACGGAAACAAAGCCGCCATCAGCGCGCCGAAGCCGGTGCCGGGACGCGCCGTGGCGGTGACCGTCGAGGTCATCTGCAGCACCGCGCCGAACGGCTGCACGGCAAAACGCTCGGGAACCGCCACGCTGCCCGGCTGGGCGATGCGGCCCAGGTCGTTGCGCAGCAGGTCGACGATCATCACGTTTTCGGCGCGGTTCTTGGCATCGGCGGCCAGCGCGGCCGCGGCCCGCGCGTCGCGCTGCGCATCGCCCGAACGCGGGGCGGTGCCCTTCATCGGGCGCGTCAGCAGGTGGCCGCCGCCGTCGTGGCGCACGAACAGCTCCGGCGACAGCGACAGCACCCAGGCATCGCCCGGCAACCGTGCCAGCGTGCCGTAGGGCACCGGTTGCGCGGCGCGCAGCGCGGCGTACAGCGCTACCGGATCGCCGAAGGCATTGAAGCGCAGGCGCTGGGTGTAGTTGACCTGGTAGGTGTCGCCGGCCTCGATCCACTGGTGGATGCGGGCGATGGCGTCATCGAAGGCCTCGCGCGGGGTGTCGGAAGCGACATCCATCAATCCGGCTGGCGCCGGCGCGGCGTTGGCCTGGAGCCAGTCGGCCACGGCCGCGCTGTCGAGGCGGCGCAGGTCGCGGAACCAGAGCAGGCGCAGCGCGCCGTCGTGGCATGGCATCGTCGCGCCGGTGTGGACCGGGGCATCGACCAGCGCGCCGCCGAACTCATAAGGGGCAAACAGCGTGGCGTGCCAGCCCTGGCGCCAGCCTTCGGCAAGCATCGCGTCGAGCCGGACGATATCGCTGCCGGCGGGCAGCACGTCTTCGCCGAGGAAGCCGGTGTAGAGGCGCGCTGCGGCTTGCGACGCGGGGGCGGTGGCGTCATCGAGAAGGACGAACACCTCTCCTTCCGCTGAGGGCGTGCTCCCTTCTCCCGCGCGCGGGAGAGGGGTCGGGGGTGAGGGCGGGGGCTGGATGCTTGCTACCACGGGGGCGAAACTCTGAGATTCAGCGGAACAGCCATGCATTATCGCGCGGCAATGAGCCTGGGGGAGAGCAACCGATAGGGCATCGGTACTGCCAGCGTCGGCCCTCACCCCCGGCCCCTCTCCCGCGCGCGGGAGAGGGGAGAAAGAGAGGGAGCGTGCGTCGCGATCGTCGCACAAAAACAAAACCGGCCACGCTCACACGTGGCCGGTCTCATACCGCCAGGCCGGATCAGCTGAAGAAACTCTTCACCTTGTCCAGCCAGGATTGCTCCTGCGGGCTATGCCGCGAACCGCCCTCGTGCACCGAGCGGTCGAACTGGCGCAGCAGTTCCCTCTGCGCCTCGGTCAGCTTGACCGGCGTCTCCACGTTCACATGCACGTAGAGATCCCCCGGATACCCCGAACGCACGCCCTTGATGCCCTTGCCGCGCAGGCGGAAGGTCTTGCCCGATTGCGTCGCCTCGGGCACCGGGAAGGTGGCCTTGCCGTTCAGCGTCGGCACTTCCAGGTCGCCGCCCAGCGCCGCGGTGGCGAAGGAGATCGGCATCTGGCAGTGCAGGTCATCGCCATCGCGCTCGAACACGGTGTGCTGCTTGATGTGGACTTCCACGTACAGGTCGCCCGGCGGCCCGCCGTTGATGCCCGGCTCGCCGTTACCCGACGAGCGGATGCGCATGCCTTCGTCGATGCCCGCCGGGATCTTCACTTCCAGCGTCTTCTGCGACTTCAGCTTGCCCTGGCCGTGGCACTTGGTGCACGGCTTGGGGATGAACTTGCCGCTGCCGTGGCACTTCGGGCAGGTCTGCTGCATGGTGAAGAAGCCCTGCGACACGCGCACCTGGCCGGCGCCATGGCAGGTCGGGCAGGTCTCGACGCTGGAGCCCGGCTCCGCGCCCTTGCCGTGGCAGTGGTCGCAGTCGTCCCAGTGCGGCACGCGGATCTGCGCCTCGTGGCCGTGCGCGGCCTGCTCCAGCGAGATTTCCATGCTGTAGCGCAGGTCGGCGCCGCGATAGGCCTGCGGGCCGCCAGCGCCGCGGCGACCGCCGCCCTGCTGGCCGAAGATATCGCCGAAGATGTCGCCGAAGGCCTCGGCGAAACCGCCGTAGCCCTGCGCGCCGCCGAAGCCGCCAGCCATGTTGGGATCGACGCCGGCGTGGCCGTACTGGTCATAGGCCGCTTTCTTCTCGGGGTCGGAAAGCATCTCGTAGGCCTCTTTGACCTCCTTGAATTTTTCCTCGGCTTCCTTGGCTTCCTTGCCTTCCGGATTGCGGTCCGGGTGGTACTTCATCGCGAGCTTGCGATAAGCCTTCTTGATTTCGTCGTCGCTCGCGTTCTTGCCTACCCCGAGCACTTCGTAGTAGTCACGTTTTGCCATGGTGGCTCATTACCCTTTGGCCGGCAGGCGCATGCGGCACCGTACCGGCGAATAGCAAAAAAGCCGAGCGAGGCATCCGACGGCGGTTTCCCGCTGGGTCCGATGGCCGCGCCCGGCGTCGGGGGCGGGAGCGGTGCCGGCCAGTGCCTGCACCGCCGCCCGCGTATCCCGATTACTTCTTGTCGTTGACTTCCTTGAATTCGGCGTCCACAACGTTGTCGTCCTGCGGCTGGGCTTGCTGCTGCGCGCCGGCACCCGCGGCACCCGCCGCGCCCTGCTCGCCGGCCTTGGCCTGCATGTCGGCGTAGACCTTCTCGCCCAGCTTCTGGCTGGCCTCCGACAGGGCGTTGACCTTGGCATCGATCTCGGCCTTGTCGCCGCCGCGGGCGGCGTCTTCCAGTTCCTTGATCGCGGCTTCGATCTTTTCCTTCTCGCCGGCTTCCAGCTTGTCGCCGTATTCGGTGACTGCCTTCTTGGTCGAGTGGATCAGCGCGTCGGCCTGGTTGCGGGCATCAGCCAGCTCGCGGGCCTTCTTGTCTTCCTCGGCGTTGGCCTCGGCGTCCTTGACCATGCGCTGGATCTCGTCTTCCGACAGGCCCGAGTTCGCCTTGATGGTGATCCGGTTTTCCTTGCCGGTCGCCTTGTCCTTGGCGCCCACGTGCAGGATGCCGTTGGCGTCGATGTCGAACGAGACTTCGATCTGCGGCGTGCCGCGCGCTGCGGGCGGAATGCCTTCCAGGTTGAACTCGCCCAGCAGCTTGTTGCCCGAGGCCATTTCACGCTCGCCCTGGAACACCTTGATGGTCACGGCCGGCTGGTTGTCGTCGGCGGTCGAGAACACCTGCGCATGCTTGGTCGGGATGGTGGTGTTCTTGGTGATCATCTTGGTCATCACGCCGCCCAGGGTTTCGATGCCCAGCGACAGCGGCGTCACGTCCAGCAGCAGCACGTCCTTACGGTCGCCCGACAGCACCGAACCCTGGATCGCGGCACCGACGGCCACGGCTTCATCCGGGTTCACGTCCTTGCGCGCGTCCTTGCCAAAAAACTCCTTGACCTGTTCCTGCACCTTGGGCATGCGGGTCATGCCGCCCACCAGGATCACGTCGTCGATGTCGCTGACCTTGACGCCGGCGTCCTTGATCGCGGTGCGGCACGGCTCGATGGTGCGGGTGATCAGCTCTTCGACCAGCGATTCCAGCTTGGCGCGGGTGATCTTCAGGTTCAGGTGCTTCGGACCCGAGGCATCGGCCGTGATGTACGGCAGGTTGATCTCGGTCTGCTGCGAGCTCGACAGTTCGATCTTGGCCTTTTCAGCGGCTTCCTTCAGGCGCTGCAGCGCGAGCACGTCCTTGGACAGGTCCACGCCTTGGTCCTTCTTGAACTCGCCGATGATGTAGTCGATGATGCGCTGGTCGAAGTCTTCGCCGCCCAGGAACGTATCGCCGTTGGTCGACAGCACTTCGAACTGCTTCTCGCCGTCAACGTCCGCGATCTCGATGATCGAGATGTCGAAGGTGCCGCCGCCGAGGTCATACACGGCGATCTTGCGGTCGCCCTTCTCGTTCTTGTCCAGGCCGAAGGCCAGCGCGGCCGCGGTCGGCTCGTTGATGATGCGCTTGACGTCCAGGCCGGCGATGCGGCCGGCGTCCTTGGTCGCCTGGCGCTGCGAGTCGTTGAAGTACGCCGGCACGGTGATCACGGCTTCGGTCACCGGCTCGCCGAGGTAGTCCTCGGCCGTCTTTTTCATCTTGCGCAGCACTTCGGCCGAAACCTGCGGCGGGGCCAGCTTCTGGTCGCGCACCGACACCCATGCGTCGCCGTTGTCGGCCTTGACGATGGAATACGGCATCAGGCCGATGTCCTTCTGGACTTCCTTCTCTTCGAACTTGCGGCCGATCAGGCGCTTGACCGCGTACAGCGTGTTACGCGGGTTGGTCACGGCCTGCCGCTTGGCGGGCGCGCCGACCAGGATTTCGCCGTCTTCCATGTAGGCGATGATCGACGGGGTGGTGCGTGCGCCTTCCGAGTTTTCGATGACCTTGGGGGTGTTGCCCTCCATGATCGACACGCAGCTATTGGTGGTACCGAGGTCGATACCGATGATCTTACCCATTATTCTCTCCTCTTGAGCCATCGCCATCCGCGCGGCTGCAATTCAACCTGAGGCCGAAATGTGGCCGTCCGGGGTCTTTTCAAGGGCAGAAGCGGCAAATCCGAGTAAATTTCTCGGATTTTGCGTTTCCTCAACGGCATTTGCGGCCGGTGCTTGAGCCAAAGCCCCGGCCGACGGCAAAAAAATGCCGCCTGATCTACTTCCGCGGCTCAGCTTCCCTGCCGGTCGCGCTGCCACAGCACGTCGGAGCCGCCGCCGGCCCGGTTCAGCACCCGCGCCAGCACGAACATCAGGTCCGAAAGCCGGTTCAGGTACTGGCGCGGCGCCTCGTTCAGCGGCTCGGCCGCGCCCAGCGCCACCAGCGCGCGCTCGGCGCGCCGGCACACGGTGCGGCACACGTGGGCCTGCGCCGCGGCGCGGCTGCCGCCGGGCAGGATGAACTCGGCCAGCCGCGGAAGGTTGGCGTTGTAGTCGGCCAGCCAGGTGTCGAGCTGCGCCACCTGCTCGGGCTTGAGCAGGGTGTAGCCGGGGATGGAAAGCTCGCCGCCCAGGTCGAACAGGTCGTGCTGGATATGCAGCAGCGCCGCGCGCACGTCGTCGGGAAGCGTCTCGGTCAGCAGCACGCCGAGGTGGCAGTTCAGTTCGTCGACGTCGCCGATGGCGGCGATACGCAGGCTATCCTTGCCGGTGCGGCTGCCGTCGCCCAGGCCGGTGGTGCCGGCGTCGCCGGTGCGGGTGGCAATCTTGGACAGGCGGTTGCCCATGCCGGTCTCCTCTTGGCTGGTAAGCGTTGGGGGGAAATGGCGCATTATCGCGCCTGAGCGCATGGATCCGCCATGCGCGCGAGAGTCCGCCAGCCCCCTCCTTCGGAGCGTGATCCCGCATGTGCGGCTCGCTTGTGCGGCTATCGGCCAGCCCGGCGCCGGCCAAGGGTGCATGAGCCGCCGCGCGGCGTAGAATGCCGTTATTCATCCATTCGACAACCGGGTCGCGCCCCGCCTGCCCCTCCGGACCACACCGGAACGCCACCGCCGGCAACACCGCCGCGCCGACCCGCCGGAGACCCGCATGAACCACCCCACGCCGCCCGCCGCGCTCGAACGCCGTCCCTTGCCGCCCGCCTTCAGCGAAGCCCTCGCGGCGCGCTTCGGCGAGCGCTTCACCACCTCGGCCGGCGTGCGCGAGCACCATGGGCGCGATGAATCGCCGTTCCCGCCCGCGGCGCCCGATGCGGTCGTGTTTGCCCACAGCACCGACGAAGTCGCCGAGGTGGCGCGCCTGTGCAACCACCACGGCGTGCCGCTGATTCCCTACGGCGCCGGCTCGTCGCTGGAAGGGCACCTGCTGGCCGTGGCCGGCGGCGTCAGCCTCGACCTGTCGCAGATGAACCGCGTGCTGGCGGTGCAGCCCGAGGACCTGACGGTGACCGTGCAGCCCGGTGTCACGCGCAAGCAGCTGAACCAGGAAATCAAGGACACCGGCCTGTTCTTCCCGATCGATCCTGGCGCGGACGCGTCGCTGGGCGGCATGTGCGCGACGCGCGCGTCCGGGACCAACGCGGTACGCTACGGCACCATGCGCGAGAACGTGCTGGCGCTGACCGTGGTGACCGCCGACGGCCGCGTGATCCGCACCGGCACGCACGCGCGCAAGTCGTCGGCCGGCTATGACCTGACCCGCCTCTTCATCGGCAGCGAAGGTACGCTCGGCATCATCACGGAGGTCACGGTGCGGCTCTACCCGCAGCCGGAGGCGATCTCGGCCGCGGTGTGCGCCTTCCCCAGCATGGGCAGCGCGGTGCAGGCCGTGATCCAGACCATCCAGCTGGGCGTGCCGGTGGCGCGCGTGGAGTTCGTCGATGCGCTGGCGATCCGCGCCATCAACCGCCACGACAGCCTGGCGCTGCCGGAAACCCCGCACCTGTTCTTCGAATTCCACGGCACCGAGGCCGGCGTGCGCGAGCAGGCCGAGACCGTGCAGCAGATCACCGCCGAGCACGGCGGCCAGGGCTTCGAGTGGGCCACGCGCCCGGAAGACCGCAGCCGGCTGTGGAACGCGCGCCATACCGCCTACTTTGCGATGCTGCAGCTCAAGCCGGGCTGCAAGTCGGTCACCACCGACGTGTGCGTGCCGATCTCGCGCCTGGCCGAGTGCGTGACCGAGACCGAGAAGGACCTGAACGCCTCCGCCCTGCCCTGCCCGATCGTCGGCCACGTCGGCGACGGCAATTTCCACGTCGCGATCCTGGTCGACCCGGACAAGCCGGAGGAAATGGCCGAAGCCGAGGCCATCAACCAGCGCATCGTCGAACGCGCGCTGGCGATGGGCGGCACCTGCACCGGCGAGCACGGCGTGGGGCTGCACAAGCAGCGCTTCCTGGTGAAGGAGCACGGCGAAGATGCGCTCGACCTGATGCGCGCGGTCAAGGACGCGCTCGATCCAAACCATATCCTCAACCCGGGCAAGATCTTCAGTGCCACGCGCGGCGGCGGCGCGCACTGAACCGGCCCGGGATGGCTTCCATGTTCAACCGCGTCCCGCCGCTGCACCTGCTGATCGCCTTCGAGGCCGCCGCGCGCCTGGGCAGCTTCGCGCGCGCGGCCGAGGAGTTGTCGGTCACGCCCAGTGCCGTATCGCACCGCATCAAGAACCTCGAGGAGCTATGGGGCGAGGACCTGTTCGTGCGCGCCAACGCCGCGCTGCGGCTGACCGCGGCCGGCACGCGCTACCTGCGCAACGTGCAGGACGCGCTCAAGTCGCTGAACGAGCTGGCGCGGCCCGAGTACAACAAGCTGCGCACGCGGCTGCGCGTGGCGATCCCGCCGACCTTCGGGCGCCAGCACCTGGTGCCGCGCCTGCCCGAGTTCGGCGCGCTGTACCCGCATATCGACCTGGAGTTGCATCTGGCGATCCCGTTCCTCGACGTCAAGGCCGAGGACACCGACGTGGAGATCCGCTACGGCACCGGCCGCTATCCCGACCTGAAGACCACCAGGCTGCTGGTCGAGCCGGTGTTCCCGGCATGCGGGCGCGAGTACTATGAACGCGTCAACGGCCGCGCCATCACCAGGCCCGAGCACCTGCACGGCCTGGTGCTGCTGCGCAGCCCGCTTGAGCCGTGGAAGCCGTGGTTCGAGACCGCCGGGCTGGACTGGCCCGAGCCGCAGACGGGGCCGCAGTTCAACGACATCGGCCTGATGCTCGAGGCGATCGCGTCCAACCAGGGCGTGGCGCTGGTACGCCAGCGCATGGCGCGGCACTGGCTGTCGCTGGGGCAGATGGTGCGGCTGCTCGATATCGAGTCGGTATCGCCGCACGGCTATTACATCGTCGAGCGCGAACAGGCGCCGCTGAAGCCCGAGGCTCGCTATTTCGTCGACTGGCTGCTGAGCCTGGACTGGTAGGAGACTGCCCATATGGAGATCCGGCTGCTGACCCCCGCCGATGCCGATGCCTTCCACGCGCTGCGCCTGCAAGGCCTGGCCGAGGCGCCGGAAGCCTTTGCCGCCAGCCTGGAGGAAGAACAGGACCTGCTGCCCGAGGCGGTGGCGCAGCGGCTCGCGCCGAGCGCCGACAAGGCCGTGTTTGGAGCCTTCGAGGGCACCGCGCTGGCCGGCGTGGTGGGCATCATGCGCGAGCCGAGGCGCAAGCACTGGCACAAGGCCTCGGTCTTCGGCATGTACGTGGCCCCGGGCTGGCGCGACCGCAAGCTCGGGCGCGCGCTGATGGAGCGCGCGCTGCAACAGGCCGCCGCCATGGAAGGCGTGCGCCAGGTGACGCTGTGCGTCAATGCCGGCAGCGCGGGCGCGGTGCGGCTGTACGAGTCGCTCGGCTTCGAGCGGTTCGGCCTGGAGCCCGAAGCGCTGTATGTCGCGCCGCACTTCTACGACAAGCTCGACATGGTGCTACGGCTGCCGGCCTCGGCACGCTGAGGCGGAGGCGCCACCTTTCACGCACTCTCCGGCCGGTGCTACGCTGAAACCAGGGCCGGTGCCTGCCCGGCATGATGAGCATTTTTGATCGGCTTGCCATGCCGAATTCACGTGCCTGGCGGTGCGCGCGGCAAGAGGCCTGCGCTATAGTCAGCCGTCCCGTCAGCCGTCCCCACGGCGGGCCGCCCGTCCGGCCCGACCAGAGTCCAGGAGTCGCCATGAATGCCCCGCACGAAGCCCGCACCCTCGCCACCGAAGGCAGCGCAGGCGCGCAGGCCACCGCCGAAGGCCGCCGCAGCGCGCTGCTCGCGGGCCTGGCGCAGATCCTGCCGGATGCCGCACTGCTGTCCAAGCCAGAGGACACCGTGCCCTACGAGTGCGACGGCCTGGCCGCGTACCGCCAGGTGCCGATGGCCGTGGCGCTGCCCGACACCGAGGAACAGGTCTGCGCCATCCTGCGCCTGTGCCACAAGCTGGGCGTGCCGGTAGTGCCGCGCGGCGCCGGCACCAGCCTGTCCGGCGGCGCCATGCCGATTGCCGAGGGCCTGGTGCTGTCGCTGGCCAAGTTCAAGCGCATCCTGTCGGTCGACCCGTATTCGCGCACCGCGGTGGTCCAGCCGGGCGTGCGCAACCTGGCCATCTCCGATGCCGCCGCGCCCCACGACCTCTATTACGCGCCCGATCCCTCGTCGCAGATCGCCTGCACCATCGGCGGCAATGTCAGCGAGAACTCCGGTGGCGTGCACTGCCTGAAATACGGCCTGACCGTGCACAACGTGCTGCGCGTGCGCGCCGTGACGATGGAAGGCGAGGTGGTCGTGTTCGGCTCGAATGCGCCCGACTCGCCCGGCCTGGATCTGCTGGCCGTGCTGATCGGCTCCGAAGGCATGCTGGCCGTGGTCACCGAGGTAACCGTGCGGCTGATCCCCAAGCCGCAGCTGGCGCAAGTCATCATGGCGTGCTTCGACGACGTCGAGAAAGGCGGCAATGCGGTCGCCGACGTGATCGCCGCCGGCATCATCCCGGCCGGGCTGGAGATGATGGACAAGCCCGCCACCGCCGCCGTGGAAGAGTTCGTGCACGCCGGCTATGACCTCGATGCCGCCGCCATCCTGCTGTGTGAATCCGATGGCACGCCCGAGGAAGTCGCGGAAGAGATCGAACGCATGAGCGCGGTGCTGAAGGCGTCGGGCTGCACCCGCATCGTGGTCTCGCAGAATGAAGCCGAGCGCCTGCGCTTCTGGAGCGGGCGCAAGAACGCCTTCCCGGCCGCGGGCCGCATCTCGCCGGACTACTACTGCATGGATGGCACCATCCCGCGCAAGCACATCGGCACGCTGCTGCGGCGCATTGAGGAGATGGAACGCAAGTACGCCCTGCGCTGCATCAACGTGTTCCATGCCGGCGACGGCAACATGCACCCGCTGATCCTGTTCGATGGCTCGGACCAGGACGAATGGCACCGTGCCGAGCTGTTCGGCTCCGACATCCTGGAAGCGTGCGTCGAGCTGGGCGGCACCGTCACCGGCGAGCACGGCGTGGGCGTGGAGAAGCTCAACTCGATGTGCGTGCAGTTTTCGCCCAGCGAGCGCGAGGCGTTCTTCGGCGTCAAGGCGGCCTTCGACCCGGCACGGCTGCTGAACCCCGACAAGGCCATTCCCACGCTGGCGCGCTGCGCGGAATACGGCAAGATGCACGTCAGGAAGGGACTGCTGCCGCATCCGGACCTGCCGCGCTTCTGAAGCCCGCGCCATGGCCAACGAACGCCGACGCCAGCACCAGGAAGCGGTGGCTCGCCAGCGCCTGGGCCAGCCCGAGACCGGCTGGCGCCAGCGCTGGTACACCATCATCTTCGAGGCCGACACGCGCGAAGGGCGACTCTTCGACGTCTCGCTGCTGATCGCCATCGTCGCCAGCGTGATGGTGGTGATGCTCGACAGCATGGCCGCGGTGCACAGCCGGCTTGGGCTGCTGTTCACGGTGCTGGAGTGGACCTTCACGCTGTTCTTCACGGCCGAATACGTCATGCGCATCCTGGTGGTGCGCCGGCCGTGGCGCTATGTCATCAGCTTCTACGGCATCATCGATTTCATCTCGATCATGCCGACATGGCTGGCGTTCTTCGTGCCGGAGCTGCACTTCCTGATCGACGTGCGGCTGCTGCGGCTGCTGCGCGTGTTCCGGATCCTCAAGCTGACGGTGTACTTCGAGGAAGCCGAGATCCTGTACCGGGCGCTGGTCAACAGCCGGCGCAAGATCTTCGTGTTCCTGGGCACGGTGTTCATCATCACCGTGATCCTCGGCACGGTGATGCATGTGGTCGAAGGACCTGAGCACGGCTTCCACAGCATCCCGGTAAGCATGTACTGGGCAGTCGTGACGCTGACCACCACCGGCTTCGGCGACATGGTGCCGAAGACGCCGCTGGGGCAGTTCATCACCTCGCTGACGATCCTGCTGGGCTACGGCATCATCGCCTTCCCCACCGGCATCGTCGGCGCAGAGCTGGCCGCGAGCATCCTGAAGAAGCCGCTGACCACGCGCACCTGCACCCATTGCCTGACCGAGGGCCACGAGCCCGACGCGATGTACTGCAAGCACTGCGGCAGCGCGCTGCCGGATTACCAGAACGACAGGCCTGAGGTCCCAGGCGGCCGCGACGGCAGGCCCGGATCCTGAGCCGGCAGAAACAATTTTTTCCTCATCACCCACGCATATGCAAGCCACCCTCGACGCCTTCCGCGACGCCGTCAGGCAAGCCACCGAAACCCGTACGCCGCTGCGGCTGCGCGGTGGCGGCAGCAAGGACTTCTACGGCCAGGCACCTGAAGGCCAGGTGCTGGACACGCGCGCCTATGCCGGCATCGTCGACTACGACCCGGCCGAGCTGGTGATCACCGCGCGCTGCGGCACGCCGCTGGCGCAAATCGAGGCCGCGCTGGCCGAGAAGCGCCAGGTGCTGGCGTTCGAGCCGCCGCACTTCGCGCTGCCCGGCCAGGCCAGCACGGCCACGCTGGGCGGCGCGGTGGCCGCCGGCTTGTCGGGCCCGCGCCGGCAGTCGGTCGGTGCGCTGCGCGACTTCGTGCTGGGCGCACAGCTGATGGACGGCAACGGCGAAGTGATGAACTTCGGCGGGCAGGTGATGAAGAACGTGGCCGGCTACGATGTATCGCGGCTGCTGGCGGGGTCGCTGGGCACGCTCGGGCTGGTGCTGGAAGTCTCGCTCAAGGTGCTGCCCGCGCCGTTCGACGAAGCCACGCTGCGTTTCGAGCTGGGGCAGGCCGATGCGATCCGGCAGCTGAACCAGTGGGGCGGCCAGCCGCTGCCGCTGGCCGCGTCTGCCTGGCATGACGGCGTGCTGCACGTGCGCCTGGCAGGCGCCACCGCGGCGGTGCGCGCCGCATGCGCACGGCTGGGTGGGGAACGTGTCGATGACGCCATGGCCGCCGCGCTGTGGCAATCGCTGCGCGAGCAGACCCACGCCTTCTTCAGCCCGGCGCACGCGGGTCGCGCGCTGTGGCGCCTGGCGGTGCCGCCGGTCGCCGCGCCGCTGGACCTGCCGGGCCAGCAACTGGTGGAATGGGGCGGCGGCCAGCGCTGGTGGCTGCCCGCCGATGGCGCCACCAGGACCGACGCCGAAAGCGTGCGCGCCGTGGCCCAGGCCGCCGGCGGCCATGCCACGCTGTTCCGCAACGGCGACAAGTCGGTGGGCGTGTTCACGCCGCTGGCCTCGCCGCTGGCGGCAATCCACCGGCGCCTGAAAGCGACGTTCGACCCGGCCGGCATCTTCAATCCGCAGCGCATGTATCCCGGACTCTGATCCGGACCACCAAAGCGTTCCCACGCCAAGGCAAAGACCTCCCCACACCATGCAAACGACCCTGGCCGATTTTCTCCGCAACACGCCCGAAGGCGAGGAAGCCCAATCCATCGTCGGCAAATGCGTGCATTGCGGCTTCTGCACCGCCACCTGTCCCACCTACCAGCTGCTCGGCGATGAACTGGACGGACCACGCGGGCGCATCTACCTGATGAAGCAGGTGTTCGAAGGCAACGCCATCACGGAAAGCACGCGCCTGCACCTGGACCGCTGCCTGACCTGCCGCAACTGCGAGTCGACCTGTCCGTCGGGCGTGCGCTACGGGCGCCTGGTGGACATCGGCCGCAAGATCGTCGACGACAAGCTCGAGGCCGAAGGCATCCAGCGCCCGGCCGGCCAGCGCATCGCGCGCTGGGTGCTGCGCGAGGGGCTGACGCGCCCGAAGCTGTTCAGCACCGCGCTGCGGCTCGGCCAGATGGTGCGGCCGATCCTGCCGGACGCGCTGCGCAACAAGGTGCCGGCGCTGTCGCAAGCCGCCGAGCCGGGCGCCTGGCCCCGCAATGTCCACGCACGCAAGATGTTGTTGCTGGACGGTTGCGTGCAGCCGGCGATGTCGCCCAACATCAATGCCGCGACGGCGCGTGTGCTCGACCGTGTCGGCGTACAACTGGTGCTGGCGCGCGAGGCGGGCTGCTGCGGGGCAATCCGTTTCCACACCGGCGACCACGACGGCGGCCTCGACAATATGCGACGCAATATCGATGCGTGGTGGCCGCATATCGAAGCCGGCGCCGAGGCCATCGTGATGACGGCCTCCGGCTGCGGCGCAATGGTCAAGGATTACGGGCATTTGCTGCGCAACGATCCGAAATACGCAGAGCGCGCACGACGCGTTTCCGCATTGACCCGCGACCTGTCTGAGGTCCTGCCGGACTTTGCCGACGACCTGCATGCGCTGGCGGGCGCGGTACCGCGCGACAGCCGGCGCGTCGCCTACCACCCGCCTTGCACGCTGCAGCACGGCCAGCAGATCCGCGGCAAGGTGGAGGCGCTCTTGACCGGCCTCGGCGTGGAGGTCAAACTCTGCGCTGACAGCCACCTGTGCTGCGGCTCGGCGGGCACGTATTCGGTGCTGCAGCCGGAACTGGCCTACCGCCTGCGCGACGACAAGCTCGGCAAACTGCAGGCCACGCAGCCCGAAGCCATCGTGTCAGCCAATATCGGCTGCATCACGCACCTGCAGAGCGGTACCGATACGCCGGTGATGCACTGGGTCGAACTGGTCGACCGCATGCTGGGCTGACTGGCACACGGGGCCGGATCACGGCCGTGTGGTTGTCTCCCCTCTCCCGCTTGCGGGGGAGGGGCGGGGGTGAGGGTGAGCGGTTCGTCGGGCGATATCGCATCAAGACGCGCCGGCCCTCACCCCCGGCCCCTCTCCCATTCATGGGAGAGGGGAGAAACAGAGCGACCTACGACGCGACCGCCCCCATGCTCCAGACCTTTGCCATCCTGCTGGTTTTCCAATCCGTCGGCGAGGTGATCAGCTACGCGCTGCACCTGCCCGTGCCCGGCCCCGTGCTCGGCATGATCCTGCTGTTCGGCTGGCTCGTCTTCGACGACCGCCTGCTGCCCATCATCCAGGGCACTACCAGCGAACTGCTCAAGCACCTGTCGCTGCTGTTCGTTCCCGCCGGCGTCGGCATCATGGTGCACGCCAACCGCATCGAAGGCGAATGGATGCCGATCCTGGTGGCGCTGGTGATTTCCACCTGGCTCGCCATCGCCACGACGGCGGTGGTCACGCGCGTGCTGATGCGCAAGCGCACCAACGCGCCGGGCGCCGACGCAAAGGGAGAGCAGGCATGATGACGCCACGCCTGAACGAGATCTGGGTCTACCTGGCCGCGAGCCCGCTGGTCGGGCTGACCGCCACCCTGCTCGCCTACGTCTTCGCCTTCCGCATCTACGAGAAGTCGCGTTTCTCGCCGCTGGCCAACCCGGTGATGATCGCGGTGGCGCTGCTGGTCACGGTGCTGACCGTCACCGGCACGCCTTACAAGACCTACTTCGACGGGGCGCAGTTCGTGCACTTCCTGCTCGGCCCCGCAACCGTGGCGCTGGCAGTGCCGCTGTACATGCAGCTGCCCAAGCTGCGCACCCATGTGTTCCCGCTGCTGGCCGGCCTGGTGGCCGGCTCGGTGGTCGCGGTGGTGTCGGCGGTCGGTATCGCCTGGCTGCTTGGCGCCTCGCCGGAAACCGTGCGGTCGCTGGCACCCAAGTCCGTGACCATCCCCATCGCCATGGGCGTGGCCGAGAAGATCGGCGGCCTGCCGTCGCTGACCGCGGTGCTGGTGATGGGCACCGGCATCATCGGCGCGGTCAGTGCAACCGCCCTGTTGAACCTGCTGCGCATCCGCGACTACAGCGTGCGCGGCTTTGCCACCGGCGTGGCCGCGCACGGCATCGGCACCGCGCGCGCGTTCCAGGTGAACCAGGAAGCCGGCGCCTTCGCCGCGCTCGGCATGGGCCTGAACGGCGTGCTGACCGCGATCCTGGTGCCGGTGATGGCGGCCTGGATGCCTCGCTGATGCCACGCTGACGGCCTACTGACAGCACGCTGTCGCAGCCCCCGCGCATGATGCGAGCTCCTCACTCCCCATCAACCGGAACCAAGGAGCCCGTCATGAGCAACCGTCTGATCAACTGGCTGGAAATCCCTGTCGTCGACATGGTCCGCGCCATCGGATTCTACGAACAGGTCTTCGACACCAAGCTGCGCCGCGAAACCATGAGCCAGGTCGACATGGCCGTGTTTCCGCACCCAGATCCCGGCGGCGCGCTCGTCGCCGGCGAAGGCTACCGCCCCAGCAACTACTATGGCACAGTGCCCTACCTGCACGCACCCGAGCTGGACGCGCTGCTGGAGCGCGCCGCGCGCGCCGGCGGCAAGACCGTGTTCGGGCCGCTGCGCCTGCCGGGCGAGATCGGCCGCATCGCCCATATCACCGACAGCGAAGGCAACCGCATCGGGCTGCACGAGCCTGTTGCCGGGTAAGGGCACCTTTGCCACATCAGGGACGCCGCCACGGATGAGCCGCCGCGCCGACCGCCTCTTCCAGATCGTCCAGGTCCTGCGCGGCCGCCGCCTGACCACGGCGGCGCTGCTGGCGCAGCGGCTCGGCGTATCGGAACGCACTGTCTATCGTGATATCCAGGCGCTGTCGCTGTCGGGCGTGCCCGTCGAAGGCGAGGCCGGCATCGGCTACCGGCTGCGCGCCGATTTCGATGTCCCGCCGCTGATGTTCAGTGCCTTGGAAGTGGAAGCGCTGGTGGCCGGCCTGCGGCTGCTGAAGGCCTGGGGCGGCGGCGCACTCGCCGCCGCGGCCGATCCGGCGCTGGAAAAGCTGGTCGCCGCATTGCCGCCGCCACGCCGGCTGGCGGCGCAGCAGAGCCGCGTGTTCGCGCCCGAGTACGTCAACCAGTCACACGTGCGCGAAGCCTTCGACGTCGTGCACGGCGCGCTGGGCGAGCAAAAGCTGCTGCTGCTCGACTACTGCGACGCGCAGCAGCGCATCACCGAACGCGTGGTGATGCCGCTGGGCCTGTTCTTCTGGGGCAATGCGTGGCTGCTGGCGGCGTGGTGCACCACGCGCTCGGACTACCGCAGTTTCCGCCTCGACCGCTGCCGCACCATCCGCATGCTGGACGACCATTTCCATGAAACGCCGGACCGGTCGCTCAACGGCTTCCTGCGCGCCGTGCGCGCGAGCGGGGTATAGCCTCAGGCCGCCGGGTCAGACAGCAGCGTCTCGATATCCTTGCGCAGCTCATCCGGCTTGGTGGTCGGGGCGTAGCGTTCGTATACCGTGCCGTCGCGCCGCACCAGGAACTTGGTGAAGTTCCACTTGATCCCCTGCGTGCCCAGCACGCCGCGCTTCTCGGTGGTCAGCCAGCGGTACAGCGGATGCGCCTGGTCGCCATTGACGTCGATCTTGGCGAACATCGGGAAGCTCACGCTGAAGCGCGATTCGCAGAACTGGCCGATCTGCTGCGCATCGCCGGGCTCCTGCTTGCCGAACTGGTTGCACGGAAAGCCCAGCACTTCCAGCCCGCGCTCGCGGTATTCCTCATAGAGCTTCTGCAGGCCGGCGTACTGTGGCGTGAAGCCGCATTCGCTGGCGGTATTGACGACCAGCAGCACCTTGCCCTGGAACTGCGACAGCGGCACAGGTTGCCCGGACAGCGAATTGGCATCGAACTGGTAGATATTGCTCATGGCAGGCTCCTGCGGACTTCTTGCATGTGGCCGAAGCATACGCCCATGCACGCGGGCGTGCACGGCAGCCGGGCCCTAGATCACATTCAGGTGCTCGGTGCCGGCGCCCAGGTCGGTGTCCCTGGCGCGCGCGCTGTGCAGCTTGATCATCAGGCGCAGGTCATTGAGCGAGTCGGCATTGCGCAGCGCGTCCTCGTAGGTGATCTTGCCTTCCTCGTGCAGGTCGAACAGCGCCTGGTCGAACGAGATCATGCCCTGCTCGCGCGACTTCTTGATAACTTCCTTCAACTCGTGGATCTCGCCCTTGAAGATCAGGTCCGCCACCAGCGGCGTGCCGATCATGATCTCCACGGCCGGCACGCGGCCCTTGCGCCCGGCGCGCGGCAGCAGGCGCTGCGACACCATCGCCTTCAGGTTCAGCGACAGGTCGATCAGCAGCTGCTGGCGCTTTTCCTCGGGGAAGAAGTTGACCACGCGGTCGATCGCCTGGTTGGCGTTGTTGGCGTGCAGCGTGGCCAGGCAAAGGTGGCCGGTTTCCGCGTACTGCATCGCGTACTCCATGGTCTCGCGGTCACGGATTTCGCCGATCAGGATCACGTCGGGCGCCTGGCGCAGCGTGTTCTTCAGCGCCACGTGCCAGGATTCCGTGTCGATGCCGACCTCGCGCTGCGTGACGATGCAGTTCTGGTGCGCATGCACGTATTCGATCGGATCCTCGATGGTGATGATGTGGCCGTAGGAATGCGCATTGCGGTGGTCGAGCATTGCCGCCAGCGTGGTCGACTTGCCCGAGCCGGTCGCGCCGGTCACGATCACCAGCCCGCGCTTGGACATCACGATGTCGTGCAGCGTCGGGGGCAGGTCCAGGTCCGCCACCGACGGAATCCGCGTATTGATGGTCCGCACCACCATGCCGGCCTTGCCCTGCTGGATGAACGCCGATACGCGGAAGCGCCCCGCCTTGGGCGCGGTGATGGCGAAGTTGCATTCGCGGCTGGTATCGAAATCCTGCACCTGGCGCTCGTTCATCACCGAGCGCACCAGGCCCAGCGCCTGCGTCGGGTTCAGCGGCTGCTGCGACACCGGCGTGATCTTGCCGTCCACCTTGATGGCCGGCGGGAAATCGGACGTGATGAACAGGTCAGAGCCACGGTTGCCGACCATCAGCTCCAGCAGGTCGTTGATGTACTTGGCGGCGGATTCGCGATCGAGCATGGCGGTGTCCTGCAGGAGTGCGGCCGCCGCATGCGTGCGGGCGGCCTGAAGGCAAGGGGTCGGCGCTGGCTTCGGGGCCTCAGGGGTTGCCTCAGCCCATGAACGCGTCTGGGTTTTTGGCAATCGCGCGCGCATCGGTGTAGCTGATCATGCTGCGCTTGATCAGGTCCGACAGGCACTGGTCCAGCGTCTGCATGCCCAGCCCGCTGCTGGTCTGCATCATCGAGTACATCTGTGCGATCTTGTTCTCGCGAATCAGGTGCCGGATCGCCGGGGTGGCGATCATGATCTCGTGCGCGGCGGTACGGCCGTTGCCGTCGCGGGTTTTCAGCAGCGTCTGCGAGATCACCGCTTCGAGCGATTCGGACAGCATGGTGCGCACCATGTCCTTTTCTTCCGGCGGGAACACGTCGACCACGCGGTCGATGGTCTTGGCGGCGGAACTGGTGTGCAGCGTGCCGAAGACCAGGTGGCCGGTTTCCGCGGCGGTCAGCGCCAGGCGGATGGTTTCCAGGTCGCGCAATTCGCCCACCAGGATCACGTCCGGATCCTCGCGCAGCGCGGAGCGCAACGCGTTGGCGAATGAATGCGTGTGCGGCCCCAGCTCGCGCTGGTTGATCAGGCTCTTCTTGGAGTTGTGGACGAATTCGATCGGGTCCTCCACCGTCAGGATGTGACCCATGTCGTTTTCATTGCGATGGTCGACCATCGCCGCCAGCGTGGTGGACTTGCCCGAACCGGTCGGCCCCGTCACCAGCACCAGCCCGCGCGGCTTCATGCACAGGTCGGCGAACACCGCCGGCGCGCGCAGCTCTTCCAGCGTGAGGACCTTGGAGGGAATGGTACGGAACACCGCGGCGGCGCCGCGCTGCGTGTTGTAGGCATTGACCCGGAAGCGCGACAGGCCGGCGATCTCGAACGAGAAGTCGATTTCCAGCCGTTCTTCGTAAAGCTTGCGCTGGGTGTCGCTCATGATGTCGTACACCATGGCGTGGACATCCTTGTGCGCCATCGCCGCGACATTGATCCGGCGCATGTCGCCGTGGATCCGGACCATCGGCGGCATGTCCGACGACAGATGAAGATCGGACGCCTTGTTCTTGACGGCGAAAGCCAATAGCTGCGCGATGTCCATCTATAATGACCCCACCCTGAAATAGTTATCAGTACTTTAAGTACTTCTTTTATATGTCCGCCGGATTATGTCTGTGATTGCCGCCAACTTGCAAGCCGTGCGCCAGCGCATTGCGGCGGCTGCACAACAGGCTGGCAGGCAGCCCGGCGACATCGCCCTGCTGGCCGTTTCCAAGACCGTATCCGCCGACCGTGTACGCGCCGCCGCCGAGGCCGGACAGCTCGCCTTTGGCGAGAATTATGTCCAGGAAGGGGTGGAGAAGATCGCCGCGCTGGCCGATTTGCGGGACCGGTTGCAGTGGCATTTCATCGGTCCGCTGCAAAGCAACAAGACGCGGCTGGTGGCGGAGCATTTCGACTGGGTGCATGCCATCGACCGGCTCAAGATCGCGGAGCGGCTGTCGGCGCAACGTCCGGCGGGGATGGCGCCGCTGCAGCTTTGTATCCAGGTCAATATCAGTGGCGAGGCCAGCAAGAGTGGCGTGGCGCCGGCTGACGTGCCGGCGCTGGCGCAGGCCGTGGCCGCGCTGCCGGGCCTGCGGCTGCGGGGCGTGATGGCGATTCCCGAACCCGAGGACGATCCCGTTGCCCAGCGCCGGCCGTTTGCCACCATGCGCTCGCTGCTGTGCGGGCTGCGGGAGGCCGGCCTGGACGTCGACACGCTATCGATGGGCATGTCGGGCGACATGGAAGCCGCCATCGCCGAGGGCGCCACCATGGTGCGGATCGGCACCGCGATCTTCGGTGCGCGCGGCTGAGCCGGCGCCTTCCCTATCCACCAAGACACGACAGACATTCCCATGCTCGATACCCTTACCTTCGGCTTTCTCGGCGGCGGCAATATGGCTTCCGCGTTGATTGGCGGGCTGATTGCCCGCGGCGTTCCTGCTGGTTCGATCCGGGTGGTGGATCCTTTCCCGGAGGCACAGCAACGCCTTGCGCGGGATCTCGGCGTCCATGCCGCGGGAGCGCCCGATGCCGCGTTCGGTGCCAGTGATGTGCTGGTGCTGGCGGTCAAGCCACAGCAGTTCCGCGAGGCGGCGGCGCAATTGCTGCCGCACCTGTCGGCCGGCGACGGCAACCTGGTGATCAGCGTGGCGGCCGGTATCCGGTTGCAGGACATGCAGCGGTGGCTGGGTGGGCGCAACCGGGTGGTGCGGGCGATGCCGAATACGCCGGCGCTGGCGGGGATGGGAATGACCGGGCTGGCGGCGCCGGCCGGGTTGTCGGACAAGGACCGGGACATCGCCAGTGCCGTGGCCCAGGCCGTGGGCAAGTGCGTGTGGGTGGAGAACGACGCGCAGATCGACGCCGTCACCGCCATTTCCGGTAGCGGCCCGGCCTATGTTTTCTATTTCATCGAGGCGATGCAGCGCGCCGCCACCGAACTGGGGCTGAGCGCCGATCAAGGGCGCGAACTGGCAGTGGAAACCTTCCGCGGCGCGGCCACGCTGGCCGGCCAGTCAGCGGAGCCGGTGTCGACGCTGCGCGAGCGCGTGACGTCAAAGGGCGGCACCACGTATGCGGCCCTGACGGCAATGGATGCGGGAGGGATCGCTGATGCCTTCGTGCGCGCGATGCATGCGGCGGCGGCGCGGGGCAAGGAGATGGGGGCGGAGTTCGGGAAGGATTGAACGTCGATATCAGCAAGACTTCAACGCACCGCGTAAGCCAGCGCCGTCCCCGCAAACACACACGCCCCCAGCCAGTTGTTGTGCCGGAACGCCGCAAAGCACCGCATCCTGTCGCGATCGCGGATTAGCGTGTAGTGGTAGGCCGCGCAGCCGGCCGCCGCCGCCAGCCCCAGCCAGTACGGCCACCCCAGGCCAAGCAGCATGCCTGCCCAGGCCATCAGCGCCAGGAATGCTGCGTAGCAGATCATGATCGCCGCCACGTCGAGTCGACCAAAGGTAATGGCCGACGTCTTCATGCCGAGCCGCAGGTCGTCATCGCGATCCACCATCGCGTAGGCCGTGTCATACGCCACCGCCCAGAACACATTGGCCAGCAGCATCAGCCAGGCCACCGCCGGCACCTGGTCCTGGATCGCGGCGAATGCCATCGGAATGCCGAAGCCGAACGCGATCCCCAGGTAAGCCTGCGGAATCGCGAAGAAGCGCTTGAAGAACGGATAGGTGCCCGCCACCACCACCGCCACCACCGCCAGCCACTTGGTCAGCGCATTGAGCGGCAGCACCAGCGTGAATGCCACCAGCGCCAGCACGGCGGCCACGGCCAGTGCTTCCCATGCGGCGATCTTGCCGGCGGTCAGCGGCCGGTCTTTCGTGCGCTTCACATGCTTGTCAAAATCCCGATCCGCCCAGTCATTGATCGCGCATCCAGCCGAGCGCATCAGGAACGTCCCCGCGACGAAAATCCAGAACAAGCCCCACGACGGCGGCCCGCCGGCAGCCATCCACATGGCCCACAACGTCGGCCACAGCAGCAGCAGCGTGCCGATCGGCTTGTCGATGCGCACCAGGCGCGCGTAGAGAGTAAGGCGTTCAAGCATGGGAGCGGGAGGCAACGGCGACAGGGACTGCACGGCGGGGATCCGGGAAGGAAGATTCAATGAAAACGCGCCGCAGCCCGGATGGCTGCAGCGCGCAATGCCGGCCGGCGGTGGCAGCAGCCGGAAGTCGCTCAAGCCGTCAGGCGAGCATCGCGCGCAGCATCCACGCGGTCTTCTCATGCGTTTGCATACGCTGGGTCAGCAGGTCGGCCGACGGCTCATCGCCGGCGGCGTCGATCACCGGGAAGATCGAGCGCGCGGTGCGCACTACGGCTTCCTGGCCTTCGACCAGCTTGCGGATCATGTCGGTCGCCTCGGGCACGCCCTCTTCCTCGGCGATCGACGACAGGCGGGCGTATTCCTTGTAGGTACCCGGTGCCGGGTAGCCCAGCGCGCGAATGCGCTCGGCGATCGAGTCCACGGCCAGCGCCAGTTCGGTGTACTGCGTCTCGAACATCAGATGCAGCGTATTGAACATGGGACCCGTCACGTTCCAGTGGAAGTTATGGGTCTTGAGGTAGAGGGTGTAGGTGTCTGCCAGCAGCTTGGACAGGCCTTCCGCAATCTTCTTGCGGTCCTTGTCGGAAATACCGATGTTCACGCTCATCTCATTCTTCTTTGCCATGGTAGGTATGCTCCGTTCTGGTAAAGCGAGGTGCGCCGCCAAAATTGCCGAAAACACGGTTCGGGGCAGCGCATTACCCGCATTATTGCATTAGCCGGCGATCCCGGCCAAACCCCGGGCTATCTCGATAAACATCGCCGTAGCACCGAGCACGATCACGGCGACGCCAACCTCCTTGCGCCACAGCTTGTGGCGCAACCGCGCGGCATCGGGGCGCTCCGGCCTGTCATGGCCGTCGTGCCAAAGCTTGCGCCATTCGTCGATAAAGAACCGGATCATCGCCATGGTGCTTCTCCCTGGCACGGCGGCCATTGCGGGCCGCCGCGCCAGACTGGTTGCTTCAGGCCGAGCGCGCGCCTCACGTAGTTGGCATCGACCAGAGGCAGTCTACAAATAAACTATTACATTGAGAATTTAATTATTTATACCTATGTATTAGCTCAAATCTATTCGACTTTCGAGCACAAGATCCAGAACAAGATCCTGACCTGCCGGTTTGCGGGCGCGGAAAAACAAAGGCCGCAGCGGAAATCCCGCTGCGGCCTTGTCTTGGGGGCCGAGGCGAATCAGGCGGCTTCCGCCAACTCCTTGGCATCGAGCTTGCGCACACCCGGCAGCTCGCAGGCGGCCACGGCGTTGGCCAGTGCTTCCATCGCCGGCAGGCGGGTGAAGCTCTTGCGCCAGGCCAGCACCACGCGGCGGTCCGGCACCGGATCGGCGAACGGCACGTACGACAGCATGTCGCCCTTGGCCTTCAGGTCAGGCACCGAGGTACGCGGCAGCACGGTAATGCCGACGCCGCTGGCCACCATATGGCGGATGGTTTCCAGCGACGAGCCTTCGAACGTCTTCTGGATGCCATCCGCGGCCTGCGAGAAGCGCGACAGCTCCGGGCACACACCCAGCACATGGTCGCGGAAGCAGTGGCCGCTGCCCAGCAGCAGCATGGTCTGCCGCTTCAGCTCGTCCGGATCGATCGCGCGCGCCTCGGCGAGCTGGTGACCGCGCGGCACGGCGACAACGAAGGGCTCGTCGTACAGCGGACGCACCGTCAGGCCGGAATCGGGGAACGGCTCGGCCATGACCGCGCAATCGATCTCGCCCTGCTTGAGCAGCTCGATCAGCTTGTGCGTGTAGTTCTCCTGCAGCATCAGCGGCATCTGCGGCACGGTCTCGATCATCTGCTTGACCAGCGATGGCAGCAGGTACGGCCCGATGGTGTAGATCACGCCCACGCGCAGCGGCCCGGCCAGCGGGTCCTTGCCCTGCTTGGCGATCTCGCGGATGGCCATGGTCTGTTCAAGCACGCGCTGGGCCTGCGCCACGATCTGCTCGCCGACGGAAGTCACCGACACCTCGGAGGTGCCGCGCTCGAAGATCTGCACGTTGAGTTCGTCCTCCAGCTTCTTGATGGCGACCGACAGTGTCGGCTGCGACACGAAGCAGGCTTCGGCGGCCCGGCCGAAATGGCGCTCGCGCGCCACGGCGACGATGTACTTGAGTTCGGTGAGCGTCATGACTTATCAAATCCGGGTAGTCGATAGATTTTACCTTCGATTCCGGGATCTGTCAGAGCGCCCTTGTGATTTGTGCGGTATGCGTACGATGCGGCACAAGCATCTGCCCAATCAGGCTTTCAGGTAGTGTTCGCGCCCGCCGAGCCAGCGTGACAGGTGCGCTTCCACCGCTTCCGGGAACTGTGCCAGCATCAGCTCGGCTGCTTCCTGCGCGTACTCCACCAGCCACGCGTCGGTCTGCAGGTCAGCGAAGCGCAACATGGCCTCGCCCGACTGGCGCGCACCCAGGAATTCACCCGGGCCGCGGATTTCCAGGTCGCGGCGCGCGATCTCGAAACCGTCGGTCGTCTCGCGCATGGTCGCCAGCCGCTCGCGCGCGGTGGGCGACAGCGGCGCCTGGTACATCAGCAGGCACACCGATTCGGCGCTGCCCCGCCCCACCCGGCCGCGCAGCTGGTGCAGCTGCGCCAGGCCGAAGCGCTCGGCGTGCTCGATCACCATCAGCGAGGCGTTAGGCACGTCCACGCCCACCTCGATCACCGTGGTGGCGACCAGCACCTGCATGCGGTTGGCGCTGAAGTCGTCCATCACCGAGGCCTTCTCGGCAGGCGGCAGGCGGCCGTGCACCAGCCCGACGCGCAGGTCGGGCAGCGCGGCCACCAACGTTTCATAGGTCTCGACCGCGGTCTGCAGCTGCAGCGCCTCGCTTTCCTCGATCAGCGGACAAACCCAGTAGACCTGGCGGCCCTCTGCGGCAGCGTGGTGGATGCGCGCGATCACTTCATCGCGCCGCTCGTCGTTGACCAGGCGCGTGACGATCGGCGTGCGGCCCGGCGGCAGTTCGTCGATCACGGATACGTCCAGGTCCGCGTAATACGTCATGGCGAGCGTGCGCGGGATCGGCGTGGCCGACATCATCAGCTGGTGCGGCACGGTATCGGGCGCCGGCACATCGGTCGCCCCCGCCTTGCCGCGCAATGCCAGACGCTGCGCCACGCCAAAGCGGTGCTGTTCGTCCACCACCGACAGGCCCAGCTTTGCAAAGCGCACCGTGTCCTGGATCAGCGCATGGGTGCCGATCACCAGTTGCGCCTCGCCCGACTCCACGCGTGCCGCGGCCTCGCGCTTCTCGCGCGCCTTCAGGCTGCCGGCCAGCCAGACTACCGGCACGCCCAGCGGCTCCAGCCAGGCCGACAGCTTGCGGAAGTGCTGCTCGGCCAGGATTTCGGTCGGTGCCATCAGCGCGGCCTGGTAGCCGGCATCGATCGCCTGGCACGCCGCCAGCGCGGCGACGATGGTCTTGCCGCTGCCCACGTCGCCCTGCAGCAGCCGGTGCATCGGGTGCGGGAGCGCCATGTCGGCGGCGATCTCGGCTACCACGCGCTCCTGCGCGCCGGTCAGGCGGAACGGCAGCGCCGCCAGGAAGCGCGTCAACAGGCCGCCTTCACGGGGCGGCATGGTCGGCGCGGTCTTCTCGCGCCGCGCGGCGTGCGCGCGCCGCAGCGAGATCTGCTGCGCCAGCAGTTCGTCAAACTTGATGCGCTGCCAGGCCGGATGCGTGCGGTCGGCCAGGGCGGCCTCGCTTTCTTCCGGCGGCGGCGCATGCAGCAGGCGAAGGCAGTCGGCCAGCGGGCGCAGGTGCAGGCGCGCCAGCGGGCCCTGCAGCACCGGGCGCGGCAGCGTCTCCGGCATGGGCGTGCGCGACAGCGCGCCGCCGATGGCCTTGCGCAGGTAGGCCTGCGAGATGCCGGCGGTGGCCGGGTAGACCGGCGTCAGGCGGTCCGGGAGCGCTTCGCCCTCCACCACCGGGCGCACCGTCGGGTGGACCATCTCGGCACCGAAGAAGCCGCCGCGGACTTCGCCGCGCACGCGCAGCCGCACGCCTTCGGCCATCTGCTTGGTCTGGCTGCCGTAGAAGTTGAGGAAGCGCAGCGTCAGCTCGCCGGACGCGTCGGCGATCTTGACCACCAGTTGGCGGCGCGGGCGGAACGTGACTTCGTTGGAGATGACCTCGCCTTCCACCTGCGCCGGCTGGCCGAGCCCCGCGCGGCGGATCGCGTCGGCGATCGGCGCCAGCGTGGTCTCGTCCTCGTAGCGCATCGGCAGGTGCAGCACCAGGTCGACCGGGCGGCGCAGGCCGAGCTTGGCGAGGCGGGCCGCTGCGGACGAGGCGGCGGACGAGGCGGCGGACGAGGTGGCGGATGATGCCGGCTTGCCCTTGCCCTCCCCGGCCTTGCCGCGCGCGGGCGCGTCCGCCTCCTTGGCGGCATCGGCGGACAGGTCGGTCGTTTCGGTGGCGGTTCCGGGCATCGGCAACAAAGACTGGCGGCAGGGGCGGCCGGGGCCGCTGGCATCGGGCGGGAGCGCCGGCGAATAGCCGGTATCACGCCCGGCCCGGCGGCGAGCACGCCCGTGGCCTTACAATATCGGATTCGCCGATTGTACCCATGCCGGCTGCCACCACGGGCGGCGAGTGCCGTTTTGTGCCTCGCTTTCCGACCCGTCGCGGGCCCCGCGCGCCGTTTCCACGATGTTGACGCTTTCCGATTTCGATTTTCCGCTGCCGCCAGAACTGATCGCCCAGAGCGCGCTGCCCGACCGCAGCGCCAGCCGGCTGCTGGTGGTGGAGCGGGTCGCACCCGCCGATACCGCCGATGCGGTACGCCTGGTCGACCGCGCCTTCAGCGACATCGTCGACTACCTGCGCCCTGAAGACCTGCTGGTGTTCAACGACACGCGCGTGATCAAGGCACGCTTCTTCGGCCACAAGCCCAGCGGCGGCAAGGTCGAGGTGCTGGTCGAGCGCGTGGTGGACTCCTATACCGTGCTGGCCCAGGTGCGCGCCTCCAAGACGCCCGCCGAGGGCAGCGTGCTGCACCTGGCCGAAGACGCCTTCGCGGTGACGGTCGGCCCGCGGGTCGACCAGTTCTTCACCCTGCGCTTCCCCGAGCCGGCACTGGACCTGATCGAGCGCTACGGCCGCCTGCCGCTGCCGCCTTACATCACGCATGATCCCGACGCCTACGACGAGACCCGCTACCAGACCGTCTACGCGCGCAATCCGGGCGCCGTGGCGGCGCCGACCGCGGGCCTGCATTTCGATGACGCGCTGTTCGCGCGGCTGGATGCCGCCGGCGTGCGCCGCGCCTTCCTGACGCTGCACGTGGGCGCCGGCACCTTCCAGCCGGTGCGCACCGAAAACCTGGCAGAGCACAAGATGCATTCGGAGTGGTATGCCGTCTCCGAGGAACTGGCCCGGGCCGTGCGTGAAACCCGCGCCCGCGGCGGCCGCGTGATAGCGGTCGGCACCACTTCGCTGCGCGCGCTGGAATCGGCCGCGCAGCCAGACGGCACGCTGGCCGCCGGCAGCGGCGACACCGATATCTTCATCACCCCGGGCTACCGTTTCCGGCTGGTCGATGCCCTGATCACCAACTTCCACCTGCCCAAGTCAACGCTGCTGATGCTGGTGTCGGCGCTGGCCGGCGTGGAAGCCATCCGCGCCACCTACCGCCATGCGGTCGAGCAGCGCTACCGCTTCTTCAGCTATGGCGACGCCATGCTGCTGACCCGCCGGAATGGTGCCGATACCGCCGAAACCGCGGACACCGCGGCCTGAACCCTGACCTAAGCATGCTTAACTTCGAACTCATCACCACCGACGGCAACGCCCGCCGCGGCCGCGTCACGCTGAACCACGGCGTGGTCGAGACGCCGATCTTCATGCCGGTGGGCACCTATGGCTCGGTCAAGGCGATGTCGCCGCTGGAGCTGAACGAGATTGGCGCGCACATCATCCTGGGCAACACTTTCCACCTTTGGCTGCGCCCGGGCCTGGACGTGGTCAACGCCCATGGCGGCTTGCACAAGTTCATCGGCTGGGACAAGCCGATCCTGACCGATTCCGGCGGCTTCCAGGTGTTTTCGCTCGGTGATCTGCGCAAGATCACCGAAGATGGTGTCACGTTTGCGTCGCCGGTCAATGGCGACAAGCTCTTCCTGTCGCCCGAGATCTCGATGCAGATCCAGCGCACGCTGAACTCGGATATCGTGATGCAGTTCGACGAGTGCACGCCGTATGAGATCGACGGCCGTCCCGCCACGCACGAGGAAGCGGCCAAGTCGATGCGCATGAGCCTGCGCTGGGCCAAGCGCTCGCGCGACGAGTTCGAGCGGCTGGCCAATCCCAATGCGCTGTTCGGCATCGTCCAGGGCGGCATGTACGAGGACCTGCGCGATGAATCGCTGGCGGGCCTGTCGGAGCTGGATTTCCACGGCTTCGCCATCGGCGGCCTGTCCGTCGGCGAGCCCAAGGAAGACATGATGCGCGTGCTCGAGCACGTGGCCCCGCGCCTGCCGGCCAACAAGCCGCACTACCTGATGGGCGTGGGCACGCCCGAGGACCTGGTCGCGGGTGTCGCCGCCGGCGTCGACATGTTCGACTGCGTCATGCCGACCCGAAATGCGCGCAACGGCTGGCTCTTCACCCGCTACGGCGACGTCAAGATCAAGAACGCCGCGCACCGCAGCGACCCGCGCCCGCTCGACGAAAACTGCGCCTGCTACACCTGCCGCAACTTCTCGCGCGCTTACCTGCACCATCTGCACCGGGTCGGCGAAATCCTTGGCGCGCGCCTGAATACCATCCACAACCTGCACTACTACCTGCAGCTGATGCGCGAGGTGCGCGAGTCGATCGAACAGCACCGCTTCGCCGACTTCCGCCGCCAGTTTGCGGCTGACCGCGCGCGCGGCACGCAGTAAAGCTGGCACGGCGTGCGAACTTTCCTGCCTGCGGCGGTCGAATAGCCGGGTCATTTTTTCCGTCATCCCCGCCTTCGCGGAAATGACGGGTGAGGCGTAGCGGGTAGCGCCGCGAGTCGCCCGTAAAGCACCCCGAACAAACCCGTATTCCGCCCTAGAATGCCAAAGGCGGGCGGAATGCGAATGGTAGAATGTTCGATTACTTGACTGACTTTTGTGACGGAGAATCAACGTGCTGATTTCTAACGCATTTGCCCAGACCGCCGGTGCCGGCGGCGCGGCTGGCGGCCTGATGAGCTTCCTGCCCATCATCCTGATGTTTGCGGTGCTGTGGTTCATCATGATCCGTCCGCAAATGAAGCGCCAGAAAGAAGCGAAGGCAATGCTCGAAGCGCTGGCCAAGAACGACGAAGTCGTCACCGCCGGCGGTATCCTGGGCCGCGTGACCAGGGTCACCGACCAGTACGTCAGCCTGGAAATCTCGGAAGGCACCGAGATTACCGTGCAGAAGAACGCCGTGACCGCGGTGCTGCCGAAGGGTTCGCTTAAGGCGCTTTGATCCGGCGCTTTGATCCGGCGCTCTGATCCGCCGATCGCCCCGATCGACTAAGCGACTCCCGCCTTTGTCTTTTCCGGCATGCCCGTTCGCGCATGCCCCGGCAGCCGCCTGATCCAGCCCGGCGGAGTCCCCGTGGCTCCGTGCCGTGGCTGCCAGGCGGCTGTTTGCCAAACCGGTTCGGCCCCGCCAACCGCTGAATGACTGGTCCGAGATGAATCGTTATCCGCTTTGGAAATACCTCGTGATCCTGGTGGCGCTGACCATCGGCATCCTCTACACCTTGCCGAACTTCTTCGGCGAGGCGCCCGCCGTGCAGGTGTCTTCGGGCAAGGCCACGGTCAAGGTCGACCTGTCGATGCAGAAGCAGGTCGAAGAGATCCTGGCGCAAAACCAGCTGCGGCCTGACGGCGTGTTCTTCGACATTTCCGGCCAGTCCGGCTCGGTCAAGGCGCGTTTCCGCACCACCGACGAGCAGCTCAAGGCCAAGGACGTGCTGTCGCGCGCGCTCAACCCGGATGCCGCCGATCCGACCTACGTGGTCGCGCTGAACCTGCTGTCGGGCTCGCCGCGCTGGCTGACCTCGCTGCACGCGCTGCCGATGTACCTGGGCCTGGACCTGCGCGGCGGCGTGCACTTCCTGCTGCAGGTCGACATGAAGGGCGCCGTCGACAAGAAGCTCGACAGCCTGGCCGGCGACGCGCGCACGCTGCTACGCGACAAGAACGTGCGCCATGGCGGCATCGACCGCGACGGCGAGCGCCTGACGGTGCGCTTCAACAACGCCGACGACGCCAACCGCGCCCGCGCGCTGCTGGCCGACAACCTGCGCGAAGTGGCCTTCGCCATGGACGGCAACAACGTGGTCGGCACCTTCACCGAGGCCGCCCGCAAGGCCGTGCAGGATGCCGCCGTCAAGCAGAACATCACCACCCTGCACAACCGCGTCAATGAACTCGGCGTGGCGGAGCCGGTGATCCAGCAGCAAGGCGCCGACCGCATCGTGGTGCAGCTGCCCGGCGTGCAGGACACCGCCAAGGCCAAGGACATCATCGGCCGCACCGCCACGCTGGAAGCGCGGCTGGTCGACAACGACGCGCCGCGCAGCCCGCGTCCGGGCGACCCGATCCCCTTCGGCAGCGAGCTGTTCACGCATGGCAACGGCGCCCCGGTGGTGCTGAAGAAGCAGGTCATCTTCACCGGCGACCGCATCGAAAGCGCGTCGGCCGGCTTCGACCAGAACCAGCAGCCCTCGGTCAATATCAAGCTCGACGCCCAGGGCGGCCGCGTGCTGCGTGACGTCTCGCGCGAGAACCTGAAGAAGCCGATGGCGATCGTGCTGTTCGAGAAGGGCAAGGGCGAAGTGCTGACGGTGGCGACGATCCAGTCCGAGCTGGGCTCGAGCTTCCAGATCACCGGCTCCTACTCCACCGAAGCCGCCAACGACCTGGCGCTGCTGCTGCGCGCTGGCTCGCTGGCCGCGCCGATGGAGATCATCGAGGAGCGCACCATCGGCCCGTCGCTGGGTGCCGACAACATCGAGAAGGGTTTTGACTCGGTCGCCTATGGCTTTGCCGCCATCGGCGTATTCATGATCCTGTACTACATGCTGTTCGGCGTGTTCTCTGTGATGGCACTGGGCGTGAACCTGCTGCTGCTGATCGCGGTGCTGTCGATGCTGCAGGCCACGCTGACGCTGCCGGGCATCGCCGCTATCGCGCTGGTGTTGGGCATGGCCATTGACGCCAACGTGCTGATCAACGAGCGTATCCGCGAGGAACTGCGCGCGGGCGCATCGCCGCAGATGGCAATCGCCGTCGGCTTCGACCGCGCGTGGGCAACCATCCTGGACTCGAACGTGACCACGCTGATCGCCGGCCTGGCGCTGCTGGCCTTCGGTTCGGGCCCGGTGCGCGGCTTTGCCGTGGTGCACTGCCTGGGCATCCTGACCTCCATGTTCTCGGCGGTGTTCTTCAACCGCGGCCTGGTCAACCTCTGGTACGGCCGCAAGAAGAAGCTGCAGAGCGTGGCCATCGGCCAGATCTGGAAGCCGGGCAACGCCTCTGACACCCCGGTCGCCAAGTAAGCGGCCGGGACAGCCGATCAGCAAAACTAGCAGTACAGAACAGGATTCAACATGGAATTCTTCCGCATCCGGCGCGACATTCCGTTCATGAAGCACGCGTTGGTCTTCAACGTGATCTCCTTCGTGACGTTTGCCGCAGCCGTGTTCTTCCTCTGGCAAAAAGGCCTGCACCTGTCGATCGAGTTCACCGGCGGCACGGTGATGGAGGTCAGCTACCAGCAGGCGGCCGACCTGGAAAAGATCCGCGGCCAGGTAAGCAAGCTGGGCTATAGCGACGTGCAGGTGCAGAACTTCGGCACCTCGCGCGACGTGATGATCCGCCTGCCGCTGCAGAAAGGCCCGGACGGCAAGCCCGTCACGTCGGCCCAGCAGAGCGAGCAGGTCATGGGCGCGCTGCAGGCCGCCTCGCCTGACGTCAAGCTGCAACGGGTCGAGTTCGTCGGCCCGCAGGTCGGCAAGGAGCTGGCGACCGATGGCCTGCTGGCGCTGCTGTGCGTGATAGTCGGGATCGTGATCTACCTGTCGTTCCGCTTCGAGTGGAAGTTCGCGGTGGCGGGCATCATCGCCAACCTGCACGACATCGTGATCATCCTGGGCTTCTTCGCCTACTTCCAGTGGGAATTCTCGCTATCGGTGCTGGCGGCGGTGCTGGCGGTGCTGGGCTACTCGGTCAACGAATCGGTGGTGATCTTCGACCGGATCCGCGAGAACTTCCGCAAGTTCCGCAAGATGACCACGCATGAAATCATCGACAACGCGATCACCAGCACGATCTCGCGGACCATCATCACCCACGGTTCGACCCAGATGATGGTGCTGTCGATGTTCTTCTTCGGCGGCCCGACGCTGCACTACTTCGCGCTGGCGCTGACGGTGGGTATCCTGTTTGGCATCTATTCGTCGGTGTTCGTGGCCGCGGCGCTGGCGATGTGGCTGGGCGTGAAGCGGGAAGACCTGGTCAAGGCCGACAAGAAGGGCGAGTCGACCGACCGCAACGACCCGAACTTCGGCGCGCAGGCCTGACGATCTGCTGCTCCGGTAAATAGAAATGGCGCCCCGAGGGGCTAATGCCGTTCAGTTAAGAGCTGAACGGCATTTTTGTATGGAGCGTCAGAGGAAGTTGTAAACCTTGCGCCGAGGTGTTAACTTTCGGGCGCGATGCTCTCCAGTCACCTGACCTTCCTGCTCGAAG
>Ga0102589_1000420_pt1 | contig 90342 bp, 81 predicted proteins | sample AraplaMF_Col_mLB_FD_76858 | JGI IMG/M metagenome (GOLD analysis project Ga0102589, IMG submission 76858) | Arabidopsis root microbial communities from the University of North Carolina, USA - plate scrape MF_Col_mLB | ecosystem: Host-associated > Plants > Roots > Endosphere | place: USA...
GGCCGGCTTGGCGCTTCAGCCTGGACGATGCAATCACAACAGGCGCAGGCCTTCTTGCGCCGCACCTGCCGAATCACCCTGAATGAACTGCTGATGATATCGAGTTGCTCCGAGATGTCCTCGCCCACCGGCTTGAGCTTACCGCCGCACTCTGGACAGGCTTCGTTCTCGGGCTCGAGAATGCGTTCCTCCCGCTCCAAGTGCTCCGGCAACGGCTTGCGTACCGCTTTCTCCATCGTTGTTGATATAGCCCGCCGTGCCGTAGACGGAAGTGCGCTTGGAGAAGTTGTAGACGCCACGCAGCGCGTACAGCATCGCCCTGTTGCCATTGCCGTGATAGCGCAGGTAGTAGATCTGGCCGGCTACATTGATGGCTGGCGTCAGGTCATGGGAGGCACCGGCGTACCAAAGGTCGCGCAATCCTGCAGGACTGCCTTCATTGTCGCGGCGCAGCCAGCCAACACCGATCTTGGTTCTTTCCAATAGTCCATACGCACTGAGCGACAAGCGGTTGTCGGATTTCCCACTGGTGTTCAGTCCGGCGAATGCACCTGATCCACCGCGGATGGCGTCATAGGCTGCGGCCACGCCGAACTGCCCGGTCTCATACTGTGCCATTGCCGACCACGCGCGGCAGGCAGAATGGTCAGCCGGGTTTTCACCCGCACAGTTTGTGCCCGCCGGGCTCGGTCCCGCGTCTACTGCGTCGCGACCAAGGCTATATGTCGCGCCAATTGTCAAGCCTCCGAACTTGCCCTTGTAGGCAATGGCATTGTCAGCGCGTGCGTTGGGAATGTAGCTATCGAGCGAGCCGGAACCGAATGTATTCGGACCGAGGATGTCCGGGTCGAGCATGGCCCAAAACAGCATGGTGTATTGGCGACCGAGCGATATCTGTCCCCAGCTACCCGACAGGCCGACCCAGGCCTGGCGTCCAAACAGGCGCGCTCCCTGGTTGCTGACTCCCGAGTAGGGCACGAAGCCGGATTCAAGCACGATGTTTGCCTTCATTCCGCCGCCGATATCTTCGCTGCTGCGCAGGCCCCAGCGTGATGGCACGGTGCCAGACAGGGAATTCATGCGGACCACACTGCTATTGGCGGCGCCGATGTGATTGACGTATTCGACGCCGCTATCGACTACGCCATAAAGCGTGACCGATTGCGCGCAGGCGAGCGCGGGCAAGGCGGCGCACGCCAGCGCCAGTTCATTTCATAGGTCTCCTTCTTGTGATTTCGTTCTTCTCAGGAAACGATCGGACCGCGTTGGTCACGTGGCGTCGGCAGCCGTACGTGCAGGAGGAAGACTGCAACGGCGGCACCGGCCATGGGCAGAAGGAAGAGGTAGTACAGGTTAGGAACGCTCCAACCGATGTCCAGCAATACCCCAACCGCGATCGGCGACAGCATTCCGCCAACCCGGCCAATGCCGGCCGCAAAGCCGATGCCCGTGGTTCGTATCTGCGACGGGTAGAGCGTTAAAGACACGGCATACAATCCGGCAACGGATGCCGTAAGGGTGGCACCAAGCAGCACGGCGATCCCCATGCCAATCTCGAGCGACATGATGTTGGCACCGAAGCCGACCATGAGCAGGGCGCCAACCGACAGCGTCACCGTGAGCAGTTGATTCAGACCAAGCCGGGAAGCCAGCAGGCCAAACAGTGTCGAGCCGACGATGCCTCCAAGATTGAGCAGCACCCCTCCGGTAATGCCTTGCCCGGCTGACAGGCCTGCCTCCACCAGAAGCTTGGGGGTCCAGCTAGCAACGAAGTAATAGCTGCCAATGACGAAAAAGAACGCTGACCAGAGTGCCAGCGTTCGGGGCAGCAACGGCCTCTTCAGCAGAGCAGTCCAGCCTTGCCAGGCATTTGTGGCGCCGGTGTTCGTGTTCGGGGCGGGCAAGGCGGCAATTGGCGGATGCTTCATTCTGGCCAGCGTGCGATTGATTCTTGCGAGCGCGTCGGCAGGACGCCTGGCCAGCAGATAGTCGATCGACTCGGGCAAGACCAGGAACGCCATGGGAATGGCCAGAAGCGTAGCCAGGCCCCCGAACGCGAAAACACTTCGCCATCCCCAGACTGACAGCAGGTAACCCGCGATCACGCCTCCAACGGCGGCGCCGACGGCATACCCTGTATGCTGCATGACAATGGATGTGCTGCGCCATTTGTTCGATGCATATTCGCCGGCGATCACAGTGATGCTCGCCACCATGCCGCCGATACCAAGTCCCGTGTAGAGGCGCGCCGCTACAAGTTGCATGGCGTTTTGCGTGGCGGCGCTCACCAGCATCCCGCTTCCGATCATGCAGAGGCAGAGCAGTATCAGCTTGCGACGCCCAAATCGATCGCCAAGCGGCGCGATCAAGATTGATCCGGCACCCATGCCGATCAGCCCCGCGCTAAGCAGCATGCCGAGCTCCTTGCCGTTCAGTTGCCATTCGCGCGCCAGACGTGCCGCCGTGAATGCCATGGCCAATACATCGAACCCGTCGAGCATGTTCAGCACGATGCAGGCGATCACGGCGAACGTCTGAAGTTCGCTCATCGGCGACTCATCGATCGTTCTTCGAATATCTGCGCTCACTTAGTCATCCTCCGGTATGTTCATGAACTTAGTTGTAGACCGACGTTTTGTGCCATGCGCTGCGTCGGACTGCACGATCTACGATGTGCGACCGTGCGGCAATAGGCCATGAGGAAAGACCGTTATTCAGAAGTCGAATGAACGCCTTGCGAGCCAGTACAGACGCCGGAATCAAGCTTGAATATGCGTTGAAAGTTCCGCGTGCGTGCCGCTTTCAGAGGCTCTCGGATTGACCGCGGGATTGGCGTCGACGTACGCTCCGGCTACCTCAACCGAACACGGAGACTCGCATGCTGACGCTGTATCATGATTGGCGCTCGTTCTGTTCCATCAAGGTCCGTCTTTGCCTCGCCGAGAAGGGCCTCCCCTGGGAAAGCAACTTTGTCGACCTGATGAAGCTCGAACACACCAGGCCGGAATATCTCGCCCTCAATCCAAACGGCGTGGTGCCCACGCTTGTTCATGATGGCGTTCCCATTCACGAGAGCACCCTTATCAACGAGTATCTGGAGGAAGTCTTTCCTGAAGTTCGCCTGATGCCCGACAATCCGGTCGAGCGCGCGCGTGCCCGCTTCTGGGTGAAGTATGAAGATGACGTACTTCATCCCGCGATCCGGCCAGCCACGTTCGCGCTGATGATGAGTCCCGACCTGGCCCAGCGCTCGGATGCTGAGCTCGCTGCCATGGTCGACGCCCATCCCAACAAGGCGCGCGCGGAAGAGCTCGTCAGAGCAGCACGCGCCCCGATCGACGAAGCCAAGGTCGAGGCCGCACGCCTGACTATGGGGCGCGCTCTGGAACGCATGGAGAGTCAGCTCGCGGAGACCCAATGGCTCGGCGGCCGCGAATACTCGTTGGCCGACATTGCGGCAGCTCCGTTCATCGACCGGCTCGAGGAGCTCAACCTGTCGGGGCTCTGGTCCACCAAGCCGGCATTGATGGACTGGATTGCGCGGACGAAGGAGAGACCCGCATACCGCGAAGCCATCCCCGACCACTCCCAGCGGTTCGCTGCCGCTTACCGGCCCCTGGAAGCCTGAATCACGACCGTGCCGCGGGCCGAGTCAGGCTGGCGGCACGAGTGGCGGTCCTTAGTCGATTGAACTGCGGTGGAGGAAGCTTGAATGACCAGAATGAGCAGGAACGAATTGCCGATCATCGTCTCCGGTGGCGGCATTGGCGGACTTGCATGCGCATTGGCGCTCGCACAGAAGCGGTTTCGGGTGCTTGTATGCGAGCAGGCGCCCCGCTTCGGCCAGGTGGGTGCGGGGCTTCAGGTCGCACCGAATGCCCTGTCGGTTCTGGATGCGCTTGGCGTCGGCACCGAGATCAAACAACAGGCGTTGTTGATCGAGCAAATGCTGATGATGGACGGTATCAGCGGAGAGCCTGTGGGTATCATCCCGTGCGGCAGTGAGTTCCAGCAGCGCTTTTGCAACCCCTATGCAGTAGCGCATCGCGCCGATGTGCACAGCGCGTTGCTGGAGGCGTGCGGCCAGCATCCGCTCGTCGAACTGAGGACTGATACCAGGATCGTCAGATACGAGCAGTTCGGAGATGTTGTCACGCTCACCACGGATGCCGGCGCAACGATTCGCGGATCCGCGCTTGTTGGCGCCGACGGCGTCCACTCGAGAATCCGGCAACAACTGATCGGCGACGGCGATCCCGTACCGATCGGTGCGGTGATCTACCGCGCCCTGGTGCCCGTATCCAGCATGCCACGAGAGTTGCAGCATCCCTATCCCACCTTGTGGACCGGACCCGATGCGCATTTGATCTACTACCCGGTGCGAGACTGGACACAGTTCAATGTCGGCGCGACGGTCAGGACCGGTGACCGGGAAATGCGTGAGGGCGAGTCATCGCCCGAGGAAGCCGCCGCCGCATTCGCGGATTGGGCTCCGGAGCCCAGGCGCGTGTTGTCGTTGGCCCCGGTGTTCCAGCGCTACGTGCTCCGTCAACGCGCGCCGGTCGCAAACTGGACCTCCGGGCGGGTGACCCTGCTGGGCGACGCTGCACATCCCATGGTGCAGTACATTGCACAGGGCGCCGCCATGGCGCTCGAAGATGCAATCTCCCTCGCCACAGAACTGGACGCAGCAGACGGCGCCTTTGAGCGGGCGTTTCAGCGGTATCAGGATGTGCGGATAGTGCGGTCCGCGCGCGTACAGATCTCATCGCTGATGCTGGATAGGATCTACCACGCTGGCGGTGTCGAGCGTCTGGTGCGCAATTCGGTTTTCGCGGGTCGCACACCATCCGAGTACTACGATCGATTGGCGTGGCTGTTCACCGCGCCGGCATACGTGCGCCAATGGCGTGAAACACCCGATTGAGGCGCTGCCGTGGATGGCATGCACAGTGCCGCGGCTTCCGGGAAGCCAGACGACGCTGCCCGGGCGCCGCGTCTATGTTAAGCTTTCCCCGGCTCCAGATAGCGGCGCTGCCATGAGGCCTTCACGGTTGCGAGCCCACCGGAAACTCCCATCCCGCGCGCACCGGCGCGCATCCACTCAGCGACGGATCGCTGCCTTCTGCGCATGGATCAGTTCGACCTCAATCTGATGCGTATCTTCGACGCCTTATGGCGTCACCGCCATCTCGGAAAGGCCGCGGAGGAACTCCGGCTTAGCCAACCCGCGTTGTCTCATGCGCTCAAGCGCTTGCGCGAGCAGGTGGGAGACGTGCTTTTCGTCAAGGCCCACGTCGGCATGCAGCCGTCAGCCAGGGCGGTCGACATTGCGCCGGTCATACAGGACATGCTTGCCGGAGTGCGCGAGCGCATCCTCGTCACACCGCAGTTCGACCCGTCTTCGAGCAGGCGGACCTTCACCATTGCCATGTCAGACATTGGTGAGCTGACGTTCCTGCCGCGGCTGCTACGCCATCTGGCCGGCGTTGCGCCCCGTGTCAGCGTCAAGACCGTCTCATTGAGCCCGCGCGAACTCGGCGAAGGTTTGCAGCGCGGGGAGGTGGATCTTGCCATGGGGCACCTGCCAGACCTCTCCGGCACGGACATGTACCAGCAACGGCTGTTCACTCACGGCTTTGTCTGCCTGGCTGGAAGGAACAACCCTCTCGCTGTCAGAACCCTGACTCGCGAACGGTTCTGCCGAGCGTCCCACGCGGTTGTGCAGTCCGAAAGCCGTACACATGATCTGGTAGAGCGGTATATGAGGGAGAACGGCATCACGAGGAATGCACAGCTATGTTGTCCGCACTTCCTCAGCATCCCCAAAGTGGTCGCCGCAACGCACCTTATTGCCACCGTAAGCCAATCGATCGGCGAGGTCTACGCTGACCACGCAGAGCTGCGCCTGCTTGCTCCCCCCTTCGACTTTCCTCACTACGACGTGAAACAGCACTGGCACCGTAGCCAGCATGGTGACCCGGGCAATCGCTGGCTGCGCGGGATCAACACCACATTGTTCTGCAAGTAGCCGCAGCGGCGGCTGTCATTCAAAACGCGAATCAGCGTCTTTGTCTGCACGGCATTGCCGGATGGTTCTGCTTTCGACGATAGTCGGGTCCGATGCATCCGGGGGGTATGTTTGGCGCGACTTGCCGGATTGACCGGCACACAGAACTTCTTATGCAGAACCGAATCAAGGGGAACATGCAGGCATTCGACGTTGACATCCTGGTGATTGGCGGTGGCAGCGGAGGCGTGCGCGCTGCCCGCCTAGCCGCCGGACACGGCGCGCGCGTTGCCCTGGTGGAGCAAAGCGCCATGGGCGGCACCTGCGTCAATGCTGGTTGCATTCCCAAGAAGCTTTACAGCTATGCGGCAAGCTACGCGCATGCCTTCGACGAGGCAACGGGCTTTGGCTGGGCGCTGCCATCCGGACAGCACCTCGATTGGATCACACTCAAGAAGCGGCGTGCCGCAGAGATCGCTCGCCTCAATGAGGTCTACGAGTCTATGCTAGTGACCGGCGGCGTCCAGGTCCTCCACGGCCGAGCCAGGTTGGCCGATGCGCACACAGTCGTCATCGGAAATCAACGGATAACGGCTGAGCACGTGCTGGTCGCGACCGGCGCGAGTGCGAGCCTTCCCGACATCCCCGGCCGGGAACTGGTGCTGACTTCAGATGCGATGTTCGATCTTCCACAAGTGCCCCGTCGATTGCTGGTGGTCGGCGGCGGCTATATCGCTTGCGAATTCGCTTCGATCTACCGGGCGCTTGGCGCCGAGGTGGTACTGGTACACCGTGGCGGGGGATTGCTCGGCGGCTTCGACGACGACCTCCGGGAGTTCCTGCAGGCGGAGATGGCAGCGGAAGGCATCGAGTTTCGGTTCAACACGACCATGCAGCGGATACAGGCCGAGGCCGGGCTTCGCATCGTCACGCTGAGTAACGGTGACCGGATTGAGGCCGATGCCGTCCTTTGCGCGACTGGCCGGAAGCCCAACACGAATGGACTTGGACTCGAAGAGATTGGCGTTACCCTGACACCCGACGGCACCATAGCGGTTGACGCCGGCTTTCAGACGAGCGTGCCGTCGGTTTTTGCCGTGGGTGACGTGATCAACCGCGCGCAGCTGACACCTGTCGCGCTACGGGAAGCGACCGTGCTCATGGACAGGTTGTTCGGTGGTGGCACGCTCCGCATGGACTATAGCGCCATTCCGACTGCGGTGTTCACCCATCCGAACATCGCGACCGCTGGTCTGAGCGAGGCGCAAGCGCGCGCACGTTTCAAAAGGGTAGCCATTTATCGCAGTACGTTCCGCGCCTTGAAGCATACTTTGAGCGGACGGGCGACGCGTACGCTGATGAAGCTTGTGGTCGACGCCGATATCGATCGCGTGGTAGGGGTGCACATGGTCGGCGAAGAGGCAGGAGAGGTGATACAGGGTTTCGCCGTGGCGATGCGCGCGGGCGCCTCAAAGGCCCACTTCGACAGTACCGTAGGCATTCACCCCACAGTGGCCGAAGAGTTCGTCACAATGAGAACGGTCGTTGCCGAGTTCCACCATGACGTCCTGGTTGCTGCCGGATGAGGCTTTCCGAGGGCGGGAGTCAGATGGCCGATTGCAAGCCTGGCCGACGTCTGCACGCACGACAAGACGGCCAAGCAGCGAAAGCGACCCCTGAGGCGTGCCCAACTCACGATCCTGAAGTCACATGGTTTCGTCATTAAAGGGCGAAGCGGGCGATCCGGCGGATGATTCTCCCTCTATCCACCTTGCTGCTTTGTGCCCTCAGGCCACAACGACGTACCTTGGGTCAGCCAATGCAAACACTTCTGCACGATTTGCGCTCGGGGGGATAGATCCACTGGGTGTTGATCTGCGTTCTCAGCGCCTTGGCGACGCCGCCAGTCAATTTCACCTTGCGGTCCCAACCTTCCGTGTAGACGGCGCCCCAAGGCCCAGGTCCAGGCAGGTCACGTATTTCGGCTGGCTATACGGAATCTGCGCCTCGCCCGTAAGTGTCTCGCCGTCCCACCTTGCCGGTTAAGAGCGATTGTGAGAGAGCAGACGCGCTCAGCGTGCGGGATGCCAGTTGTGGGGAAGCAGCTCGTCGATGCGGCTGTTCAGGTGGGTAGGCAGGCGGGTCAACACGTCATTGAGGTAAGCCCACGGATCGTGCCCGTTGAGCTTGGCTGATTGCACTAGGCTCATCACGACCGCGGCGGGCTGACCGGCCAGTTCGCTGCCTGCGAACAACCATGAGCGCCTTCCCAGGGCCCAGGGTCGGATCAGGTCCTCCAGACTGTTGTTGTCCACACTTTGAGGTCGGTCGGAATCCGTGTATGCCAACGGATGGGGGATCTCAGGCTGCCATTCTGTCTGCGTAATAGCGAGCGGTGTATGTCGCCGGCGATAGATAGCCGAGACGTGCCTGGGTGCGTTGGCGATTGTAGAACAGTTCGATGTATTCGGTGATCGCTTGCTGGGCTTGCGCGCGCGTGGCAAAGCGGCGGGTGTACACCAGTTCTGTTTTCAGGAAGACATCGATCATCCAGCTGATGCCGCCCGTAGTGTTTTGGCTTGCATGAACCACGGTCGGGGGAATGATTACGACCGAGGGACTTGCCAAAGGTACATGTTCATCCTCGCGCCAGGTTGTCATGTCAGTGCTCCAAGGATAGCGGAGATGATGCACGTAAGTTCCCTCGAGCGTGAGCGATGCTTGTTCAAAGTCCTCGTGGGCATGTGGCCCGAGATTGGTAACGTCACGAGGCTCAGATCGCTTTCGTAGTACGTTAATCATGAGATTGGAGCTGCGGAAAACACGCATGTTGCTTCCGTCCAGCAAATGTGCATCCAGACCGTATTGACGAACTCGCGATCCATCGAGAGGCGCAGGACCGATGTCAACGAGCGGTGGCGAGCCGTCGACGTGGCAATACTTGTGGTGGTTTTCTGCGAGATTGGCAAGATCCTCCGCTCGATTCGAAAAGACCCGAACGACGTAACCGATACCAGAAATTCGAATCGAACTTTGTCCAGGAGGAACGATGACAAGACTGTCGGGATCGACTTCCGTCACTTCCTCGGTCGTACAAATGCAGCCGCTGACGTTACTCAATAGCACCATGTACTCATCCGGGTTGCTATCGCGAACAAGTAGGGCAGAGCCGGCTACCGGTGTGACGGCGATTACGAAATTGGTGCCACGAGTTAGCCACGTTTGGCCTCGTATTTCCTCCTTATCGAACGGTCGTTGATGCAGGGCGTCAAACGTTGCCTTCGCAACTTCTTTAGTGTTCATCGGTCAGGCCAGGATGGGCTATAGGAAGTCATTCGGTAGAACGTTAGATATCCAGAGTCAACTCGGAGGTTTTCGACCGAGATACACAGATCTGGATGAACTTGTTGCTCGACTTTTCCTTCTCGCTAAGGTAATAGTCCCGGTGATCCGGTATGCCATCGATGACACCGACCTGGCAAAGACCGCAGTCCCCACAGCGACAATCGCAATTAGGGGTTTCGCCAGCATCTGTCAGGGCGTCAAGAATGGCTTGATCAGCGCGGACGTGGACCCGTTTTCCACTTCGGGAAAGAATGACATCGAAAGCAGTGTCACCTTCAGAGGGGGCCGCAGCGCTAAAGAGTTCGAATCGTAAGCGACCCTCTTGCCAACCCAGTTCTTTCGCCAGTGCCATTGCGGCATCGATCAAAGCCGTCGGGCCGCAAAGATAGAGCGGCTGAGTTTCGAGAGAAACCATCAATGCACGCAGGTCGTACATGCCTCCCTCATCATCACAATGCACGCACAACGTCGGTGAACAGAGCCTCGTGAGCTCTTGAAAGAAGGCTAGCCCAATCCGATTGCGGGCCGCGTAGACCAAGCGGAACCGCTTGCCTTGTGCGCGGAGTTCGGCAGCCATGGAGGCAATGGGTGTGATACCTATCCCGCCAGCGAGAAGAACTACCTCGTCATCTGTGGGGATTAAGGCAAAATTATTCTGCGGATTCGACACGCGGAGGGTGTCTCCCTTTTTCAGCAAATGCATGAATGCTGATCCGCCCTCGTTGCAACTTCGTAGCGCCGCGGCGGCAGCGGTCGCAGCACTGGCCGGTCCAACCGCTCGAACCACTCCCGGCGCGTGCCAGGCAGCTTCTTGAATGGTCGGTCGTTCAGGTCGGCGACGAGCTTCTTGATAGCCTTGTTGAGCTCGCCCAAGCTGTAGAAGCGGTGATTGCGCAGCCGCGCCAGAATCCACCGCTCGACGATCAGTACGCCTGTCTCGACCTTGGCCTTGTCTTGCGGTTTGCGCGGCCGCGCCGGCAGCATGGCCGTGCCGTAGTGATGAACGAAGTCCTCCGCCGTCCGAGACAGCACTGGCTCATACCGGTCAGCGCGAGCCACCAGCACGCGCGGGTTATCCGGCACAAGCAGCTCGGGCACGCCGCCGGCGTATTCCATCGACAGCTTCCGCCCGAAACGGGTGATCACGTTCCCCCGAAACCGCTGATCACGCGCCCCGAAATACGCAGCATGCCTCGATTGAGACGACTGGCATCCACCTGCACGCCGAGGACGACCGGCGTCATGCGCACACCGTGGGCGAGCAGCAGGCTCATCGGCCATCGCCGCCGCCCTGAGTGACGATGAACGGCCCTTGTAGTCCCAAGCCCTTCCATTAATCTGTTGAAATCCGATCCGACCTGATATTCACGTCGGATCGTTGCATTGGTGCTCGGGCTTATACCGTGCAGTACAAGAGAGACCCGGTCGATTGCCGCCGCGGCACTTGCGTGCCAGCAAATCGTCAATGAAGGTACCCTGCGGTGAGGAGCGGCACACGTGGACACGCCCGAAGCAGCTCGCTCGAATGTGCTGCTTACGCTTCAGCGATTCCGCCCAGAGCGAGGGCGTACGCGACACAAATCCTATTTGAGTTCCACATCGACCTTAGGCGAGGCGCCGCAGGTGAATGCGCGCCACGCTCCAATATCTCGCCTTTTTGGACCTAATCTAGAGTCAATCTTTCCCCGTTCTTCGACAGGGAGTTCGACATGGCACTCGATCTCGAAAATCGCTTCGGCCGCATCTCGCTTGGCTTCTTCCCATCGCCAATTCATCGGCTTAATCGACTGTCCGATGTGCTCGGCATTTCTGTGTGGGCAAAGCGCGACGATGTATCGTCCGGGCTCGCATTTGGCGGCAACAAGATTCGCAAGCTTGAGTGGCTCGCCGCTGATGCAGTGAAACAAGGGGCCGACACGCTCGTTTCCATCGGAAACATTCAGTCGAATCACACGCGCCAGGTTGCGGCGGTCGCGGCGGTGCTCGGCATGCGCTGCCGGCTGGTGCAGGAGGAGTGGACACACTGGGACGATCCGGTCTACGACAAGGTCGGTAATATCCTGCTGTCGCGGCTGATGGGCGCCGAGACGCTGCTGGAGGGCGAGGGCTACTCGACCGAGGTGAAGGAGACGTGGTCGCGCGCCCTCGAGCAGGTGCGCCGGGAAGGCGGCAAGCCTTACGCGATTCCGGCGGGTGCATCCGATCATCCCCTTGGTGGCCTCGGCTATGCGAACTTCACTGATGAACTGGCGCGCCAGGAACAGCAACTGGGCGTATTCTTCGGCACCGTGATTACCGCGACCTGCACTGGCTCGACACAGGGCGGCATGGTCGCTGGCTTCCGGGCGCAGGACAGGCCGCGCCGCCTGATTGGCATCGATACCGCTTGCAACGAGGCGATGACCCGCCGCGCCGTGACGAAGAGCGCGCGGCAGACTGCGGAACTAATCGGCATCCGCAAGCCGATCGACGACGCCGACGTGATCGTCGATCCACGTTTCGCCGGTCCGGACTATGGCCTGCCCGACGATCGGACGATCGATGCGATCCGCACGGCAGCGCGGCTTGAGGCGATGCTAACCGATCCGGTGTACGAGGGGAAATCTATGGCGGGCCTGATCGCGATGGCGCAGGCGGGTGAGATTCCGAAGGGAACGGACGTGCTGTACGTGCATCTGGGCGGCGCGCCCGCTCTCAACGCGTATCACAAGGCGTTCGCATGATCGGCTTGCACAAAATCGTTGTGAGTCTGCAGGGGCTTTCAGGACTTCTGGAAAGGTCGACGACTCTGCGTCTTCTGCGACGCCGAGGTTGCCGCATGGGGGCCTTGCAGAAGTTCATCTGGCCGCTGGCCTCGGGGGACTGCGGGGCGCGGAGTCCGTGTCCGTCAGGAGTCCCGGAATCCTATGGCCGGCTAACGTCGGATCCGCGATCCGGCATGGCTTTTGTCATGCACCGGGGACGATCTCTTGGTCAAGCTCCTGAGCCTCGAGACCACCAATCACTACGTCCAAGCCAACTTGGACACCAAACGCGAAGCCTTGCAGCGTCTGCAGCCGCATTCGTAGAGCGACAAGCCACCCCCATGGCGCTGCGACGAAGACTTGCTCACTTGGCTGGAACCGCTCTGATCTGGCCTACCAAATCTGAAGGAACCGTCGCTGCTGGCTATGGAGGAGCGAAGGAAGGGGCGTCGTTCCTTCACATTTCTCGCTGCTGCTGATTACCAGAGTAATCGGCAGCTGACGATTATTCGGGCACGCCCGCCGACGAATTCCATCGCGCAGCAGTCCCCCGATCCAGTCGGCGGTGGCCTGCCACAGAGTGGCGAACGTGTACGGTAAGCGACTAGGTCCCTCATCAGCAGGTTCTATCCGACATCAAGATCGAGCAGTAGCGCCAGCGCCTTATTGCGTTGTCGCACGATATGCACGATGCGGGCCTGATCACTTATACAGAGGGGGGCAAAAGTGTCGCCAGAAGGGTATCTGTCTACCTCTGGCAGTGCTGGCCCAGGCACAGCAGACCAACCAGGTAGTGAAGGCCGGTTCGCTGTCAGCGCGCGCACTGGAAGCCATCAACCTCTCAGTGAGCGAGCACAGCGGCTGTGATTACTGTGTGGCTGCCCATACGAAGACGGGCAAGATGGCAGGCTACACCGAGACGCAGACACCCCAGCTTCGCGAAGGCAGCTATCCCGACGATGCAAAGATCGACGCGCTCACGCGCTTCGCGGTGGAACCGGTCAGCACCCACGGCACGGTGCCGGCAACGAGCCTGGAAGCAGTGCGCGCGGCGGGCTACAGTGACGGGTTGTCCAAGGGTGTCCTGCCGGTCTTCGCGCCCCTTCCTCTGACGCAGTCGACTAGTCGCCTTCACCGTCGTCCACCGGACCAAACTTCGCGATGGCCGCGAGCTTGCCGGCAGATTCCCCATGCTCGTGGCCTTTCTCAGAGCCGGCCGACTCGCCGGTGCCTTCAACGGGAATGTCCTTGGCTGCGGGCATCGGTACGTTGGGGAGAGCGACATCGCTGGTATGGCAATAGGCGATGTCCTCGAATCCTGCGACCCAGCCCTTTCTATACTGCTTGAGATAGGCTTCCCTGTATTCTCGCAGTCGCCCGATTGCCTTGAACGCATATTCATTGGCGAGGTTGAAGATCCTCCCTGAATCCGTTGTTGCCTGCTGCGCCGTGAAATGGTCCTCGATGTATGGAATGACTGTGGGTTGAGGGACGGTGGCCTGGGGCAGATCGAGTTCCTCGAAATATTTCCCGGACCAATGGGCAAAATCCCTGCGGTATATCTCCTCGAACCGTTGCTCGTAGGCCTTTCGCTCCGGCGTGTCATATAGTCTTCTTACCGCCGCATTTGGGATCGACGACAGGACGAGTTCACGATTGCGTGCAACGGATTCGTTCGCACGCTCCGTTTCCCACGTCAGCGAGTCTCTCGCGCCTGGCAACGTCCCCAAGGTACCTACGATGCCGCCTCGGGTAAACGGCGTCGCCTTGTAGTGGTGCATGACGTTCGCTGTCGGAACGCTGGCAAGATCGATCTCGATGTTGCCGTACTCCGTAAACGTGGCGCCATGGTTCGAAGAGATGCTGCGAGGCGTCGATGTGGCGGAGAACGCCTTGTTGACGCCCTTGCGCGTTTGCATGAAAGCCAGCAGGTGGGGATTGTTTGGCACGGCACCCAGCGCAGTGCTCGCATGAGTATTGAGCCATTCGAGATCCGTTGGCTGGTTCTTCGAGACATCGTGATCGCGCGCAGTGTGATCGCCGGTCTGTTTGTCGAACTTGAAGCCAGTTACCCCCTCCGTTTCGTGTCCTCTGTTCAATGGCGTGAGCGCAAGGCCGTGCTTGTATTGGGCGCGCTCCGTCGGCGTGATGCCGCGATACGCAAAGCGCCGCACATAGCCGCCGCCGAACGACACATACTCCTTGCTGCTCAGGCCGTCGAGGGTATGGCGCTTGTAGATCGCCGAATGGTTCGCGTCACTGGCTGCGGCCGATTGCACATAGGCGAGATTGCCCTGATGAATCTGCACGATCTGTTTGCCGCGGAACAGAATGAATCCGTTGGCATGCGTCAGTCCATTGGTGAGTCTGGTGATCAGACGTGCCGGGGTCATCTCCGCGGCCTGCAATGCCTCCGTGTAGCGTCCCTGCCGATCGTGGTTGGCCTTGTCGCCGCTCTCGAATTCGTCGATAGCTTGTGTTTTCGCCGTCTTGACCTCGTCCTTGTAGGTGGCCATGACACCCTTGAGCGCGGCGATCCCCTCCGCTATGTCGCTGTCCGTCCCCGGATCACCCAGTGGCTGGAGACCGAATTTCGGACCGCCCACGCACTGCACGGGTAATCCGCTGGATGCGTTTTGCGTCGGGGACGGAGGGGATACCAGCTGATGTTGCGAGACAGTGCCCAGCGCCCGATTTCCCATGCGATCGGCTTCGCGCTCGAGAAGCGAGTCATCATTCACCGGCACGCCGTCGTGTGTCTGCATTGTCGGTGCCACGCGGCCCTGTGCCTGCTGAACCACGTGCCAGGCCTCGTGCGGCAGGTGCAGCTCCTGGCCAGCGGCCAAGTGAATGTCATTGCCTTGCGCATACGCATGGGCATTCAGCCGCGCGGGCTGCGCCGAATTGTAGTGAACGCGGACATGGTCCATCGAGATGCCGGAAAGGCTTTCGATCCCTGACTTGAGCGCGTCCGGCAGCCCGGTCCGGTTCGGGCGGAGCGTGGCCGAAGGCTCGGACGTGCTTGCCACGCCGAGTTGTTCGATCCGGGCACGCCGCTGAAGGACTCGCGGGCTATTGTCGATGTCCTCCACCATGCGCCGCTGCGTCGCTACGCGCGGGCTGGCTCCGCCGTTATCGAGCGCGTTGGCGGTCCCTGGCTGGCGCCGAGTGAATTCAACTAAATCGGTGGCTTCGGCGGAATCGCGACTGATCTTCTTTCCATACTCCCGCATGGGGCACTCCCGTCAAAAAGATTCGACTGTCAATGCTGCTGAGCCTCGGGCGCGCCCTCGGCAATGGCCCCTTTATGGTGTCCTGGCAGGGGGCATGGGGAATGAACCGTAGCCTATAGGACATAGCGGCTGTGCGCCCGACTTTTTTGATCTGGCAAGGCCAGCGCCAGGGGGCGGCGGTGTCGCCCACCCGCTTGAAGCGCCGGCTGGTCCATGTCTCGCGGGCGGCTTGCCAGCTTGCATCTAGGAAAACTGCCTAGGCATTTTTCTGCCCCTCCGCCAGACCTGGGATTTTCCGAAAACCACGCTCAGCCTTCTGCTGATTGTCCGATCACCTGGCGCGCTTCAAGATCCACACATAACCGGACTTGAGGAAGCCCCGCGGCCAGGAACGTTGCCGCCGGATATCAGCAATCATGATCGACAGTGCGCTTGGCCATCTTGCCTTCCAGTTGAACCAGATGTTCCGCCGGCACATGGTGCTTGCGGAGGATCTGGTCGTGGTGTCGAACCTGCAGGGACTCGATGGCACCGCGGCACCACTCGTGGCCAACAAGCTGGCGCTGTTTCTGGGAGGCATCGAACGTGACACCGCGGCGCATCGTGTTCGCGCCGGCGCCACGGGCGAGCATCGCAGCCAGGTGGCAGGACCGGAGCCGCTTTACCTGAACCTTCTGATCCTGTGCGCAGCGACGTTCAGCGGGCAGAACTACCCGGAGGCGTTGCGGTTCCTGTCCGACGCCATGGCGTTCTTCCAGGCCAACGCCGTGTTCGATCACCAGAACTCGCCCGATCTCGATGCGCGGATCGACCGGATCGTGCTCAACATCGAGAACCTCAGTGCTGCCGAAATGCACAGCCTTTGGAGCATTCATGGCGGGCGTTACCTGCCTTCGGTGTTGTACCGGGCCAGGCTGGTTTGCCTGGATACGGGCGCCACGCAGCGCCGCCACCCTCTGGTGAGCGATCCCGAAGTGGGGGCGCGGCCATGACGGGCGGCTATCGGGCCGTAAGCGGACTGGCGGTGCGGCATCCGTACTTTGCCAGCGGCTGGCCGAGCGGGCTGCAACTGCAGGCTGACGACGCCACCGCCGCGCTGATGGCGCGCTTCGGTCTGCTGCTGCGGGGCGATGCCCGCCGCTATGTGCTGATGGCCAGCGAGCGTGGCCTGGATGGGCTGTGGAGCGTGCGGGCCGAGTGGCCGGAAGGCGGGCTGACGTTCGCGGCGCGGTCGACCGATCCGCTCTGGGCGTACTACACGGACGTGCGGGCGATGGCCAGTGCCGGTCCGTTCCGCCTGACTCTTGCGCTGGCGCCGCGCGATTGCGCGAGCCTGTCGGACTGGCTGGCCGCCGCGCCGTTGGACAACACCGTCCTCGTGCCAGTGCGCTGGACGTTCTGGAAGTACCTGCTGGTCGGCGACTGGGGCCAGGCATTGAGCGTCGTCGATGCCGCGGGAGCCGTGGCGTTTGGCGCGCCGGAACCGGAAACACTGCCGGACGGCACGTTGGTCACCGTGGTCCGTTCGACGATGCCGCTCGCGCTGCAAGAGCGGCCCGGCCATCGTTTCCAGTTGCGGCGGGGGCTGGGAAGCGATACGCGCGTGCTGATGGCTCGGCTGCCGCAAGCCAGTCCCGCCGCCTTGCGCCGGGAGGTCGTCGATGGAGCGCTGTGCGATGTGTCGGAAGTATTTGTCAACCGCTAACTGTTTTCACCGGGAGAGTGTGAAATGGGTGCAATGAAGACGCCTGGCGTCTATATCGTGGAGAAGAACGCCTTCCCGAACTCCGTGGTGGAGGTGGCGACGGCAGTTCCCGCATTCATCGGTCATACGCAGATCGCCGATAACCGCAACAAGCCGCTCAGCATGAAGCCCTGGCGCATCAGCTCGATGGCCGAGTACCACCAGTACTTCGGCTATGCGCCTTTCCCGCGCTTCAGCATTGCCGAAATGAGCGAGGCCTCGGCCATTCCAGCATTCCGGGTGGCTGGCAAGGATTACGTGCTGCAGATGCCGGATGGCAAGGACGGCGGGGGCTACATGCTCTACCGTGCGCTGCGCCACTTCTTCCAGAATGGCGGTGGCCCTTGCTACATCGTATCGGTGGGCGACTATACGCAAGACCTCGATCTCGACAAGTTCAAGGCGGGTATCGACGAACTGCTCAAGGAGCAGGAACCGACGATGGTCGTGATTCCGGAGGCCATCCGCTTCAAGCAGCCCGACTGCATCGACCTGCAGCAGGCCATGCTGGCCCATTGCGGCGACAAGATGCGCAATCGCGTGGCCATCCTCGATATCTGGGACGGCGACAAGCCTCGCACCGATCCGGCTGGCGATCCGGTCGCGCAGTTCCGCAACGCGCTGGGCATCAATTTCCTCGATTTCGCTTCCGCCTACTATCCGTGGCTCAACACCACCGTGATCGGCGACAAGGACATCAGCTACGAGAACATTGCCAACCCGGAGGTGCTGCAGCAACTGCTGCGTGCCGACCTGGGCCTGCCCGACACGGTGCCCGACGACGCTCCACCGAAGGCACACGAGCTGGCGGCAGCGATTGCCGATATCTCGAAGGACTGGAGCGCGGTCACGCCAGCGCTGACCGAGGATGCCATCCTGGCCAACAAGGCGCTGCTGAACAAGACGCTGACCTCGGTCAGCAGCCTTTTCAATACGGTGCTCGATGAAGTCAAGCACCAGCTCAACCTGATTCCCCCGAGCGCGGCGATGGCCGGCATCTACACGATGGTCGACAACACGCGGGGCGTCTGGAAAGCGCCCGCCAACGTGAGCCTGGCCGGCGTGATCTCGCCGTCCGTGTCGATCTCGGCGGTAGATCAGGAAGAGCTCAACGTGACCACCCAGGGCAAGTCGATCAACGCGATCCGCAGTTTCATCGGCGAGGGCGTGCTGGTTTGGGGGGCACGCACGCTCGATGGAAACAGTCTTGACTGGCGCTACATCAACGTGCGCCGCACGATGATCATGCTCGAGGAATCCTGCCGCCTGGCTGCGAAAGCGCTGGTGTTCGAGCCGAACGTTGCCAATACGTGGGTCACCATCAGGAGCATGATCCAGAACTTCCTGACGAGCATCTGGAAGCGAGGCGGCCTGGCAGGGGCCACACCTGAAGATGCGTTCAGCGTGCACGTCGGGCTGGGCGAAACCATGACGCCCGACGACATCCTCGAAGGCATCCTGCGCGTCACCGTGCTCGTGGCGATGGTGCGTCCCGCGGAGTTCATCGAGATCACGTTCCAGCAGCAGATGCAGAAGTCCTGACGCCGGGGCATTCCCTCGAAAGTCTGATTATCGCTTAGATTGCCTACCCACGGAGAACTGTCATGGCAGACGACGGCTCGGCACAGTCGACAAATGTTTGGCCCATTCCGAAATTTCATTTCCAGGTGAAGTGGGATTCCACGGTCATGTCTTTCGAAGAGGTCTCCGGGCTGGATGTGGAGGCCCAGCAGATCGAGTACCGTCAGGGCGACAGCCCGGTGTTCTCGACAGTTAAGATGCCCGGCCTCAAGAAGTACGGCAACGTGACCATGAAGAAGGGCGTGTTCAAGGCCGACAACAAGTTCTGGGACTGGTTCAACCAGATCAAGATGAACACCATCAAGCGCGTGCCGGTGATCATCAGCCTGCTGGACGAGTCCGGCAAACCGACCATGGTCTGGACGCTGAACAATGCATGGCCAGCCAAGATCACGGGTACGGACCTGAAGGCACAGGGCAACGAGGTGGCGGTGGAAACCATCGAGATTGCCCATGAGGGCCTGACGATCGCCAATAGCTGACCCGGGGCCGGTCCATGAAAAAATCAGCACGCTTCGGCACCGACTTCATGCCGGTGTCGTTCTCGTTCTCCGTGGGCTTCAGCAACATTGCCTCGGGCGTCGACTGCTCGTTCCAGGAAGTCTCGGGCATGGACCAGGTCATGGAGGTGGAGGACGTGCAGGCGGGCGGTGAGAACTGCTTCGTCTACAAGCTTCCGAAGGGGGTGCGCCAGGACAAGCTGGTGCTCAAGCGCGGTGTGGCGGACATGCGTTCACCGTTGCTTCGCTGGTGCAAGTCGGTGATGAGCGGCGGCCTGGCTCAGGCTGTAACGCCGATGGATGTCAGCGTCTACCTGCTTGACGAGGAAGGCAACAAGATACGCGGCTGGACGTTTCAGGCCGCGTATCCGGTGCGCTGGGGCGTGGACGAATTCAGTTCGACGAAGAATAGCGTCGTCATCGAGACCATCGAACTGGCATACCTGAATTGTACCCGGGAGCTATGAATCATGACGATCGAAGTCCGCCAGATGGTCATTCGCTCGGAACTGGAGAACGGGCAGCGCGGTACGCCGTCGACCGCATCCGCACCGGAAACGAAGGAGCCGGAGAACTGCTGCGGCGAAGACGAGGCCGCCAGCAACCGCCATCGCGAGTTGCGCGCGCAGATGCGTCAGCTGCGCGCGCAACTCGCCAGGCTCGGGGAGCGCTAGATGCCGGTTCCATCGGCCGAACTGACCCCGTTGAAGATCACGGCGTGTGAGGACAAGGGCGGTGTGGTTACCCCGCAGGGTGGCGCGGGCAAGTCGGTCTCGCTGCTTATCAACCCGTCGAAGTTGCGCCACGAGCGCAATACATGCTTTGCCAGGGAGAAGCCGATGGGAGACACGGGCTCCGGCCGACCTTTCAGCCATATGCAGCCTGGCAAGTTGTCGTTCTCCGTGGTGTTCGATGGCACGGGCGTGATTCCGCGCCCGCCGGGATCGACCGTGCCCGCCGAAGTGGAAGACCAGTTGAAGGCCCTGAGCCGTGTCATCTACGAGTACAAGGGCGTGCAGCATCAGCCGAGCATCGTGCAGGTTCTGTGGGGACAACTGATCTTTACCGGGCGCCTCACGAGTTTCAGCACCGACTACACACTGTTCCGGCCGAGCGGCGTGCCGTTGCGCGCCACGGCGTCGCTGGCCTTCGATTCATACACCAGCAGCAAGCAGGCGAGGCTCGAAGCCGATGCCAGTTCGCCCGATCTGAGTCACCTTGTCCGTGTGCGCGATGGCGATACGTTGCCGCTGCTGTGCGAGCGGATCTACGGCGACAGCCGGTATTACATGGCCGTAGCGCGCTTCAACGGCCTGCGTCAGTTCCGTAGCCTGACACCGGGCATGGCGCTGCATTTCCCACCGCTGGAGTAAGCATGCCTGCCTATCCGTCTGTCACCCAGGATGGCGTGCTGCGCATCACCATTGCCAGCAACGGCACGCCCTTGCCCGATTTGCCGGTCATGTCGGTGACCGTGCGCCGCGCGTTCAATCGCATTCCATGGGCGGAGATCGTGATCCGGGACGGCGATATGCCGACGGGGGAGTTCGAGTACAGCGACGCCGAAACGTTCGCGCCGGGCGCGACGGTGACGATCAAGGCAGGGTACGGCGACGACGAAACACAGATATTCAGCGGCCTGGTCATGCGCCATGCCATCAGGATCGATGGGCAGAACGATTCACGGCTTGTGATCGAATGCCGGGATCCTGCCGTCAAGATGACGATCGGCCGCCGCAATGCAAATCATCTCGACCAGACCGACAGCGACATCCTCGGCACGCTGATCGACGCGCACGGACTGCAAGCCAACGTCAGCGCCACCACGGGTAAGTTCGGCGAACTGGTGCAGTTCTACAGTACCGATTGGGACTTCATGCTGGCGCGGGCCGAGTTCAACGGCATGCTGGTCGATGTGGAGAATGGCACCGTCAACGTACAGGCGCCGGCGGCGAGTGGCACGCCGGCGTTCGGCGTTACCTGGGGCGTCGACCTCTATGAATTCGATGCCGACATCGACGCCAGGCTGCAGTATGCATTGGTGCAGGCCACTGCGTGGGACCCCGCGCAGCAGGCCATCGTGCAGGGCCAGGCGGCAATACCCGAAGCCCTCAACGCACAGGGCAACCTCGACGGCGCGACGCTGGCCAAGGTGATCGGACTACAGACGTGGCAATTGCAAACGGCCACCACGCAGGAACAGCAGACCCTCACGGGCTGGGCCAAGGCGGTACAGACGCGGGCCGCACTGGCCCGTATTCGCGGACATCTGCGCTGCATGGGCACGGCGCTGGCCAAGCCCGGCGTGCAGGTACAGGTCAGCGGTGTCGGTGCGCGTTTCTCGGGCGCGGTGTATGTCACGGCGGTCGAACACGCGCTGGTAGGCGGGATCTGGCATACCGATGTCGAATTCGGCCTCGATCGAGAGTGGAAACCGCTGCATCACGACGTGCAGGGGCAGCCCGCGGCAGGCTTGCTGCCGGGTGTCAGCGGGCTGCAGATCGGCGTGGTGCTCAAGCTCGACGGCGATCCCGCCGGTGCGCAGCGCATCCAGATCTCATTGCCGGTGATGCAGGCGCAGACCGACGGGGTCTGGGCGAGGCTGCTGCAAGGCTATGCATCGAACGGCTTTGGCGCATTCTTCCTGCCCGAGCCTGGCGACGAGGTCATCGTCGGCTATCTCAATGACGATCCCTGCCATCCGGTTGTGCTGGGCTCGGTCTACAGCGCCAAGCACGCGCCGCCGTACGCGATCGACGCGCCGAACAACACCAAGGCCATCGTCACACGCGCGAAGCACGTGGTGGAGTTCGACGAAGAGAACAAGGCTATCACCGTCACCACGCCTGGCAAGAACAAGGTGGTGCTTGACGACACCGGCCAGTCGATCCTGGTCCAGGACCAGCACGACAACAGCGTAAAACTGTCGTCAGCGGGTATTGCGTGCGACAGCCCCTATGACATCACGCTGAGCGCCAAGGGAAATATCCGGATGAGCGCGAACATGTCGATCGAAATGACCGCGCAGGCCGATGTGAAGGCCTCGGGCCTCAATGTCCAGTGCGAGGCGCAGGTGGGCTTTGCGGGCAAGGGCGCGGCCACGGCGGAGCTTTCCGCGTCCGGTCAGACCACGGTCAAGGGTGCGCTGGTGATGATCAACTGAAGCCGCACAAGCCGAACAATCCGGAAAGGAACACTCCAATGCCACCCGCCGCCCGCATCACTGACTTGCATACCTGCCCGATGCAGACTCCCGGCTTGCCGCCGGTGCCCCACGTTGGCGGCCCGGTGATCGGCCCCGGCGTACCGACCGTATTGATCGGAAGCCTGCCGGCCTCCGTGGTGGGCGACCACGCCGTCTGCGTCGGACCGCCCGACGTGATCGTGCAGGGATCTGGCACCGTGATGATTGGCGGCCGTCCGGCGGCACGTGTGGGCGATGCCACGGCTCACGGCGGCGCCGTCGTCCTCGGCCTTCCCACGGTATTGATCGGAGGCTGAGCATGAATCCATTCCTGGGCCGTGGCTGGCAGTTTCCACTGCGTTTCGACCCACGCAACCGCCATGTGGGCATGGTGGCGGATGTGGAGGACATCGAGGAAAGCCTGCGCATCCTGTTCGGTACCTATCCGGGCGAGCGCGTGATGCAGCCCGCGTATGGATGCGGTGTGCGTCGCGCGGTATTCGAGTCGATCAACGAAAGCACGCTGACCGAACTGCGGGAAATGATCCGCCGGGCGATCCTGTTTTTTGAACCGCGCATCCTGCTGGAGCGGATCGATACCGAAGTCGAACTGCTGGAAGGACGCATCGACCTGCATCTGGACTACATCGTACGCACCACCAATACGCGGCATAACCTTGTCTACCCGTTGTACCTGGACCAGGCCACCGAACTGGTGAAGAGCTACTGACGCGGCAAGACACGGCATGGCAAACGATACCCGGCAAGACCAAAGGCTTGCCGACGCGCTTCGATCCCGCCACGTGCTGCCCGACGAGTTCGGGCTGGCCGAGCGCATTCGCCTGAGCCTGGCGCAAGCGGGTAGCCTGCGCTTTGGCGTGCGCCCCGATGGCGGACATTGGGGCACCGCACTGCGCCAGGATCCGGCCATGATGCTGGCGGAACTGGCCAGCTTCCCGCTGGAACGGCTGGAAGCAGACTTTGTCACGGCGCTCGAGCGCGAAAGCGAGGCTGCGCTCTGGGCGCGCGTGTGGCAACTGGTTCGTGCATATGACGGCTGGTGCTGGTGGCTTGGCGGACAGCAGATGACCGCGGGCGCGCGGTCCGCCATCGATGCCGGCGACGGCATGGGCGATGCGCTCGGCGAGGCGCTGCTCGCACAGATAGAACACGGGCTGGGGCCCATGCTCGAGACCGGAATCGCCGCGTTTGGCCATGGCGGCGGCACGCTGCATCCGGCTTGGGCGCGCCAAGCGGCCGCCGCCAACGCCCCGCTGACCCGCCCGCTGCCCGCCGGCGACCATGCCGCGCGCCGCCAATGGCTGCGGCGTGGCTGGCTGGCGATGCAGATGGCCATCGCCAGGCTGCAATCGCAGGCGCATGCGCAATTCGAGCAGAGCATCTCGACGGGACGGCATGAACCCTCGATGGGCCTGCTGCTGACAGCGCTGCAACTGTTCCAGTACACGCGTGCCCCGCTGAACAGCTTTCCCGAGCGGCTGATCGACTTCTACTATCGCGACGTGCTGCACCTGGCACCGCGTTCCGCCGTGCCAGAATCCGTGCATCTGCTGCTCGGGCGGGCGGCGCGATTTGCCGGGCCGGTCGATATCGGCGCCGGCATGCGCTTCGCTGGCGGCAAGGACAGCCAGGGCAGGGCGCTCGAGTTTGCGGCGGATTCGGCGCTGTCGGTAACCGATACGCGTGTTGCCATGCTGTGCAATCTGCGCATGGAGCGCGATCCGACGATCTCGCCGGGGCGCGAGTTCGACTATCCGACCCGTGTCAAGGTGGAGTCCGTGCCGTTGATGCCTCCCACTGCCGCCTATGGCGAGCGTGCGCCGTGGTGGCCGTTGCTGGGCGGCGCGGTGCGCGACTCTGCGTCACAGGCGCAGGACGCGCAGCTCGGCTTCGCGCTGGCATCCCCGCTGCTGCGCCTGCAGGAAGGGCAGCGCGAGCTGCGGGTGCGCCTGCAGTTCGCGCATCCGGCTGGCAACGACGCGGGTTTGCAGCGCGCGCTGCGGACACCGGCAGGCAAGCGGGATAACGATTGGCTGGTTGCCGTCTACCAACGCTATGCGGCCTTTGAAAGACAGCATTTCCCGGGGCGGCCGCGGCCATCCGCGCCGCCCGAACCGCCCGATCCCGATGCGCTGGCCCGCGCAGCATGGGCGCGCTCGAACGTGTTCGAGCATGGCGACGTACAACTTAGCTTCCTGCTGGCCGCCTGCCTGGCCTGCGACGATGCCGAGCGCTTTGCCGAGCGGCTCGGCCGCCTGTTCGCCATGTGGCTGGTCGCAGCCGACGAAGACCTGCGTGCTGCCGATCTTGCCGCGTTGCGCGAGCATGCCGGAAAGCTCGATCCGGCGCGTCAGGGCCGTCGTGTGGAGATCGACGATCCGCTGATACTGATTCATCCGCCGCGTGACGGCGACGAGGCCGGCAAGCTCCCCGACCGTGCGCTGATCTTCGAGCGTGTGTTCGCCGGCATCTGGCAGGCCGCGCTGAGCGTGCCCACCGGCTGGCTGCGCCTCGAGAACGTGTTCACACGGCGGCGGCCACGCGCGGACGCTGCCGCGCAGCGGGGAGGCGCCATCGAGCTGGTACTGCGGCTCGGGCCAGAACAGCCACCGATTGTGCCGTGCCAGAACTCGGTACACGGGGAGCAATGGCCAGGGCAGGCGGCGATCCAGTTTGCGTTGCGCACGCAAAGCCGCATGTTTGCCTACGGGATGCTGCGGCAATACACGCTGCACGATATCCAGCTCAGCGTCGCGGTGCACGACCTGCGAGACGTCGTGCTCTACAACCAGCTTGGCCGGCTCGATCCATCCAAGCCATTCCTTCCCTTCGGACCGACACCCACGGCTGGCAGCTATCTGGTCTTCAGCAGTCCCGAGCTGGCGTGCAAGCCGTTGCAGGCCCTGCACCTCGACCTCAAATGGGCCGGGCTGCCGATGCTGCCGGGCGGGTTTCCCGAGCACTATGACGGCTATCCGGGAGAATGGTTTGCCAACGGCTTCGGAGGCAGCGCAAAGGTGCTGATCGACGGCCAGTGGCGCAGCGGTGACGACAGCACGCCGGGACTGTTCACGACGATCAATGGCGGGGAGCGCCTGGTGCCGGGTCATCGGCTGGTGTTTCCGACGGCGGCGCTGCGGCGCCTGCATCGGGCCGCTCCGCCGCAGCCTGCCGGCCAACCGTTCGCATATGGCATAGGCTCACGCAGCGGCTACTTCCGGATCGACCTGAGCGAGCCACCGGGCGCGTTCGGGCATGCCGTGTATCCGACGTTGCTGGCCGGGGCGTTGACGCGCAACGCGCGGCTGAAGCGCCCCGGTCCGTTGCCGCGCGAACCGTATACGCCCGTGTTGGAAACACTGTCGCTCGGCTATCAGGCCAGCCAGGATATCGGGCTGGCAGCGGAACAGTCGCCGGACACGGCGCCAGGGCTGTTGCAGGCCGCCTACCATGTGCACCCGTTCGGCATTGCGCCGATCGTGCGTGAGGGCGGCCAGGACCGGTCCAGGGCGCCGGGTCTGCTGCCGCTCTACGAGAACGACGGCAACCTCTATATCGGTCTCGGTGGAGGCGATCCGCAAGGCGGACTGAACCTGTTCTTCCATTTGCGCAAAGAGGTGGCGACGGGGCGCTGGTCCGATGCGATGCCGGCGTTCGACTGGGCGACGTGGCACGACGGTGGCTGGAAGCGGCTGCCCCCGTTTGCAGTGATCAGTGACGGCACGCAGGGCATGCTGCGCTCGGGTATCGTGCAGCTGAACCTGCCCGCCGGCATGGCACCCCTCAGCCTCGCACAGTCGCCGCCAGCCTACTGGTTGCGACTCAACGCCGACTGGGGCTTCTTGCGCATGGCCGGCCTCCATGGCGTGCATTGCCACGGCGTGCGCGCCACACGTGTCGTACCGTCCGGGACTGATGCGGAGCATGTGATGGAGCAGGTGGCCTTGCCGCCTGGCAGCGTCGACCGGGCCCTGCAGAGCCTGCCGGGCCTTGGCCTGGTGCTGCAGGTAGGCGCGTCCGAGGGGTGGCGGGCGGCCGATCCGCCCGAAGCGCTGCGCATGCGCAGCGCCGAGCGGCTGCGGCACAAGGCCCGCGCGGTCACGCGCTGGGACTACGAAAGGCTGCTCCTCGATGCGTATCCGGCGGTGTGGAAGGCCAAGTGCTTCGCTCACCACCAAGTCACGATGGATGACGCGGCGACCGCCAGCCGCAGCGTGCGCCATCGCCACCTGGCCGACCGGCCCGGGCAGGTACTGGTTGTGGTGGTGCCCTTTCCGCAGCCGGGAGAGCTGTTCAGCAGCACAGAGGCCCCTCGGCTCGATTCCGCCGTGCTCGACGAAATGGAGCGCCACCTTCAATCGTGTGCGCCGCCAGGCGCCAGCGTGCGTGTACGCAACGCTGCCTATGAACGCGCGCAGGTGCGCTGCATGGTGCAGCTCACGCGCGGCAGTCATCCCGGAGCCGCCTTGCGGCAACTGAACCAGGCGATCGTCGAACACCTGTCGCCGTGGCATCCGCACGGGCTGGGTTCGGCATTCGACTGGAGCGTGCATGCCGAGGAAATGGAAGCCTTCCTGCGCGCGCAGCCGGATGTGGATGCGGTGGGGCGCGTGTCGATGCTGCATATCGTCCGCAATGACCGGCAGTTCAACGCGCTGCGCGACACGGCGACCCATGTGATCGATGGCGAGGCCAGTACGCTGCGTCCGGCGCAGCCGTGGAGCCTGCTGCTGCCGACGCGCCGCCATCTGATCGAACTATGCGACGAGATCGGGTCGCTGGTGCCGCGGCGTACCGGCATCAGGCGGCTCGAGGTCGGCAGTACCTTTATCGTGGGCCGCTCGGTACCGACGTCTTCGGGGCAGGAGCGACATGACCAGTAGGAACCGCGAATCCCTCAAGCGCTATTTTCGTGAAGGGGCGCTGCCTGACGAGGACCATTTTGCCGACCTGATCGACTCGATGCTCAACATGAGCGACGAGGGCTTCCGCAAGACGGTGGAGCACGGGTTCGAAGTCTACTCCCCGCTCGGCCACGATGCGCTGATCAGCTTCTTCCGTGACCAGGACCCTGAACGGCCCGCATGGCGCATCGAGCTTGGCGGCGCCCGTGATGCCCTGCTGGTGCAGGGGCGGGCAGCCCCGGAGGACGCTGACGAGGTGGGCAACGGCAGCCGCGCCGACGGTGCCGCCGGCGCGGCCGGCACGCCGGCGCCGCTGCTGTGCCTGGAGCAGGACCGCCGGGTCGGCATCGGAACCGAGCGGCCGCAGACGATGCTCGACGTGGCCGGTACGGTGCGTAGCCGTGGCCGGCAGGGCGCCTTCACGCGTGAGCATTCCGTGCCGCTGCGTGCCGACGGCACCTGGCAGGACCTGACCGACGACCTGGACGGCTGCCAGATGTTCGAGATCGTCGCGGGTGCAGGCCTGCGTGGCAAGGGCAGGTTCGGACTGATACATGCGATTGCCACCAACACCTACAATCCGACGCTCGGCTTGCTCAATTTCCTCAATCGCAAGCGCGGCATCCGCTGCACGCATGGTTACTACAGCCGCCGCTGCGACCGCCTGCAACTGCGCTGGATCGGTACCAGCGGACGCAATGCCAGCTATCGGCTGCAGATCCGCACCGGTTGCGATTTTGGCCCGGACGCGATGATCCAGGCCCAGCTGATGCAGCTCTGGTCGGATGCTCACATGAGCGGAGGGCAGCCGTGAGCCGCGCCAGCCCGATACCCGCAGCGGGCCGCAGTGCCGAGCCGCCGCCCGAAACGGTGGCGCCGCCGACGGCCGCCATTGCGAGACTGGGCGGCGATGCCGACTTCAGCTATGGCGACCTGCGCGCGCGCGGCATCGCCCTGGCACAGGCCGCGAGCGGGCAGGTGTGGACCGACTACAACCTGCACGATCCCGGTGTCACGCTGCTCGAATCGCTCTGCTATGCGCTGACCGAAGGCGTATTCGGCGCGCAGGCCGATGTGGCAGATCTGCTTGCCGCGCCAGACGGCCGCATCCACTATCGGCGCCACGCATTGCACGCCGCCGAGGACGTGCTGCCATGCCGTCCCACCACGGAACTCGATCTGCTGCGCTACCTGCTCGATCGCGTGCCCGCGGTGCGCCAGTTGCGCCTACACATGACCGATGTGCAGTGGGAGGCGGACGGCAGCATGGGGGGCGGCATGGGTGGCCGTTCAGGCGGTCTCTGGCAGATGGCGTTGCGCGTCACCGACGGCGATGGCGAAGCCGCGGCGGCGGACATCGCCCGTGCGTACCTGGCCCAGCGCAACCTGGGGGAGGACTTGCTGGCCGTACCGCAGGTACTGCGTCCACGCTGGTGCGCGCTGGAAATCAGCCTGAGCGTGAGCGGCGCGCGAGAACTGGGTGACATCCTTGTCGAACTGATGCAACGCTGTGCCGATATCGTCGGCACAGCGCCTCCGCGCCAGCCTTTGCAGGCGCGGCTGGGCCAGCGCGATGCGCACGGAAACCCGGCCGGCACCGCCGAGCTGTTTGATGGTCCCGTCGTGCAGTGCGGCTGGATTGCCGCCGAGGACCTTCGCCGCGATCCGGCCAATCGCTTGTACTTCAGTGACCTGGCACGGGCCCTGCGGGAGATCGATGGCGTGGCCAGCATTGGCGCGTTGCGGCTGGTGCCGCTGGAAGCGGTTGATGTGCCGGCGATGGATGACGTAGCCGGCAGCACCAATGGCGCGGAAGACAGCTTGCCGTGGCACGGGACGGACTGGGCGCTGCAGTTGCGCTGGCCCGATACGCCGGAGATGTTGGCGGGCTGGCAGGTCACCCGGCGCGGCAGTCGGCTTCATATCGATATGCGCGCACTGCTCGAGCGGCTGGCCGATGCACGGCAGGCTCAGCGTGTGGCCAGCACCGCGGCACGGGTGTCGCCATTTGCAGGCCATTTGGTCGCGCGGCCAGCCGGGCGCCACCTGTCCGATGCACCCTATCTCTCGATCTGGCACCATCTGCCGCCGCTCTACCGGGAATACCACCTCGCGCCCCGGGCAGATGCCGAGCGGCAGGCCCAGTTCGCCGCTTACCTCGCACTGCTCGAGCAATGGCAAGCCCATGGCAACGCGCAGATGCAGCACCTGCGCCAGTTGTTCAGCATCGAACGGGACCCGATCGAAAGCTACTGGTGGGAACCGCTCGATGCCACGCATGTTCCGGGGCTGGCTGGCGTCGGCGCCGAGCCGGCCGATGGTACCGCACGGGCGCTGGCGGGTGAGGACAACGTACTCGACCGCCGCAGCCGCGTGCTGGACCTGTTGCTCGCGCTCCATGGCGAGAGTTGCGACCAGCACAGCATCCAGCGTTTTGGCGTCTACTACGAGACTGATGCATGGCAACGGCATCTCTATGCGTGCAAGCGGCGCTTCCTGCAGCGGATCGTGCGCCATACGCGCGACCGCGCCGGCGCGTTCGACTACAGTCGCCCGTCGCTGGGCCGCCGTGGCAATACCGCGCCCCTGCATGAACGCGTGTGCCTGTTGCTGGGCTTCGGGCAGTCTCATAGCCGCTTGCTGGCAGGCACGCTGGACGCATACGGTATCGCGCTGGACGCGCACACCCGGCACGGCCCGCGCAGCGAGCCGCCTGCCGGTGCGCAACCGCTTGTCATGTGGCCGCCAGTGCGCGCACGTATCGTCGCCCACTTCGAGGAGGATCTGGCATTGCGGCAGGTGCACGATCGCCTGGCGTTTCATTTCACGGGCCTCGACCCGCGCACCTTGCCGGCAGCGCTGTTCCGTTGTGCCGCGCATGCTGGTCACTATCACCGGGTGGAGGGTGATGCCGGCCCCGAACTCTGGCTTGGGCCGGACGAATCCGGCCACTGGTGGCCACTGGCCGTGCGCGAAGGCCCCGGCGATGTGATTGCACCCGCGCTGTACCTGCACGAACTGGCGTGCCGCGTGCAGCGTGACGCGGAAGGACTGCATCTGGTGGAGCACGTGTTGCTGCGCCCGCTTGGTGAATCCGGCGAGCCGGACGATGTGCCCGACGGCTTCTATACCCACCGCATCACCGTCATCCTGCCCGGCTGGACCGCGCGCGGCGCCGACCGGAGCTTTCGCGACCTGGCCGTCGAAACCATTGCGCTGGGCTGCCCGGCGCATATCCTGCCCGACGTGCGCTGGCTCGATCATGCCGCGCTGACAGCTTTCGAACTCGATTTCGAGGCCTGGATCGCGGCACGGGTGCGCCATGCCGCGGACGGCGCCACGCCGGAGACCACGGCACTGCTGGATGCGTGCGCCCGGCGGCTTCGCAAGCAATTGCTGGCCATGTCTCCGGCATCGGACGGGGAACGGCAATGAGACGGTATCCCGCTTCGGCCAGCCTGCCGCCGCGTAACGCGGTGCATGCGATAGAGACCCTGATGTGGCAATCGCGCACCGACGACGGCCGCGAGGCCGCCCTCGCGCATCAGGCGCGGCTTAGCGCCTTTCTGAACGGGCCGGGGCAGGCCACCGTTTCACGGGTGTTCTCGCGCATGTCGGCGCCGGATGAGGTCTGGCAACTGGATCGCCTGGAAATCGACATCGGTCCGCTGCTGCCCGAGGGCAGTTTCTCGCAGTGGGCGGACATCCTTGAACAGCAGTTGGTCCAGGCGCTGCTGCAGGCCCGGCAGTCGCTGGCCGGCAACAACCCAGGTGTGCGCGCGCTGCCTTCGGAACCTGTGGGCGACGCCGTCCTCGCGACGGTCGGACAGGCCCCGAGGCCGTCGGACCATCAGGGACTCGAGCACTTCCTGTTCTATCTGCAGCACGGGCATCTGCCGTGGTCGCGCAGCGCAATTGCGGGGCGGGGCCTGTCGGTCTGGCTGGCGCTCCTGGCGCGGCGCACCGGCCCGCGGCTATGGGGGCTGCTGCGCGAGCTGCGTCCGGCCAGCTACGTGCTGGCGCGCCTGAGCCAGATCACGCCGTACCAGGGGCTGCAAGCCTTGGTAGGCGTTCGCCATCGCGAACTGGCCGATAGCCTCGATGCGCTCGATGCACAGTTGCTGATTCCACTGCAGGCGCGCGGCCGCCTCAGCGCGTACCAGGTCCAGCAGTTGCAGCAAGCGTGGCGTGTGACGGCATTCCAGACGCTTTGGCATCAACGCGGAGCCCACCTCAGCGCCGACGATGTGCAGCGGCTGCAGCGCGAACTCGGCGCCGCGCTGACGCTGCAGTTGGGGCGGGGCGGACTCGGGGTGTGGCGTCCGGCAAGCTATCGCGCGAGGCACCTTGCCGCAGGAACGACAGGCCGGTCCGGTGTTGACGAAGAAGCCGACTTCGCACTGGAGTCGGTGCTGTTGACCGGTGTGCTCGATGCCGTAGCGCCGCGCTGGCGCGACACGCAACGGCGCACCGCAGTGGCGCGCAACGAGGGACGCGCGGCGGCGGCTCGGAAGGATGATTTGACCAATGATCGCTGGCGGCCCGATGCCATGCACACGCGCAATCCGCTCGACGCCGCACTGCACCGGCTGACCATGGCGCTCGATGGCAGTGTTCCCCTTGAAGCGCCGTTGCTGGAGTTGTTGCTGCAGGATCTCCACCGGCGCGAGCCCGATGCGCTGCGCACGCATCTGCGCGCACTGGTGCTGCACCATGGTCTGGCCGGTCAATGGCTGACACGACACGGCACTCGCGTGACGGCGCATGTGATGCGCGCGCTGGGGCCCCGCCGCAGCGCGACGCACGTGGCTGACCATGGTGCGCACTGGGCCGAATCGCTGCGCCAGTTTGCACTGGCGGCGCTCGCGCGCGGCGCCGGAACCGGGGGGGCGAGGCCCGGCGGGTTATCGGCGTTGCAGGCCTGGCTGGCCGCCTTCAGCCTACAACAGCTCGCGCTGGGCGAGCGGGCGCCGACGACCCGGCAAGGCTGGGAGAGACTCTGGCAGCGGGCACTGGCCGCCTGGCAACAGGGAGGCCGCCGGCAGCGGCCCTTGCGGCTTGCACAAGCTGTGTCTCGGCATCCGCCGGCCCTCACGCCCCAAGCCATCGCTACGTCGAGTCTTGGGGGGGCGCCCGTTGCATTACGAGCGCTGCTTGCGCCTCACATGCGTCGCCGCCACTGGCGCTGGCATGTGGCCGCGCGGTGGCGGACGGCCCGCAAGGTCGAACTGTTCGCGCTGCTGGATATTGCCCGGGGCGGCACCAGCACAATGGGTTGGTCAGAATCGGTGCACCGGTGGCAATGGGTTGCCGATGCCGTGGCGACCTGCATCGCCCGGTTTGGGGAGCTATCCGGGGTACGGTCGGCCGCAGTCGCCTGCGACACGGCCACCGACGTATATCGCTGGCATGAAACATGGCTCTGGGAGGTGGCGATCCGTTGGGCCTGGCGCGAGCGTGGTGCGACGAAGGCGCCCGCAAGTCTGTACGGCGCGTGGTGTCAGGCGGCCAAGGCAAGCGTTGGGGCACTCGGTGCAGCTACGGCGCCGTCCGCAACGGATTTCCCCGTGACCGCCGAGACCGTGGCTGCCGCGTTGGGGGCGATGGCCCGGCCGATACGGACGCCGGCGGCGCACCAACCCGCCCGGATGGCGCCAGCCGCGGCAATCCCGGCAGGGCGCCGCGTACGTACCCCATCGATCCTTCCAATGCTGCGCAGGCGCAAGGCCGCCCGCATGACCGCGCCATTGCGCTGGCAGGCACTGCATCGCGTCGTGTCGCGCGCCGAACGGCTGGCGCACGTCCTGGCGTTGCCGCAGCAGCGCGCGGTCAGGCGCGACTGGATGGCAAGACAGCAAGTGGCAGGTTGGCTCGCGGAGCCGGCTCTCTGCACGGACTGGCTGGCGGCGACCCGTGCCCCGGAACGTTGGGAGCTGTTGGCCACGCTGTTCCCGCGGGAGATCGCTTCGCTGCGCCGTTCCAGCGCGACGTTGCAGAGTGCCGCCGCGGCGATGATGCCGGAGCAGCCGGTGTCTGCGCGCCAGGAAAGCCATTGGCGCTTCCTGGCCAACCACGCTCTGGTGGGCGGCCTGCCACTGACACCGGGTTGCCTGACGCGCCGCCATGCCATGCATCTGTACCGGGAGCACGGGCGGCGCGGGGCGACACTGCCCCAATGGATCTCACACGTTGCGCGATGGTTTGCGGATTGGAGCGAGGGAACAGGCGTTGAAGGAAGGCAGCGGGCAAGGCTCACGCACCGGCCGGCGCCATGGCTCAGGTCGGCGCTGCAGGCACTACGCCGTGCGCCGGACGACGTCGAGCAGTGGGAAGCCCGGCATGTCCGGAGTGTCCGGAAGGTCGGTCCGCAATCGAGATCACGGCACATCTCGTGGCAAGGTGCGCGGGGCAGCCAGAATGCCATCGATGAAGCCAGCCTGCCAGAACTGGCCGCCCTCGCGCGGCTTGGCGAAAGCGATACCCATTACGTGGCCGATGCCGGTCTTGTGTTGCTGGCGACCTATAGCCAGATGCTGTTCGCGCGGCTCGGACTGCTGGAAGACCGCACGATGCGCGATAGCGAGGCGTCTTCCCGTGCGGTGCGCTGTCTGGCCTGGCTTGTGCACGGCCACAACAAGGCGAGCGAGCCTGAGTGCGTCCTGGGCAAGCTGCTCTGCGGTATGCAACTGGCCGAACCGCTGGTTGGCGATGCCACATTGGACGAGTCGACGCGCCAACTGCTCGATGGCCTGCTGGGCGCGGTGATCGCCAACTGGCCGGCTCTCGGCGCCACTTCGCATACCGGCTTGCGCGAAACCTTCCTGCAGCGCGAAGGGCGGCTGACGCGTGAACGCAACGAGGCGGGATTCCATTGGCGGCTCGTGGTCAAGCCCGGACCCTTCGACATGCTGCTGGACCGGCTGCCATGGTCGATTTCCACGATCAAGCTGCCATGGATGGGAGAGGTGCTGCATGTCGACTGGCGCTGAACAGGATATCGCGCTACACGCGGAAGCTCTGCGCCGCGAACTGGACTGGCTGCAAGCGTCCCTGGACTTGCGCTTTCAACAACATTTTGGCAAGCGCGACGATGCCGAACGGGAAACCCCCATCATCTGGCCAGCCCCACCGGAGCTGCCCGTTGGCAGTGCGCTGGCAGAAATTGTCTGTGAGCATGCGTTCGGTGTCACGGAACGGCTGGTCCTGGCGCTGGCGGTGGCGCCCCACTTGCGTCCGGCGGCACTGGATCTGTTCTTCGTGAAAAACCGCGATCTCGATCGCGGCTTCAGCGAGTTCGGAGGCTACCGCGCGCAGCACCACCCGGGCTTCTTGCCGACCGGGGAAACCGCGGCGTTCCTGCTTGCCGGTGATGATCTGCACGCGCGCATCGCGGCGCTGGCACTGTTCGACCCGGATCTGCCATTCGCGCAGGCCGGGCTGGTGCAGCTCGATGGCGATGTCGGCGGCGAACCACAGCTGAGCGGGGCATTGCGTCCGGGCGCGGAGGCATTGCAGCGGCTGCAGACTGGCGTCTCGCACAAGCCCGATTACAACGCGCAGTTTCCGGCGCGACGCATCATCACGGCGCTAGGCTGGGATGACCTCGTGCTGGCGCCCGAAGTGATGGACGAAATCGCGATCGTGCGCGGGTGGCTGCACGACGGGCCGGCCGTGATGGAAACCTGGGGTCTGGGCAAGGTCGTGAAGCCCGGTTACCGCTGCCTGTTCTACGGTCCGCCCGGCACCGGCAAGACATTGACGGCAACACTGCTGGGGCAGGGCGCGGACGTCGACGTCTACCGGATCGATCTGTCCATGGTGGTGTCCAAGTACATCGGCGAAACCGAGAAAAACCTGGCGCGCGTGTTTGACCAGGCGCAGAGCCGGCACTGGATCCTGTTCTTCGATGAAGCTGATGCGCTGTTCGGCAAGCGCTCTGCCACGCAGAGCAGCAACGATCGTCACGCCAACCAGGAAGTGGCTTACCTGCTCCAGCGCGTGGAGGACTTTCCCGGCACGGTGATCCTCGCCAGCAACCTGCGCAGCAACATCGACGACGCGTTCGCACGCCGTTTTCAATCGATGATCTATTTCCCGATGCCTGACGCCACCCAGCGGCTGCGGCTCTGGCGCAGTCTGATCCGCCAGCCCGAGCGTGCCGCCCCCGATATCGACCTCCCCGCGCTGGCCGAACAGCATGAACTGTCCGGTGGCGCGATAGTGAACGTATTGCGTTTTGCCGCGCTGCAGGCCACGCGCGAGGGCGCGGCGCAGTTCTCGGCGGAGCATCTGCGGTTGGGCATCGCGCGCGAGTTGCGCAAGGAAGGGAGGACCGCATGAAGCGCGTCCAGCGTGGCCTGGCGGCCGCCGTATTCGCCGCCGGCATCGGCTTGCTGTGGCCGGCCCCGGGCGCCACGCCGGACGTGGCGTCCGGGGCGGCTTCCGATGCAGCGGCCGTGGGAGCGTCCGCGCCCGGTACTTCGGCGCCGGCGGTGATTGCGCCGACGCCGGCGATTGCCGCGCCGCCGTCGGCCGCGGACAGCCAGACCTGCGTCGTCGCACCAGGAAAGTCCCCCGCCGAGACTTGCATGGGCGACCCCGATCCCCTGGCCTTTGAAAAGACTGCCGTTACCAACCTGCCTGCGGCCACTGTCCACGTGGCATACGCTTACCGGTTCCAGGCCACTGGCGGCGAGCCACCATATGTGTTCAGCGAAGTCGGCAAGGGTTTGCCGGAAGGGCTGTCACTCGATGCGAACGGCAATGTGCGCGGCACCACGGCGCAGCGCGGCAGGCGCACGTTTACGGTGGAGTTGCGCGACCGCTGGGGGCAGGGCGTGCGTCAGCAGTTCGCCGTCAATGTGATTGGGCCGCGCACGCCGTCATCGCGCCCGGCCGCGGCATCGACGCCGGCGGCCATCCCGGCAATCCAGAGTGTGCCGATCGTCGCCACGCAGACGCCGCTGCGCAGTGGCACGCAGATCAACACCTGGCGCCTGACCGAAGCGGTGCTCGAGAAGATTACCCCGCCGGCACCGCCCGAACCCGCGGCAGATCCGCCCACGGACGGCTCGTCCGATGCCGCCCAGTTGACGTCTTCCGCAGCGGCAACGTTTCCCGACCCGGACGGGCTTGATGAACTGAGCGAGCCCGGCGCCGCGCAGTTGACCACGTTGCTGAGACCCCTAGTCAACGTCGACTATCCGACCCGCGCACTGTTCCGGGCCGCGCTGGATGCGCGCGTATGCGCGTACGCGGCGGCACTGACTACCAAGGTGGCACTGGACACGCGCCAGACCGCACCCGACCCCGGGCAATGGCAGGCGGGTTGCGCCACCGCATGGCAACGTCAGTCGCCGAAGACGCCGCCACAGTTGTCGGAGGCTCCGGTCAGATGGCAGGACCTGCCCGCGACGCTGATGCCAACGCGTGTGCGTACATGGCTGATCGAACAGGCGATGCAGAGTCACGATGCCGCAACTACCACACCGCCGCCGTGGTCCGGCACCGGCTGCAACTGCCTGGTGGCACCCACGAGCGGCGCCGTCTACGGCTACGTGCCGAACTGGAGCGACCCCGAGCATGGGCAGAAGCTCGATTTCAGTCTCTTCGAACGCCTGATGGGCTACGCCCAGCCATTCGACGACGATGGCAACGTGACGCCGCTGCGGCCGGATGCGGCGCAACTCGACTTTCTGCGGGCCGTTCACCGTTATGGCAGCAAGCTTGACGTGACCATCTACCGCAAGGACTGGCAGTTCCTGCTACAACTACCCGAGGACCGGCGCCGCCGCGTGGCCGACCAGGTGGCGCAGCAGGCCATGCGCATGATCGATGTGCCGCTGAGCCAATACGAACGGCGCTGGGAAGACCGCATTCCGGGGCTTGCGAGTGGAAGCCACATGGGCGATGGCATCACGCTCTTTTTCGACCAGGTGCCGATGGCCGGCGACTTGCGCTTTGCTGCGTTCGACGATTTCCGGCATCGGCTGATCCAGGCGCTGATCACCGCGATGCGCAAGGGCAAGCGCCATTACACGCTGAATCTGATGTTTCCCGCCGGCGACCTGGTGCCCGCGTTGCGCGGTGTTGACGAGACCGCATTGCCCGTGCAGCCCAAGGCGCCGGTCCCCACGTCGGACAAGAAGGCTGCAGCACCCGCATCCGCGCCCGCGCCGCAACCGGTGGCCGCCGCGTGGACCTTCAATCGCCTGCTCGACTACCTTGTGCAGGCCGAAGACCCGCTGTACCAGGATGGCCGCATCGTGGCGAACACCAACGGCTACCATAGCCGTACCAACGTGACCGTGCGCTACATCGTTGCCTTGCCCGAGCCCACGACGTACAGCAAGAAGACCTTGCGCGAGGCCGTGGAGACGACGCCGGACCTGGCCGGCACCAATCGCGCGATCATCGTGCGGCGAATCGTACCGATGGTGTCGGTCGGCAGCGCCGAACTGCGCCAGACAAGCGACGACATGGCTTACTTCAACGACAATTTTGGCGGTGTGGCACTGTGGCCGCAGCCGGTGGCCGATGCCGCTACCAGCCAACTGGTGGAGACCACGGTGCGCAGCACGATCCTGGCCGGGGAGAGAAGCGAGGATGCCGTCTGCAATCTGGTCTGCGACGGTCGTTGGGCTTTGCGCGCGCTGTTCTGGGTGTTCCTCGGCATCGCGCTGGTGTCGTTTGCCCTGTTCGTGTTCTCGTGCCGAGTGCGCGCGCTGGGACGGCCTTACCAGCTCTACCTTGCGCTGGCGGGCATCGTGCCGCTGGTCATTGGCGGGTTGCTGTTGCGCTGCGATCCTGACCTTGCATCGACGGACTTCAGCAACCGGCTGCTGTTTGCAGTGCTCGCCGTCGTGATTCTGACGTTGCTGGTGCCGCTGCTGAAGCCACGCGTTCAGCAGCCGTGAACGCGCAGGCCGCGGCCGGCGCTTGCCGGCTTACGGACACAGCCCCTCGCGCATCGCGTAGCGCGTCAACTCGGCAATGCTGCGGATGCCGAGCTTGCGGAATGTGTTTTCGCGATGGCTCGCGATCGTCTTGTCGCTGAGGAAGAGCATGCCCGCGATCGCTTTCGTGCTATGGCCTTCTGCAAAGAGCTGGGCGATCTGCCGCTCGCGCGGACTCAGGAGTGTCAGCCGGGAGGCTTCCTCGGTGCGGACGGGCCGGCGGAACGCGTTCAGCACGCTGCCCACCAGTTCTCCGCTCAGGTAGATCTGGTTGGCCATCACGCGCCGGATGGCACGTGACAGTTCGTCGTACGAGTTCTCCTTCAGTACATAGCCCGATGCGCCGGCATCGAGTGCCGCGATGACGTCCCGATGCTGGTTGTTCACCGACAGGCAGAGCAGCTTGCATGGAATCTCTTCGGCACGCAGGCGGCGGATGACTTCGATGCCATTGAGGACCGGCATGCCAACGTCGAGGATAGCCAGGTCGGGACGCATGGAGCACACCAGATTGAACAGCTCCATGCCGTCGCGCGCCTGGGCCAGTACTTCGATGTCGACTTCGCGCTGAAGCAGCGAAACCAGGCCTTCCCGGATCATCGCGTGGTCATCAGCAACCACCACGCGGATGCTCATTGTCCCCTCGCCCCGGCAGACCAGCGAATTTGCGCGCGCACGCCCATGCCGGGTTTCGTATGAAGCGTAAAACCGGCACCCGCATCCCCCAGCATTGCGGGCAAGGATTGCAGGCCGAAATGTCCGCGTGACGACGCGCGCAGGCTAGACGGATCGAAGCCGGGGCCATCGTCGCTGACGGTCAGCACGATCTCGGGCGCATGGAGCGCCTCCTGCCGCAACGTGAGCCTTACGCGCGCGCCGGGTGCATGCTTGCAGGCGTTTGCAAGCAGTTCTCGCACTGCGCGCAGCAACACCTTGCTGATGGCAGGTGGGGGCGCGCAGGTGACCGGTGCGCAATCCACGTCAATCGGCTGACGCGTAAGTCGGCCAATTTCGCCGGCCAGCAACAGGCATTGCGCGTCCAGTGTGGGCGTGGTTGGCTGCGCAGCATCGAGCAAGCCGCCAATCACGTCGCGTGTGGTACGCAGCGCGTCCTTGATCAGGTCGCGGCTATGACGAAGCGCCGCATCACGAAAGTTGCTGGAATCGGGCGGCGACGCCTGGACCATGTCAAGCTGGATCAGGGCGTAGGAGAGTACTTGGGCAAGATCGTCATGCAGGGCCCGTGCCAACTCGGCGCATTCGTCGCGCGTGCGGCGGCGCAATACGGACGTGGGCACTGGCACATGGCTCGGGCGCACGGTGAGATCGTGGGCGTGCGGCATGCGCGTGAGCCTCGGCAACGCCAGGCGGGGACGTCTGGGGCGGGGCTTTCGCGTGAACGCCAGGGGTTCTGGAGGATCAGGGTACCCGCAACACTGCACGCACACGTGGTCGGTCCGCGATGCCATCGCAAACGTAGTCCCGTTCATTTTCCGTTGCCCCGAAAAAACTGCCGTTCTCCGGCCCGGAACCGCGCGTCACGCGTCGGCAGCCGGAATCCTGTTTGCGTTATGCAGAGCGCCGACTACTGGCATTGGCCGTTTGGCGGCAGCTTCCGGACATAACTATACATGCCGATCCGATTTCTATGATTCCCCGGGGAATATGGAATATATGGATCTGGTTTCTATTTACTAAATCGAGATTTAAGGGATATTTAATTGGCAGTTGATCCGGCTCATTCTTGGATCGCCTTTACGCCGGCGCCATGATCTGGATGACATGTCCGGTTCAGCGGGGCACCAATGGCGCTGAGACTCGATTCCTGAGTACCGGAGAGTGCGGTGCGTCGAGGATCAGGAACGCTGCAAGACCACCCAGTGGTTGATCGGACCGCCGAGACTGGCAGGCACGCCACCGATGATGTGGGTAGAGGTTGAGGGGTTGCCATGAACGATGGCCCACTGGTTCAGCGAGAGATTGAATGTGACGATCGCGATATCGGCAAAGCCGAGAAGTTGCCCGATTATCCTCAGGTCGTCATGGCTGAGCCACAGGGTGGCGTTGAATCCCGAGATGCGATTGGCTGCCGCGGTTGCCGCATCGGTATTCAAGCCGCGCAGATGCTCGATGAGCTTCGCGCGTGTGATATCGGGATGCCCCCCCAGCCGTCCCAACGCGTAGACGCCGCAATCGCCGTCGGCAATGGTCCAATGCGATACCGCGAGCTGGACACCAGGCGCGCCGTGCAGCGCAAACGCATTGGTCTTGAAGTTATCGATTAACGCGTGATGCTGCTCGACCTGCTGGTCCAGGTACGCCACGCGTTCTGTTTCGATGGCCGTCTGATACAGGAAGGCCTTTTTCAAGGAAGGCGGCACGCCATGGTGCAAGCCCGAAAACAGGCTGTCCTTGCCATAGGGTACCGACAGGGCATGGCTCATGCTCTTGCCGATCTTGAAGCTGCCGGGCCCGATCCCCATCAAGTCAGGCGAGATATGCGGGTGGGAAGAAATTGTCCTGGTGAACTTGTCGCGAGCGAGGGTGGCCTGGGCCCCCGTTTTATCGCTCTTGGTGTTGTAGAAGCGGTCCACCAGCGTCGTCAGCCCGACGTGGCTCTGGGCGGTCCGGGCGTCCGTATATGCGCTCGCAGCCAGGCGCGAGAGATCGGTTTCCACGTTCAGGTTCGCATAGTCCGCCATGAAGCTGGTTCCCCGTATGGGATGCCGCTGGTTCCCGGCGTGCACCGTCAACTGGTCGCGTATTGCGTCGAGCGAAAGCGCGCCCGAATCATGTGCGTGGGTGAAATGCGCTTCGAGTTCATCGGCGGCGAAGCGATTGACATTCTTGCCCATCTCGGTGAATTCCGCGCCGCCCGGTCCGAATAGAAGTGGTGTGCCGCGGGGGCTGCCACGCATGACCGCGGTGGCATCCAGGAACAGATTCGGTTCCGGTGCATACGGCAGCAGCGGATGAAGCCTGGCATAGTGTTGCCGATGAGCCATGTCCTCGGAAATGGAGGGAACGAAGCTCGCTAGGTGTTCTTCGAGTTCCTTGTCACTGGGCTCCTTACTCACCTTCGCCAGCCGCCGCCTGGTGCGCTCCTTGAGGTCATGGCCTGACACGGCGCGATATCCGCCGGCGATCATCAGCGGAAGCATGCCCAGGTGCGACTCGTCGTCCTCCTCCGGAATCCCATCTTCATTGAGATCGCCGTTGGCAAAGGAAGACTCGATGCCTTGCATGCCGATATTTGCGCTGTCATCATCTTCCGTATTGGCGAGCAGGGCATCGAGCGCGTGAAAGACATGCTGGCCGATCTGGCTGTCGCCGACGAGTCGGGAACCCGTGTCGAAATCCTGGATGGATACATACGGATGCAGGCCCAGATGCACGAAATACTCGGTCATTGCGCGTGTCTCGTCCGAGTGAAGTACCTGGTTGCGCATGGTGCCGTAAGGAAAGGCACCTTCGAATGTCAGTGGCACGAGCGCGACGGCAAAACCAAGTTCGTTGATCGTGTCGGAGGCAGCGTCCAACGCGGCATGCAGTGCTGCTTCCTCCGACTTCGGGGCGTTGACGCCGATGACCAGTGCGATCCGGTTCAGATCATGCTCGGCAAGCGACTCGGTCATCGCAGCGACGACGGCTGGCAGGTCGTCGAGTTCGTGATAGGACACGATGCAATTGATGACATACGCCAGGCCGGTTGCCTTCGACATCGCGTGGGCCGCCATGTCGAGGCTAGACTCTTCTGACAACTCCCGGCCCGAGAGCTCGGAGGCTTCGGTTGTGAATTGCCGGTTCAGGAGAAACTGCATGTTCCCCACGCGTTGCACGACGACACCGTTGGCGGCATCCTGAAAATCGCGCCGCGCCGCCGTGGCCTCGCTCGCATCGATCAGTGTGCGTAGCTGTCCGATGGCACGAGATTGCGGTGACGGTATCGCAATGCCACCCGCGCCCGTGCCCGGTATCGGAGTATGAGACTTGGCGAGCTCGTACTTGCGCATGAAATCATCCCTGGACGTTGGCGTAGCGGTAACGAAGCATAGTCGAGTGCAGGGGATGCATCAACATCGCCCCCGGGATCATCGCTACGCATCGTTCGTGCCTTCACGATCTCTGGATCGAGAACGCCGCGTCGGATGAAGTGATGGGCTTCCCGTCATCGCGTCCGGGCAAGATTCGCAATTACGCGCTGCAGCGCATAATTTCGAATCCCGGTGGACCCTCTGTATACGATCTATTCCTTGGACCTGTGAAGTGATTCGCTGTGGGAGCGCCATTACCTGACCAGAGGGTTGACCGCCACGCACTGGCGTTCCGCCATAGACCCGAACCCCGCAGCACGGGTCGAAATCCGGATCGTCCGGGCCTCGCCCACCCGCATCGACCGTGCAGGAGGCATAGGTGTACATCTCTGCGCAGTCGCGGCGCAACTGGTCCAGCGTTAGCGCGGGATCGTCTTTGACGGGGGCCGTAGCCCACGTTCTCGACGTATCAGGCTACGCACTGCTCCTGACTCATTGTGAGGATTTCCCCTTGTATGTGGACGGCTATAACAGCAATACCGGGTCCGGCGACATGACCCGGCGCCGCTTAATGCCGCCTCTGGTACCCATGAGGAGGCCATAGTGACTGAGTGGCATGAGTGTTTTCCCCGAAAGGCTGGCGGTTGAGACTTCGTGGTTCGACGACAGGACGCGCGTGAGACAGAGACGGCTCAGTGCGTGAAGGATAGATAGAGTCGAAGCGGGTTGCACCCATCCGGAGGTAGCAGTTGTGCTGCGCGTTATTTAATTCTCATATGAAAAAATCCGCATCTTGGCGCTACACCCCTCAAAATGGTGGTGTGGGCCAAATTGAAAGAACGTAATCACAGCATCGTGCCGTATCAGCCGTTCGCGGTTCTTGGTGAACACAGTCGGGACCCAGACTGCGTCGTCCATCGATAGGCCGATGAACCAGCGGAACAGCAAGTTGTACTGCGTTTGCTCCATCAGTTGGCGCTCGGAGCGGATGCTGTACGGCACCTGCAGCAGCATCGCGCGCAGCAGCTTTTCCGGAGCAATGCTGGGGCGTCCGCCCTTGATGTCGGCTTCATACATGCTGGCGAAGAGCAGGTCCATCTTCACCAGCGCCTGGTTGACCATGGCGCGAAGCGGGCGGGGAAGAGCGCCGTCTGTTCTACGTGGCTCTTACCCGGGCAAGGCGCAGCGTCGCAATGTTTACCGCCCGTGGGCAGTGCTCTGATTTCCTCCGAGAGCTAGTTGAAGATGGCCCGGTGTCAATCACTGACACGGAAGGCGAGGCCATTCAAGAGGAGCACTGCCCCTGGTGCAAGCAAGGAGTTCTGGTCTTGCGGACCGGTCCCTACGGCGAGTTCCGTTCCTGCTCCAATTTCCCCGCTTGCAGGGTACAAGCCGAAGAAGTGGGGAAGCGCAGCGATCTCTTGAGGCACGAAGACTAGTCACCGGTCTTGGTCGGGCGATCGTTCCGAAGCTCCGAGCGTCCGGGCCCAACCCTCAGCGGTCAATCAGGCCGTCGCGAAATGATAGGCTAATTCCGAATCCAAATGGATATTCGTCGAAGCCCTGTTCTATACCTTCGCCAACGTTCGTCGCACCCTTGAACGACAGATCAACGCTCCGGAACGACCGTTGGCCACGTGCCGACATGGCGCTCGAGGGAATCATGACACTACGACGCTCATATGGGCTAAAGGAAGGGCCACGCGGCCCATGGTGCTGCGATAGGCGGCCGGTTTCCCTTGTTCGCCTTGGGTAGATTGCCTGAGATATGCTTGGCGATCAGGCTTGCCTTCTCAACCGTCGGATGTCGTGTGGAAGCTGGACGAAGGCGAACAGCGTTTCATGATCGTTGCGAGGTTATGCCGTCAGGATGGAAGTGCAGGAGTTTGTTTTCGGGTTTCTCGGACTCGGTGGAGGTTCACAAATTACCACGCCACGGTCCAACGGACCCCAATTTTCTCCCAGTTTTCGGGCGATTCTAGCAACCAGATAGTTTCCCAAGGGTGAGATCGGCCGCACTCTTAATGGCTCGATTCTCGTCAGCCGGGTGTTTGGCTCGCAGTAGCTGCTCGGGCGTGAACTTTTTGTCGATGAGAGAGCGGAGGTACGGCGGCGAGGCTGCCCTCGCAAGGCCGAATGGTTTCGGATGGATGCCGGGGCTTTGCTGCGCAGCAATCATGAAGCCATGGAGCAAGAAAGGGCAAAGCAACGGAACCCGATCACGCGTGCCAGAATAGGGCCTTTGCATTCGCCCGAATGCGCGCCAACCGAGCCTTTCCGGAGATCAGCGCATGTATCGCGGAGAACGTTTCAATGGCTACAGCCACCTGGCCGGGGCCATCCTTGCCGCCGCCGGCATGTCGGTGCTGGTGACATCCTCGGCGCTGCACCACGACGCGTGGAAAGTGGTCAGCTCCGTGGTCTACGGCACCACACTGGTCCTCCTTTACACGATCTCGACGCTGTACCACAGCCTGCGCGGCCCGGCCAAAGACATCTTCCAGCGGCTGGATCATTGCGCCATCTACCTTCTGATCGCCGGCAGCTACACACCGTTTGCGCTGGTCACGCTGCGCGGTCCGTGGGGCTGGACGCTGTTTGGGATCAACTGGGCGCTGGCCGCCATCGGCATTGCACAGGAACTCTGGATCGGTCGCCGCACGCGCGTTTTCTCGCTGCTGATCTACGTAGTGATGGGCTGGCTGGTCCTGATTGCCACCGGACCGCTGACGGCCGCGCTGCCGGTGCCGGGCTTGTGGTGGCTGGTGGCGGGCGGCGCGCTCTATACCGTGGGTATCGGCTTCTTTCTCTTTGACGAGAAGGTGCGGCACTTCCACGGCATCTGGCATCTGTTCGTGCTGGCGGGCAGTGCGTGCCAGTTTGTCAGCATTCTCTGGTACGTGGGATGACCCGTTGCCACTTGCCGCAAACGCATGCAGCGGTGCCGGCGGTGCCACCTTACTGCGGCACCAGTTCGAGCCGCTCGCGGCTCTCCTTCTCCACCGCCTTGCCCGTGTACACCAGCGGGGAGTACACGCCCTTTGCACATTACGGCGGCCAGGTCACGGTAATGCGAGCTGGCCGAGTCGCCCGACTGCCCCGGCGTGTTGACCACGCGCGACGCATCCCAGTTGCCGACGTCCACCACCATGCGGAACGAAGCGCCGGCGGTCGGCCGGAAATCGCTGTTGCGATAGCTGGTGTCCATCGGCGTAAACACCGAACCGCCGATCGCCCCCGCATTGACGTTGTACCGCTGGCGCTCGGCGGCATCCAGAATGGGATCCATCGGGTGCGTGAACACCGCCGTGTGCAGCTTGCCTCATTGCCACGCGCGCGGGTCGCCGCCGAGCTTCGCCTCCACCTCGGCCATTGCGTCCTTGAGCGATTAGTAGCGCCGAGCGACAGGACCGTAGCCATTTTTGGTCGGTAGTTTTGCCTTTGCAATGACATCGTAGTGCCTTTCAGCACATCGCCTAGCGACTTCAAGAGGCTATGTGGGCGCGATAGCTGCGCTCAGGTGCGAGGGTCCGTTATCGGGGCGGTACAGATCTCGGGATGCCTACTTTAAGACGTGGGCCACCGTCCGTAGATGGCCGGCAAGCGACTGCTGGCCGGCCAATCACCCTCAGTTACACTTCCGTCTGTTTCGCGATTATTTCGTATCTGATCAGCCGCGAGGTAAAGTCCCGTCGACAGAGGCCCGAGGCGCATCTGAGGCTGCCAAGGAGCAGAAAATCAGCCGCTTATGACTGGGATAGGGTCCGAAAGATGAAAGAGGCTGGAACAGAAAGACGCCGACTTGCTCTCAGACAACGTCATATGATGCACCATCAGGACCAGACTTATGACCAACCTCAATTTAAGGCTCTTGGGCGCCACGGAGGCGATAGGCAACTCCAAGCCCTACGCTGCGAGAGACCACGCAGGATCTACGTTTCTGCCAGCATTGTGAGATCGCTTGCCACCATTCTCTCCGCGCAGTGGCGCTTGGGGTTGGAACTGGCCAACATTCGTCGTCGGGTGAAGAGGCTGACCGCAGGGCGCCAGGAGGTTGAGCGGTTTCCGATATGAACAGTAAGCAACGCCGCAAGGCATATCGAAATAGCCCCTATCAAGTTCAAACTACGTGGACATTTCGGGGCGCGCGCGTGACCATTACCCGCATAGCAAGCCCCACCGCGGTCATTGTTGAATTTGACAGGGCCGGGGCGCGTACGCATGTCCCAACGCGAGCGCTGGAGCCACATAGCCCCTATGGGGACATTTGCCGCCCACTGGGGGCACAAATCATTCGCTGACCCCACGCGCTTCAGGAAACCCGGTACCGGGCAATATGTTTTTCCCCAGCCGACGTGGTGAAATTGGTAGACACGCTATCTTGAGGGGGTAGTGACGCAAGCTGTGCGAGTTCGAGTCTCGCCGTCGGCACCAAGCAACTTTCTTGGCAAACGATCGGGAAGTCGGAGTCCCGCAAATTGAGGCCCTCCAGCCGCGTTGGCGCGATGCATTAAAAGCTTCTGCTGGCACAAGCTGCAGCCGGTTCAACTGTTGATCGAACCCCAACTGCATCCGAGCGGTATTCCGGCCAAGATAGACCTCTTTTGGGCGGGCACACGTACGGTTATACTCCGCTCTTCTCAACTAGGGATAATCGACAATGGTCGCTGCAACGAAAACAACGAAGGTCAGGGCAGTCTCGAAGAACAAGCCTGCCGCAAAGAAAGTGACCGTGCCAACGAAAAAGGCAACCGTGCTCGCACGTGAGGCTCAGGCAGCGAAAAAGCGCTTGCTGAAATTGCGCGCCGACACGAAGAAGGCCATTGAGGCGGCTAAGCGCGAAGTCGCTCAGGCAACGGAAGCCGCAAGGTTCGCGCTTCGCTTTGAGAAGCAAGCCGCAAAGGATAAGCTGGCAGCGAAGAAGGCCAAGGCTGCGGGCGCCAAGAAGGCCGCAGGCAAAGCTGCCGCCACGAAAGCGGCCCCGAAAAAGCCTGTGACTGGTAGCAAAGCCTCCGCCAAAGCTGCGCCGAAGAAGGCCGCCGTGAAAGCCGTGACCAAGAAGCGGACTCCGGCAAAGAAAGTGGTTCCGACCGTAGCGACACCTGAAGTTTCGGCTTGATCCTTGTCTCGGCCGGCACCGTACTTCGTTGACCGGTCGATACGGAAGCTGGGCGCAGCTTGCGCCCAGCCGAATACTCGCCTGAACCTGATTCGGCATGGTGTTTGCGCTTGTGTCCGGTTGCACCGTTGCTGGTCTGGCCCGGCATTACCGGGCACAGGAGCCTGTGTCGATGGTACGTCGTGCCTCCACCACGGACAATTAGTGATCAGCCGGACTTCCCTGCCGCCTCTGAAATTCCGTATTCCTCTCACTGAGGTTGCTCTAGCAGGGCTTTGGCGCCAGGCCATTTTCCCGCGGGCCGAGAAAAACAGGCCGCCATTCAAACTGGACTCGTGGCGCAGTTTGGCTACTAGGCTGATTGGCGAGGCGCTACTCGCTCCATTCCGCGTCGACGTCCCGAGCAAGATGTCCCGCGAGGATGTAGTCCCCAAGTTGCGTCGCTTTTGACTCCAGGCGCTCCAGCTCACCGGCTGGCAACTCGCTCAGCGCAAATTGGCAGTAGAGATTGCGCTGACGGAACGTTGCCTTCAGTCGACTTAGTCCAGCGACAAGCGCCGCAGGCGAGTTGACTGCGATGTCCTCATGGCCGCGATACTGGACACGTACCCCCCGCTTATCCCCCAGACGGCCAAGTTCAACCGCGTCTTGCCAACCCGTCTCGTAATCCAAATCGACGACGGTTACCCCCGCCGTCTCTAGGAGCTTTAGCGCCTGCCCCTTGGACCCAGCTCGAACTATCCCCATCTTCTCCTCCAACGCCATAAGGGCTTGTGGCGATGCGCGCACCAAGCTCATCAGCTCCTTATGTTGCGTTGCAATATTGTAATCGGGAATCCGTTGGGCACCACAACTTGTGGCGTGCCCCGTGCTGAGACCGTGACATCGTTGGCGCAGAAAGCAAGTGACGCTGCGCGCGTAGCTATCGACTGTCGGCGGCTGTCGGTCCACACCCGCGAAAAGCTCCCACCTCCAATTATTCCAGCCTGCTGCATCTCGGTTGCAGGGGTTTCCCGTCGACCGAGCGCGGAAAAAATTCCAGGTAAGGAGAGCATCAACAGAAGCGAATGCGGGTTCGGCGGTTGTGGCCCGGCGCCCCGTTTGCGCTCAGATTGAGTTCATCGAATGCGTCGTAGGGGTGGCTTTGATTTTTGGTGCAATTTACGACGGTTTGCTAACCCAGCTTTGGCGCGGGCGTGTCGAGATAGGTCATTGAATATAAATGGATTTTTACCCTCCCTTCGATCATGCGCAGGTGAAGGCAATGCAAGTCTGATTTCAGCTCGCAGCCCGTTTTTTGGGTGCAGTCTGTGACGGCAGCAACTGTCCGGTGTAATGCTCAATCGGGAAGCGATAGACGCCTCGCAAGTTGATGCCCTCCACCCTCGTTGGCGCGATGCGTCCGAACAACTCGGCTGGCAGGGGCTGGCGCCGGCTCATCTGCAGGTCGAGCATCGTCTGCATCTGGGTGGTATTCCACGCCATCAGAATATTTGCCAACAGGCTCAACGCGTCGGCAACGGCTTGCACCTCGTCTGTACGTTTGGCTTGCGTAGCCGAGACCCGACCTGTATAAATTGCCCGCTTCAGTGAGTTGACCGCCTCGCCGCGATTGAGCACTCGCAGTAACTCACGCCGAAAGCTGGCATTGACGAAGTAGTCGGCTAGGAAGGCGGTGCGCAGCAGCTTACCCAACTGCACGCCGGAGTCGTAGAGCGGGTCACCACTAGCGGCCGAGCCAAATCGGCCCAGCACTGCCACCGCACTGGCGTGTCCCGACATCACCGAGGCCGCCAGATGTACCAAGGAGTCCCAATGCGCCTCGATGGCTGCAGTATCCACATTCGCAACGCAAACGGTTGCGATCTCATCGGGGATAGCGGTTCCGCGGGGCACAAATAGCCGACGCTGCTTGAGCTCGCGCAGCCGCGGGCAGAGGTCGAATCCCAGAAGCCTGGCCAAGGCCATGGCAAAATCCGTATAGCCATGGGTGTCGACCGCCAATTGTGTGGTCTCGATTCGCTCCTGCCGAACGACACCCTCGATTGCCGCGCCGGCCTGCCTTTCGTTGAGCACAATCGGCTGGGCGTGGAAGATCCCCCACCGATCTCGAACGTGAGTATAGATGCCGACCGCGGCGGTGTGGCGCCGTGGGTCTTGCCGAGCTTGCCAGACACGCTGACTCGTTTCCAAGCTCATCATGTCCGAGGACGCGAGGTCCGACCGGCCCCAACTTGCCGCGATCGGATGGCGGTGCATGAACTCCAGAACTGCCTTACAAGCCTGAGCCAGTCGCCGCTCATCGCCCGCCCAGCGCATGGCTTGGCGGATGCTTGTGGCCGACAATTGCGGAATCATCCTGGCACACTCGGCCGCCGTCAGACTCCTGCCATGCGCCAGGATGCCGGCGTAAACCATCAACAGCTCCTGCTCAGACCGGGGTTCGCGGCCGAGCATGTGCCAGCTGAAGCGCGCCTGGGCGTCCACTGCCAGGATGACCTCTGGTAGCTGGACATCGCCGATGTGGTGGTCAAGGCGGGCCCGCAGCCTTGAGACCTCAGGATCCTCTTCCTGTGCCGCTAGTGGTGCCAGGTGCAACTCGTCATCAACGCGTAGCGTGCCGGCGCGCGTCGCTGCCGCCACTGCGGCAATGCCTGTGCGCACGCGCTCAAGTAACGGCCTGAGGAAGTCGTCAGCTTGGGCTGGCAGCGACAGCCGCGTATGGTGTCGCCGAGCTTCAGCCTGCCAACGCTCGGCTGGCAGAAATAAGCGCTCTCGACCTCGGAAGCTCAATGAATGCTCGATCCAAACCGAGCCGTTGCGAACGGCCCGACGTAAGGCAAACAGGGTGGCGACTTCAAATGCTCGGAAGGCGCGCTCGCGATCCGCACCGCTGACGGCCTCGAGCCAGGGTTGCCCTAGGCGAGGAGCGGTCACATCATCGGGTAAGCGTCGATCGCCCCTTGCATACAGGTCGCGCAGCTTGCCCAAAGCGTCGATTACTGGGTGTTCTCCGATGGCTTGCCAGGGTAGCTTCGCGATGGCCACTAGTGACGCGCGCACCGGCCTAACGGCGTCGATCAGCCGCTGCCTGATCGCAGACGACCGGCTCGGTATGCGCTGAGTAAGCTTGCCGGCTACCAGCTGAGCCAGATGCGAGCGCAACTCCGCATCTGAAATACTCGCATCGCTATTCAAGCTGGCTAGCTCGTCGAGCAGTTGCCGGTACTGCGCGGCCCAGTCGACGGGAGCCGTTACGCCGTCGGCACTCTGCCGCCAAAGATCTGCCACCCGGCGCTGAAACATGAGGATCAATTGATCAGTGGCAGTGAGCAGGCAATATCGTAGGAAGCAGCCCATTTCGAGGGTGCGTGCCGGCTCCTTGATTCTTGCGCTGAGCGATGGCGACCGAGCCGCCAAGCGATGCGCAAAGCGGCGCACCAGAACATCGTTGAGGCCGATTGGATGGCAGGCGACGCCAATTCCGACTAGCCATTCGATACGTTCGAGCACTTGGGAGAACTGTCGCGTCGAGTGCTTCGCCGGGACAGCCCACAGCCAGTTCTGGATGTGCTGACCATCTGGTCGTACTTGTTCCATTGCGGCTACCCATCGTCGCCAGGTAGCGGGCGGGACAGTCGAGTGTATCGAGGCAGCGGCGCTGGCCTCAAGCTCGGTCAATGCCGACACGACAAGACTTCGAAGGGCGCGCTCGTGGAAGATGATCAATCGGTGCTGATACAGCCACTGGCGGGCATACGACAGCAGCCGTTCCCGATCTCCGCAACGCAATACTTCGTCGCGCAACGCCCGCACAAGGGCCGGGCGCTGGTGTGCCACCATCCAGCGAAATCCGAGCGTCTGGCAAGCTAAGAGCTGATGGTCGGATAACGTTCGGCCGCGAGCATAAAGCGCCCGTAACGAAGCTAGATCGGGTGTGTCGATATCTAGCTCAATAGCTAGATGGCGAAGCAGGACCGGCGGCAGGATCCCGAACGCATTCAATGGGCAACCGGTCATGCGCAGGAAGCCGACGTGCAGCGCCAGCCCCAGCTTCATCATCGAGCCGCGTCGTCGCCCGATTAGTTCGTGCTCGGCTGGGTTAGGTTTGTGAACCGTCGTAAATTGCACCGAAATCAAAGCTACCCCTACTATTACCTTTGTCGAATTCAATGGACGTCAGCATACGGTCGAGGCCGCGGAAGGACAGAGCTTGATGCGGGCGGCAGTGGCGAACAGCGTGCCGGGGATTGACGCCGAATGCGGTGGCGCCTGTGCCTGCGCGACCTGCCACGTCTATGTGCAAGAGAATTGGATCGGACATGTAGGGCTGCCGGAAGGCAATGAGAAGGACATGCTTGAGTTTGCCAATGCCGTGCAGGAGAACTCGCGACTGTCATGTCAGATTGTGGTCACGACGGGCTTGGAGGGACTCGTCGTCAGTATGCCGGAGTCGCAAAGTTGAAGTTGTCGCAATTTCCCCGGACCGCGATGGGCCTCCGTTTCGGTTTGCCCGCCCGTATCTCGAAGGAATCGGTTAGATCTTTGAGGTTATGTCGTATGGGGCAAGGCGAGTCGTCCTAGGCCGCAGCACTGGCAAGCGATACCGGCGAATAAGCAATGGCCGGTCAATATTTTCACGATCACGAAACTATGGGTTGTGACGATGGACCTCGGGGGCATCATCTCTGCTCTGGCCGACTGCAGGACGTCCGCGACTCTGCCCGACGGGGCTGCGCCGCCCGATTACGGGCCTTGTGGAGCCGCGCGTAAACTGCCTTGACGCTGCCGGCAGGAGCGTAGAATCTGCAGGGTCGGGTGCCGCAAGGTTCCCGATAATGGTTGTGAACCTTCTTCTTGAAGGCCTTCTGGACGGCGGTTCGATTCCGCCCAGGTCCACCAGAAGCACATTGCACGGGTAGTGCGCTTCTGATGGGCCTGACCTGGTTTCGACAGGGGGAGATAGGGTCGTGAGGCAACCCGTCAGAGTAGACGTTAAAACTAAATCGAAGTAAATGCTAACGACGAAAAGTTCGCATTGGCCGCCTAACAGCCGCCTTGGGTTGTAACTGACCTCGAAACAGAAAAGTTACTGACAAGGGCTCCTTCGGGGGCCCTTGTTCATTTGAAGGCTTGGCATCGATGGCAGCAGCGAATACTCGGAAATGCTCGATCACGACGGCAAATGACAGCTCCTCCTGGCGTGCCTCAATGACCCCGCCCGCCTACTTCTCTATGCTGGCGAAAACAGTCCCTACAGCGGCCCAAGCTATAAAACCGTGAAGCCCCGTCCAAGGGTGTGACGTAAAAGTCTAGACATTATGCCCGGTATATCTCGCTGGGAGGGGCAGGGCGGTGCGGCAAGTCACGGCCGCCCTCTGTCCGCCGTCTCTTCTCGACCCGCTGCCGTCGTTCGCCTCAGTACGGCTCCAGCGTCACTTTTGAAGTGCAGCGGTCATTCAGCGTTGCGTTACAGCCAGCAAATCATGACATGGACATGCGTCATGTCTGCTGTCGGGATGCGGTACTGGTCGAAGACATTCGGCACAACCGTGCATGCCTAAAAACGCACTCATTCCCAGCGCCACCCACCGGTTAATGCAGTTTAGGTGCGTCGGAGGAGCTGACTATTGGCCCACAGCAATAGCTGCCTGGTCTGTACGGGGCGGTCTGAACTGCATTTGGCGGGAGCCGCTTGTAGGAGGCAAATTCCTCACTGAGGACCTGCATCGATTGCATGCTCCTATGCGCCACCGCATGGTGAACGAAATTCCTAGTTGCTGGACGCAGACTGAATTCAGGTCTATATTTGGACCGGCAGTCTCAAGTCTAGGGAGCGGATATGAAACCGAGTCAGGTCAAGCCCATAAGCTACCTTAAAAGCCACGCAGCAGAAATCGTGCGGGACATCACCGAGAGCGGCGAGCCCATGCTGATCACACAGAACGGCGAGGCAAAGGTAGTCGTGCAGGATGCCCAATCATATGAGGACATGCAACAGACGGTTGCCCTTCTGAAGATTCTGGCGATGGGTCAGAATGATATCGAGACGGGCAACTTCACCCCGACGGATGAAGTGTTTGCCGAACTGGAGCGAATGGACAGGGAGGAAGGGATCGAATGAAGTCTGTAATTCTCGGGCCTGCCAAGTCCGACTTGCAAGACTTACGACGGTACATCATTAATAAATTTAGCAACAAGACTTGGCTTGAGACCAGAAACAAGATTCAACAATCAATCAAGCAGGTAGAAGATTTCCCACTGAAGGGCAGCAACCCACCCGAGTTGATAGATTTCCAACCAACGAAATACTATCAAGTCGTCAGCGGCATGAACAGAATCATCTACCAGATTGCAAACGACACCCTCTACATACACATCATAAGCGACACCAGGCGAGACCTTAAAGCAATACTCGCAAAACGGCTCCTAAGAACGTAGGAATGGGCTATCCAACAGGCACAAGAAATGGCGATTTGTCCGGTCCATGGCCGCACGGCGGGCGGTCAGAGGGGCGGGACAGAGCCGGCTCGACAGCCGTGCGAAAATCCGCGCATGCATTCCCATGTCAATCGACTGATGAAGACATCCTATCTCTCCCTCGCCGTATTGCTGGTTTCCATCATGTCCGTGGCCGGATGCTCGGACCGCCACTCGTCCTCTAAGAAGAACGCGGAAAACACACCAGCTACCGCCAGCGCACCGCGCACTGACGAATGGCTCGGCAAGTGGACCGGCCCGGAAGGCACGTTCCTCGAGTTGGCCGGCGGCCATGGCAAGTACGACGTCACCGTGCAGAATCTCGATGGTCCCCGCAAGTTCGAAGGCCGATATGCCGATGGCGGAATCGAATTCGACCGCGACGGGACCAGGGAGATCATTCGCGCCACCGATGGCGCCGAGACCGGCATGAAATGGCTCGTCGACAAGAAGAACTGTTTGACGGTTCGCATGGGCGAAGGCTACTGCCGGGACTGAACACGCGCAGCATGACAAACAGGAGTGCTAGCATGACCGCTTCCGACCGCAGCCGAGTGCGGAGCCCGTACGTTTAGGTGATACCCGCTTTGCTATCGACAGCAGACGTTCGCCGAATAGGTAAACGATGGAGGTTCTGGCCGGTTGCCGACCTGGATGAAGCCAGCAGGAATAGCCGCACTAGCTCACTGCGCGAGCATGATCCGCGCAGTGAGCTCCGCCATGCGTGGTGACAATCCTCGTTCGATCAAGATGCAGGCTATTGCGTCCCTATACGCCACGGTTTCCTTATCGGATGCCGCTGGTAGATCGCGTGCACATTTCCCTTGTTGGAAAAGCCATCACGCAAGCGACCCTGCGCGAAGTCCCGTGATGCCGGTCCTGATCGCGGATTGCCAGCCTGTTGTCAGGCCATTTCACTGGCAGCTCTGCCAGCCAGCGCGACTTCCGTCTCGTCGGCCACCGCGCTTTTCGCTATCGCGTTGTCGTCTCCCGAAACCATGTCGCCCAGACCGATGACGACCGTGATATTCGGCGTCCAGTCCTTGCGGTCGGTGCTGACCTCGGCGAACGTGGCCACCGTTGCGGTGTAGCCCTGCGCTCTGAGGTCGTCGGCTAGCCGTTGCGCGCGAGGTTCCAGCGCTGCTTGCGGATTGTCTTCGTTGATGTCGAGTACCAGTCTGGTCTCGAATTCTTCCTTGCCCTTCTGGATTGCCGTTTGCATTGCCTTCAGTTGCTTGTTCGCGAGCGCGACGAGCTTGCTATACCTGGACTCTTCCTGGCTGGCGCGCAGTGCCTTGGCGGCGTTTATGATTTCGGTGCGGTCCACGAACATGATTGCCTTTGGAGGTAGCGAGAGAAAGCGCAGGCGCCGCACGGCTCGACTTCAGGGAGCCAGCTTTTTGGGGATGCGACGACAACTGTATAAATATACAGTATTCGACGGCTAACCGGCAAGGCATGCCTAGGGGCAGATGGAATGCAGCTTCTGGTCGGTCTCGGCCCTCGGTCCGACCTGGGCAGGGGCATGTCGGCGCCAGAGGCGACTACCGACCCCCAAGGCCGCGGTTCGGCACGAGGCTGCCTCAACGGCGGTTTTCGAAGTGTACCGGCTAATCAATTAGCCTCATCGGCCTCGCCGGCTCATCCTAGTATCGCGCATGATGGTCGGCGACCAGCCGCTTGCTCGTGCAGGCGATGCCCGGCATTGGCTCAACGTAACGGTCCGCTCAAGGCTGCCTTGACGAAGTAGGAGATCGGACATGTCTGTATGTGCGTATCCGCACATACCTCTGCATCGAGGCAGCGTATCAGGACAAGTGCAAGTGGATTTAGCACGAAAATCCCATTCGCTTTATGTCCCCCCGACCGGTTGAATCCGCGACCCAAAGCGGCCGGTGAATATCTCAGGAAGCGCCCATTCAAAGATCGGAGGAGGGCTAGTTTCGGACGTCCCTGCTTGGACAAGGTCTTGGCAACGGGCGATTCCCGCACCGCGCCCCGCAGAAGTTTTTTTTGCATTCGGACAGCGAGCCCTCGTGATCGATCTCGACGCCAAAGTTCGAATCAGTCTCGAGGCGCTCAATGGCAACCTTCACGCTGAATCCTGTGAAGGTCACGCCTGCCCATTGTCTTACTATCTCAGGCGATGACCTTCTACTCTGCGGCAGGCTGCTCGCGCATGCGACGGGCTTCGTCGCGCAGGAACTGCTGGTAATCGTCCAGATCGCCATCGAAGGGCTCGACGCCGCCCTTGGTGACCAGCCAGAACTCGTCACATACGGCGCGCAGCAGGGCGCGGTCGTGACTGACCAGCATCACTGTGCCTTCGAATTCGTTGAGCGCCATGCCTAGCGCTTCGCGTGTGGCCAGGTCGAGGTGGTTGGTAGGCTCGTCGAGCAGCAGCAGGTTGGGGCGCTGCCACACGATCATGCACAACACGAGCCGCGCCTTTTCGCCGCCGCTCATCGTGCTAACCGCCTGATGGACCATGTCGCCACTGAAGTTGAAGGTGCCGAGGAAGGTGCGAAGGGATTGTTCGGTTCCACTCTGGCCAGGGGCGCGCATGTGAGCCGGCGTGTCCTTGGCAAGGCGAATCATGTGTTCCATCGGCGTATCGAGCGGGCGCAGCACGTCGAGTTCCTGCTGTGCGAAGTAGCCGATATTCAGGCCTTTGCCTTCGCTGATTTCGCCGGCAATCGGCGCCAGCGCGTGCGCCACCGTCTTCACCAACGTGGACTTACCTTGGCCGTTGGCACCGAGAATGCCGATGCGCTGCCCGGCCAGCACGGAACGGTTGATGCCCCGCACGATGACCGTGGGCGGCGTGCCCGGCAGTGCGCCTGTCGGCGCCGGGTAGCCGAAGCTCGCGTCCAGCATCGACAACAGCGGATTCGGAACGTTGAGCGGCTCCTTGAACTCGAAGTTGAATTCTGCGTCGGCAAGCACCGGTGCGATCTTCTCCATGCGTTCGAGCGCCTTGACCCGGCTCTGCGCCTGCTTTGCCTTCGAGGCCTTGGCCTTGAAACGGTCGATGAATTTCTGCAGGTGGGCGATCTTTTCCGCCTGCTTGGCCATCGCGGCCTGCTGCAATACGAGCTGCTCAGCGCGCATGTCTTCAAACTTGCTGTAGTTGCCGCCATAACGCACGAGCTTGGCGTTGTCGACGTGCACCGTCACCTGCGTCACCGCGTCGAGGAATTCGCGGTCGTGGCTGATCACTACCAGGGTTCCTTGATAGCGCTTGAGCCAGGCTTCCAGCCAGACCAGCGCGTCGAGGTCGAGGTGATTCGTCGGCTCGTCGAGCAGCAGCAGGTCGGACGGGCACATGAGCGCGCGCGCCAGTTGCAGTCGCATGCGCCAGCCGCCGGAGAAACTGTTGACCGGCTGACTAAGCTGCGCAGCACTGAAGCCAAGGCCCAGGATCAGCGCTTGGGCGCGTGCGGGGGCATCGTGTGCACCGGCGTCATGCAGGGCCATGTAGGCGTGCGCCATGCGCATGCCGTCGTCGTTGGCCTCGGCGGCGGCTACTTCGGCCTGCGCGGCCAACAGAACGGTATCACCCTCGACTACGAAGTCGGTCGCGCTCTGCTCGGTCTCCGGCATCTCCTGCGCGACCTGGCCCATCTTCCATGCAGCGGGAATCGAGAACTCGCCGCTGTCTTCGTGCAGCGTGCCGTTGAGGAGGCCGAAGAAGGACGACTTGCCGGCGCCATTGCGGCCGACAAGACCGATCTTTTCGCCGGGGTTGAAGGTGACGGACGCGCGGTCGAGTACGGCATTGACGCCACGACGCAGCGTGACATTACGGACGGAAATCATAGGGAGAGCTACTTCGGAGAGGATTGGCATGATAGCCGAACGGACGTGCAGGGCTGTCGCTTTTCTGGCCGCCCGCGTGAGGAGCCGCTTGCGCTTTGCGGCGCCCACCGGCCCGAAGTCACGCGTCTGGCCGGATATTGATCGGGGCGTCTGTCTCATTGTGGAAAGTACCAACACTGGCTGACACAACGTCATGGCTCAGCTCAGCGGAACCGTTCAAAAACCCCGGATTGTCGGCGGCGGCTCACTTGTGATACAAGATAGCCGCACGTCTGGCGCAGGCCGGCGACGTCATCTACATCTAGTCAACCTTGGAACATTCAGAACATGGCAACAGGTACCGTCAAGTGGTTTAACGATGCAAAGGGTTTTGGGTTCATCTCGCCGGACGACGGCAGCGATGACCTGTTCGCGCACTTCTCCGAGGTTCAGGGAAGCGGCTTCAAATCGCTTCAGGAAGGTCAGAAGGTCAGTTTTGAAGTCAAGCAGGGCCCCAAGGGGAAGCAGGCAGCGAGCATCAAACCGCTGTAAATTTTCTGCTCTGCGAACGCGTCCTGTCAGGGCAGCGATCAGGCCTATGGGTAATCGCTGCGGGTGCGGAGCAGGGCGTCAAAAGGGGGGGGGCGCGCGCCTCCGCTTTTGCTCAACGCTCGAGAAAGGGCCTCAACTTGTCAGCGCGACTGGGATGCATCAGTTTGCGCATCGCCGTGATCTCAATCTGACGGATCCGCTCGCGGGTCACGTCGAACTGCTTGCCGACCTCTTCAAGCGTGCGATCGGACGTCGTATCGAGCCCGAATCGCATCCGCAGGACCTTGGCTTCGCGCGGCGATAGCCCGTCGAGTGCCTCATCGATCGCGGCGCGCATGTTCGCGTGAATCGCGGCCTCAGCTGGTGAACTCGCAGAGACATCCTCAATCATGTCGCCGAGCGTCGCGTCGGCGTCGTCGCCCACGGGGGTCTCGAGCGAGACCGGTTGCCTCGCGCTCCTGAGGATACTGCGCACTTTTTCCTCGGACATCTCCATGCGCTCGGCGAGGACGGCGGGATGCGCTTCCTGCCCCGTGTGTTGCAAAATTTCGCGCGAAATCCGGTTCAGCTTGTTGATCATCTCGATCATATGGACCGGCACACGAATGGTCCGCGCCTGATCGGCAAGTGCACGCGTGACAGCCTGCCGGACCCACCAGGTGGCGTACGTCGAAAACTTCCAGCCGCGCCGGTATTCGAACTTGTCCACCGCCTTCATCAGGCCGATATTGCCTTCCTGGATCAGATCCAGGAACTGCATACCCCGGTTCACGTATTTTTTGGCGATTGAAATGACAAGCCGAAGATTCGCTTCGATCAGTTCTCGCTTGGCCTGCCGCATTTTCAACTCCGCGGCACTCATCTCGCGATTGATCCGCTTGAGCTGCTGGAGTGGCAACGAGACCCTGGCCTCGATGTCGATAAGTTTCTGTTGGGCGGCCTGAATGGCCGGCAGATGTCGCTTGAGCGCCGCGCCAAACTGCCGCGAAGTCGCCGCCATGTGGCTGGTCCATTTAAGGTCGGTCTCGTGGCCCGGGAACGACTCGACAAACGCCTCGCGCGGCATGCCGCAACGATCGACGGCGATCTCCAGGATGCTGCGCTCGATTGCACGAACCTCGGCAACCTGCTCGTGCACACTGGCACACAGGCGGTCGATAGTCTTGGCCGTAAAGCGGACCGGTGCCAGTTCGCGCTGGATCTCCGAGCGCAGTTTCGCAACGGCTGCAGAACGGGCTTTCCCATTAACGGGTGCATCCGGCAGTTGCTCGAACAGTGCCCGCACGCGCGCGAAAATCGCAAGACCGTCGATCGTGAGTTGTTCGAGGCGAGCTGCGTTCGCTTTCTCCGGATCGCCGCCGTCCGTTTCAGCATCATCACCGTCCGGGTCATCGTCGGAGGCGTCTGCTTCCACTTGAGGTTCATAGGACTCTAGCGTTACTTCGCTTTCGTTCAAGTCGTCCCTGATGCCAGCGACCAGTTCGTCGATACGCATTTCGCCGGCAACGATGCGGTCCACATCTGCAAGAATCGTGGACACGACTGACGGACAGGCGACGATCGCCTGAATCATGTCCTGCAGGCCGCCTTCAATGCGTTTGGCGATCTCAATTTCACCGGCGCGTGTCAGCAGTTCACTGGCGCCCATTTCGCGCATGTACAGTCGGACCGGATCAGTCGTGCGGCCGAATTCGGAATCCACCGTCGAAAGTGCAGCTTCCGCTTCCTCAGCCGCCTGATCGTCGGATGCCGCGGCAGGCCCGGCATTGCTCAGCAGGAGTGTTTCCGCGTCCGGCGCCTGCTCATACACGGTCACCCCCATGTCGCTGAATGTGCTGACGATCATCTCCATCGCAGCAGTTTGCGTAAAGTTATCGGGCAGGTGATCGTTGATGTCCGCGTGGGTGAGATAGCTGCGCTCGCGGCCAAGCGCGATCAGCGCGCGCATCTGACGTTGACGCTCCTCGTCCTGGCGCGCCATGGACGCGATCTCCAGCGGTGTTGCGACTGCTTGGACCTTTCCTTTTGGAGAGCGGCGGCCGGTCTTTGATGTGACCGCGATCGAGCGGGATGCTGAATAGTCGCGAACTGAATTTGCCAATACACTCTCCTCGACAGATTGGCCGACGATCGTCGCGGACATGACGGCTGGTCAAGCCGGTCGGGGTGCGAACGAAATCGTGGAATAACGCACGGACATTTGAGGCCGGGATGCCTCCCGCGGAGTCCAGTGTGCGCAGAATGGGGATTCTGAATAATACCAGATGGCGTTGTGCAGTGCAACATGTGATTGCCACTGGTTTGCCAACAGTCATCGGACAGGACCTGCTGTCTGCCACCAGTTAGCCCGGATCAAGGCGCGACACCTTCAATGCCTGGCCCGGGCCTTCTGCGTCGGCGCCATCATTGTGATCGTCGCCATTGTCTCCCGGCTGCTTCCAAAACCTGCCCAAAGACAACACTGCGCGAAGTTCCAGCGAGCGCCTTGGCGACGAGCGATTGCAAGCGCCTGCAGGAAGCAGTCTTCAACTTCGGCTGGGCCGTTGTTTCCCTCGTCCGTAGGCGCCAGCAGCGTCAGTTCTCCCTTGAGCCGGTACAACTCCGCTTCATAGACTTGCTCTTCGGTTTGGCTTACCGCTGCCAGCGCCTCGTTCACCGTCGCAAGCCTCGTCTTAGCCTGTCCGGCTTTTGCTTAGGTTTCGGCCAATAGAACGAGGAAATGGGTTCGAATGAATTCAGCTCTGGCTTGGGAAAAGAAAGTCGTCGAGACGGCCAGATCCTGTCTTGGGACGTTCAAGGTTGACGGCGAGAGGGTTGACGCTCCTGTCATCGCTCGCGCCGTTGAACTTCTCAAACAGGTTTACCGCAGTCACGGGTGACTGAAGACGACCACCCATAGGTTCAAGAGCGATTCGCGATCTCGGAATAGGTTGGAGTATCGCAACACTTCTGGGTGGCCCACTTCTCGATGGAAGCGCGAAGCGTTTCGGTGAGCATCGGCGTCGCTAGGCGCGATCTCGACAACACCCTTGGTCTTGGCTGGTCTGGCTGGCGAAGTGATCGGCGAACTTGCCGGTACGCTGCGACACGATCACGACGGCAGAATACCTTTGCGGCCGAGGCTGGTCGCGTTGAATGGCGGACGGCCCGGTGGTGGCTCAACGTCGGGAATTGAGCGGAAGTATGCGAGTGTATGCCTTGCTTGCGATTGACCTTGCCCACGGGTCCATCTAGCCCTTCCGGCAGGTGCGGTGCTATGCCATTCGCCGCCGGCGAAACGTGGTTTCGGAAAACGCAGTTTGCCAGGTTATATGTTCGCTGGCATTCTTACTAACATTGCGCGATGCGGCTCAGGCCATACACCTGACGCCTGAACATTTCGGAGTTTGCGATCATGCATAACAACTTGCCCCAGCGTTTGCGTTCCCTTCTCTTTGTTCCCGCCGATAGTGACCGCAAACTTGCGGCCTCGCTGAAGTCCGCCGCGGACGGGCTGGTGTTCGACCTTGAGGACGCCGTGCCCGAGCAGGGCAAGGAAGACGCCCGGGCAAAACTGGTTGGCTTCCTCGAGCGGAACCGCACCGAAATGGAGTCGGCCGTGCTGGTGCGTGTCAACGGGCTGGCCTCCGGCCACATCTTGCGCGACCTGGCCGCCGTAATCCCGTACCGGCCCAACGCGATCGTGCTGCCCAAGTGCCGCAACGTCGACGATGTCCATCGACTGTGCGATTTTCTTGCGGCGTTCGAGTGCGCGCTGCTGGACGATAGCTGGGAGGTCTCCGTCATTGCCATGGCGACAGAGTCCTCAGAAGGCGTGTTCGGACTGTCTTCCTACCGGAACGCGCCGATGCGGCTGCGCGCACTGATGTGGGGTGTGGACGACCTCGCGGCCGACCTTGGCGCATTCTCCTCGCATATCGGCAAGGATCTCACCGCGCCGTTTTCCGTGGCGCGGACCATGTGCCTGATGGCCGCGGCCCAAGCCGGAATCGACGCGATCGATGCGGTCAGCACGAGCCTTACAGATCCGGCGCGGATCCAGGAGGAGGCCGCGCAGGCAAAGCGGGACGGCTTTGTGGCCAAGGCGGCTGCGCATCCCTCGCATATCGACGCCATCAACGAAGCGTTCATGCCACAGGAAGAAGAAATCCGCTGGGCCCGGGAGGTGGTCGACGCCTTCTCGCGGGTCGGCGCGACCGGCGTGGCCAGGCTCGGCAATGCGATGATTGACCGGCCCCACCTGCGCCTGGCACACCGGATCCTGTGCCACCTCGACGAGGATTGACTACGTTGTCGCAATGGAGATGACAGGTTTCTCACACTGAGTGCGACCTGAGCGCGCCCCAGGCGGCCGAGTTGGCAAGTGCCCTCGACACGATTTGCTTTCGTGGAGTAGGGGAAACGTCGAACGACATTGTCGATGATCTAACTGGCGACGTCGACGTTCGTTCATGGTCGGTCTCAGCTCTATGACACGTCTATGCGCGGGTCTTGCTGGCCCCGGAGGCAACTAGCGACCCATCGGCGACGTTGGATTGGTGTCGAGGTAACGGCTGCTCACCAATCCTCAGCAGTCGAGCAGCCGAGCCACGGCCTGCCTCAAACCAGGGGTCGATGGTAAAGCGCCGGGCTCCGTTTCCAGCCTTGCGGCAGCGATGGCGGACCGCCCACACGACGCTGCGCAAGGCGAGCTGCCCGGCAGCGTCGACGGCTGCGGCGCATTGGTCAAGCGTTGGCGCATCCGGAAACATCATCAGTTCGGCGCCGCTCCCGAGGACGATCGCTATATCGAACGGCGATCGAGTCACCATGGCGTGTCCAAGCAGCCAGCCCAGCCGACGCCCGGCCTCGAGCGTGGTGTCATGGTGGGAGTTTCCAGTCTCGCGCTGTATTTGCCGCACAGACGCCCGAATGCAATGCAGCATGTCTGTCGCGGTTGGATAGCGGGATGATCCGACCATCCGAAGCGGAGCCGGAGGCTCGGCCTGTGAAGGAAGTCGTCGCGCCTTCGCGGGCGGATTGGTGTGCATGATGCCGCTCATAGGGCCTCTAGTGATTTATCATATGCATTTTCCGCCGATAGCAGTAGCGGCATCTGGTTCTGTGGGTCGTGGGTTCCTGACATCATTAGGCAGAGAATCTCACCTCACGTCCCGATATGGCCGATCCAATTGGAGTCGACGGTTCTCAATGTGCATGATGCCGAGTTCAGGCAGTGGGTCGCCAATAGTTTTCCGGTATACCCGAATCGCCAAACCGTATTAGCCAGTCACTGGCGTCTTCCATAGACTGAACCTGTTTCAAATCAACAGGAGTCGAAATGGAAAAGAAGCGAGTTGACCTGTATTGGGATGTCGGAAGCACGAATACCTATTTTGCTATCAAGCTGATTAAGCCGATCCTTGAGCGCCACAATGCAGAGCTCGTGCTGCATCCCTACAACCTGGGGTACGTCTTCCGAAACAACGAGTACGAACTGATGAAGGAGCCCAAGTCGAAGCTCCGCTACCGCAAGCGCGACCTAATGCGTTGGGCCGAAAGATACAATCTACCGTTTCAGATTCCCAGGCAGTTTCCGATCAAGTCTAGCAGGGTGCTGCGCGGCTCACTGGCGATGCGACGCAAGGGACTGGAGCTGGAATTCGTAGAGCGGGTCATGGAAGCATACTGGGAGCGGGGCGATGCTGGTATCGTCGAGTACGCAGGCGTGCGATCCATCGTGGAGTCCCTCGGTGTGGACTTCGCCTGGTTTGAGGAGACCGCATCCAGCGACGAAATCGGCGCCGAGCTTGCGCAAAGCACCGATGAGGCCGTCGAGCGCGGCGTGTTTGGGGTGCCAATGATGTATGTGGGAGACGAGATGTTCTGGGGCAAGGATCGCCTCGACTTCATGGAAGAAGAACTGGCGCGCGCCGCTTAGTACAGTACAGGCTGCGCGAGGGAGTGCCCGGCGCTACGGCTCCGATCGTGGGCGGCCCCGCAATTGAAGAGACGACTCACGGGAACGCTGCCGCCGCGCAGCACGCAACGAGCGCCACAAGTCGTTTTCGTGTCGACCCACTACGGCGCGCGCCTAGCGCGAGCGCCGCCTAATTCCTGGTTGCGGTTCTCGCATTGCGTTAGCGGACAACAACTGCGGCCGATCTTTCTCCCCCACTCCATAGATGGCCTTGGCGGTACGATGGCGGTGTGCATGGACCTCGAGGCTCGCACGGCGAAATGTGGCCTCCCCTATTCGGCCAGGCGGTCGGCAGGGGCGCTCGCCGCCCCTCTGAAGCTCAAATGATCCGGTGTTCCCGCAGACGTTGGAAGTCGACGGCGTCTACGCCGGCCATCTCGCGCAGCACCTCTTCAGTATGGGCGCCGGGCACGGGTGCGGGCGCGTCATAACCAACGTCTGCATGGCCGAAGCGCAATGGGAAAGCGGCGCCTTTGACGTTCATCGGGGCCTTCGCCAATGGGTTCCAGAGCGAGACCGCCATGTTCCTCGCGACGGTTTGTTCCCACGCGAGAACTTCATCGATGGTTCGTACCGGACTGCACGGGATCTTCGCGGACCGCATCTGTTGTTCGATTTCCGACGTGGGAAGCGTTACCGTCCACGTTGATACGATCTCGTCGACCACCGCGTTGTTCGACAGTCGCCAAGCAACGGACATGACGTCCGGATCGTCCTTAAGGTCCGAGCGTCCCATCAAATCCAGGAGCGTACCCCAGTCGTCGTTATTGGCGGTTCCGAGGGTAACCCAGCCATCCGCACTCTTGTAGGCGTTAAATGGGGAAAAGCGCATGATGCGATTTCCCTGCTGGAAGGAGAGTCCTAGTTCGCGATAGCAGTCCAGAGGCTCGTCGAGGATCAAGGACAGCAGGCAATCCGCCATGGAAACGTCGACCGACTGCCCGTGTCCGGTTCGCTGTCGGTAGTTCAACGCCCCCACTATCCCGAAGGCCGCAAACAGCCCAGCGATGGCATCCGACAGCGGGGAACCCGCCTTAGTCGGTCCCGCGTCGGGATGCCCGGTGATGCTCATCAAGCCGACGGCTGCCTGCACCATCAGATCATAGGCCTTCAGGTTCCGCGCCGGCCCTGTGGAGCCGTAGCCAGTCAGAGAGCAATAGACGAGGGCCGGATTGACCTCGCGCAGCACGTCATAGCCGACGCCGAGGCGATTGGCGACGTCGGCGCTGAAGTTTTCCACGACGACGTCGGCATTTCTCACCATGCGCATGAAGAGTTCCTTGCCTTCGGCGCTCTTCAGGTTCAGGGTGGTGGACTTCTTGGAACGGGCGCGCTTCAGATATGCGATACCCATGTCATGGGGGGAGCGCTTATCAAAGGAGACGCCTTGGGGGCCAGCAAAAGGCGGCGAGAACGCTGTGGGGTCACCGACGCCCGGGTCATCGATCTTGATGACTTCTGCCCCAAGTCCTGCCAGGAACAATGTGCATTGGGGGCCGGAGAAGAACCGGGTGAGGTCGAGAACCTTGATGCCTTCGAGAATCCGTTTTGTCATGGGGTGCCATTTGCCTGTTTAGACGCATGAGCAGTCTAGACAGGCAAACGGGGTACCGGCCAATAGGACTTTGCGGTGGCGGTATTGCGATTACGTATGGCTAGTCGATCCGCGAGGCGCCTGGCCAAGCGCCTTCGGCGATCAGCGCCAGCGCAGTTTCGCGGATCAACTCCATGATCCGCCTCGCAGCGGAACTCAGCGGCATGATGTCGAACGTGCAGAGCGACAGCCGTCGTTGCAGGACAGCATCCGCGATGCGCTGGACGGTGAGGCCGGTCGTGCCGCCCGGGATGGAGGGCGAGAGGATGGTCGAGCCGACGCCACTGGCGACAACCGCGCGGATTGTTGCGAGGGAGTCGAGTTCCGCCAGCACAACTGGTCGCTCACCCGCGGCTTCAAATGCTTCGTCGATAATCTGGCGCGTAATGTTGGATTTCCCGGGAAGGATCAGCGGGCGCTTCGCCGCATCCGCGATGCCGACTTCTTCAGGCAACGCATCGCCTGGCTGTTCGCATGACAGCAGAATCAGGCTCTCGGTCAGTAGCGGGGTCACCTCGAGATGGGTGCCGAGTCTCGTCTCGCGGACCACGCCAGTTCCGTCCACCCGCTCAAACAGCAGGCTCATCTCGATGCGGCCGTTTACGACCAGTTCCTGAAGGTGACCGCTGAGGCTCTCGGTAATCTGGAGCTGAATATCCGGATACTGCCTGGCTGCCTCCGCGAACAGCCGCGGTGCAAGAATCGTGGCAGCACTGGTCGGCAGGCCAACGGAAACGCTTCCCTGGGGATGTTCGCCGGCATGCTGGACCTCGCCTTTCATGAGGTCTGCTTGCCGAAGCATGGCACGCGCATGTCGATAGAAGACCTCGCCGGCCTCGGTCGCCACCACGCCCCGGGCGCTTCTGGCCAGCAACTTCACCTTCAGTTCGTCTTCTAGCTTGGCGATTTGCTGGCTGAGCGCTGGCTGCGCGGTGTAGAGGTCCGCGGCCGCACGCGAGACGCTCCCTAGCTCAACGATGCGTACGAAGTACTTCAGTTGTCGAAATTCCATGGCGAATTGTATCGAGCGAAGGCTGGCGACGGATAGCCATAAGTTTTTGACATGCCCCAAGCGGGACACAGTATTGGCGCAACGTTCTTGACATTTCTAAGATGGCTTCACCAGTAACCAGCCACCTTATCGAGATGATCGATCTCTATTTCTGGAGCACCCCGAACGGCTACAAGGTCTCCATCCTCCTTGAAGAACTGGCCATGCCCTACAACGTCATCCCTGTACATCTCGGCAAGGGCCAGCAATTTGTGCCGGAATTCCTGGCCGTCAGTCCGAACAACAAGATCCCCGCCATTATCGACCATGACGGTCCTGACGGGCAGGCGATCTCGATGTTCGAGTCGGGCGCCATCATGATGTACCTGGCCGAGAAGAGCGGCTACCGATTCATGCCTCAGGATACGCGCAGGCGCTATCAGGTCGTGCAGTGGCTGATGTTCCAGATGGGCGGTGTTGGCCCGATGCTCGGGCAGGCACACCATTTCCGCAAGTACGCGCCAGAGCAGATCGCCTACGCGATTGATCGCTATACGAACGAAGCGCGTCGCCTCTACACCGTTATCGACCGTCGTCTCGCGGACACCGAATATCTGGCTGGGGAATACTCGATCGCCGATATGGCTACCTATCCCTGGCTGCGTGCCCACAAATGGCAGGGCCAGGACCTTGCGGACTATCCCAACCTTCAGCGCTGGTACTCCGCTGTGCGCGAACGCCCCGCGGTGCAACGTGGCATCGCTGTGCTGGAGGAGAAGGTCGACAAGACCGGCGCGAAGCCCAGCGGCGAACGGTGGGACAACCTGTTTGGCAAGAGCCAGTTCGCCGCGCGATAGGAGAGACAACATGTCGCAAACAAAATCCCCAATGCTGACCGGCTATCGCGTGCTGGACATTACCCAGATCGTGGCCGGGCCGACTTGCACCCGCATCCTTGCCGAAATGGGGGCAGATGTCGTCAAGCTCGAACTCGCCCCGTTTGGCGACCGCACCCGAATCGGCGGACTGCGCAGTCAGAAGCCCGAGTACAAACGCTGCTCCCAGAGCACCTACTTTGTTCAGCACAACCATTCGAAGAAGAGCCTTGCGCTCAATCTGAAGCACGACAAGGCCCGAGAGCTCATTTTAAAGATGATCACGCAGTTCGACGTGCTGGTCGAGAACTTCTCGCCGGGTGTCATGGACCGCTTCGGCCTTGGCTATGACGTACTGAAGAAGCTCAATCCGCGGCTTGTGATGTGTTCCATTTCACTTGCTGGGCAGAAGGGGCCGCTGGCCAACAAGCCAGGCTACGACTACGTCGCGCAGGCTTACGCTGGGGTGACAGATCTCATCGGCGAGACGGACGGCAGCCCGGCGCTGATCACGATGGCGATTGGCGACGCATCCACCGGTGTGGCAGCCGCTATGGCCGTAGGCTTCGCGCTGCTGCACCGAGAGCGAACAGGAGAGGGACAGTACATCGAGACATCGCTGCTGGATGCCTACTTCAACATGCATGAAGTGGCAATTCCACGCGTCGGTCTGCGCAAAGGCTACGAGCCTAAGCGCACCGGTTCGCAGCATCCTGACGGCGGACCAACGGGCATCTTTCACTGCGGTGACGGCACCTACCTCACATTGGCCACGCTACCGCACCAATGGGAGCAATTCGCGACGGCTCTGGGGCGAGCGGACTTGTTGACCGATCCACGATTTGCCACCGCCGCGCTGCGCCGCGACAACAACGAGCAACTCAAGGAAATCCTGGAGTCGTGGCTCTCCAGCTTTCCATCCCGTGACGCCGCGATTGCAGCCCTGGAGCAACAGCGAATTCCGTGTGCGCCGGTGCTCAGTCTGCGTGAAGCGATAAACCATCCGCATTTGCAGGAGCGCGGTGTGGTCCGCACTGTCTCCGATCCCTACGTTGGCGAGTTCCAGATCCCGGGGCCGCCGGCCAGGTTTTCGGCCTGGCAGTACGCGTCCGCCCTGAAGGCGGACCTGCTGGGTGAACACAACGAGCAGGTTCTGAAAGACATCGCCGGACTGAGCGAAGCGGAGATCGACGCCCTGTATGTCGAAGGCGTACTGGTGCGTGACCGTTTGCTGGAAGCGGCAGGCGAGACGGCCGAAGAGGCTGCGATTGCACGGTGATCGGGTGGGAAGACGCATGGAAAACTTCGACTTGTTTGTCGTAGGCGCCGGATCTGGGGGCGTACGAGCCGCCCGCACTGCCGCCGCCCTCGGTGCGCGCGTAGCGATTGCAGAGCAGTCTCGGGTGGGCGGAACCTGCGTAATTCGAGGCTGTGTGCCGAAGAAGCTTCTCGTCACGGCAAGCCGCTTTCGTTCGGAAGCAACCGACGCAATTGGCTTCGGATGGGGCGTCGGAGGCCTCGACCACAACTGGAGTGCGCTGCGCGACCGGATCGGTGAGGAAGTCGGTCGACTGGAAAGTTTGTACCGCAAAGGCCTGGATGGAAGCCGGGTCACCGTTTTCGATGAGCGGGCCGCTGTGGAAGGCGCAGGGCGCGTCCGTCTCGCCTCCGGCCAGGCGATATCGGCCGAGCACATCATTGTGGCAACTGGCGCGATGCCCACGCCGCTGGACATTCCTGGCGCTGAGCATTGCATCACGTCGGACGATGTCTTTGCGTTACCGCATCTGCCGGCCCGTGTCGTGGTCATTGGTGGTGGATATATCGCGCTCGAGTTTGCCGGGATATTCAAGGGGCTTGGTGCGGACGTGACCGTACTGCATCGGCGCGCCTCCGTTCTCAGGGGATTCGATCCGGATATCCAGAGCGGCATTGCCAGTGCCTACCTCGAGCAGGGCATTGATATGCGTCTGAACACCAAAGTCCACCGCATTGAAGCGTTGCCTGCTGGCTATCGGGTAACAGATCAAGCCGGTACCGCTTATGAAGGGGACGTCGTCCTGAACGCGACCGGCCGTCGGCCCAACACGAAGGCTGCAGCGGGTGCGCTGGTGCTCACGTCAAGTGGTGCCATCGACGTGGACGAGCGCTATGCAACGTCCTTGGAAGGGGTCTATGCCATCGGCGACGCGATCGGCCAGTTGAACCTCACCCCCGTTGCAATACGCCAAGGGCAGTGGCTCGCGGAGTCGCTGTTCGGGAAGACCGAGTCTCGGGCACCGGACTTCGGGCTCACGCCGACGGCAGTGTTCTCCACGCCCGAGATCGCCAGTGTCGGAATGACAGAGCGGGAGGCACGCACGACGCTTCCCGATATTGCGGTCTATCGGGCCAACTTCCGCCCGCTGCGAGCAGCAGTCGCTGGCAGCCCGGAGCGCGTGATGATGAAACTCGTCGTCGACAAGAGCAGTGATCGCGTTCTGGGTATGCACATGGTCGGACGCGATGCTGCTGAAATCATTCAGATGGGTGCCATTTCACTGCAGAGAGGCATCACGAAGCATGAGTTCGATCGAACCGTTGCGCTGCATCCCAGTGTCGCGGAGGAGTTCGTCACTATGCGCAGCTACGATTGAGAGTCGCGGGAAGGGCAGCATCGGTTACTCATTTGCGCAAATTGAAAATTACGATGTAAGGAGACAGGCTATGAAGTACGTTGCGGCACTTGCTATCGGATGGCTGGCATGCAGCCCTTCGTTTGGGCAGTCATTCCCCACGCGCCCGTTGACGCTGGTGGTCCCGTTTTCCCCTGGCGGTCCCACCGACGTTGTCGCGCGCCATCTGGGTGCGGCGATGGGACGTTCCTTGCGACAGACTGTCGTCGTGGAGAATCGCGCGAGCACGGGCGGTATCGTGGGGTCGGAAGCGGTGGTGCGTGCCGAACCGAATGGCTACACCCTCCTGATCCATAACATTGGCATGGCCACACTGCCGGCGTTGAGCAAATCGCCGCGCTTCGATCCAACCAAGGACTTCGAGTATATCGGACTCGTTGCAGATGTTCCCATGACGCTCGTCGCGCGCCCGAACCTCGCGCCCAATGACTTCAATGAGTTGCGCGCTTACATCTCGGCGAACCAGAAGAAGATCAACCTCGCGAATGCCGGAATCGGTACGGCGTCGCATCTCTGCGGGCTAATGCTCATGAGTCAGCTTCATTCCGCGATGACAAGCGTTCCTTACAAGGGCGCCGCGCCGGCAATGGTAGATGTTCAGGGTGGCCAAGTCGATCTGCTCTGTGACCAGGTGACGACGACGCTTCAGCCGATCAACACGGGCCGGGTCAAAGCGTATGGGAGTACGACGCCTTCACGGTTCGCGGCATTGCCCAAGCTGCCGACGCTGCGCGAGCAAGGGCTGGGACGGTTCGAGGTAACGGTATGGCATGGCATCTACGCACCCAAAGGGACACCCCAACCGGTGGTCGCCACGTTGGTCAAGGCGTTGCAGGATGCAGTGACCGATCCCGCGTTCAGGGAAGGGATGCAGAAGTTGGGGGCCATTCCGGTTTCGAAAGACCGTGCGACACCGGAAGCGTTGTCCGCCCAACTCCGTAGCGAGATGGCGCGGTGGAGCCCCGTAATCAAGCAAGCAGACGCGTTTATCGACTAGGCACCCTAGGAGGGGATGATGGACACCAGGCCGGCACACGCGACTGTGGATGTGGAATCCAAAGACGCCAGGTGCGTCGCGCAGGAAGCCGCTGCGCTGATGTTGTTCAAAGGCGAGCCGGCCGCCAGGGCCATTGCAGCCGCGGTGGCACGGCATGTTACAGATGCTTGCGCGGGACGTGAGTGCAGGGGCACCTTCATCGAAGTCGAATCGACGTGGATACCTCCGGGCAGGGAGCGCGAGGTGAGCGCTGCTGCTGCTGAGGGGATTCTTGCGGAGGTGGCGGAGCGCCTCCGTGAGTCGATGCGGGACGCTGATTGAATTGGGTTCTTGGTCTTGGCCGATTCGCAACAGTGAAACTGCCACTGTCTAGTGCAGCTCAGAGGCTGTTGCCGTCACGCTGCAGGCGCAACCTGCGGCTGGGATCAACCCGAGAGTGCTGATAAATTGTCGCGTCATCTTGCGCTGATCGACGAGTCCTGTGCTGATGACGTACCCTGCACCCCAGGGAACATTGCTTCAAGTTTAGGAACCAGGGTGACGGCAGTGCGATCCTTTGCAAAGCGCTTCCAAAATCCCCGCTCGCGACGCGGGGAATCAATGTGGTCGACTGATCATAGACGAGTTCGCTCGCTACGTCGCGGTGACCGGTGAATCTCTACCTCGGCACTCAACACTCGCGCGGCCTTGCTGGCACGCGACTGCCCGGCACCGGGCGTCCGTTACCATCTATCCATGCTGCGATCGCCCGAAACGAACACAAGAGAACGCCGGCCAACTGGAGTCTTCTCTTCATGGCAGTTGGTCCTGGACTAAAAAAGATCCGTTCAGCCGTTGCACTCGGAATCACAGGCGACCGAAGTCTGGCTGATACGGACACTCGGCGAGTGGCCCTTGTATGGCCGGTACTGGCCGGCAAGCAACCGCTCGCCGGCCAACAGGCTGTCAAACTTCAGTTTGTTCTGCCATCTCGAGCGCGTCGTCCACCTCGATGCCAAGGTATCGGACGGTGCTCTCAACCTTGGTGTGACCAAGCAGCAACTGCACGGCGCGTAGATTCTTGGTGCGCCGATAGATGGCGGGTTGAGAGATGCGGAGATGAGCGAAGCTGGCTGGGGAACAGGAAGTCCGTGGGCTTCAATCGGCGTGCCTCTATCCATGCTTGCACACATTCGCGAGTCGGCGCCGTGATTTCGAACTGGACCGGTCGCTGGGTCTTTTGTTGGAGAACGGTGCAGCGGCTTGCGACCTGGTTGCCGTGACAGACGTCCTGCACGTGTAGGCGGGTGAGATCGCAAGCTCGCAGCTTGCTGTCTATTGCGAGATTGAACATTGCCAGCTCGCGCACGTTTGAGGACATCTGGAGTCTGGTGCGGATTGCCCAGATTTCCCTGAGCTTCAACGGGGGCTTCTGGCCTGTGAGCTTGCCCTTGTTCCATGGCACTCGTTTGCCCGGAGTGGAAGGTACTGTCATGGTGATCTCCTGTTGTACAAGAGGAGATCACAGTCTGCGCGTCTCTGGACGGTCGCTGACCGACCCTTCTCCGTCGTTCCACTTAGGCCGCAGTAGCGGCCGCTATCGTGTGTAAAGCGGCCTCTGCCTGCCCGCGCGGACGGCTTTTGCGCTCATGCAATGGCCTCGCCCATCAGTCGTCCACGCATCATCCATAGGTTGCTCAGGGCGAACAGCGTATGCAACTGCTGCGTGTTCTTCATCGGCCGCGATGGCATCTTTAGATGCCACCGTGCGCGGCGATGAACATGGCGACGGCCGACCGGCAATAGGATTCGATTTCGTTGTCGTCCTCTGCTCTCGCCTCGTCGAAGCGGGCGATAAGCAGGAGATCGGATCCTTTGAAAAGCGCGGCAAACAAGCGGGCGGACTGGAGAGCATCGGGTACGTTCAGAATCGCTTTCGCGTGCAACTGACGCAACACGGCCTCGATTTGGGCGATGACATGGGCGGGCCCGGCTTCGTAATGGAGCTTGCTTAAGGACTTTTGATTCGTCTTGTCGGCCAAAACCATGGCTTCGACACTGCGGACGTCCGAGCTCAACAGCGTGCGAAGCAGGGATGACCCCACCGCCATGAGCTGGTCTTCGGCCGAACCGTCGACGCCTTCGAAAAGGGCCTGCGGTGCAAACTGCTCGCAGCGGGCCACCATGGCCGCGCTGAACAGCGCCTCCTTGTTCTCGAAGTGCCGATAGATGCTTAGCTTGGATATCTTCGCCCGCTGGGCGACCTTGTCCATGGTCGTCGCTTGAAAACCCAGTTCCACGAAGAGTTCGCAGGCGGTGTCGACTATCGTTTGGCGAAGCGCCTCGTTGGCGGGCCGACCGCGCCGGCCCTGGCTGTTTTCGGTCACGACAATTCCAGTACTTGACAGTATTTAAATTCTTGCACTACGATACCACGGAGTATCGCAAATGTGCAAGCCAACGGTAGGTTTCAACCGGTTGTCCAAATCAGGTTTCCCCGGGCCGCCCGGCGATAACGAATGCGGCATTGTCCGGCCGGTCGATACAGCCATGGGCAACTTTCTCGCCAATGTCGAAGCCGTGCTCGCCGACCGTCTCAAGCACTTATCTCCGGACGTTATTGCGCACCAGGCCCAGCCACCCCTCTATCCACAATACGGAGCCCATCATCATGAATGACGTCATCATCATCGGCGGCAGCTTTGCCGGCCTCGCCGCCGCCCTCCAGCTCGGCCGTGCCCGCCGCAAGGTCACCGTTCTCGATACCGGCCGGCCGCGCAACCGCTTTGCCGGCCACTCGCATGGCCTGCTCGGCCACGATCACAAGCCGCCGCTGGACATCCTAGTCGAGGCGCGGCAGCAGCTTGCGCGCTATCCAACGATCAGGCTGGTCAATGCTCGGGCCGAGAGCGTGTCTGGCGCCATCGACGATTTCTGCGTCGTCACTGACGATCACGAAAGCCTAAGGGCGCGCCGCCTCATCCTGAGCTATGGCGTCGCCGACCAGATGCCTGATGTTCCGGGCTTTGCCGAAAGCTGGGGCACGTCCATCGTGCCCTGCCCCTATTGCGACGGCTTTGAAGTCGCCGGCCAGCATTGGGGCCTCGTCTGGTCCGGCCCACAGTCGCACCAGTCTGCCAAGCTGTTCCGCGATTGGACTGACAAGTTGACTGTCTTCGCCGATAGTCATGACATTGCGGCCGATATCCAGGCCGATCTGGCGCGCCGCAACATACCTGTCGTCGATGGCCGGATCGTCGAGATCGCCCATCACAAGGGCCATATCACCACCGTCAATCTCGATACCCGCCGCAATGTCGCGGTCGACGTCCTGTTCGCCCATCCGCGCAACAAGCCGTCCGCAAGCCTGCATGAATCACTGGGCCTTGCCACGGTCGATACGCCCACTGGCATCGTCCTCAAAGTCGACGAGCGCCGCCAAACCAGCATCCCCGGCATCTACGCCGCTGGCGACCTCGCCACGCCCTTCTTGCCCTCGGTCACCCAGGCATCATCGCAGGGCGCGATGGCGGGTATCTTCGCCCAGCAGTCGATGGTTGTTTGAGAGCACAGATTCCTTTCTCCCGTTGCGTCGTCGCCTTCGAAAAGGTTGGCGTAGATCGGCGCGGTGAAGGACGGATCGTCGAGTCAAGGAGATGACATGGCAGAGCAAAGTGCCGATCAGGTCGGTGACTGGAATGGTCAAAGCGGGGAGCGCTGGGTCGCCAACCAGGCCCGGCTCGACGCTATGGTGGCGGTGTTCGGCCAGGCCGCGATAGAAGCCGCCGCGCCCGCGACGGGTGAGCGCGTGCTGGACATCGGCTGCGGCGCGGGCGCGTCGAGTCTGGCTCTCGCAGCCCGCGTCGGCGCAGGGGGCCAAGTGCTGGGCGTGGACATATCCGAACCGCTGATCGGCCGAGCGCGCGCGCTTGCGCAACAGGATACGCCGGCCCTGTTTCAGGTGGCCGACGCCAGCAGCGCAGAGCTGCCCGAGGGCGCGTTCGACATCCTGTTCTCGCGTTTCGGGGTGATGTTCTTCGACGATCCGATAGCGGCGTTCGTCCACATGCGACGCGCGCTCCGGCCCGGCGGGCGGGTCGCTTTCGTCTGCTGGCGCGGCGCGGCCGAGAACGATTGGGTGCGCCTGCCGATGGGCGCGCTCAAGGGCATCGTCCCGCCGAGCGCGCTGCCCGATCCCGAAGCGCCCGGCCCGTTTTCGTTCGGCGACCGGGGGCGCGTGGCCCGCATCCTGACGGCGGCCGGCTTCACCGATATTGCTATCGCCCCCTTCGACGCTTCCGTCCCGTTCGGCGAGGGCGGGACGCGGGACGCTGCGATCGACGACGCGGTGAAGATGACACTCGAGGTCGGCCCGTTGTCGCGTGCGCTCGCTGATCAGTCCGACGACATCCGCGCCCGCGCCTCGGCCGCAGTTCGTGCCGCCTTCGCGGGCCTCCCCGGCGAGCGGTCGGTGATGATCAACGGCGCGGCGTGGATCGTCATGGCACGCAATCCGGTAAGCTGACAGGGATTAAACTGGGAGACGTCCCCGCTCGGTGGAGTGGGGCGTCTTTGGCCGGCCAAATTGATGTCCCTCCGAGCTTGGAAGCCGCCATTGGTGAGCTAGAGGCCTTGATGGCGAGGTACAGGCCGCTTCTGGCCGGTCTCGACCCGCTGGCCATTTGGGGCCGGACTCTGCAGCGCCAGAAGCGACTTCCGACCCTTCTGGGTCGTTCCGCTACCGGTCAGTCGCTTCGTCTAAATGGTAGACGGGATCGGCTAGGTAAGCGGAGTTGTCAGTAAAGTGGCGAAAAATTTGAGTCTATCGCTTACCCAAAAGGCTGCGATTGCTTCCGGTGACGTCGACCGATGTGTCAGAACTGGCAATTCCTCGTGTCTCGGGGAGGGTCTACCTTGAGCGCCGAACGGCCGGAACGCGGCGCTGATTGGCCATTGAGGGCGAAAAGAGCAGTGGCTGTTGATGGCCGTCAAGCGCCCTCCGCCAGCCGCGAACCGCGAACCGTGAGCCGGAGCCGATCGACTCTCGCCGCCCCTTCTCAACAATCCACAGTGAGATGCCGAGCGGCCGGGATGGCCGATGGCGGGCAGCCGCTTACTCCACCTTCAACTGCCTGACGAAGAGCGCCGCCAGCGGACGCGCGGCGCTGCTCAGCGGCACGCCGCGCAGCGTAATCAGTCCCAGGGCCATCGGTGGGGGCATGGGCTCGATCTCAAAGCGGTGCAACCCCGAGCCATAGGTTTCGTCGTCAAGCAGCGTGGTTGGACAGAAGCCCACCATGTCGGTTCGGCGCATGAGTTCGACCATCAGCATCGGCGAGGTGCACTTGACAATCCTGCGCGGCACCGGATGCCCGTGCTCGCGTAGCCAGGCCACCAGGGTTTCGCTCTGACTGCCAGCCGAGAAATTCATGACCCACGTGGCCTGCGCCAACGCTTCCCAACTGCGGGCGCCGGCCAGTGGATGTCCGCGCCGGCCTGCCGGCAGTGCTACGACGGGCGTTAGCGGCTCAAACACCAGTTCGTAGGGCAGGTCGGCCGGATCAGCGATGGCAACGGCGAAATCCAGCCTTCCTTCCAGCAGCGCCGGCACCAGGCTGCTCAGGAAACCTTCGCTGAGCAATAGCTCCGCATCGGGCTGCAGTCGCGCGAAAGCCTCTGAAACCTTGGGCAACACTTCGATCGCCAACAGGGGGGAAAGCGCGACCGCCACGCGCGCGCCGGCACCGCCCCGGATCAGCCGGATCTCCTCGCGCGCCTTGTCCAAAACAGACAATGCCAGCCGTGCATGCGTGAGCAGGGCCTGTCCCGCCAGCGTGAATTCAATGCCCTTGTAGCTGCGGACCAGCAACTCGGCACCTACGTCTTCCTCCAGTTCGCGCAACGCCTTGGTCAGGGAACTCTGGCTGAGGTGCATGGCCCGCGCCGCGGCGCGAATGGAGCCGCTCTCGGCGATCTGGGCGAGGGCGCGGATCTGGTGATTCTTCATGCACTCTCCGGCTGATTCCATTTGGTTGTCACCCCGGAAAAGATATCGCCTTTCGGGTTTCATGCCAAGGTCATAGCATCTTTCCATGCACGACGACCTTGACCCCCACATTGACATCGCCGCCATGACGACATGGCGCCACGCCATCCACCGCAGGCCCGAACTTGGCTTTGAAGAATTCCACACCAGTGCGCTGGTCGCGCGTTGCCTGCGAGAGTGGGGCTACGAAGTCACGACGGGCCTGGCCGGGACCGGCCTGGTCGGCACGCTGGTATTCGGGTCTGGTCTTCGATGCCTGGGGCTGCGAGCCGAGATGGACGCACTGCCGATCCAGGAAACGACTGGCCTGCCCTGGGCCAGCGAGGTCCCCGGCCAGATGCATGGCTGCGGCCACGACGGGCATACCGCCATGTTGCTCGGCGCTGCCCAAGCGCTGGCCCGCCTGCGCCACGCGGGCACAGATTGCGACGGTACCCTGCACGTGATTTTCCAGCCGGCCGAGGAGCTGGGCGGCAGCGGCGGCGCGCAGCGCATGATTGACGAAGGGCTGTTCGAACGCTTTCCCTGCGACGCCGTATTCGCGATGCACAACCTGCCAGGTGCGCCCGCAGGCCACTTCTACTTTCGTGAGGGGCCCTTCATGGCCTCCTCCGATCGCGTCCTGCTGACGTTCAGGGGCTGCGGTGGCCACGGTGCGCTGCCGCATCTGGCGGCCGACCCGACCGTGGCCGCGGCGGCCACGGTGATGGCGCTGCAGAGCGTCGTGGCGCGCAATGTGGATCCCCTGGACTCGGCTGTGATCACGGTGGGCCGGCTGCAAGCCGGGAAGACCTATAACGTCATCCCGGAAACGGCCGAACTGGAACTGAGTGTGCGCGCGTTGACACCAGGCGTGCGCGATCTGCTCGAGCAACGTATCCGCGCGGTAGCGCAAGGGCATGCGCAAAGCTTCGGCCTGACCTGCAGCGTCGATTACCAGCGTGGCTACCCCGTGCTGGTAAACAGCGCACCCGAAACGCAATTCGCGCTGCGCGTGGCCCGCAGCGTGTTTGGCACCGCGCATGTCAGCGAGGGCGCCGAGCCCCTGTGCGCGAGCGAGGATTTTGCCTACATGCTGCAGCAGCGCCCGGGCTGCTACCTGTTTATCGGCAATGGCGATAACGGCTACGCCCACGGGCAGCACTGCGGGCCGTGCAGTGTGCACAACCCGGGCTTTGACTTCAATGACCACAACCTCGGCCCTGGAGCGCGCTTATGGGTTGCGCTGGCCCGCGCCTTTCTTCTTCCCAACGACAAGGAACCGACATGACCGTCATCGGCCGCCTGGCCGCCGCAGCCATTGCGCTCACCGCCCTGCTGGGCGCTACGCACGCACCTGCCGCCGAGCCTTACCCATCCCGTGTCGTCACGCTGCTCGTGCCCTATCCGGCCGGCGGGCTGTCGGACTCCATCGCGCGGGCACTGAACGTTTCACTCGGCCGCTCACTCGGTCAGCAAGTCATCATCGAGAATCTCGGCGGTGTCAGCGGGGCACTGGCCGCGCAGAAGGTGCTCAACGCGCCGGCAGACGGCTACCTCGTGTTCCTGGGCTCGCCGAACGAGGTCATCCTGTCGCCGCTGGTGAATGCCGCGGTCAAGCTCAAGGCGGAGGATTTCCGCTTGCTCGGCCAGGCCACCGTCAACCCGCTGGTGCTGGTGGCGCGCAAGGAGCTGCCGGTCCAGTCGGCCGACGAGCTCATCGCGCTGGCCAAGACGCGAAGGAGCGACAGCCTGTCATACGGCAGCGTGGGGATCGGCTCCATGTACCACCTGCTCACGGAAAGCCTGGCCCAGCAGACCGGCATTCAGGTCACGCACGTGCCGTACAAGGGAATGGCGCCGTTGCTGCAGGACATGGGCGGAAATTCGGTGGACTTCGCGATCCTGCCTTACGCGACGAGCTTCCGCGGCCTGGCTGATACGGGTCGCATCAAGCTGCTGGGGTGGCTCGGAAACACGCGCAGCCGCCTCGACCCGGCCGTGCCCGCCGTCGGTGAGGGGAAGACTCTCAAAAACTTCAGTCACGCGACCTGGGCCGGCCTGATGGTCCGCAAGGGAACGCCGGATGACATCGTGGCGCGACTGCATACGGCCTTGAACAAGGCCCTGCAGGACCCGGAGGTGCGCCGCCAGTTGGAAGCCACGGGCTCGGAGGTCGCCGCGCCGATGTCGCAGGATGAGGCAGACCGGAAGCTCAAGGAGGAAACCACGAAGTTTCGGGAGATGGCGCGGAGTATCCATCAGGACCCGCAATAAGACCTTCAAATCCATAAGGGAGGAGACAAAACATGCTCGCCTTGAAAACGCCGGGTTCGTTGCCAAGCACCATTGTCGCCGTTGCAGTTGCCGCCATGTTGTCGGCCTGTGGCAGCGACGATGCACCTCAGGCAGTAGTCGCGGATGCCGTCTACACAAATGCCAAGGTGTTGACTGTCGACGCCGGCAACTCAGTGACCCAAGCGTTCGCGGTCAAGGATGGGCGCTTTCTCGCTGTCGGCGAGAGCGCTGACATCGGTAAATATATCGGCGCCAATACGACGGTCGTCGACTTTGGCGGGCGCACCGTGGTCCCGGGTCTGAGCGACGGGCATATCCACGACGTCGGCGGCGGTCCCGGCATAGACCTGTCGCAAACTCGCTCGATCGCCGAGATGCTGGCGACGCTGAGCATGGCTGTTGCCAAAGCCAAGCCAGGGGACTTGCTGATCAGCAACCCGGACTGGTATCACGGTCAACTGAACGAACGGCGGATGCCGACCAGGAGCGAGCTTGACTCGGTGGCACCAGACAACCCGCTGGTGCTGCTTCGTGGCGGCCTGACGGCTGTGCTCAACAGCGCGGCCTTGCAAAAATGGAATATCACAGAGAGTACGCAATCGCCGCCAGGCGGCCTGATCGAGAAGGACGCCAACGGCAGACTGACAGGCGTCCTGATCAATGCGGCGAAGAACCTCATGTCACTGCCACCCGATCCTCCGTTCGACGCGACAAGGATGCAAGCACTTCAGCAAAAACTGAACGCGCTCGGTATTACCAGTGTGCGCGTGCCAGGTGCTTTTACCGGAACCAGCGTTCCGGCAGCCTACAAGCTGATACGGCAACTGCAGAGCGAGGGTAAGCTGACGCTGCGCTTCGACTTGTTGCTGGATTCGCGAGTGAGTTCAGCCCAGGACGTTCGCAATATCATGGCCTCCACCGGCCTTGCTCCAGAAAGCGGCGACGAATGGGCGAGGATCTGGGGCGTAAAGACCTATGTCGACGGGGGGTTCGAAGGCGGGTTCATGACGGAGCCGTTTGCTGAACCATATGGCCACGGCGGCACGTACTTTGGACTGCCGCTTGTCACGGCGGAACAGCATGAGGCAGTGGTGGGAGAATGGGCCAGGAACAAATATCGGGTAGCCGTGCACGTCGTCGGCGATGCCGCGCTGGATCAAGTCCTCACGAGCTGGGAAAAAATGGAAAAGTCCGCTCCCGGCATGGTGAAGGACTGGGTCATCGAGCACGCGCTCGTAGCCCGGCCGGACCAGATCCCTCGGATCAAGGCACTGGGCGTCAAGCTGTCCATGCAGCCGCACCTGTACTATGCGGCGCCCATCCTGTCGAACCTCTGGGGCAGGGAGCGCGCGGAGACCGTGACGCGAACCAGGGAATTCATGGATGCCGGCTTCAAGGTCATGGGGGGATCGGACTCACCGCTGGTTCTGAATCCCTTCCTCACGATGTATCACTTCGTCGTCCGGGACACGATCAATGATGGTATCTACGGCGCCCAGGAGAGGATCAGTCGAACCGATGCGCTGCGGATGTTTACCATCAACTACGCTGAGCTGAACCATGAAGCGGCGGACAAAGGCTCGATCGAGAGTGGCAAGCTGGCGGACTTCGCGGTTCTGCCCAACGACTACATGACCATGCCGGAGGAGGGCATCAAGAATCTCATGCCGGTCGCCACGTACGTAGGCGGTCGTCAGGTCTACCCGTTGTCCGCGGAGGCGCGTTCGAATGTCGATTGAGATGAGAGTGTACGAAGCTGCGCCTCCCCTTGACGTCACGTCGATTGGGTCGGAAAAGTCGCATTACTCTGACCGCCCGTGACCGAGCGTCGGTGCCGGCATTTTTTCATTAGGCTCGACCGCGAAACATAATACGCCTTCTCTAATCTGCCACACGCGGCATTAGGCGGTTTCCGAGTCCGGCTACGGCAGGTGATGCAGGGCGCATTTATGGGCAATTATGGATTGGCCATAATTATGGTCAGCCCATAATTGGCCTGCGACCAAGATACGCCCTTATGCGCTGCAGAGCATAATGCAGAGGATTTTTTGTTTAGCGGTCGCGGCCTCAGATGCATGAGTCGAACCGGCGAGATCGGTCCGCGAGCGGTAAATAAAAAATCGTTTGTGCTAAACCGCTCCGCAGGCTGGCGTCTATGGGCATTGAATGAACGGCGCGGTGATTTGCGATACCCGGCGCGTGGCCATCGCACGCCGGAAGCGGGCGGTCTGACAGAGCCGGTCGCGCGAAGACAGTGAGAATGCGAGGGTCAGCGGGCAGATAGTGCGGAGTTTCGCGACATTGTGATGGTGCGAAGACGGCAAAGCGCGAGTCGGTTCACGTTGGCCGCATGGGGAAGACCAACGTGCTGGGGTCTGGTGCTGATGCCGGTCAGTGTCCATGGCTGGGATCAGGTGGAGGCCGCGGCAGGATGCCAGGCACACCGCCTTCGATGCGGACCATGTGGCCCTTGCCGCAGACGGGGCAATCGCGCAGTGACCTGCCGGTGAGCCGCTGGTAACGGTCACGGTAGTCTTCCCCGATGGCGGGTAACGCAGCGGCGGGCGGCTCGACACCGAGCAGCCGTCGGCAGGTGGCGAGGCGCGCCGCCCGGTGGCAGTTGGCGAGCCACCCGTAGCTGCGGATGCGCTTGAAGCCGAAGGGCAGCACGTGCAACAGAAAGCGGCGGATAAACTCGTCGGCCGTGAGCGTCATGGTCCTGTGGCGAGCTTCGTGACGGTAGTCCTTCCACCGGAAGAGTACCGAATCGCCATCAAAGCGCAGCAACCGGTTATTCGAGATGGCGATGCGATGCGTGTAGCGGCCCAGGTAATCGAGCACCTGTGCGGCGCCGCCAAACGGTGGCTTCGCGTAGACGACCCACTCCGCGTGAGCGGCGGGCGCGAGCCAGGCGGCGAACGCTCGCGGATCGCGCAACGGCTCGAGCTGGCCATGAAAACGCAGCGCGCCGGCGTCGAAAGCGCGACGCAGCTGGTCGAGAAAGAACCGCCGGAAGAGCCGCGAGAGGACCCGCACGGGCAGGAAGAAGCCGGGTCGGCAGGCGATCCAGCGCTCGCCGTCCGGGGCAATGCCGCCGCCCGGTATCACGCAGTGCACGTGCGGATGGTGCAGCAGATTCTGCCCCCACGTGTGCAGGACCGAGAGGAAGCCGATCTCCGCGCCTAGGTGCTTCGGGTCGGCGGCGATCGTGCGCAGCGTTTCGGCGCTGGTGCGAAACAGGATGTCATAGAGCACCCTCTTGTTCTGGTAGGCGAGCGCGGCGACGGGCTCGGGCAGCGTGAAGACGACATGAAAATACTCGACCTCGGGGAGCAGTTCGGCGCGCCGGCGTTCGAGCCATTGCGCGCGGGCGAGCGACTGGCACTTCGGACAGCAGCGATGGCGGCACGAGTCGTAGGCAATGCGCTGATGACCACATGTATCGCACTGCTCAACATGTCCGCCGAGCGCGGCGGTGCGACACAGCTCGATGGCGCTCATCGTGCGCCGCTGGGCACGACTGAGCGCGTCGGCATGGGTCTGCCGGTACTGTGGGCCGCAGCGGCGGAAGATGTCCGCCACCTCGAGCGCCGGTCGCATCGCCGGCTTCAGAAGTATGCGGGCGGTGTGGGCTCAGGCGGGATGGGTGCGGGATGCGGCAGCAGGTCAAAGGGACTCGGGGTCGCGCACACGGTGCTGGTAGCCACTTTGAGATAGCGTGCGGTCGTGGAGAGGGCGCGATGTCCCATCAGCAGCTGGATCCGGCGCACGTCGGTGCCGGCCTCCAGTAAATGCGTGGCGAAGGCGTGCCGCAGTGAATGGGGTGTGATGGGTTTCTTGATGCCGCTGCGCTTACGTGCAAGCTGGCATGCCTGGCCCACGGCATCGCGGCTGATGGGCCGTCCGGGAATGTTGCCCGGAAACAGCCACTCCCGCGGGTGAGCGTCCTGCCAGTACAGTCTCAGGATCTCAAGCAGCCTCGGCGACAGCATTACATAGCGATCCTTACGGTTCTTCCCCTGGTTCACACGGATGACCATGCGCTTGCTGTCGATATCGGTGACCTTCAGATGCACGACTTCTGACACCCGCAGTCCGGCGGCGTACGCGGTCATCAGGATGGTGCGCTGCTTGAGACTGGCGATCGACTCGAAGAAGGTCGTGATCTCCTCCAGGCTGAGGATGACTGGCAGTCGGACCGGCTTCCTCGGCAAGGGAAAGTCCTCGTCGCTCCAGTCGCGTTTGAGCGTCACGCGGTAGAGAAAGCGCAGTGCGCCGATCGTTGCGCCGAGACTGGCGGGTGCCAGCTTGCGCTCTTCGTGGAGATAGACGAGCCAGGCCCGGATCTCCTCGGGACCCAGCAGTTCGGGCGAACGGCGAAAGTGCCGGGCGAAACTGGATACCTGAATCAGATAGGACTTCTGGGTATTCTCTGCAAGGTTGCGGATCTGCATGTCATGCAGCATGCGTTGGCGCAGTGGCGTCATGGCGAGCCTCCTGGAAGCAGTGGGTGGAATGCCCAACCGGGCGTTCACATACTGCTCCTGGCGACACCGCTCACCACCTCGCTGGGGTTCAGCGCCAGACAACCCTCTTCATGAAACGTTAGCCATAGACCTGTGCCCACCTCCCACTACCGCGTCAGCGGTTTAGTACAACGCCCATTATCCCGAGTGCTGTTTTATCTTGAGTGAAGTCATTTGGCAGCAGCGTTCATGCGATCGATCGATGATCCGAGCCTCACATAAAATTGGATTGCTCACAGGGACTTCAAGAACGCGAGCATATCTCCCTTTGGCTTCCATGTCTTTGAGTTCGCCGGCTCAATGCCTGCCTTCTTCCAGAATGCGAGCATCGCCTCTCGCTTCATCTGCAGGTTGGTCGTGATGTAGCGGCCGGTCGTGGCGACGCTGGCGTGGCCGAGATAGTCACGGATCACCGTCACGTCGGTTCCTGACTGCAGAAGTGCAACGGCGCAACTGTGACGCAGGACGTGTGGCGTGATGTGCTTGCGTCGCAGCACTGGGTTGTCGCGAGCCGCTGCCGCTACGTGCTTGCCGAGAACGTAGGCGACGCCGTCGCGGGTCATAGGCTGGCTGTTTCGATTGAGGAATACGTACTGCCCATCGGTAGCACCTGACATACCGCGCAGCCGGTGCAGCGCGTTGGCTGTCTCGGTCCACAGTGGCAACAGGCGTTCCTTGTTGCCCTTGCCGTGCAAACGAACCTGTCTTGTTGAGGTCAATTGCAGATCGTCCCACCGAAGTCCGGCGGCCTCGCTGACCCGAGCCCCAGTGTTGTAGAGGAAGAGCAGAAGCGTGTAGTCACGCCAACCGTCGACGGTGCGCCGGTTGGGCCTGCTGATGATCAAGCGGACATCCTCGGCCTCAAGGTAGGTCGCTGGCCGCTGCCGCGCCTTCTTTGCAGGGATCGCCAACACACGCACGTACTGCTGTGAGTGTGCCAGGTCGTTGCGCAGTAGATGCTTGAAGAAGCTACGGATCGCCGCTCGGCGGCAATTGCGTGTCGCTGCCGAATTCGATCGCTGCGTCTCGATATGATCCAAGAAGCGCGTCACGGCATCAGCGTCGATGTCGCCGAGCTGCAAGGAAGCAACCGCTCGGCCGCGCTGCTCAGCAACGAATTGGAACAGCATCGTCAGTGCATCACGGTAGGCCCGAATGGTGTGGACGCTGGCACGTCGCTGCGTCGGCAGGTACTCGGTGAAGTACGACTGCACATTTGCAAACAGACCATCCTGCGAGCGGCTCATGGCAATCTGCGCTTGCGGTGCGAGTGCTGCTCGAAGCGCTGGCTTGCGAGTTGCAACAGCTCGGGCGTGGCCTTGAGGTACACCTCCGTGCCAAGGACGTTCTGGTGGCCGAGGTAGGCCGACAACCACGGCAGCTTTGCGTGCACGTCCACACCCTCAACGGCCCAAGCGGTCAGCCGATGTACGGCGAAGGCATGCCTGAACTCGTAAGGCCTGGCACCCGAACGCCCGCGTGGCGGCTTAAGGCCGAGATCGCGCAGCAGACATCGCAACGCATCCGAGGCCGCACGCACAGTGAGCGCTGCCCCGTCGCGACGGATGAAGAGTGTCAATGGATCGTCGGCCCCGCTTGCCGCCAGGACTTCCTCGCGTTGCCGCAGGTAGCGGCGTAGTTCGGCGACTAAATCATCGCGGATTGCCAAGATGCGCGAGCGCCCCTTGCTTCGTTGAACTGTCAGAACGGCCGTGCGTAGATCGACGTCGATAAGGTGCAACCTGGTAGCTTCGCCCAGCCGCATCCCGGTGCAGTACAGTACGAGTGTGAGCGCGCGCAACATCCCACCCCACATGTTGCGACCTTCGTGCCGCGTGGCGGCGTCCAGCAAGGCAAGCACCTCTTCGCGACTGAAGATGTAAGGCACGAACACCGACTCCTTGACCGGCGCCACCGCGTGATCGGGGACGAAGCCATATGGATCGCTGCGGCGGCGAAACAGGCACAACTGGCGCACTACGCCGAATTCGTTGCCCACCGTGATGGCCTTGCGGCCTTCGATCCGCGTCACCCACTGTGTCACCACTTGGTCTAATGCTGCCGGGCGGTCGCCGTACCGGTCACGGACGAAGCGCACGAAGCCGTTGAGCACGAACTCGGCGCGGCGGTAGCCCATGCCCATGGCCCGCTTGAACGCCAGGAACTGCGTTGCGTCGCGAGCCAGGGTGGTGGCGGTAATCTTCGTGCTCATCGCGGCACCGGGAGAGAGACCTCGCGAAGCGACTGTGTGGCGATACGCACGTAGGCCGACACCGAATCTGGGTCACGATGACCGAGCAGATCCGACAATACTCGCACCTTGGTGCCGACATCGAGTTGCCGCGCAGCGTTCGAGTGCCGCAAGACGTGGCTGCCGAGGTATGGCGCTTGGATTCCGGCGACCTTGGCATGTTTGATGAGCACGTGGCGTACCGCCGATGACGTCTTGAGAGCGCCGAATGGCACCTTCATCTGGACGAACACATGCCGCGTAGGTGTATGCGGCGGACGCCCATGCCGCAGGTACCGGGCCAGTACCTTGGCTACCGGGGGAAGCAACGGCAAAACGAATTTGACGCCGGTCTTCGGTCGTGACATCCGCAGCGTGCTGGCGTCCCAGTCGATGTCCTGCAGTTGCAAGCTGATTACTTCGCCAGCGCCCAGGCCGTAGGTGCTCATCATCAACAACAGCGCATGGTCGCGCAGTCCGCGTACCGTGCTCGTGTTCACAGCGTGCACGAGTCGCTGAACGTCCTCCCACGGCAAGGCGCGCGGGGGGCGTTCGAATCTCGGCTGTACTGGCGAGATTACCCCGTCGGCCAAGTCGGTGCGAATGCGCCCGCTGGCCAGCAGGAACCGGGCAAAGGATCTAACCGTGCTAGCGATGTCGGCTGTCGTCGAACGTGCATAGTGACTGGCGCATTCGATGAGAAATGCATCGATGTCAGGCAGACGCAGATAGCGCCAGGACTTGCCGGAACGGCGCAGGTACTTGAACAGCTTGCCGACGTGATCGAGCTTCTTGCGGATCGTGATCTCGGGATTGCCACGAACTTGCTTAAGGTGGGCAGCGTAGTCACGCAGAACCACCATGGCCGGCGGCCGAAGCCATTCGATGGATCGCCACGGCGGTACCGGCAAGCCCATGACCTCGTGGACGCGCCGCAGCGACCGCAGAGACGAACTCGCGACACCGAGATGCGCTGGGTTGATCTTGCGTGAACGCATGTACCAGGCCTGGAAGCGCTTGACCCCGTCGCGCGATAGCTCGGCGCCTTCCTCCAGCCCAAGGGCACGGCAATAGCGTCGGAACCGGCCGATCCACTGCAGGTACTGCTGCGCGGTACTTGCGCTGACACAGCGATCGCTGCGCCATACGCGCAGGATGTCCTGCACACTAGGTGTGCGCTCGGATGGCTGTGGTTTGGGTGACTGCGTGTCCATGCAAGCATATACGCCTGCCCGGCCTGATCGGATTCAAAAAGCTCATCGAACGCGCTGGATTTATGTGGTCCTGCGCCCCAGCATGGCTCCTCGTGTGGATAGCAAGATCATGCATCGAGCTCCAGATAAAACTGCACTCGGGATAATGGGCGGCACATCCGATTTCGATGATGCCTTGCTGGAATCCGGCCTTGTACCCGCCGTAGTCATCGCACACAAGCCTGCCCTGCCAGTCACCCAGGAAGGTGCGGGCATGCTCGCCGGCGCGGCTATCGGCGAAGTCATAGACTACGGCCCGCAAGCCTGCGAATTGCGTTGCGGTATACGCCCACAGGTAGGCGCGATGTGTCTTTCCCTTCCCGGGACTAAGCATCTGCACCGGCGTCTCATCGGCATGCAGCACGCCCTGCTGCAAGATTTCCTGATGCAGCGCGTCGACCAGCGGCTGCAACCGCACGCCGCATACGCCTACCCAGGCTCCGAGCGTCGACCGCGGGATCGCCAGACCGGCGCGCGCAAAGATGCGCTCCTGTCGGTACAGTGGCAGGTGGTCTCCATATTTGGAGACCAGCGTATGGGCCAGCAGGCCGGCGGTAGGAATGCCCTTGTCGATGACGTGCGGCGGCACCGGCGCCTGGATAAGCGTCTCGCACGTCTTGCAGGCCCACTTTCCGCGTATATGCCGTTCGAGCGTGAACACACCTGGCGTATAGTCCAGCTTCTCGCTGACGTCCTCGCCGACACGAACTCGCTGACAGCCGCATTGGCACGTCACATCATCTGGCTCATGATGAATGTCGGTGCGCGGCAACTGCGGCGGCAACGGCGCCCGTTTCGGCTGCTGACGTTGCTTTTGCTCAGGTGCATTTGATTGGAGCTGTTCGAGCTCGGTTTCGATCGCGGCCAGATCCGCGTCAATGGTCTCATCAAGCAGGCTCGCCTGCTCGGTATTGAGTTGCTCGCTGCGCTTACCGAATTTCAAGCGCTTGAGGATCGAGATCTCGTGCGTAAGCTGGTCGATACGCGTCTGGCGGTAACGCAACTCACGATCTTTCTCACCAACCTGTGCGATCAACTCGGCAGCCAGTGTCCGAAGCTGTTCCGGGCTGAGGTCGTTGAGGTCTGTTGGCGAGTTCATACGGCCAGTTTGCCAGAACCAAAGCCACCACGGAATCGAAACTGTTTACGTCCTCACGCGCTCCATTACACCACGCAGATCGCGTGATCGTGGGTCAGTGTCTGCCACGGCAGGCCTGTCACGAGCGCCCGGAGTTGTTCAGGATTCAGCGCTACTGCGATCGCCGTCTGACCATTCGTCCATACGAATCGCCCCTTGTTCAGGCGACGCGCGGCCAACCAGATTCCGAAACCGTCGTACACCAGCACCTTCATCCGCGTTGAGTTCTTGTTGGCGAACAGGTACGCATGGTGAGGACGCGCGGCCCCGAACACTTTCACTACGCGGGCCAGGATCGTATCGGTGCCTGCGCGCATATCCAGTGGTTCCGTTGCCAGCCAAATCGCGTCGATCCGGATCACCGAAGCCACCCTTGCAGCCACAGTGCACAATCGCTCGCGGCCGATAGCGGCCAGCGGACCGTAACCGTCGCCGCACCTCGGCGCACTTCGATCTGGATCTCCGCAGGACCGGGTGCAACGCTCGGCGTCTCCAACTGCAACGGCACAAACTCCACTGGCGGCGCCCCCATCTGCTTCCGGGCTTCCTCTGCCGCATCCAACTCCTCCTGCGTAGCGACCCAACTCCGCACCATGTTCGCATTCAGGCGGTAGTGCAGCGCCACCGCCGCAATCGACACGTTCGGCTGCATCGCCGCACGCACCACTTGCGCCTTGAACTCCTTGCTATGTCGTCGACGTCGCGCCGGCTGCACTACATCCTGGACTACCTCGGCCTCTTCCATCGTGGCCAAATTCAGATGGACACGATCCTCGCGCTCAATATTCCCCCCGATCAAGGCGTGTTCGCTGGGCGCTTACAGTAAAGGATGTTAAGGATCTAGTTGCGCTAGCGAAGCAGCGCGGGGACCTCAAGTTTGCGTCTTCAGGCAATGGGAGTTCGCAACACATTGCGGCGGAACAGTTCCGCCAGACCACCAAGCTCGAAATGATTCATGTGCCATATAAGGGAAGCTCACAGGCACTGACCGACCTGCTGTCTGGGAACGTAGACATCAACTTCGATTCGCCGCCGCCGACCCTTCAGTTCATTCGTGCGGGAAAACTGAAGGCCCTGGGGATCACGAGTGCGACCCGCTCGCCGCTCTTGCCAGACGTCCCGACGATGGCTGAAGCTGGCGTACCTGGCTTTGAGTTCACACAATGGTTCGGCATCGTCGGGCCCGCAAAGTTACCCACGGCCATCGTCCAGCGCCTCAACACGGAGATCAACGCGATTCTGAAGACCCCGGGAGTTCAGAAGAAGCTTGCGGACCTCGGCGCGGAACCTGTTGGCGGGATCCCTGAGGATTTTGGCGCCGTGATCCGAAAAGATACCGTGCGCATGGCCAAGTTGATCAAAGACAAGAAGATCACGTTGGATTAAGCGCTCATGACAGCCACCAGTTTCGATCCAAAAATCCCAGCCGTTCGCCTCGCCTCTGCATGGCGCACCGGAATGGGTCTAAAGGCATTGCATTACACACAAGTCACTCGTGACCAATTTCCCTGGCGTACTTGATGCCGGCGGCGAAGTCCATTACGCGCTGCAGGCCTTGCCAGATTGTCTTGACCCCTGGTTCGCCATCGCCCTTGCGA
>Ga0102589_1000421_pt1 | contig 90232 bp, 84 predicted proteins | sample AraplaMF_Col_mLB_FD_76858 | JGI IMG/M metagenome (GOLD analysis project Ga0102589, IMG submission 76858) | Arabidopsis root microbial communities from the University of North Carolina, USA - plate scrape MF_Col_mLB | ecosystem: Host-associated > Plants > Roots > Endosphere | place: USA...
CTTGGAGGCCGCGCGATTCGAGGATCGCGGCGAGCGAGGCGGAGGCGATTCCCTTGCCAAGGGAAGATACGACACCACCGGTGACGAAGACAAATTTGGTCATGCCAGTTCCGGACGCTGTGAATCCGGGCAGTGGGAAATTGCGATTATAGGTGTGCCCTTCGCGACACCTTCGCCCAAGGACTTCCTGTCACTGACTTGTCGGCATGTGAGCAACAATACGCTCCATGCAAGATCTCGCCGGCAAACACATCGTTCTGGGGCTCACTGGCGGCATCGCCTGCTACAAATCGGCCGAACTGTGCCGGCTCCTCGTGAAGGCGGGCGCGACCGTCCAGGTGGTGATGACCGAGGCTGCGGAGCAGTTCATCACCCCGGTGACGATGCAGGCGCTCTCGGGGCGCACCGTCTACACCTCGCAGTGGGACACCCGCGAGCCCAACAACATGCCGCACATCAACCTGAGCCGCGAGGCCGATGCGATCGTGCTGGCGCCCTGCAGCGCCGACTTCGTGGCGCGGCTGGTACAGGGCAGGGCGGACGACCTGCTGAGCCTGATGTGCCTGGCCCGTCCCATCGACCGCGTGCCGCTCCTGCTGGCCCCGGCCATGAACCGCGAAATGTGGGCCCACCCGGCCACCCAGCGCAACCTGATGCAGGTGTCGGCCGATGGCGCGGTGGTGCTGGGCGTGGGCAGCGGCTGGCAGGCCTGCGGCGAGACCGGCGACGGGCGCATGCTCGAGCCCGCGCAGTTGCTCGAAGACATCACCGCCTTCTTCCAGCCCAAGCTGCTGGCCGGGCAGAAGCTGCTGGTCACCGCGGGCCCGACCTTCGAGGCACTCGATCCGATCCGCGGCATCACCAACCATTCGTCCGGCAAGATGGGCTTTGCCATCGCGCGGGCCGCCCGCGAGGCGGGCGCCGAAGTCACCCTGGTGGCCGGGCCGGTGCACCTGCCGACGCCGCGCGGGGTGAAGCGCATCGATGTACTGTCGGCGCAGGACATGCTGGAAGCGACCACCCGGGCCGCGCAGGGTGCTAGCATTTTTGTAGCAACGGCGGCCGTGGCCGACTGGCGTCCGGCGACCCCCAGCGACCAGAAGATCAAGAAGGACGGCAGCGGCAAGACGCCGGTGCTGAACTTCGTCGAGAACGCCGACATCCTGCTCACCGTGGCGAAGAGCGAGCGGGCCCAGGCCGGCAAGCTGTTCTGCGTCGGCTTCGCGGCCGAGAGCGAGAACCTCGCCGAACACGCCAAGGCCAAGCGCGAGCGCAAGGGCATTCCGCTGCTGGTCGGGAACATCGGCCCGCTGACCTTCGGCCAGGACGACAACGCGCTGCTGCTCGTGGACGCCAAGGGCATGCGCGAATTGCCCCGTGCGCCCAAGCTCACGCTGGCGCGCGAACTGATGACGGAGATTGCCGCACGTCTTCCCGACTGGAGGGTCTGATGAATCCCCAATGGAACACGCCGCCCAACGGCGACTTCGCGCGCTACGTGGAGCAGCTCTCGGCCCGGGCCGCGCAGCCCGGGCGCGTGGCGCCGTCGGGCGAGCACGGGCTGGATGTCGGCATGGCGCCATCGCCCGGCCAGCAAGTGCCCGCAACGGCGGCCGCGAAGCGGCGCGAGCCCTCGGGCGGCGAGGCGACGAAGATCGACCTCGCGGGCGGCCTCAGCCCGCTGGCGCTCAAGGTGCTGGGCGCCGTGGGAGCGCTGGTGTTCCTCGTGCTCTGGTCGGCCGGCGTGCCTTTCTTCGCGCTGGTCCTGGGGCTCGGTGCGGCACTCTGGTTCGGCAAGAATTTTTTCAAGGGTTTGAAGCTGACGCCTGGCGTTGCCAAGTGGCAGCAGGTGCTCGAAGAGGCCGCCCGCAAGCAAAGAGAACAGCAACACAAGCAAGGCAGCAAGTAAGTGAAAGTCGACGTTCGTATCCTCGATCCGCGCATGGTGGATCAATTGCCCGCGTATGCCACTCCCGGAAGCGCCGGCCTCGACCTCCGGGCCTGCATCGATACGCCCATCACGCTGGAGCCCAATGGCTGGCAGCTGGTGGGCACCGGCATCGCGATCCATCTGGCGGACCCGTCCTATGCGGCGCTGATCCTTCCGCGCTCGGGCCTGGGCCACAAGCACGGCATCGTGCTGGGCAACCTCGTCGGCCTGATCGACAGCGACTACCAGGGCGAACTCAAGATCAGCGCCTGGAACCGCAGCGACACACCTTTCGTGCTGCAGCCGATGGAACGGCTCGCGCAACTGGTGATCGTGCCGGTCGTGCAGGCGCAGTTTCGGGTGGTCACGGAATTTGCAGCTTCGCAACGCGGCGAAGGCGGCTACGGCTCCACGGGCAAGCACTGAGCCAGCAGCGAAAGCTGAGGAGAGCCTGAGTATCCGAGGGGTAAAGAGCGGAACTGGCGGAGGGTACCGCGATCGAAGGTTTCAGCATGTGTCTTGCGTCATCGCAGCGAAGGCTGCGGCGTTAGGCACAGGCAGGCGCATTTCCCATGCGCAGTTCTACCCGAGGAGCCTCTCAACATGAAAATTTCAACGCGCTTCGTATCCGTCTCCGCATCCGTGCTGGCCCTGGCCACGCTCACGGCGTGCGTTGCACCGGCGCCGGTCTACCAGACCTCGCGCTATCCCTACCAGGCGCCGCCGCAGGCCATCCAGTACCGCGAGGCGTCCTACGTCGAATACGGCCATGTGGCCAACATCGAAGTGCTGCGCAGCGAAACCCCGGGCGGCGGCACCACGGGCGGCGGTGCCGTGGCCGGTGGTGTCATCGGCGGCGTGGTGGGCAACCAGTTCGGACGCGGCAGCGGCCGTGCCGCGGCGACCGCGCTGGGTATCGTGGGCGGGGCCTTGCTGGGCAACACCATCGAGGGCCAGCATAGCGGGCCGCGCGTCTATGAAAGCTATCGCGTGTCGGTGCAGACCGACAATGGCGGCTTCCGTGCCTTCGACGTCCAGAGCCCGGGCGACCTGCGCATCGGCGACCGCGTGCGCATCGACAACGGCCAGATCTCGCGCATGTAGCCAACTCGCCCCTTGGTTGGGGCGCACAGCAAAAAAGCCGGGCATTGCCCGGCTTTTCATTGGGGCTCGCTCGCCGGTCGTCAGTGGAGCATCTGGTTGCCGGGCGCCATCGGGGGCACCTTGAAGAAGGCCGTGCCCGCGGTGCCGCGGCCGACTTCCTCTTCCGTGGCCTCGCGCACCGAGCGCACGGTGATGTCGAGCCGGATCGCGATGCCGGCCAGCGGATGGTTGCCGTCGAGCACCAGGTGGTCGGGATAGATTTCGGCCACCGTGTAGAGCGCGTCCTTCGGGATGTTGTCGCTCACGCCTTCCGGCAGGGCGGAGCCCTCGAAGGTCATGCCTTCTTCCGTGCCCTCGGGAAACAGCGAACGCGGCTCCAGGAAGAGCAACTGGTCGTTGAAGTCGCCGAAGCCCTGTTCGGGCTCGACTTGCAGCTGCACCCGGGCGCCGGGCTCATGCCCTTGCAGGGCCGCCTCGATGACGTCGAAGAGATCGTCGCCGCCCACCATGAATTCCACCGGCTCGTCGAGCACGTCCAGCACGTCGCCGAGCGTGTCTTTCATCGTCCAGGTCAAGCCGACCACGCATTGTTCAGAGATTTCCATTGCAGAATTCTCCCATGGAGATTACACAACCGCTGCCGTTGCTCGGCGGCCTGAGCGCCGCGCAGTTCATGCGGCGGTATTGGCAGAAAAAGCCCTTGCTGGTCCGCCAGGCGATTCCCGCCATGGTGCCACCGATCGACCGCGGTGCGTTGTTCGCGCTGGCCGAACGCGAGGAGGTGGAGTCGCGCCTCATCCGCCACGGCAAGGCCGGCTGGTCGCTGAAGCACGGTCCGCTGCAGCGGCGTGCCTTGCCGCCCTTGAAGCAGCCCGCCTGGACCCTGCTGGTGCAGGGCGTCGACCTGCACCACGAGGGCGTGCACGAACTGTTGCGGCAGTTCCGCTTCCTGCCCGACGCCCGGCTCGACGACCTGATGATCAGCTATGCGAGCGACACGGGCGGCGTCGGCGCGCATTTCGACAGCTACGACGTGTTCCTGCTGCAGGCGCAGGGCCGCCGCCGCTGGTCCATCGGCAAGCAGAGCGACCTGCGCCTGCAGCCGGGCGTGCCGCTCAAGATCCTCGAGAACTTCGAGCCGGAGCAGACCTTCGTGCTCGAGCCGGGCGACATGCTGTACCTGCCGCCGAAGTACGCCCACGACGGCGTCGCGGTGGGCGACGACTGCATGACCTGTTCCATCGGCCTGCGCTCGTCCGCCGTGGGCGAGCTCGGTGCCGATCTGCTCGCACGCATGGCGCAGGCCTACGCGGAAGACCTCGAAGACGCAGGCCCCGCGGAGCTCGCGCGCTATCGCGATCCGACGCAACCCGCGGTCGATGCCCCGGCCGCGATGCCGGCCGCATTGCAGGGCTTCGCACGCAAGGCCGTCGAAGCCGCGCTGCGCGACCCCAACGCCATCGACCGGGCGCTTGGCGAATCGCTCACTGAGCCCAAGGCCAACATCTGGTTCGGCGATGGCGGCGAGGTGCCCGATGCGCTGCAGCACGTGGCGCTCGACCGCCGCACGCGCATGCTCTACGACGCGCGGCACATCTACATCAACGGCGAGAGCTTTCGCGCAGGCGGTGCCGATGCGACATTGATGCGCCGGCTGGCCGACCAGCGCGCACTCGGTCCGCGCGAACTGGCCCGGGCCAGCGAGGGCGCCCTGGCATTGCTGGGCGAGTGGTGCGAAGCGGGTTGGGTCCATGCCGGATGACGCCATCCCGCCGCTGGCCGAGGGCCGCTTCGACGGCCGGGATGACTTCGGCGTCATCGTTCGACACGCGTTGTCGGCTGCTGCGCAACAAGGCTGGAAAGAAATTGTCTTCAGCGATCCCGACTTCGCCGACTGGCCGCTGGGCGAACGTGCCAGCATCGAAGCGCTGCAGGCCTGGTCGGCCAGCGGCCGCCGCTTCGTGCTGCTGGCGCAGCGCTTCGATGTGATCGAACGGGGTCACGCGCGCTTCATTCCGTGGCGCCGCATGTGGGACCACATCATCGAATGCCGCGCGACCGGCAAGGCGGTGGGCGCCGAGGTGCCGAGCGCCATCTGGACGCCCACCTGGTTCGCGCACCGCATCGACCCCGAGCGCAGCCGGGGCGTCTGCGGTGCCGATCCGCGCGCGCGCCGCGAGTTGCGCGAAGCCATCGACGAGTGCTGGCGCCTCGCGCGGCCCGCATTTCCGGCATCGACACTCGGCTTGTAAGCCAATGCCGCGAATGCGGCCGCGAGACACATTCGGGCGGGAATGCGGGTCTAGAATTTTTTTCGTTCCAGACCTTCATTGCCAAAGGAGTCCTCATGCTGAAGAAGTCGTCGTCCGTCCTGATTGCCTCGCTGATCGCCGCTGCCGCACTCGTTGCCTGCGGCAAGAAAGAGGACGCCGCCCCCGCGGTCGTGACACCGCCGCCCGCTCCCGTGACCGAGCCTGCAGCGCCGCCTGCCGCTGCGGCTCCGACACCCTCGCCCGGCGCTTCGTCGGCGCTGGATGCGGCGAATGCCGCGACAGAGGCCGCAAAGAAGAACGAGGCGCCCAAGCAATAAGCCCCTCCGCCACAAAGCAGAAAGCCGCCCCAGGGCGGCTTTTCTACGAGGGCCACTGAGAAGGCAGGGCGCGGTCAGACATCCAGCCAGGGCGAGCCCTCGGCTGCCGTGGCGGTGAGCATCTCCGCCTCATGACCGCCCAGGGCCTCGGCCATCATGCGCCGCACGATGTCGGGCCGGTTGTTCTGTTCGCTCAGATGCGCCGCGACCACGTGGCGCAGGCCGTCGTGACGCACCGCGCGCGCAATGTCCGCCGCTGCCGCATTCGACAGGTGCCCGTAGTTGCCGCCGACGCGCAGCTTGAGGAACGGCGGGTAGGCCGAGTTGGCCAGCAGCTCGCTGTCGTGGTTGAACTCGAGCAGCAGCGCATGCACGCCGCTCAGGCGATTCAGCACATGGGCCGTGGCGTGCCCCAGGTCGGTCAATACGCCCAGCGTGCGCGCGCCGTCGGTGCAGCGCAGCTGCAATGGCTCGCGCGCATCGTGCGGCACGGTGAAGGGCTGCACGGCGATGTCGCCGACGGCAAACTCGGCGTCGTCGCGTGCCAGGTGCAGCCGGCCTTCGAAGTCGCGGCCACCCGTGGCGAGCCAGGTGCCCTCGCTCATCCAGACGGGAATGCGGTCGCGCCGCGACAGCGAGTGGGCGCAACCGATGTGGTCGCCGTGCTCGTGGGTGACGAAGATGGCGTCGATGTCGCCGGCGGCGAGGCCCGCCTGGGCCAGCCGCAGATCGAGCTGCTTGAGGCCGAAGCCGCAGTCGATCAGGAGCCTGGAGGTGCGGCCGCCGCTGGTCGCTTCGACCAGCGCGGCGTTGCCCGTGCTGCCGCTGCCGAGGCTTCGAAAACGCAGCACGCCCTGGCCCTAGATGGAATCTTTTCCAGGAACACCGCGGAACCGGCTTTGCCGGGCCGCTGGTGTTGCCCCCTGGAAGGGGGTTGGCGGCCACACGAAGTGGGCAAGCCTGGGGGTGGTCACTTCAGATCGTCGGCAATGACCTTGACGATGCGGTCGGCGTTGGCCGAGGTTTCGGGCGCACCGGTTTCGTTCAGCACCGAGACCGTACTGGCTTCGCCCTGGCTCTTGACCAGGATGCGGAACTTGATCGGCGCCTCGTTCTTGCTCGAGCTGCTGCTGAACAGCTTGCTGAAGAAGCCGGGTTCCTTCTTGTCGGGGTTCGGCGTCACATAGCGGACGTAGTAGATGCCGGCGCTGCGATCGCGGTCTTCCACGGTGAAGCCGGTGCGGTCGAGGGCGAGGCCGACGCGGCGCCAGGCGCGGTCGAAGCCTTCGCTGATCTGCACCACCGGCTGGTTGCCCACCTTGCTCACGGTGGCGGTCTTCGACGGTGCGGAGGTCGCCGCCAGCAGCTTCGATTGCTCTTGCGACACGCCGAGCTTGACCATCAGGCGGCGCAGGAATTCGGTTTCGAGTTCAGGGTCGCTGGGGCGCGGCTGCCAGACGGTCTGGTCCTGGCGCGAGTTGTTGTAGACCTCCTGCATGCCGCGGTGGCTGACGAAGATCTCGGTGCCGGTGGTCGTGCGTTCCAGGCGGGTGCGGAAGCGGTCGAGTTCGCCGGTCGAATAGACCGAGTCGACCAGCTTGCCCAGCGTGCCGCGGATGATGTCCTGCGGCAGCTTGGCGCGGTTCTCGGCCCAGTCGGTTTCCATGATGCCGAGGTTGCGCTGCTCGGTGGTCAGCAGGAAGCCGCTTTCCTGCCAGAAGTCCTTCACCGGGTCCCAGAGCTGGTCGGGCGAGCGGTTGACGACGATCCAGCGCTGCGTGCCCGAGCGTTCCATGCGCACGTCGCCCAGGTTGGCCACGGCGGTGGGAACACCCGGTGCATTGGCGATGCCGGCCTGGTAGGCATTGGCGGTGACGGCGCCGCCCGGCACCGCATAGCGGTTGTCGCGCGAGAGCTGCGACAGGTCGGGCGGGACTTCGAGCGTTGGGGCCTTGCCTGCGCTCTTGTAGTCGATCTTGTCGCTCTCGAGGACGGAGCAGGCGGCGAGGCTGGCAACGAGGGTGGCCAGCAGTGCAACTCGCGAAAGGTGCGAAAGGTTCTTCAACGTCGTCTTCCTTGTTGGAATGGTTCGGTCAATCGATGGGCCGCAGTGCCCGCCATCTCTGAGCACAGTTCTGGCAAAAGGTTGCTTAACCCTGTTGCGGCCGGGGAAAAGGGGGTCGGAAGGGGGGTGAGGCTCAGCCCTTGAGCAGGCCGGTGGCGCGCAGGGCGCCCTCGACCGCCGGACGGCTCGCTTCGCCGAGTTCGGTGAGCGGCAGCCGCAAGGTGCCGCCGCACAGGCCGAGCCTGGCCATGGCCCACTTGAGCGGGATCGGGTTGGGCTCGACGAACAGGTTGCGGTGCAGTGGCATGAGCTCGAACTGGATCTGCATGGCACGCTTCACGTCGCCCGCCAGCGCGGCCACGCAGAGTTCATGCATCTTGCGCGGCGCGATGTTGGCCGTGACGCTGATGTTGCCCTGGCCGCCGCAGAGCATGAGCGCGACCGCGGTCGGATCGTCGCCCGAGTAGACGGCGAAGTTCCTGGGCAGGTCGCGAATGAGCCACTGGGCCCGTTCGATGTTGCCGGTGGCTTCCTTGATGCCGATGATGCCGGGCACCTGCGCGAGCCGCAGCACGGTGTCGTGCGCCATATCGGCGACGGTGCGGCCGGGCACGTTGTAGAGCACGATGGGCAGGTCGCCCACGGCCTCGGCGATGGCCTTGAAGTGCTGGTACTGGCCCTCTTGCGTGGGCTTGTTGTAGTAGGGCACGACCTGCAACTGCGAATCGGCGCCCACGCCCTTGGCGAACTTGGCGAGCTCGATCGCTTCCTTGGTCGAGTTGGCGCCGCAGCCGGCCATCACGGGCACGCGGCCCTTGGCCTGCTCGACCGAGACGCGGATGATTTCGCAGTGCTCTTCCACATCGACCGTCGGCGATTCGCCGGTGGTGCCGACCACGCCGAGGCAGTCGGTGCCTTCGTCAATGTGCCAGTCGATGAGTCGCCGCAGGGCGGGGTAGTCGACACTGCCGTCGTCGTGCATCGGCGTGACGAGCGCGACGATGCTGCCTGTCAGTTGCTCCAAGGGGGAATCTCTTTGTCGGTGGACGAAAGCGCCGATTCTACTTACTCCGGCAGCCCTGAAGGCAGCCGGCCCGTCCCCTTCAGTTTCCCTGAAGGAGCGAGCGCACGGGATGGCCAGGCGAGGGCTCCCGGGGGCGGATGGCGGCAATGCGCTGCACGAAGCGCGCCGGTTCGGGCAGGAACCCGTCCTCGTAGGCCACCACGCGCAGCGCCGAGCAGGCGGCCAGCAGCTCGCCGGGCTGCAGCAGGAAGTCGGCGCGCGAGGGCTTGCCGACGGTTTCGTTGCCGGCGGCAAAGGTTTCGTACAGCAGCACGCCGCCCGGCGCCACGGCGGCCACGATGTCCGCCATGCGGGGGCGCCACAGGTAGTGGGTGACGACCACCGCGCCGAAGGTCTGGCCGGCGAAGGGCCAGGGGCCGGATTCGATGTCGGCGGTGACGGTGTGGCCGAGGGCGCCTGCGGCCCGGGTGGCTTCCGGCGAGCGGTCGACGCCGGTGACCGGGTGCCCGCGTCCTGCGAACCACTGCATGTGCCGCCCGGACCCGCAGGCCACGTCGAGCACCGTGGCCTCCGGCGCGAGCAGGTGGGACCAGCGGACGATCCATTCCGAGGGCGTGCTGGCGCCGTGGGGCAGTGCCGTGTCTTTCATGGCCGATCATGCCCGGCCGGCGGGCTCAAAAACAAGACCACACCTGGTCGACCAGGGTCACCAGAAAGTCCGGATGCGCATAAAGCGCGAACACGCCGGCCAGCACCGCCATGGCCGCGGCGAGCCAGCCGGCATGCAGCAAGTGTTGGCGCATGGGCGGTGTCATGGCGTCATTGTCCGCAATCAGCCGGGCATCGCCGCCGGCCGCACCGCGCGCGCGATGGCGTGTTCCTTGACCGGCAGGTTGATCAGCGCCGCGAACACGCCCAGTGCAATCGCGATGTACCAGACCACGTCGTAGCTGCCCGTGGTGTCGTACAGGTAGCCGCCGAGCCACACGCCCAGGAACGAACCGACCTGATGGCTCAGGAACACGAAGCCGCTCAGCATCGACAAATGCGCCACGCCGAAGATGCCCGCCACGATCGCATTGGTCGCGGGCACGGTCGAGAGCCAGAGGAAACCCATGGCCGCCGAGAAGATGTAGACGCTGACCGGCGAGATCGGCACCACCAGGAACAGCGCGATCGATGCCGCCCGGGCGAAGTAGATCGCCGCGAGGATCTTGCGCTTGGCGAGCCTCTGGCCCAGCAGGCCGACCGTGTAGGTGCCGAACACGTTGAAGAGCCCGATCAGCGCCAGCGCGTAGCCGGCCACGTCGGCCGACAGGCTCCTGTCGCGCAGATAGGTCGGCATGTGGATCCCGATGAACGCCAGCTGGAAGCCGCAGACGAAATAGCCCGCCATCAGCAGCCCGAAGCTCGGATAGCGGAAGGCTTCGCCCACCGCGTGCACCACCGACTGCTCGCGGTGCCCGGCCAGTGCCGCGGTTTTCGGTTCGCGCAGGCCGAAGGCCAGCGGAATGATCACCAGCACCACCACCGCCAGAACCGCCAGCGCCGTCTGCCAGCCCAGGTGTCCGATCAGGCGCCCCTCGATGGGCGCCATCAGGAACTGTCCGAACGAGCCGGCCGCCGCCGCCACGCCCATCGCCCACGAGCGCCGCTCGGCCGGAATCTGCCGGCCGATCACCCCGTAGATCACCGCATAGGTCGAGCCCGCCTGCGCTGCGCCGATCAGCACGCCGGCGCTCAGCGTGAACAGGAGGGGCGTCGGCGAATGCGCCATGCCGAACAGGCCCAGGGCATAGAACACCGCGCCGCCGACCAGCACGCGGAAGGCGCCGAAGCGGTCGGCCAGCATGCCGGCGAACACGCCGAAGATGCCCCACGAAAGGTTCTGGATCGCGAGCGCGAACGAGAAGGTCTGGCGACTCCAGTCCTGCGCCTGCGTGATCGGTTGCAGCCAGAGGCCGAAGCCATGGCGGATGCCCATCGAGAGCGTGACGATCATGGCGCCGCAGATCAGTACCTGCTTGATCGAGAGGGTGGGGGCGGGAGCTTGCATGGCGTCGAATGTAGCCACTTGCATGCTTTGGCAGGCGGCGCGGCGGCCCGGGCCATTGATGATTTATCGGGGCGGTTTCAATGCGCTCCGGGCATCAAAGCTCCCCACGGCTTCAGCGCGCTGTCGCGCCCGCGACAGCGCGTGCTCCCGGAAAGCCATGCGCGCAGGCCCGCCAGGCCAGCATCCATGCGGGCACCAGCAGCACGACCAGCGACCACGGCAGGGCGCCCGCGCCGCGGCTCTGGAGCAGCGCGCCGCCGATCAGCCCGCCGCCTGCGATGGCCAGGTTCCATGCCGTGACCACCATCGATTGCGCGACGTCGGCCGCGTCGCCGGCGGCTTGCGCCGAGGCGGTCTGGAACAGCGTGGCCGCGCCGCCGAACGCGACGCCCCAGACGGCAATGCCCAGGTAGACGGCCGCCGGCGAACCCGCCGCCGTCCCCAGCAGCAGCGCCGACAGCCCGAAGGCGGCCGTGCTGCCCAGCACCAGTTCGCGCAGCCAACGGTCGATCAGGGCGCCCGTGACCCAGATGCCCGCGAGCGAAGCCGCGCCGAAGACCAGCAGCACCAGGTCGACCCGTCCGCCCAGCCCGGCATGCGCCAGGAAGGGGGCGATGTAGGTATAGAGGATGTTGTGCGCCAGCACGAAGGCCAGCATGACCGCCAGCACCGGCCGCACGCCCGGCATCAGGAACACGCGGCGCACGCCTTGCCGCCGTCCGGCCTCCTGGCCGGGAAAGTCGGGCACGCGCCAACGGACCCAGCCGAGCAGCAGCACCGACAGCGCCGACATGACCAGGAACGCCGGACGCCAGCCCACGCCCGTGCCCAGCAACGTGCCCGCCGGGATGCCCAGCGAGAGCGCCAGCGGCGCGCCCAGCATCGCCACCGCAATGGCCCGTCCCTGCATCGACGCCGGCACCATGCGGGCGGCCTGCCCGGCCAGCAGCGCCCAGAGCAGCCCGGCGAACACGCCGGCGAAGAAACGCGCGGCCAGCGTCAGCGGATAGCTGTGCGAGAGCGCCGTGACCGTGTTGACGATGGCGAAGCCGCCGATCGCCAGCAGCAGCAGCGGGCGCCGGCGCCAGCCGCGCGTGAAGGCCACCAGCGGGATGGCCGCCACCAGCGAGCCGATCGCATACACCGTCACCAGCTGGCCGACCAGCGCGGGCGTGACGGCGAGGCTGGCGCCGATCTGGGGCAGCAGCCCGGCCGGCATGGCTTCGGTCAGGACCGTGACGAAGCTGGCGGCCGCCAGCGCGAGCAGGCCGGACAGCGGCAGCCGTGTCCCGGCGTCCCGGTGCAGCGTGCGCTCATGCATGGACGGCGTCCCGCAGGTCGGCCACGAAGCGGCCCGACATGCCTTCGTAGAGCGTGTTGGTGAAGGCCACCACGCTGAGTTCGCGGGTGCGGTCGACGAACCACGAATGCCCGTACGCACCGCCCCAGCGCCAGGTGCCTTCCGACTCCGGCGAGTTGGCGGCCTGCACGTCGTGCAACACCGAGAAGCCCAGGCCGAAGCCATAGCCCGGCGCGTCGGCCGGTCCCCAGGCGCCCGTGTGATTGCGCCCCATGCTGTCCACCAGGCCTGCCGGCAGCAGCGGCGCACCGCCGCTGCGCAGGCTCTCGAGCAGGCGCATGAAATCGCCCGCGCTGCCGACCATGCCCGCGCCGCCCGAGGGAAACGCCGTCGCGTCGAAGGCCCGCGCCGGATCGAAGCGGATGCCCACGGTGCCCTCGAAGGGAGCAGCCACGGTGAACCCCTCCATGCGCCGGGGCGCCGGCCCCGGGCCGTTGACGTAGGGCGTGGCCAGCCGGCCGTTGCGGGACGCGCAGAAGCCGGTGTCGTGCATCTGCAGCGGCCCGGTGACCAGGGTGCGCACCGCTTCGGTCAGCGGAACGCCGCAAGCCGCCTCGACGACCCCGCCCAGCACGTCGGTGGCCAACGAATAGAGCCAGCCCGTGCCCGGCGGAAACAGCAGCGGCACCTGCGCGATGCGCCGCAGGTTCTCGGCCAGCGTGATGCCGCTGTTGTCCATGCCGTCGGAAACGCCGGCTCGCGCATAGGGGCCGTCCTCCGAGGTTTCGAAGAAGCGATAACCCAGACCGGCGGTGTGGGTGAGCAACTGCCGCAGCGTGATCGTGGCCTCGCCGCCGTCGGGCAGGCGAGGGCGGAAATCCGGCAGCCAGCGCGTGACCGGATCGTCCAGCGTGAGCCGGCCCTGTCCCGCGAGCACCATCGCGGCGGTCGACACGATGGGCTTCGAGACCGAGGCCAGCCGGAACAGCGCGTCCTCGCGCATCGGCTGGCCGGCCTCGCGGTCCGCCAGGCCGGCGGCGCGGCGGTGCACGATGCGCCCGCCATGGGCGACCAGCACCACGGCGCCGACCAGCCGCCGGTCGGCCACCGCGCGGTCGATGACCGCGTCGATGCGCGACGGGTCGGGGCCACGCCAGAGTGGGGCCGTCGTGGAAGAAAAAGCAGGGGGAATTTCGTTGGTGAATGACATGCGGCCAACGATAGGAAGAAGCCGACTCCGGAAAAAGGGGGATACAGTTCCGATCAATACGGACACAAGAGTCCGCAATGGAGTCTTTTCTTGGACACTCTCAGCGGTTTCGCCGTCTTCATCCAGGTCGCCGAGACCCGCAGCTTCGTCACCGCCGGCCGCGCGCTCGGCGTTTCGGCCTCCGCCGTGGGCAAGCGCGTGGCGCGGCTCGAGGAGCGGCTGGGCGTGCGCCTGTTCCACCGCAGCACGCGCAGCATCACGCTCACCGCCGAGGGCGCGCTGTTCCTCGCGCGCAGCCGCCGGGTGCTGGCCGAGATCGAGGCCGCCGAGCAGGAGCTGTCGCACTCCGCCGAAGCGCCGCGCGGGAAGCTGCGGGTGAGCCTGCCGCTGGTCAGCTCGCTGGTGTTGCCGGTGTTGGCCGATTTCATGCGCGACCACCCGGCGATCGAACTCGACCTGGACTTCAGCGACCGCCTCGTCGATGTCATCGAAGAAGGCTTCGATGCCGTGGTGCGCACCGGCGAGCCCGCCGATTCGCGGCTCTCGGCGCGCCGGCTGGGGGCGTTCTCGCAACTGCTCGTGGCTTCGCCCGACTACCTGGCGCGCCGTGGCACGCCGACTTCCCTGGCCGATCTCGCGACCCATTCCTGCCTGCACTACCGCTTTCCGGCCACCGGCAAGGTGGAGGTCTGGCCGCTCGAACGGGCGCCCGACGGCACCGAGGCCAAGCCGCCGGTTTCCATGATCTGCAACAACATCGAGACTCGCCTGTGCTTCGCGCTGCGCGGCCGCGGCATCGCCTGCCTGCCGGATTTCAGCGTGCGCGAGGCGCTGGCCTCGGGCCGGCTGCACAGCGTGCTGGCCGAGCATCTCAGGCCCCATACGATCGGTCTCAGCGTGCTGTGGCCTTCCGGGCGCTACCCTTCGCCCAAACTGCGGGCCCTGATCGATTTCCTGGGCGCCCGCATGTTCAGGCCGCAAGGCGGGGAAAGTTCCTGAATTTCGCCGCGCCGCCGCAACGATCCCTGTATGGGTATCCAGTTATTCCAGGACCACTGACTACAATCCGCCCCCATGGCGACTCCCCCCAAGACCTCCTCAGATTCCGCTTCCGGCTATTCGGAAGGCTCCATCCGCGTGCTCAAGGGCCTCGAGCCCGTGAAGCAGCGCCCGGGCATGTACACCCGGACCGACAACCCCCTGCACATCATCCAGGAAGTGCTCGACAACGCCGCCGACGAGGCGCTTGCGGGCTACGGCAAGAAGATCAAGGTCACGCTGCACGCCGACAACTCGGTCAGCGTCGAAGACGACGGCCGCGGCATTCCGTTCGGCCTGCACCCCGAAGAAAAGGCGCCCGTGATCGAACTGGTGTACACCCGGCTGCACGCGGGCGGCAAGTTCGACAAGGGCTCGGGCGGCGCCTACAGCTTCTCGGGCGGCCTGCACGGCGTGGGCGTGTCGGTGACCAATGCGCTCTCCAAGCGGCTCGAAGTCGTCTCCCACCGCGAAGGCTCGGTGGCCAGGCTGGCCTTCAGCGCCGGCGACGTGATCGAGGCGCTCGAAATCCGCAAGCTCGAAGCCGGCGAGCGCCGCCAGGGCACCACCGTGCGCGCCTGGCCCGACGCCAAGTATTTCGAAACCGCCGCGCTGCCGATCAGCGAGCTCACGCACCTGCTGCGCAGCAAGGCCGTGCTGATGCCCGGCGTGAGCGTCACGCTGACGGTCGAGAAGACCAAGGAAACGCAGCAGTGGCTCTACAAGGGCGGCCTGAGCGACTACCTGATGCAGACGCTCAACGGCGACCCGGTGATCCCTCTCTTCGAAGGCAGCGGCCATGCCGACAAGAACGCCGACAACTTCGCCGAAGGCGAGGGCGCCGACTGGTGCGTGGCCTTCACCGAAGACGGCCAGCCGGTGCGCGAGAGCTACGTCAACCTGATTCCCACCAGCGCCGGCGGCACGCACGAAAGCGGCCTGCGCGACGGCCTCTTCACCGCGGTGAAGGGCTTCATCGAACTGCACTCGCTGCTGCCCAAGGGTGTGAAGCTGCTGCCCGAGGACGTGTTCGCGCGCGCCTCGTACGTGCTGAGCGCCAAGGTGCTCGACCCGCAGTTCCAGGGCCAGATCAAGGAGCGCCTCAATTCGCGCGATGCGGTGCGGCTGGTGTCGAGCTTCGTGCGCCCCGCGCTCGAGCTCTGGCTCAACCAGCACGTCGACTACGGCAGGAAGCTGGCCGAACTCGCCATCAAGGCCGCGCAGACGCGCCAGCGCGCCGGCCAGAAGGTCGAGAAGCGCAAGGGCTCCGGCGTGGCCGTGCTGCCCGGCAAGCTGACCGACTGCGAGAGCAAGGACATCAGCCACAACGAAGTCTTCCTGGTCGAGGGCGACTCGGCCGGCGGCAGCGCCAAGATGGGCCGCGACAAGGAAAGCCAGGCCATCCTGCCGCTGCGCGGCAAGGTGCTCAATACCTGGGAGGTCGAGCGCGACCGCCTGTTCGCCAACACCGAAATCCACGACATCTCGGTGGCCGTGGGCGTCGATCCGCACGGCCCCGGCGACACGCCCGACATGAGCGGCCTGCGCTACGGCAAGATCTGCATCCTGAGCGATGCCGACGTCGACGGCTCGCACATCCAGGTGCTGCTGCTCACCTTGTTCTTCCGGCACTTTCCGAAACTCATCGAAACCGGCCACGTGTATGTCGCGAAGCCGCCGCTGTTCCGGGTCGATGCGCCTGCGCGCGGCAAGAAGCCGGCCTCCAAGGTCTACGCGCTCGACGAGGGCGAACTGACCGCCACGCTCGACAAATTGCGCAAGGATGGCGTGCGCGAGGGCGCCTGGAGCATCAGCCGCTTCAAGGGCCTGGGCGAAATGAGCGCGGAACAATTGTGGGAAACCACGCTCAATCCGGACACCCGGCGCCTGATGCAGGTACAACTGGGACGCTTCGACTTCACATCCACCCAGGGCGAGATCACCAAGCTCATGGGCAAGGGCGAAGCGGCCGCCCGGCGCGAGTTGATGGAACTGCGTGCCGACGATGTCGACATCGATGTCTGATTCCCGTGACCCTTTCAGATTTCATGCGTCCGTTGCTGTTGGCCTTGCTGCTGTGCATGCAGCAGGGGCCGGCGCACGCCGCTGACGTCTACGGGTACATCGACAGCAAGGGCGTGGCGCACTTCGCCTCCGAAAAGATCGACGAGCGCTACCAGGTCTTCTTCCGCGGCGGCCAGAGCTTCGACACGGCGCAGGGCCTCTCGCCGTTCGGGCGTGGCGGGCGCAAGCTCGACGGCAAGGTGCCGCCGGCCTCGCAGACCTTGCTCGCACTGTTCGAAGCCTCGCCCAGCTACAAGACCGCCAAGGCCGCGCTGCGCGATGCGTCGAGCAAGCACTCCATCGACTACGAATTGCTGCAGGCGCTGATTGCCACAGAATCGGGTTTCGATGCGCAGGCCGTCTCGCCCAAGGGCGCGATGGGCCTCATGCAGCTCATGCCGGCAACCGCTCAGCGCTACGGCGTCTCGGCGGACAAGCGCAGCACCATCGAGAAAAAGCTGTTCGACCCGCGCATCAACATCGCCGCCGGCTCGCGCTACCTGCGCGACCTGATCGCCATGTTCCCGGGCCAGATCGAGCTGGCGCTCGCGGCCTACAACGCGGGGGAAGGCGCGGTGCAGCGCGCGGGCAACAAGATCCCGAACTACAAGGAAACGCAGAACTACGTGCAGACGGTGCTGCAGCTCTATGCCTACCTCAAGCCGTCGGCGGCAACGGGCGGCGGTGGTGGCGGCGGGCGCGGCAGCAAGGCGCCGGGACGCATCCGCATGGAACTGGTGGTGCCGAAGGGCGGCGCGATGGGCCGTGGCAACATGCCGCCCGATGCGCCGGGCCGCATGCCGGCCATGCCCGACCTCCCCGAGCAGCCGGTGGTCCCGGCGAGCGCGGCGGAAACGCCGGTGTCCTGATGGCCCGGCCTCGCCTTTCCCCATCGATGCAGGAGCCCTTCATGCACCGCCGAAGCTTCGTTCTCGCGACCGCCGCCTGCGCGCTCGCCGGCACAGCGCGCGCGCAGCATGCGGCCACGCACGACACGCTGCCGGCCGCGCCTTCGTCGACCGAGCCCTATGCGCGTTTGCAAGGCGGCGTTCCGCACCACATGACGCCCGAGCAGGAGGCCCAGCGCGTCACCGACAGCCCGGCACCGGCCGGTCCGGCCGGGCGCTGGGTGCCGCGCGCAGCCTTGCCGATCCCGCGCAGCGAGATGGCCTGGGCCACCGCCGCGCAGGGGCGCATGCACGTGGTCGGCGGTTATGGCGAGGGCGCGGTCAACCGCGACTACCACCACATCTACGACCCGAAGGCCGACCGCTGGCTCGACGGCGCGCCGCTGCCGCGCGGCGCCAACCACGTCGCGGTGACGGCCGAAGGCGGCCACGTCTATGCGCTCGGCGGCTTCGTCGAGCAGAACCGCCGCTCGGACACCCACGCCTACGCCTACGACATTGCGGCCAACCGCTGGAGCGCCATCGCACCCTTGCCGCGACCGCGCGGCGCCGCGGCCGCCGTGATGCTCGATGGTTTGCTGCACCTGATCGGCGGCGCATCGGAGCCCGCGGCCGAGCGCGCCAGCGTCGGCTGGCATGAGGTCTACGACCCCAAGGCCGACCGCTGGAGCAGCCGCAAGCCGCTGCCCGGCGCGCGCGACCATGTGGGCTGCGTCTCGCACGGTGGCCAGATCCACGTGATCGGCGGGCGCTTCAACACCTTCGAATACAACACCGACCTGCACCACGTCTACCTGCCCATGCGCGACACCTGGGAGCTGCGCGCGCCGCTGCCCACCGCGCGCTCGGGCCACGGCCTCGTGGTCTACCGCGGCCGCTTCTTCGCCATGGGCGGAGAGGGCGGCTTCCTCGTGGGCGGCGTGCCGCGCCAGGCCAAGGTGTTCGGCCAGATGGAAAGCTACGATCCCGTGGACGACGTCTGGCAACGTCATGCGCCGATGCGCACGCCGCGCCATGCTGTTGGCGCCGCGGCGATCGGCGACTGGATCTATGTGGCCGGCGGCGGCGCGGTGCTCGGCGGCGCCGTGCAGTCCGCGGTGCACGAGGCCTTCACCTTGGGTTGAGCGCGAACGCGCAAGGCCTGCCGCAACTGTTTTTCTTTTCTTCTTCTTCATGGACGATTCCCAACCCCCGCTCGATCTCCAGGGTCCCACCGACGGCGACACCACCCTCACCCTTGCCGACTACGCACAGACCGCCTACCTCGAATACGCGCTCAGCGTGGTCAAGGGCCGCGCGCTGCCCGACGTGTCCGACGGCCAGAAGCCGGTGCAGCGGCGCATCCTCTATTCGATGTCGCGCATGGGCCTCGGCTTCGGCGGCACCAATGGCACCGTGGGCGCCAAGCCCGTCAAGAGCGCACGCGTGGTCGGCGACGTGCTCGGCCGCTTCCACCCGCACAGCGACCAGGCTGCCTACGACGCGCTGGTGCGCATGGCGCAAGACTTCTCGCAGCGCTATCCGCTGGTCGACGGCCAGGGCAACTTCGGCAGCCGCGACGGCGACGGTGCCGCGGCCATGCGCTACACGGAAGCGCGCCTCGCGCGCATCACCAGCCTGCTGCTCGACGAGATCGACGAAGGCACGGTCGATTTCATTCCCAACTACGACGGCAGCACCGAAGAGCCGCGCCTGCTGCCCGCACGGCTGCCCTTCACGCTGCTCAATGGCGCGAGCGGCATCGCGGTCGGTCTCGCCACCGAGATCCCGAGCCACAACCTGCGCGAGATCGCCGACGCCTGCGTCGCGCTGATCAAGTCGAACGGCAAGCTCAGCGAGGAAGAACTCTTCGCCATCGTGCCCGGCCCCGACTACCCGGGCGGCGCGCAGATCATCAGCGGCCCGGGCGACATCGCCGACGCCTACCGCACCGGCCGCGGCTCGCTCAAGGTGCGCGCGCGCTGGAAGATCGAAGACCTCGCGCGCGGCCAGTGGCAGCTCGTGGTGAACGAGCTGCCGCCGGGCGTCAGCACGCAGAAGGTGCTCGAGGAAATCGAGGAAATCACCAACCCGAAGGTCAAGGCCGGCAAGAAGGCCCTGAGCGCCGACCAGACGCAGCTCAAGGCCGCCATGCTGTCGGTGCTCGACGTGGTGCGCGACGAATCGAGCAAGGACGCTGCGGTGCGCCTGGTGTTCGAACCCAAGACCTCGCGCATCAGCCAGGACGAGTTCATCACCACGCTGCTCGCGCAGACCTCGCTCGAAACCTCGTCGCCGATCAACCTCACGATGGTCGGCATCGACGGCAAGCCCACGCAGAAGTCGCTGCGCCAGATGCTCAACGAGTGGATCGCGTTCCGCGAGATCACCGTCGAGAAGCGCTCGCGGCATCGGCTCGACAAGGTGCTGGATCGCATCCACATCCTCGAAGGCCGGCAGCTGGTGCTGCTCAACATCGACGAAGTGATCGCGATCATCCGCGCGGCCGAGGACCCGAAGGCCGCGCTGATCGCGCGCTTCAACCTCAGCGAACGGCAGGCCGAGGACATTCTTGAAATCCGCCTGCGCCAGCTGGCGCGGCTCGAGGCCATCAAGATCGAGCAGGAGCTCAAGGGCCTGCGCGAAGAGCAGAAGAAGCTCGAAGACATCCTCGGCAGCCCGGCGGCCCTCCGCCGCCTGCTGGTGAAGGAAATCGAAGCCGACGCCAAGACCTTCGAAGATCCGCGCCGTACGCTGATCCAGGCCGAGAAGCGCGCCGTCGCCGAAGTGAAGGTGGTCGACGAACCCGTCACCGTCATCGTGTCGCAGAAGGGCTGGGTCCGCGCGCAGAAGGGCTGGGCCAGCGAGAAGGCAGCGAACGGCGGCAACGGTTCGGCAACGCCCGAATACAGCTTCAAGTCCGGCGACGCGCTCTACGGCGCCTTCGAATGCCGCAGCGTCGACACGCTGCTGGTGTTCGGCTCCTCCAAGGACAAGACCGTGCGCGTCTACACCGTGCCCGTGGCCTCGCTGCCCGGCGCGCGCGGCGACGGCCAGCCGGTCACCACGCTCATCGAACTCGATGCCGGCACGCACGTCACGCATTTCTTCGCGGGCCCGGTGGGCGCGGGCGTGCTGCTTTCCAACACCGGCGGCTACGGCTTCATCGCCACCGTCGAGAACATGATGTCGCGCCAGCGCGGCGGCAAGGCCTTCATCGACGTGGGCGAGGGCGAGCAGCTCTGCCGTCCCTCGCTGGTGGGCGGCGCGAGCGGCGCCGAGCCGATGCCGGCGGCCACGCACGTGGCTTGCGCCTCGACCGGCGGCCGCATCCTGACCTTCGACATCGCCGAACTCAAGAGCCTGCCGAAGGGTGGCCGTGGCCTCACGCTGATCGACCTCGAGGCCAAGGACACGCTGGCGGGCGCCGCGGCCTACACGCGCAGCGTGAAGATCGAAGGCATCGGCCGCGGCGGCAAGGAGCGCGAGGAGACGCTGGAAATCCGCACGCTCAACAACGCGCGCGGCACCCGGGCGCGCAAGGGCAAGGCGGCCGACCTGGGCTTCAAGCCGGCCAGCATCGTGCGGGTGCTGTGATGGGCGGCATCGACATCAGCATCATCGGCATCTTCATCGCCGTGGTCACCGGCCTTGCCAGCTACGTGCTGGGCCGGCGCATGCGCGAGAAGCGCGCGGCCAAGCGGCGAGAGAAGGACCGCATCGCGGCGCAGGCCAATGAGACCCGGCAGGTGCGCCGGGCGCGCGAGCGCAAGGAACGCGGGGAGTAGGCATCCCCTAAACAGGGGATGACGCCCGCTCCGGCGTGGTGGATGCTGCGCCTCCAAGCAGGAGGGCTTCACCATGAAGATGCCGGAGGCAGGGGCTTGCGGACGCGCCGCGGTGCTGGTTGCAACGCTGGCATCTGCATTTTTTCTGGGCGGGTGTGGCAGCCTGCCCGACGCTAAACCATTTGCAGATGCGACGGGCGCGCTGTCTGCGTCGGCCAAGGCTTCCGGCCAGGCCTTGACGGATTCGCTGCGGGAGGCTGCGACTGTTCTGCCTGACGATCGGTCGGCCTATGAGCGCAACATTGCAAGCTTCGAGACTGGTTGGAGCGTCAGAACGCGTGCCTTGCAGGGCGCTGCCGACTATTCGAACGCCATCGCCGAGCTGATTTCCGCCAGCGACAAGTCAGGTGAAACCGCCGCCAAGGTGGCGGGATCGCTTTCGGCGCTGGCCAATGCATTCGGTGTGCCGATCGCTGGAGCGGCAGCATCCGTCACCACCGATATCGGTAGATTTGTCTGGCAGCGCATCAGCATCGTGAAGGCGTCGCGGAGCCTGGAGCAGGCAATGCTCGAGGCGCAACCGGCGGTCGATGCGATGGCGCAGCAGTTGATCGTTGATGGCGATCAACGTCTGAAGCCGGCGCTCACGGCCATCCACAAGAACATCCTCAGCGGCATTCGCGGGCGCTACGACGCCGATGCAAACCTGGCTGCGGCGTTCGATCAGCGGCAAAAGCTGCTCAGGCAGCAGGCCTTGAAAGACAGCCGTCACCTCGGCGAACTCCAGCAGTTCGAGCGCGTGAAAATGAGTCTCGATGCCCGCATGGCCGAGCGCGACGCCAGGCTCGAGCAGGCGGCCGCCGCCTACCGCACGCGACTGCAATTGATCAATGCCTTGTCGGTCGCCGTTCAGAGCTGGGCGCATGCGCATCGCGACCTGGCGTTGGCCGTGAGGGAAAAACGCAAGGTCTCCGTCGCCGAGCTCACGGAGACCACGCTCGAGCTGCGTGAACTGATCAAGAAAGTGAGGGCACTATGAACTGGGAAGCACTGGATCGCATCGATTTGAATGCGCCAAGGTCCACGGTCGACTGGGCGAAGGCTCTGGAAGCGCTTCGTTCGCTGGCAAGCGAGGGCATCACGTCCGAGCAGCGAGAGGCACTGGCTGACCGGCTCGACGAGTTTGCGGACAAATCCTTCTCGATCGACGACAGCGATGTGATCGAGAAGTTCGATCTTTCGGCGCGAAAGATGGCGCGGGCGCTGCGTCTCGACGAGGCGACCCGGCGAATCGATGCGCTTGCCGCAGCCTCCGCCGACTTCAAGGCCGCAGCAAAGAAATTCGACAGCGCTTCTGCATTGCTCAGCAGGAAAGCCGCCGAGTTGCGCGCCGACAAGGTGCTCGGCGCCATCCAGGCGGTTGACGCGACACTCGTCTCTCTCCAGACGCTTGCCAAGGCAATGACCGCGGACACATCGCCAGAAGAGGTGAGGAGCGCGATCGACCAGGCCGCGAAGATCGCGCAGAGTCTCCGGATCCTGCAGGGGATGCTGGGACAACTCCAGTAGGCGGTTGCGATGGCCACCGACATTCCGATCGCCGCATCGCCGCCGCCACCTGCGGCTGCGCCACTGAGCTGGGTCAGTTCGCACGAATCGCTGGCGGTCGGCATGGCCTTCATGTTCACGCTGCTGTATGTGTTTCCCGTGCTGCTCATCTCCTACATCGGATGGCGCACGAACTGGTTCATGGAACCCCACGGTGCCATCGCCTGGTTTTCGGCGTTCATGCGCAGTTCCGATTCCACGCTCAACGAGTTCCACAAGATCCTGTTCCCGCTGATTTCCGCCATCTCCGTCATCGTGTTCCGCAACAAGCCGAGCATGATCATGGTCGCGCTGGGTGCCTTCATTCTTCTCATGTTCGTCTTGACGCTGCTGGTGGGCGTGGCCTTCGACATGCGCAGCACGGGGGTCTTGCTGAACGGCTATGAAGACAAGATCGATGCGAAGGCGGTGAAGAGTTTCTTCACCCGCATCCAGGAGACATTGATGACCTATTTCTCCATGCTCGTGGGGCTGGGTGTGGCGGGTGCCGTTTCTTCCAAACCGGGAGCGGCATCGTGAAGATGGCAATGCGGGGACTTGCTGCTGCAATGGTCCTGCATGCGGCGGCGCCTTCTGTGGCCGTCGAGCTCAACGTGCGGGTTGTTTCGGACAAGTCGCCTGCGGGGGTCTCGATCCGGGCGGAAGACTCCCTGGAGTCGATCGCCCTGGCAAAGGATGCCGCGGCAGAACGCTACAGCGGCAACCTCGATGCCGCGCCGGCTTCCTCATCGGTGTTCGGCGTGCCGATGCGCCTCATCGCGGATTGGCCGAACGGCCAGCAGGAGCAGTTGTACGTTGCCCTGCGCAACCCGACGCCGCAGCGGATTTCGCTGTCTTTCTATCGGGATCAGGCGGCGTTCGACGAAAGTTCATTGAACGCGGTCGATCGACTGGGCACCGATGTCGAGAGCAAGCTGCGGAAATACTTTCGGGCGCGTGCCATTCACAAGTACTGGAGTTTCGAGCAGAACCTTCCGGATCACTACCTGGCGCTGCGCAGCGCACGCATCTGGTTCGCTGCGGCGGTGGATCTTTCGAAACCCGCGGCTTCGCCCTTGCGCATGGACGAGGAGGTGAAGCAGATCATGGAAGCGTACGAAAAGCGCGCAGGAGAAGACAAGCGTTTCGCGGGGCTGTTTCGCAAGTACGCCAAGGACGGGTACGTGACCGCGACTTTGCGAAGCGTGGCTGCCAGCGAGTTCGCTGTCCTGGGTGAAATACAGAAGCTGGCCGGCAAGGGCCGTTTCGAGGAGGCGGAGCAGCTCAACACCATGGGCCTTTCCGCGCTGCGGGCGGCGCCTCCCGAAACCCGTGCTGCAGTACTGCAGGAATGGAAAGTGAATGTGGAACTGCTGGAAGCCAATGCGGCTCCGCTCGCTGCCCGGATCGAACAAAAAAGATAGGGGCGGCAGCGGCTACTTCAGCCCTGTCCACCACCGCGCATTGGTCCGCGCCTGCCCCACCGTCAGCACCTCCCCGATCACCGGCGTCGCCAGCTCGATCTTCTTCGCCGCCGTCAGGTCCGCGATGCGGTCCAGTGGGTCGTGCCAGGTGTGGAAGGCGAGGTCGAAGGTGCTGTTGTGTACCGAATAGAGCACCTTGCCGCGCAGGTCTTCGAAAGCCTGCACGCTCTGCTCGGGCGTCATGTGCACGGCGGGCCAGTAGGCGTCGTAGGCGCCGTTCTCCATCAGCGCCAGGTCGAAGCCGCCGAAGCGTTCGCCGATCTGCTTGAAGCCCGGGAAGTAGCCCGAGTCGCCGCTGTAGAAGATGCGCTGGTCGCCGCTCTGCACGACCCATGACGCCCACAGCGTGCGGTCGCGGTCGGTGAGGGTGCGGCCCGAGAAGTGTTGCGCGGGCGTGGCCGTGAGCTTCACGCCGTCGTGCTCGCCGCCCTGCCACCAGTCGAGCTCGGTCACGCGCTCGGCCGGCACGCCCATGTCCACCAGCCGTGCGCGCACGCCCAGCGGCACGAAGTAGCGCTGCACCCGCTGCGCGAGGTACTCGATGGTCGCGACGTCGAGGTGGTCGTAGTGGTCGTGCGAGAGGATCACGCCCTCGATCGGCGGCAGCTGCTCGAGCGTGAGCGGCGGCTTGTGAAAGCGCTTCGGCCCCACCCACTGGAACGGCGAGGCGCGTTCGCTGAACACCGGGTCGATCAGCCAGTACTTGCCCTTGAGCTTGAGCAGGTGCGACGAGTGGCCGAGCCGCACCACGTGGTTGGCCTCGAGGTCCAGCGCGTCCAGCTCCTGGGTGCTGAGTTCATGCACCGGGATCGGATCGACCGGCATCGTGTCGACCTTGCTGCCGACGATGAAGCGCGACCAGATGCGCCAGGCGCTCGCCGAGGGCTGGGCCTCGGGGTTCGCCATGTTCCGGAAGCCGCCGTCCTTGAACTGCGGCGAGTTTTCGTAGCGCGTTTCGCCGCCACTGGCGGCACTGCAGCCCGCGACGAATGCGCAGCCGGCTGCGGCGAGCACCGTGCCGCGGCGCAGCAGTCGAGGCAGGTAGGACCCCTGCGAAGCCGAATCGTCAGCCATGGGAAGAACCTCTGAACGTGTGTTGGTCTGGAGCCGCGAGACTAGCGACAGCGGGCGTTTCAATGGTTTCAGCGGCAGAAACATTCGGCGCGCAGGGGCATTCCATCCGGGTGCGCGGTGCACCACCGTCGTATGCCATGCGCCCTATGGCCTGCATCGCGCCGGCGCGGCACACTCCGGGGCCTCATGGGCCGCGAAGAGGCGATACGCATGAGCAGCAATCGCTATCCCATCATCTATATGTGCGGCTATGCCGCTCTCCAGTCTCGGCGTCGCGCCGGCCGCGCCCGGCATCCGCGGCAAGGTGCGGCTGGAGGTGGGGGCGTGGCGTTGAGGCCGGGCGCGGTTCGCATGGCTCACAATCGCGCCTGACTTTCTGATCCACGCCATGAAGAAAACTGCCGTCCTCGTCATTGACATGCAACGCGGCCTCTGCGACGACCCGCCGCGTCCTCATGAAGCCGGAGAAGTGATCGAGCGCATCAACGCGCTCACCGAACGCGCACGTGCGGCCGGTGTGCCGGTGGCCTTCATCCAGCATGAGAACGCCGTCGATCTGGAGTTCGATTCCGAACGCTGGCAACTCGCCGATGCGCTGCACGTCGATGCGGGCGACACGAAGATCCGCAAGACCACGCCCGATTCCTTCCTGCGCACGCCGCTCGAAGCATGGCTGACGGGGCACGGCGTGCGCCGCGTGGTGATCGGCGGCTACTCGTCGGAGTTCTGCGTGGACACCACCACCCGCCGCAGCGCCGCGCTGGGCTACGAGGTGGTGCTCGCGGCCGACGCGCACACCTCGCACGACAAGCCGCATGCCACGGGCGCCTTCATTCGCGCGCACCACAATGCCACGCTGTCGGACATCACGAGCTTCGGCGTGCGGATCAGCGCGGTCCCCAGTGCGGAGATCGCGTTCGGCGGCTGAGCGCCGCTACGGCATGCGCCCGGTGGAGAGTGCGCAGGCCCAGTCCGGACGCTGGCGCGCGAGGGCCAATGCCGCCATGGCCCCGTGGCCGTACGGCACGGCGATGAGCGTGGAGATCCAGGCGCCTTCCGACCGCTCGACGATGGCGTAGCGCGCATCCGGCGAACCCGTTTCGACGGCATGCGGATACGGATGGATGTCGTCGTACGCCGGCAGGCCGACGCTGCCCGGATTGACGATCAGCTGCCCGCTGGAAGCGCGCACCACGCGCGGCACATGCGTGTGGCCGCACGCGATCAACTCGGCATCGACCTGGCCGAGGCGCGCATCGACTTCCGCCTGCGTGGCCGCGCGAAAGTTTCCGGGCTCGACGGTCTCCAGAAAGTATTCGAGATCGCTGGCCGGCGTGCCGTGGCAGAGCATGACTTCCGGGCTGAAACGAAGGCTCGGCGCGAGCGAAGCCATCCATGCGAACTCTTTCGCGCCAAGCCGCGAATGCGCGAACTCGTCCGACGGTCCTCGCCGGCCGGTGGGCAGGGTGAGCAACTGCCGCTCATGGTTTCCGGCGAGATGGACCCAGTCCTGGGCCATCAGGAACTGCGCGGCCTCCAGCGGCATCAACGGGCCCGACAGGCTGTCGCCCAGGTTGACGACGGCATCCACGCCGCGGCGGCCGATGTCCTTGACCACGGCTTCGAGCGCGGGGAGGTTTCCATGAATGTCGGAGACGAGGGCGATGCGCATGCGCGGATCCAGTGCAGGCAATGGGCGGAGGGGCGCGATCTTAGTCTGCGACGGACCTGCCGCGCCAGAGTCCAGGGCGCGTGCCCTGAACGGCAGCCCCCAATCACGTACCGAACGCGGCTCGAGATCAGTCCGACCCCGGCCGCCACACCCGCGCCAGCGCCGCGAGCTTGCCGCGAAAGCCCAGCCGGTCGTTCGACAGCGCGTCGATGAAATCCGACAGCCGCTGCGACTTCACCATCGTGTAGATCGTGAGCCAGGTCGTGAGGACGAACACCACGCCGAACCAGAGCGCCTTGCGCCACAGCGGCGCATCGGCCTCGGCCAGCAGGTTCATGCCGAGGAAGCCCGTCGTCACGGTGCCGATCAGCCCGAACAGCGTGACCACCGTGAGCCGCACCACGGTGCTGGCCTGCCGCCGCAGGCTGTCGGCGTCGAGGTACGTGTTCATGTCGGCGATGCGCGCCTTGACCTCGTCGTAGAGCGGATCGAGCCCCAGGTGCGCGGTGCACATGTGCGACAGCGCGCGCACCTGCGCCTGCTCCGAAATCTCATGGAACCAGTAGCGGTGCGTGAAGCGCAGAAAGCGCTCGAAGCTCGAACGGATCGCGCGCTTGAACTGCTTCACGCTCGGCGTGCTGCGGATGTCGAGCTTCTTGAGCGCCTCGACCAGCTGGTCCGAGAACATCAGCAGCGAGGCCTTCTGGAAGTGCGCGATCAGGAACAGCAGGAAGTGCTGGTGCCGGAACTGCGCGAGCACGCCGCGGTCGCGGCAGCAGAAGAATTCGGAGTGCGAGTCGCCCACCACGATCAGCGCGTGGCCGCTGCACAGGTAGCGCGTATTGGGCGCCGCGCCGGCGTCGACCCAGAAGCGGTCGTAGCAGTAGCGGCGCTCGAAGTCTTCCAGGTGCTGTTCCGCGTAGGGCAGGTGGGCCTGCTGGGCCGCGTCGGCCTCGGCGGCACCGGTGACCAGCCCGAGGCGGATGAAGTCGTTGCGCGTGAGGCGCTTCGGATCGTCGAGCGAGAGGTACGCCATCACCGGCATGCGGTAGTACTCGATCTGCCGGTAGCGCAGCACGCCGGGGTCTTCCGAATGGTCGCTCACCAGCGGCTGCATCAGGAAAGCCCAGTGCGATGAGATGCGCGGCGCGCGGTGCTGGGCCACGTGCGAGAGAAAACTCTCGCGCTGCTGTGCATCGGAGCTGGCTAGCACCCGGCCATCGGCGGACAGCCATTCGACGCTCGCCATGCAGTGCAGCGGCGCGCCATCGGCGTCCCAGCCCGCCGGATAGGCGCGGCCGAAGCGGTAGAGGATGTCCTGTGCCTGCGCGAGGCTCAGGTTGTTCACCCCGACTTCGAGGTTGAGCAGCACCACGTCGATGTCGAAGAAGAAGTAGAGGTCGCAGTGCACCACGTCGAGCGTGACCGGCGCGTCGCCGGGCTGCGCCACCACGCGCACCGCCGCGACGTCGTGGCGGCGGAAGATGCGCATCGGCGAATCGCTGTCGTTGCCCGAAGCGGAGTCGTCGCCCTTGTTCCTCGAGCGGCCTTCGCCGTACAGGAAGCGCTGCACATACGGCAGGAAGCTCACGAACTCGTTGTAGTGCCGCTCGTGGAAGCGGCTGCTGTCGCCGGTGTATTCGTCGACCTCTTCGCGCCAGGGCGAGGCCTCGCCCATCTCGCGCAGCACATGCCAGGGGCCGTGGTGCGTGGGCTTGGCGTCCGGGGCCGGCACCAGCCGCAGGGGCCAGAGCAGGGCCTGCCTGAAATGCTGCACGGTGGGTGCACCCGAAAGGGGTGCGTTGGCCTCTGTGGGCATGGTGGCCGCGGGTGGGTTCAGCATGGCGCCAGTGTAGGCAAAAGGGTCCACCTAGGGGAATCCCTGACGTAGCCTGAAACCGGTTTCATATAAGCTGCAAGCATTGCTTTCGAGGCTTGCGCACGGCCACGCCATGCGCGCCCCACCATGAACTACCAGTTTCAATTCGACGCCGTCTTCGCTGCCTGGCCGCTGCTGCTCAAGGGCACCTGGATCACGATCCAGCTCTCGCTCATCGCCACGCTGCTGGGCCTGGTGGTCGCGATCTTCTGCGCCTGGGGCAAGACCTCGGGGCCGGGCTGGCTGCGCTTCATCGTCAATGCCTACATCGAGGTGATCCGCAACACGCCGTTCCTCGTGCAGCTGTTCTTTTTCTTCTTCGCGCTGCCGGCCATCGGCCTGCGCTGGTCGCCGCAGACGGCCGCGCTGGTGGCGATGGTGGTGAACCTCGGCGCCTATGCGACCGAGATCATCCGCGCGGGCATCGAGTCGATTCCCAAGGGACAGATCGAAGCGGGCAGGGCGCTCAACCTCAAGCCGTGGGAGATCTTCCGCTTCGTCATCATCAAGCCCGCGTTGAAGGCCATCTACCCGGCGCTCACGAGCCAGTTCATCCTGCTGATGCTGAGCTCGGCCGTGGTGTCGGTCATCTCGGCCGACGACCTGACCTCGGTGGCCGCCAACCTGCAGTCGCAGACCTTCCGCAGCTTCGAGATCTACATCGTCGTGGCCGCCATCTACCTCGCGCTGGCGCTGGCCTTCTCGGCCATGTTCAAGCTGATCTACAGGCGCACGCTCAACTACCCGGACCGCCGGTAACAGGCCACGGACGGAGCAACAACAACCATGCGTACCTTCGGCTTTCCCGAATTCCTTTTCATCCTCGAAGCGGCCCAGTGGACGCTCGCGCTCTCGGCCATCGCCTTCGTCGGCGGCGCGGTGCTGGGGCTGGTCGTTGCGCTCATGCGCACGTCCGAGTCGACCTGGGCGCGCAATGCGTCGACGGTCTTCATCCAGATCTTCCAGGGCACGCCGCTGCTGCTGCAGCTCTTCCTGATCTTCTTCGGCGCACCGGTGCTGGGGATCGACATCAATCCTTGGATCGCCGCGGGCGTGGCGCTCATTCTCAACAGCGCGGCCTTCCTCGGCGAGATCTGGCGCGGCTGCATCCAGGCCATTCCGCGCGGCCAGTGGGAGGCTGCCGAGGCGCTGAGCCTCAAGTACGGCGCACGCATGCGCGACGTGGTGCTGCCGCAGGCCTTCAAGATCGCGCTCGCGCCCACGGTGGGCTACCTGGTGCAGATCATCAAGGGCACCTCGCTCGCGGCCATCATCGGCTTCACCGAGATCACCCGTGCGGGGCAGATCATCAACAACGCCACCTTCCAGCCGCTGATCGTGTTCTCGGTGGTGGCCGCCATCTACTTCGCGATCTGCTGGCCGCTCTCATTGCTCGCAGCCCGCATGGAGCGCAAGCGCGCCCAGGCGCTCGCAAGATGAAAACTCCCCCAGTCTTCGCGCACTTCGTGTCGCTTTCGCCAACCCCCTCGCCGGGGGCAACACCAGCGGCCCGGCAAAGCCGGTTCCGCGGTGTTCCGCGAATCGAACGCCAATCACGCTGATCTTTTCCCGTCGCTTCCTTTCTTTTTCAGGAGACACATCCCATGACCCGTTCCACCACCCGCCGCGTCGCGCTCGCCGCCCTGGGCCTCGGCGCCGCGCTCACCGTGTTCGCACCCTTCGCCTCGGCGCAAAGCGTGGCCGACATCAAGAAGAAGGGCGAGATCACCATCGGCATGCTGGTCGACTTTCCGCCCTACGGCACCACCGATGCGAAGAACCAGCCCGACGGCTACGACGCCGACGTGGCCAAGCTGCTGGCCAAGGAGTGGGGCGTCAAGGCCAATATCGTGCCGGTGACCGGCCCGAACCGCATTCCCTTCCTGCTGACCAACAAGGTCGACGTGCTGGTCGCCTCGCTGGCCATCACGCCCGAGCGTTCGAAGCAGGTGCAGTTCTCGCAGCCCTACGCGGCCGCGACCATCGTGCTGTACGGCGCCACCAAGACCCCCATCAAGGCCGCGGGCGACCTGAAGGGCCTGCGCGTGGGTGTGGCCCGCGCTTCGACGCAGGACGTGGCCGTGACCAAGGCCGCACCCGAAGGCACCGAGATCCGCCGCTTCGACGACGACGCTTCCGCCATGCAGGCCCTGATCTCGGGCCAGGTCGATGCGATCGGCTGCTCGGTCACGGTGGCGGCGCAGATCGCCAGGCGCGTGCCTGCCGGCACCTACGAAAACAAGTTCACGCTGGTGCAGCAATCGATGGGCATCGCGATGCGTCCGGGCCAGGAAGAGCTGCACAAGGCGGTGAACGAATTCGTCGCCAAGAACACCGCCAATGGCGAGCTGAACAAGCTCTACCAAAAGTGGCTGCAAGCCGACCTGCCCAAGATGCAGTAATTGGGCCAACCCCCAGGCTTCGCGCACTTCGTGTCGCTACGCCCACCCCCTTGCAGGGGGCAACACCAGCGGCCCGGCAAAGCCGGTTCCGCGGTGTTCCTTGAGAAGGCGCAAGGCGCCCCACAGTGAGTATCGGAATAACGAGCATGACGACGGAATCGATCATCCGCATGGAAGCGGTCAACAAGTGGTACGGTGAATTCCAGGTGTTGACCGGCATCGACCTGTCGGTGCGCCAGGGCGAGCGCATCGTGATCTGCGGGCCCTCGGGTTCGGGCAAGTCCACGCTCATCCGCTGCATCAACCGATTGGAGACGGTGCAGAAGGGCCGCATCGTGGTCGATGGCATCGACCTCACGGCCGGCGGCAGGAACGTGGATGCGGTGCGCGCCGAGGTCGGCATGGTGTTCCAGCAGTTCAACCTGTTCCCGCACCTCACCATCCTCGAGAACTGCACGCTCGCGCCGATGCGCTCGCGCGGCATGACGAAGGCGCAGGCCGAGGAGGTGGCGATGAAGTACCTCACCCGCGTGCGCATTCCCGAGCAGGCCGGCAAGTACCCGAGCCAGCTCTCGGGCGGCCAGCAGCAGCGCGTGGCGATTGCGCGCGCGCTGTGCATGGCGCCCAAGATCATGCTGTTCGACGAGCCCACTTCGGCGCTCGACCCCGAGATGGTCAAGGAAGTGCTCGACACCATGATCGGCCTGGCCGAAGACGGCATGACCATGCTGTGCGTGACGCACGAAATGGGCTTCGCCCGCAGCGTGGCGGACCGCGTGATCTTCATGGCCGACGGAAAGATCGTCGAACAGGCGCCGCCCGGGGAATTCTTCGGCAATCCGAAGGACGAGCGCACGCGCCAGTTCCTCGGCCAGATCCTCAGCTCCCACCAGGCGCATTGATGTCCTTCGAGGTCCTGATTTCCCTGTCGTCCTTCGGCGCGGCCGAGGTGGGGCGGCACGGCCAGCTCTGGTGTGCGCAGCTTGCACGCGCGGCCGGCGCCGATTCGGTCGAGGTGCGCGGCGAGATGCTGCGCGATGCGGAGGCCGAACTGCCCGCGCTGAACGGGCTTGCGTCCGTGTACTCCAGCCCCGAGGGCCTGTGGGCCGAGGGCGGCTGGCTCGACAGCGCGGCGCTCAAGCGCGGCATTGCAGCCGCGACCCGCGTCGGCGCGAAGCGACTGAAGATGTCCATCGGCGACTTCCAGCCTTCTTCGCATGGCTCGCTCTGGGGCCTGAAGGTGGAGCTTGCCGAGACCCGCGTCGAACTGCTGATCGAGAACGACCAGACCGTGCGCGCCGGGACCTTGCCCGCCCTGCAGACCTTCTTCGACGTCGCCGACCGCGCCGGCGTGCCGCTCGGCATGACCTTCGACATGGGCAACTGGCACTGGCTCGGCGAGTGCCCGCTGCAGGCCGCGCAGGCGCTCGGCCACCGGGTGCGCTATGTGCATTGCAAGGGCGCGCAGCGCCTGCCGCACAAGTGGGTGGCGGTGCCATTGGGCGACTCGGCCGCGCCGTGGCGCGCGGTGCTGCGGGCATTGCCTGCTGACGTGCCGCACGCCATCGAATACCCTCTCGTGGGCGACGACCTGCTGGCCGTCGCGCGCACGCACATCGACTTCATCCGCGCCGCACGGGCATAGACACAACACATGACAGAACCCACCGCCTTCGATGTCGCCTTGTTCGGCGAGGCCATGTTGCTGCTCGTGGCCGACCGGCCGGGGCCGCTCGAGAATGCGCAGTCGTTCCACAAGCGCACCGCGGGCGCCGAGACCAACGTGGCCATCGGCCTGTCGCGCCTGGGCCTCAAGGTGGGCTGGGCCAGCCGGCTGGGCACCGACTCGATGGCGCGCGCGCTGCTCGCGACCATGCAGGGCGAGGGCATCGACTGCTCGCATGTGATCTGCGATCCGACGCAGCGCACCGGCTTCCAGTTCAAGGGCCGCGTCACCGACGGCAGCGATCCGCCGGTCGAATACCACCGCAAGGGCTCGGCCGCGAGCCAGATGGGGCCGGCCGACGTGGACGAGGCCTGGCTGCGCTCGGCGCGCCATCTGCACGCGACGGGCGTGTTCGCCGCCATTTCCGACACCAGCCTGCAGGCCGCACTCAAGACCATGGACGTGATGCGCGCCGCGGGCCGCACCATCTCGTTCGACACCAACCTGCGCCCGACGCTGTGGGCCTCGACCGAGACCATGCGCCACTGGATCAACGAGCTGGCCTCGCGTGCTGACTGGGTGCTGCCCGGCATCGAAGAGGGCCTGCTGCTCACGGGCCACACCCGGCCCGAGGACGTGGCGCGCTTCTACCGCGAGCGCGGCGCGAAGCTGGTGGTGGTCAAGCTCGGTGCCGAAGGCGCCTACTACGACAGCGACGTGGCCGGCACCGGCCGCGTCGACGGCTTCCCGGTGAAGGAAGTGATCGACACCGTGGGCGCGGGCGACGGCTTCGCCGCCGGCGTGGTGAGCGCATTGCTCGAAGGCAGGAGCGTGCCCGAGGCCGTGCGCCGCGGCGCCTGGATCGGCGCGCGCGCCGTGCAGGTGCTGGGCGACACCGAAGGCCTGCCGACGCGCGCCGAACTCGAACAGGCAGGACTCTGACCATGACGAAAAAGAATGTGCTCGTTTTCCGGCCCTTGCCCGGGGACCAGCTGGCGCGCCTGCAGGCCGCGCACCACGTGACCGTGGCCGATCCGCGCAAGGAGCCCGAGGCCTTCGCGGCCGCGTTGCGCACCGCGAGCGGCCTGATCGGGTCGAGCCACACGGTCGACGCCGCGCTGCTCGATGGGGCGCCACGGCTCGAGGTCATCTCGAGCGTCTCGGTCGGCGTCGACAACTACCCGCTGCAGGAGCTGCACAAGCGCGGCATCGTGCTATGCCACACGCCCGACGTGCTCACCGAGACGGTCGCCGACACGATGTTCGCGCTGCTGATGGCCACGCAGCGCCGCGTGGTCGAGCTGTCGAATCTCGTGCGCGACGGGCGCTGGGACAAGAACATCGGCGAGGAGCTGTTCGGCTGCGACGTGCACGGCAAGACGCTCGGCATCCTGGGCTTCGGCCGCATCGGCCAGGCCGTGGCGCGGCGTGCGGCGCTGGGCTTCGGCATGCCGGTGCTGTACCACGCGCGCCGGCCGGTCGACCTGGCCATGCAGGCCCCCGAGCTGCAAGGTCGCGCGGTGCACACGCCGCAGGACGAACTGCTGGCGCGCGCCGACATCGTGCTCGCGATGCTGCCGCTGACCGACGCCACGCGCGGCATGATCGATGCGGCGTTCTTCGCGCGCATGAAGCCGGGTGCCGCCTTCATCAACGGCGGCCGCGGCCCCACGGTGAACGAAGAGGCATTGCTGCACGCGCTGGACCACGGCACCTTGCGCGCCGCCGGCCTCGACGTGTTCGCCAAGGAGCCATTGCCGCTGGCCTCGCCCTTGCGCACACACCCGCGCGTGACGCCGCTGCCGCACATTGGCTCGGCCACGCACGAAACGCGGCATGCGATGGCCGAACTCGCGACGACGAACCTGCTGCAGGTGCTGGCCGGCGGAAAACCGACGGCGCCCTACGACACGGCCGCCGCATGACATGAAGCCCACGGGCCGCGCCACCATCGCCGACGTCGCCGAGGCCGCGGGCGTCTCCAAGGCCACTGTCTCGCGCTTCCTCAACCACCGCGAGCGCCTGCTGAGCCCCGACATCGCCGCGCGCGTCGAGGTGGCCATCGCCAAGCTGGCCTATTCGCCGAGCCCGATGGCACAGGCGCTGAGCCACGGCCGCTCGCGGCTCATCGGCCTGATCGTGGCCGACATCACCAACCCGTACTCGGTCGCCGTGCTGCGCGGCGCCGAGAAGGCCTGCCAGGATGCCGGCTACCTCGTGATGCTGTTCAACCTCGGCAACGAGAGCGAACGCGAGCGCGAGGCCATCGATGCGCTGGCGGGCTACCAGGTCGACGGCTTCATTCTCAACACGCTCGGGCGCGGCAGCAACGTGGTCGACGCGGTCACGCTGCATGGCAAGCCCGCCGTGCTGGTGGACCGCCTGCACACGGGCATGCACACCGACTTCGTCTCGCTCGACAACCACGCCGCGATGCGGGCCACCTGCGGCCACCTGGTCGAAGGCGGGTATCGCGAACTGCTCTACGTCACCGAACCGCAGAAGGGCGTGAGCTCGCGGCGCGAGCGGACGGCGGCCTTCGGCGCCTGCGTGGCCGCGCACGAGCCGCGCGTGGCGGGCGAGGTCTTCGAGTGCGTCGAGGGCGGGAACGACGCGCTCGATGCCGCGCTGGCCGCCTTGCGCAAGCGCGCCAAGCGGGGCCGCCGCGCCGCGGTGGTGGCCGGCAATGCCGTGGTCACGCTGCGGGTGGCGCAGGCCATGGCGCGCCTGGGCTGGCAGTTCGGCGCCGACCTGGGTTTTGTCGGCTTCGACGATCCCGAATGGGCCTCGCTGATCGGCCCCGGCCTGAGCACCGTGGCGCAGCCCACCGATGCCATCGGCCGCACGGCCGCTACCTGCCTGATCGAGCGGCTGCGTGGACTGGACTCTGCGCCGCGCCAGCTGCTGCTTCCGGGTGAGCTGATGGTGCGGGGCTCATCCCGGGCGCTCTAGCATCCTGCACGGCCCGGTCGAAGGTGATCGACCCGCGCATCCAGTCGGCTGCGCGCTCGGCGATCATGATGGTCGGCGCGTTGGTGTTGCCGCCGATCAGCGTCGGCATCACCGAGGCATCGACCACGCGCAGGCCGTCGATGCCATGCACGCGCAACTTCGTATCGACCACCGCCATCGCATCCACGCCCATCTTGCAGGTGCCCACCGGGTGGTAGATGGTGTCGGCGCGCGCGCGGATGTGCCGGGTGAGTTCTTCGTCGGTGTGCGCATCGGCCGTGTAGAGCTCGGTGTGCCGGTACTTCTCGAGTGCCGGTGCGCGCAGGATCTCGCGCATCTTCTTCACGCCCTGCAGCAGGAGCGCCATGTCTTCGGCATCGGAGAGAAAGCGCGGATCGATGCGCGGCGCCGACGCGGGGTTCGCATCGTTCAGCCGCACGTCGCCGCGGCCCTTGGGACGCAGCACGCACACATGGCACGAGAAGCCGAAGCCCGCGTGCAGCTTGCGCGCATGGTCGTCGGTGATCGCGATCACGAAGTGCAGCTGCAGGTCGGGCCGGCGCAGTTCGGGCGACGACTTGATGAAGGCGCCGGCTTCGGCGAAAGGCGTCGCGATCATGCCCTTGCCGCTCTTGCGCCATTCGAGGATCGCCTTCATCAGGTGCAGGCCGCCCACCATGCCGATGCCGAACAGGTCGGTCTGCTTCGACTTGTAGGCGAGGATGAAGTCCGTGTGGTCCTGCAGGTTCTGGCCGACACCCGGCAACGCGTGCTGCACGGCAATGCCGTGGCGGCCCAGCTCGGCCGGGTCGCCGATGCCCGAGAGCATCAGCAGCTGCGGCGAATTGAAGGCGCCGCCGCACAACGCCACCTCGCGCCGCGCGCGGATGATGTCGGTGCTGCCGCCGCGCCGCACTTCCACGCCAACGGCGCGCCTGTCCTCGAGCACCACGCGCAGGGCCTGGGTGCCGGTCAGCACCGTGAGGTTAGGGCGGTCGTCCATCACCGGATGCAGGTAGGCCGCAGCGGCTGAGCAGCGCTCGCCGTTCTTCGCGCCGCCGTGGAACTGCGTGACCTGGTAGAGGCCTGCGCCTTCCTGCTTGGCGCCGTTGAAGTCGTCGTTGCGCGGAATGCCGCACGCGGCCGCGGCCCGCACGAAGTCGTCGGCGATCGGGCGCGGGCTCTGCTGCTCGGACACCTGCAGCGGCCCGTCGGCGCCGTGCAGCGCACTCTCTCCGCGCTGGTTGCCTTCGGCGCGCTTGAAGTACGGCAGCACCTCGTCGAACGACCAGCCCGCACAGCCGGCGCGCTCCCAGTCGTCGTAGTCGCCGCGATGGCCGCGCACGTAGAGCATGGCGTTGATCGCGCTGGAGCCGCCCAGGCAGCGCCCGCGCGGCTGGTAGCCGCGGCGCCCGCCGAGGCCGGGCTGCGGCACGGTCTGGTAGGCGTAGTTGTTGATGGGCGGGCGGCCCGGCAGCATGGCCACCGTGGCGGCCGGCGCGCGCACCAGGATGCTCCGGCCGTCGCCGCCGGCTTCGATCAGGCAGACCGTCACGGCCGGGTCTTCGCTGAGCCGGGAGGCCAGCGTGGCACCGCCGGAGCCGCCGCCCACGATCACGTAGTCGAATTCCATGGCGCATTTTTCCTCTTGTTGTCGCATCCTGCCGGGCGAGAACGACTGTAGGAACAACGTGGAGGCGGGCGCATGGCGTTTTCCCGTTGGTCGAAGGTATGCAGCCGGCCGCGGCCGCTCGGGTTTCCCCTGCCGCGCAGCGTCAACGTCAACGCCAGCGCGACGGAACTGTCCACGCTCACGGGGACCCGGGCGAAGGCCTGAGTGCCCGGTGCGGTGCCGTCGGCGCCGGGGTCACCACCCGTGGAAGCGGCCCCAGGGCTGCAACGAGCCGTCTTCGGACAGCACGTGGTACTCGGGAAATTGCGCGCCGGTGGCGCAGGCATGGTTGGGCAGGATGCGCACGCGCGAGCCGAGCGGGAAGCGCGCGGCGATGTCGGTGTCGGGCGTGCCTTCGCGCGACAGGATGCCGTGTTCCTGGTTGGCGCCGCTGAGCACATAGCCGTCGAGCACCCTGCCGTCGAGGCCGCAGACCTGGCCGTAGCCGTAGTCGCGCTTCTGCTTCTGCGTGCCGCGGTCGCGGCTCATGGCCATCCAGCCCGCATCGACGATGGCCCAGCCCTTCTCGGCCTGGTGGCCGATCACGGTGGCGAGCACGCTCAGCGCGATCTCGTCCGCGCTGCAGACGCCGACGTTGCGCATCACCAGGTCGAAGAACACATAGACGCCTGCCCGCACCTCGGTCACGCCGTCGAGCCGCTCGGCCATGAGCGCCGTGGGCGTGGAGCCCACGCTGACCACGGGGCAGGGCAGCCCGGCATCGCGCAGCCGTTGCGCGGCGCGCACACAGCCGGCGCGCTCCTGCTCGGCCATGGCCTCGAGCGCTTCCGGCGTGTCGAGCTCGTAGCTGGAGCCGGCGTGCGTCATCACGCCGCCGAGGTGCATGCCGCCGTCGTGCAGCAGGCGCGCGACGTCGAGCAGCACGTCGTCCTCGGGGCGGATGCCGGAGCGGTGGCCATCGGTGTCGACCTCGATCAGCACGTCGAAGGCTTCGCCGTTCGCGCGGCCGAACTCGGCGATGGCGCGCGCCGAGGCGACGCCGTCCGTGATGATGCCGAGCGCGCAGCCGCGGCGGCGCAGTTCCAGCGCATGCGGCAGCCGGTGCGGCGCCATGCCCACGGCATAGAGGATGTCGGTGAAGCCGGCGGCGAAGAACTGCTCGGCCTCCTTCAGCGTCGAGACGGTGATGCCCTGTGCGCCCGCATCGCGCTGCGCCCGGGCCACGTCGATGCACTTGCTGGTCTTGACGTGCGGCCGGAAGCGCACGCCCAGTGCGTTCATGCGCTGCTGCATCCGCTCGATGTTGTGCTGCATGCGCGGCCGCTCGACGATGGCGGCGGGGGTGTCGAGGGTCGCGAGGGACGAAGAGAAGGAAGAAGTCATGGGGTGGGTCAGTCCAGGTAGTCGCCCTTGGCCTTGAGGGCGGGCACGTCGTCGCGCAGCCCGCGTGCGATCAGCGCGGACACTGCGGCAGGCTTGAGCGCATCGGGCGCCGGCAGGTCCACGCCTACGGCCTGCATCTGCCGGCGGAATTCGGGATCGGCCGCGGCACCGGCCAGCGCGGAGCGCAGCCGTGCCATCTCGGGCTCGGGCGTGCCGTGCGGCGCGAAGATGGCGTTCCAGGCGCGCACGTCGAGCGCAAGGCCGGCTTCCGCGGCGGTGCCGACGGCGGGCAATTGCGGCAGGCGCGTCGACGACAGCACGGCCAGCGCCTTGATCCTGCCGCCCGCCACCTGCGGCAGCGCGGTGGTGCTCTGGTCGCACATGAAGTCGGTCTGGCCGCCCATCAGGTCGTTCATGGCCGGCGCCACGCCCTTGTAGGGAATGTGCGCGACGTTCTGCCGCAGGGCGGAGAGCAGCAGCACGCAGCCGTAGTGGGAAATGGACCCGACACCCGCGCTGCCGAACGAGGCCTTGGCCTTGTGGGCGCCGAGCCATGCGACGAACTCCTTGAGGTTCTTCGCGGGCAGGTCGGCGCGTGCGAGCAGCAGCATCGGCGCGGCGCCCGCGAGGCCGACCGGTTGGAAATCGGTCTCGGGGTCGTAGGGCAGCTTCTTGTACAGCGCGACGTTGGCGACGTGCGTGCCGATGGTGCCGAAGCTCAGCGTGTAGCCGTCGGGCGCGGCTTTCGCGGCCTTGGCGAGGCCGATGGTTCCGCCCGCGCCGGCCACGTTCTCGACGATGACGGCCTGACCGAGCTGCTTGCCCATGTGCAGCGCGAAACCGCGCGCCAGTGCGTCGCTCGGGCCGCCCGGCGGGAAGGGCACGATCAGCGTGACGGGATGCTGCGGAAACGCGGTGGCCTGCGAGAACGCGGGTGCGTGCAGCGCGAGCGCCGCCATCGCTGCAAGCAGGCCACGCAGAAGAGCGGGGCGTCGGGTCATGCGGCGCTCCCGAAGGACTGCAGCCACGGCAGGGCGGGCGCGAGCGTCGGGGCCTGCGACTCGGGCGGCGGTGCGCCGTTCGGCAGCGCGAGTCCCACGCGGTTGTGCCAGAAGGTGCGCAGGCCGACGGCCGAGGTGCCGAACATGTCGTAGCCCGACCCCGCGACGAAGGCGGCCTCGTCCGCCTTCACGCCCAGCCGGTCGAGCGCCATGCGGTACGGGCGCGGGTCGGGCTTGTAGAAGCCGGCCTCCTCGGAGGTGACGACCGCGTCCCAGTCGATGCCCAGCAGCGACGCCGCGCGATGGCCGAGCCGGCGCGAGCAGTTGGTGACCACCGCGAGCCTGCAATGCGGCTGGAGCGCCAGCAGCAGCTCGCGCGCGCCGTCCCAGGCGGGGAGCTCGTCCCAGTGCGCTTCGAGCGCATCCGGCGCGCCGTCGGCCATGCCGCTGTTGCGGGCTGCGTCCTTCACCAGCTGCTCGTAGGGCACGTAGGCGCCGCAGCCGTAGGTGAGCCGCAGGTATTCGGCGCGCCATGCGCGGCCCTTTTCCTCGGAGCCGGCGGCGGCGTTCCAGACGGTCCAGGAGTCGAGCAGGGCGGTGAGCAGGTCGAAGAGCACGGCGCGGGGGGAGGCGCCGGGAGGCGTGGCGGGTGTTTGCATGGCCATGGACTGTACGCACCAAGGCCATCGTTGTGCTTCAATGTGCGCTCATCAATCGTTAAGCACAGGTGAATGATCCAGATCGAGGACATGCAACTGGCGGCCGCCCTGCTGCGCGAGCCTTCCCTCAGTGCCGCGGCGCGCTCGCTCGACGTCACGCCGCCGGCGTTGTCGATGCGGCTGCGCAAGCTCGAGGCCACGCTCGGCCTTTCGCTCGCCACCCGTACCGCGCGGCGGTTGAGCCTGACGCCGGAGGGCGAGCGCTTCGCGCGCGAGGCCGCGGCGCTGCTCGGGCAGATCGAGGGGCTGCGCGAATCGATGCAGCGCGACGACCGCCGCCTTACCGGCACGCTGCGCATCGCCGCGCCCTTCGGCTACGGCCGGCAGTACGTGGCACCGATGCTCGCGCGCTTCGCCCGCCTGCACCCGGGCCTGCACATCCAGTTCGACCTGCGCGAGACGCCGTGGCCCGACCGGCACGATGCCGACGCGATCATCCACATCGGCACGGTGCGCGATTCGTCCTGGGTCGCGCGCACGCTGAGCGCCAACGAGCGCTGGCTGTGCGCGAGCCCGGAATACCTGCGCGTGCACGGCGTGCCCCGCGTCCCGCGCGACGTGATGGCGCACGCCTGCATCGTCATCCGCGAGAACGACGAGGACGTGACGCTGTGGCATGTGCGCCGGGCCGGCAAGGCCGCGGCCCAGCAGCAGCGCGCGGCGGCGCGCGAAACGCTGCGCATCTCGCCGGCCTTCGTCACCAACGACGGCAGCGTGGCCCGGCAGTGGGCCGAGCAGGGCATGGGGCTGGTGCTGCGTTCCGAGTGGGACGCGGCCGATGCGATCGCGCGGGGCTCGCTGGTGCGGGTGCTGGCGGACTGGCAGTTCGACAGCGCGCCCGTGATCCTGCTGGTCCCGACCCGCAAGGGGCGGACGGCGCGCGTGCAGGCGTTGATCGAGTTCCTGGAGGCGAGCTTCGGCGGCTCGTCTGCCCGGCTGTCCAAGAAATGACATCTTGCATTTCTGTTCGTCGCGTTGTGTTGTTGGCATCTGCTGTTCAGGGCGCGATCACGCCGATGGGGTGCCTTGCTCCGCGAATGTCCCCCGGGCTTCGCCCTCCTCCTTTATTTCGCTGCGCAAGGCACCCCATCGGCGTGATCGTTCAGAGCACTGGTTGATCGGCCGCAAACCGGCAGCGTGCCCTGTGCATGTACCTCGAAGAAACGCACCTCGGTCTTTACGCACTTCGCGCCCGTTTCATGCGATGCGGATGGCGCTATGAAAAACCGAAATGCCGTGCGGCAGGCAGCTTGCCAATTGCGTTCCATCGCGGTGAAACGGTGGGCGCCCGCGCCGCGAGGGCCTTCTAGAATCCAGGCCCGCGTTTGCCCGGCACAACCAGGCAAGGCGCATCGTTCATCTCATCTTTCCGCATGCCTCTTTTCCGACTTCGCTCCGCTCCTCCTGTTTTCCTGGCTGTTCTCGCCCTGCCGGCGATCACCAACATCGAAGTGGAGATGTCCGAATGAATGCGCTGATTCCCAAGACCATCGCCTCGCTGTTGCTCGCCTGCGCCGTCGGCGCTCAGGCACAGGGTGCGCAACCTGCGGCATCGGGTGCCGTCACGACGGAGCTGCCCGCGCCGCCGCTGCGGCTCAGCGAGCAGCCGCGCATCCGCAGCGCCGTGATCGGCATGGTCGGCTACGCGCGCGGCAGCTACACCGAGCCCGACACCCTGATCGCGCAGCAGCTGCTCGAAGGCATGCGCTCCAAGTACGACATCACGCGCACCGTGTGGCCCGACGGCCGCTGGGTCATCGCGTCCGTCAGCGGCGGCGGCCATGGCGAGGAACGCGCGGCCATGCTGCTCGACGCCGAAGGCCGGCTGGTGGCGTTGGGGCTGGTCAACGGCCATTGCCGCGCGCCGGCGAGCAGCGACAAGCCGAAGGTGTGCAACCCCGCGCCGCAGACCGTGCTGTCGGTCTTCCAGCGCACCGGTGCCAGCCAGGCGGACGCCGCGCCGCTGGTGGCCTGGAGCAAGACACTGCCGTCGTTCCTGGCGGCCATGGCCGACAGCGACGATCCGGCGGATGTCGCGGCCGCGCAGAAGATCGCGAGCGTCGAATACATCACCGGCCAGCCGGATGCGCCGGGCTGGCGTGTCGAACAGCTGCCGCCGGGCTTCCCCGCATCGCTGCACCCGCTGCTGGTGCAGACGGCCGAGGTGAACAGCACGGCGAGTGCCGGAAAGATCGTCCTCCCTAAGGGCCTCGCCGGTCAGCCGATGCGGACGGCTTACGAGCGCACACAGCGCCCCGAGGCCCGGCTCCCCGATGCCGAGGTCACGCTGCGCAGCTATGCCGGGCTCGGCGCGCTGGTCGATACCTACCGCGAACTCGCGAAGGGCGCGAGCCCGGAGGAAGAGGGCCGCGAGGTCGTCTTCAAGGGCACCGACGGCGCAGGCCGCTACAGCGTGCGCCTGCGCGATGCGCAGGAAACCGGCGTATTCATCACGGTGGCGAGCTGGAAGCGCAAGTAGCCGTTTCGCCTGCATGGTCCTTTGCGGCCGGGATGTCAATCGGAGAATTCTTGCCGCTCCCCTGCGATGACACCGAGGCGCGCGGTGCAAGGGGCTCACGAGAATCGATGCATGACCAGGGCCGTCAGAGCCCGCCGCATCCACCTCGAGGAGACAACCCACCATGCATCGCTTCCGCTCCCTCCCAGGCCTCTTTCGCCTGCTGTTTCGCACCGCGGTCCTGTGGGCGCTCGCGGTGCTCGCCGCGCCAGCGGCGCTGGCGGCCTACAACCAGAGCCTGACGCGCACGCTCGATGCCGGCCAGATCTACGGCAAGGCTGCCGCCAACAACACGCATGCCTTCCTGGGCATTCCCTTTGCCCAGCCGCCGGTGGGCGCCTTGCGCTGGCGCGCGCCGCAGCCGCCGGTGCCGTGGAGCGGCTCGCGTGCCGCCACCACGCTGGCGGGCATGTGCGCGCAGGTCGGCAACCCCTTCGGCGAGCCCGACCCGGCCACCTTCGGGCAACCGGTGGGCAGCGAGGACTGCCTGTACCTGAACGTCTGGCGCCCCAACTCGAGCGCTGACAACCTGCCGGTGTTCTTCTGGATCCACGGCGGCAGCAACACCAAGGGCTCGGCGCGCGAGCCCCTGTACGACGGCGCCTATCTTGCGCAGCGGGCCAACATGGTGGTGGTGACGGTGCAGTACCGCATGGGCATGCTGGGCTGGCTCAACCACCCGGCGATGAAGACCGGCCATGCGCTGGACGACTCGGGCAACTTCACCACGCTCGACCTCGTGCGCGCGCTCGACTGGGTGGGGGCCAACGCCCGCGCCTTCGGCGGCAATCCGGGGCAGGTGACGGTGGCGGGGCAGTCGGCCGGCTGCATCAACACCTGGGGCCTGCTGCAGTCGCCGCTGGCCGACGGCAAGTTCCATCGCGCGGTGTGCATGTCGGGTGTGCCGAACGCCTACCCGCCGCTGGTGGGCACGCTGGCGGCCGAGTCGCTGATCGACAGCCTGCTGGTCGACACCGGCCGCGCCTCCACCACGGCGCAGGCCGCCGCGCAGCGCGTGACGATGAGCCAGGGCGACATCGCCTCGCTGCTGCGCAACGCGACGGCGGCGCAGATCATGAAGTTCACGCCGAGTCCGGTGGTGCCGGGGCATTTCACCGACGGCACGGTGATCCGCGCGAGCGGGCTGCCCGGCCTGCTCGCGGGCAGCTACAACAAGATGCCGCTGATGATCGGCTCGACGCACGACGAGGGCTCGTACTTCGCCTTCCTGTTCGGCATGGGCCAGCCGACGCAGGCCGAGTTCTGGAACCTGGCCAACTTCGCGCCGCCTGGCAGCGTGACCTTCAACCAGCTCGTCAAGCCGGAGTTCCAGCCGGTCTACACGCAGACGCACGAGGTGCTGACGTACGCGATCGACAACGTGCTCGACAACGTGATCCGCGTGCTGCGGCTGCAGAACGGCGACATCTACCGCTACAACTACAACTGGGACGATACGCCGCAGCCCTGGAAGGACACTTTCGGCGCCTTCCACGGCATCGACGTGGCCGCGCTGTTCGGCAACTTCGTGACCGACGAGCCGAACTTCATGCGCTTTGCCTGGAGCGCGTCGAACGCGAGCAGCCGCAAGGCGTTGTCGGACAGGTTCATCGACTACACCGCGACCTTCGCCCGCTACGGCGCGCCGAGCCGCATGTTCGACGGCAAGACGCCCTGGAACAACTGGACCAACTTCGTCTGCCTGCTGTGCAGCAAGCGGATGATCTTCGACAACCAGCCGCGCATGTCGGCCGACGACTATCTATTCTTCTGGCCGCGCTACACGCTGCTGTCGCCGCAGCAGCGCGAGCTCCTGTTCCGCTACGTCGACTTCAACGCGCTGCCCGAGTCGGTGGACCCGCTGCGCGGCGGCACGCGCTGAGCCGCGGCAACGGCCTACTGGATGAGGCCGTGGCGCACGGCATAGAGCACCAGCTCGGCCGTGCTGGCCACGCCGAGCTTGTCGAGGATGTTGCTGCGGTGCGTGCTCACGGTCTTCACGCTGATGAGCATCTCGTCGCCGATCGCCGTGAGCGACAGGCCCTTGAGCATCATCAGCATGATCTGGTGCTCGCGCACCGTGAGCCGCTGGTGGGCCGGGCGGTCGTCGCGGCCTTCGAGCTGGCCGCTGACCTGCGAGGCGGCCCGCGCGCTCAGGTACTGGCCACCGGCCGCCACGCAGCGGATCGCGCGCACCAGCTCGGCCGGCTCCGCATCCTTCGCGATGTAGCCGCGCGCCCCGGCCTGGATCGCGACCAGCGCGTACTGCTCCTCGGCGTACATCGACAGCATCAGCACCGGCAGCGCGGGCTGCGCCGCGCGGATCGAGGCCAGCACTTCCAGGCCGTTGCGGCCTTCCATGTTGATGTCGAGCAGCACCACGTCGAAGCGGCGCTGGCGCACCAGCGCGAGCGCCTCGGCGCCGTTGCCGGCCTCGGCGGTGGTGCGCAGGTCGGTCTCGTCGAGCAGCAGGCGCTGCAGCCCGGAGCGGAAGATCGTGTGGTCGTCCACCATCAGGATGTCGATCATGCGGGGCGGGGCTCCTGGTGCAGCGGCACGCTCAGCAGGAGCCGCGTGCCCGCGCCGGGCGTCGAATGGATCTGCAGTTCGCCGCCGATCTCGCGCGCGCGTTCGCGCATGCTCAGCAGGCCGAGCGCGCTGCCCTCGGGCGCATCGGGGTCGAAGCCGCAGCCGTCGTCGTGCAGCGCGAGCCGGAGCCGGCCGTCTTCCACGCGCAGCCGCACGTTCACGCGGTGTGCCTTCGAGTGGCGCGAGACGTTCGTCAGGCCTTCCTGGAAGATGCGGTAGACCGCCGTCGCGTGCCGGGGCGCGAGCCGCAACGCCGGGGCGTCGGCGTCCAGCGCGTGCGGCACGCCCGACCGGCGCGTGAAGGCCTGCAGCTCGTTCGCCAGCGCAACGGACAGGTCGAGATGGTCGAGCGCGCTCGGGCGCAACGCTTCGGAGATCTGCTTCACCGTGTCGATGGTCTGCTGCGTCAGCGCAATCAGGCCCTGCGTCAGCGCCTGCACCTCGGGGTTGTCGGCGCGGCGCTGGATGCGCGTGGCGTCCATCTTGATCGAGGTCAGCATGCCGCCGAGCACGTCGTGCACGTCGCGCGCAAGCGCCAGCCGCTGTTCCTCGAGCTTGTTCGCGGTGTAGGCGGCCAGGGCCTGCAATTGCTCGCGCGAGCGCTGGCGTTCTTCCTCGCCGCGCACGCGGTCGGTCACGTCGACGCCTACGCCCATCACGGCCGGCCGTCCCCGGTAGGTGATGCGCGAGCCGTGCACTTCCACGAAGCGCACGCGGCCGTCGCGGTGCAGGCCGCGCGTGATGAAGTGCATGCTCGGCGGATGCCCCGCCAGCCGGGCGCGGATGCGCGAGCGCACCACCTCCAGGAAGTCGGGCGGCACGATCTGCGCGAGCGACATGCCGGTCGCTTCTTCCGCCGTGTAGCCCGCGATGCCGGCCCAGGTCGCGTTGCAGTAGACGAAGCGGTCGTCCTGGATCACGTAGATGCCCGCGACCATCTGTTCGACGATGGTGTCGAAGGGAATGTCCGGCAGGCGCTCGGGTGCGGGATCGGTCATGGGGTGGGCGGTGGCGCGCTGCATGATAGGTCGCGGGCCGCGCGGCGCGGGCCGAGGCCGAGGGTTTGCGAGCAGCAGGGTTCCCCGTAGCGTTGGCCGGAAATGTCCGATGGCCGGCAGGCGCGCTGCGCCGCCAAGATCGGGGCCCGCCTGCCTTCAGGCAGCCCCACCGCCGGCGCGCCCGGCAAGGACGACACGACGATGTACCACCGCTGGCTTCTGCTTCTGGGCCTCCTGTTCCTCGGCCTGCCGGGCCGGGCCGGCGAGATCGTGGTGGGGCAGTCGCTGCCGCTGAGCGGCCCGCTCGGCGAGGCCGGGCGCAACGTGAAGGACGGCATCGACGCCTACCTGGCGCGCGTGCAGCGCGACGGTCTGCTCGGGCGGCACCGGCTGGTGTGGCGCGCGCTGGACGACGGCTACTCGGTGGAGCGCCACGCGCAGAACATCCGGCGGCTCGTGGTGCAGGACAAGGTCGATGCGCTGGGGCTGTCGGCGGGTACTTCGCACATCGACGCCGCCTACCCGACGATGCGCGAGGCGGGCACGCCGCTGATCGGCGCCATGACCGGCGCCTCGGCGCTGCACGGTGCGCAGCGCGCGCTCATCTACCACCTGCGCGCGAGCTATGCCGATGAGGTGCGGCTGCTGGTCGCGCAGGCGGTGTCGGTGCGGCAGCGGCGCGCGTTCGCGGTCTGGCAGGACGACGGGCTGGGGCGCGATGCCTTGGCGGCGCTCGAGGCCGCGCTGCGCGGTGCCGGCATCGAACTGGTGGGACAACAGGGCGTGGCGCTGGCGGAGATGGACGGCGCGGCCCTGGCCGCCAGCGTGCGCGCGGCGCGGCCCGATGCGCTTTTCGCGTTGTGCGTGACGCCCTGCGGCGTGAAGCTGCTGTCGGGCCTCGCGGCCGAAGGCGGCAGCAACAGCAGCAGCGGCCTCGCGCGGCCGACGCCGTACATGCTGTCGATCGTCAACGGCGAGGCGCTCGCGAAGAGCGTGGGGCCGGCGGCGCGCGGCACCGTGATCTCGCAGGTCATGCCCAACCCGCGCCTGGCGACTTCGCCGCTGGTGCAGCGCTACCAGCAGGACATGCGCAGCCACATGGGCAAGGACGAGTTCAGCTACTTCTCGCTCGAAGGCTACGTGGTGGCGATGGTCGCGGTGGAGGCGGCGCGCACGGCGCTCGCCGCCTCGCCGCGCCGCTCGATGCAGGACGCCATGAAGCTGATGCTGCGGCGCGAGATCGAGGGCATTCCGGTGTCGAGCGGCGACGATCCCGGGGTGCGCCCGCATCCGGTGACGCTGTCGATGATCGGCAGCGGCGGGCGGCTCATCCACTGAGCCGCCCGGCGGAGGCGGGCGGGGGGAGAAAAAGAAGAGAAAGGATCAGCCGATTTCGGCGATCAGCTCGATCTCGACGCAGGCGCCCATCGGAATCTGCGCCACGCCGAAGGCGCTGCGTGCATGCGCGCCCTTTTCGGGGCCGAAGACTTCGGCGAAGAATTCGCTCGCGCCGTTGGTCACCAGGTGCTGCTCGGTGAAGGTGCCGACCGAGTTGACGAGGCTCATCACCTTGACGATGCGCTTGACCTTGTTGAGGTCGCCCACGGCCGCGTGCAGCGTGCCCAGCAGGTCGATGGCGATGGCGCGTGCGGCCTGCTTGCCTTCCTCGGTGGAGATGTTGGCGCCGAGCTGGCCGGCCCAGACCTTGCCGTCCTTCTTGGCGATGTGGCCCGACAGGAACACGAGGTTGCCGGTCTGCACGAAAGGCACGTAGGCGGCTGCGGGCGCGGCCACCGGGGGCAGGGTGATGCCGAGGCTGGAAAGTTTGTCGTAAACGCTCATGGAGACTCCTTGTCTTGGGATGTCGATTGTGTCTGGCTTTGCGGCAGTCCTTCGATCACTTCCCCCACGGGCTGCACGGTCACACCGACGCTGAGCGTGTGCCGTGCGCCGCCATGGAGTACGCCGCGCATCGGCGACACGTCGGAGTAGTCGCGGCCGATGGCGAGCGTGACGTAGTCTTCGCCCGGCTGGCGGCCGTTGGTGGGGTCGAAGTCGGCCCAGCCGCCGGCGCTTTCGGGGCCGTCGCCCTCCCCATCGCCGTGACCGGGCAGGTACACCGACACCCAGGCATGCGAGGCATCGGCGCCGACGAGCCGCGGCTGGCCCGGCGGGGGCTGCGTCAGCAGGTAGCCGCTCACGTAGCGCGCCGGCAGGCCCAGCGTGCGGAAGCACGCGATCATGATGTGGGCGAAGTCCTGGCACACGCCCTTGCGCTGGGCGAGGGCCTCGACGGCCGGCGTGTTGATCTCGGTGCTGTCGGCGTCGTACGCGAAGTCGCGGTACATGCGCTCGGTGAGGTCCATCGCCACGTCGAAGGTGGGACGCCCGGGCGCGAAGCTGGCGCGCGCGTAGGCGGCGAAGTCGTCGTGGCGCGGCACATAGGGCGAGGGAAAGACGAATTCGGAGGCCGCATCGAAGGTGGCGTCCTTGCGGAAGCGGAAGCGTTCGCGCACGGCCTCCCAGGGCAGGTCACGGGCCACGGCCGGCGAGAGCGCCGGCGTGGAGGTCTCGACCACGCTCTCGGCCGTGACGACCAGCCTGCCGTGCGTGGCCTCGAGCGCGAAGAAGGCGCGGGTGTTGCCGTAGAGGTCGGGCAGTTCGCTGCGCTGCGCGGGGGGCGGATCGATCACGAGCTTGTGGCTCACGAGCCGCTGCGAATCGGTGGCCAGCGGCTTCAGGTGGGCCAGGTGCTGCGCCGTCTCGACCGGCGGCGCGTACTCGTAGCGGGTTTCGTGGGTGACGTGGAGCAGCATGGCGGAGGCCGGCGCGTTGCTGTTACTTCGACCCGGCGCCGAAGTGCGAGGCGTGGATCCTGGCGTAGGTGCCGTCGGCCTTGATGTCGTCGAGGCCCTTGTTGATCTTGCCCAGCAGTTCGGCGTTGCCCTTCTTCACCGCGATGCCGTAGTGCTCGACCGGGAAGCCCGCGTCGCTCACGGTCTTGAAGCCGCCGCCGGCATTGTTGGCGAGGTAGTGCGCCACCACGCCGTTGTCGGCCACCACGGCCTGCACGCCGCCGGCTTCGAGCTCTTTCAGCGCGAGCGGGGTGGACTCGAAGCGCTTGATGCTGGTGCTGGACTTGCCCAGCAGCTTGCCCACCACTTCGTCGCCGGTGGTGCCGTTCTGCACGCCGACCTTCAGCGTCTTGATGTCGTCGAACCTGGCGACCGGCGAGTCGCTCTTGACCGCGATCAGCTGCCTGGCGTCGAAGTAGGGCGTCGAGAAGTCCATGGTCTGGCGGCGCTCGTCCGTGATGGTGATGGCCGACACCAGCAGGTCGCGGTCGCCCTGGTCGAGCGAATTGAAGATGCCCTCCCACGGCGTGTTGACGAACTTCACCTCGATGCCGGCCTTCTGCGCGACGGCCTTCACCACGTCGATGTCGAAGCCCACGATCTCGCCCTTTTCATTCTGCGATTCGAAGGGCGTGTAGGCGGCGTCGGTGCCGACCACCAGCACGCGGGCCGCGGCCCGCGCGGGCGGGGCCGCCGCGGTGGCCGGCGCCGCAGGTTCCTGCTTGCCGCAGCCCGCCAGCGCGAGGCCGACGAGAAGGCTGGCAACAGCCAGCGTGAAACGGCGATGGACGATGTCGTGGCGCATGTGGGGCCTCCTTGAATTCATTGTGGAACGCCGCAGAACCGGCTCCGCCGGGCTGCCGGCGTTGCCCCCGGCGAGGGGGAGTGCGAAGCGACACGAAGTGCGCGAAGCATGGGGGAGAACGTAGTCAAGCGCCGACGGAGCGCAGCGATTCGGAGGTGAGCGTGAAGTAGCGCGTGCCGATGGCGTCCGACACATGGTAGGCCGCCGTCTCGCAGTTGGCGAGCAGCTCGACCAGCGCGGGGTGGTTCGCGTCGGGCCCGGTGGCGCACAGGTGCTCGAGCGTCCAGGTGGCCGGATCGGGCAGCTCGTAGGACAGCGCGGTGAGCTTGCCGGGCGCGCTGCCGGCGAGCCGCGCGATGCGCCCGCGCAGCGTCTGCGTGACCCAGGCGAGCGAGCGCGGGTTCTCGGCGTCGAGCACCAGCAGGTCGACCAGCGTGGCGACGTCGCGGCGCTGCTGGTAGCGCGCATGGAAGGTGATGGTGCTGTCGAACAGTGCCACCATCGCTTCGAAGCCGCTGATCTCGTGCACGGCACCGTTGTCGAAGCCGGCTTCCAGCGCGTTCGACAGGAAGCCCAGGCGCTCGATGTGGCGGCCGATGGAGAGAAGGCGCCAGGCGTCGTCGCGCGTCATGCGGTCGGTCTGCGCGCCCGTCATGGCGGCCAGCGCCGTGCTGGCGGCGTCGAGGGCGCGCAAGGCGGCGCTGGTGGCGAAGCTGCCTTCGCCGGCCTGTTCGGCCGCGCGCCGCAGAAAGTCGGCCTCGGCGCGCACGATCTGGTTCCAGTTGTCCTGCGAAAGGCGCTCGCGCACCGCGGCCGCAGCCTGGCGAATGCAGCGCAGGCTGTAGCCGACGCTGCCGCCCTTGTCGACGTCGCCGAGTTCGGCCACCAGCGCGCGTTCGAAAACGCGGCGCGACTTCGGCGCGCTCGGCACCCCGGCCGGCACCAGCGCGTTGCGCAATGCCACACGGTGCAGCCATTCGAGCAACGGGCGCGACGACTGGTCTTCGCCGCCCAGCAGGTTGAGCGTGAGCCGGGCAAGGCGCACCGCGTTCTCGGCACGCTCGGTGTAGCGGCCGAGCCAGAACATGTTCTCCGCGGCGCGGCTGGTGACCGGCGCGCGGTGCCGTGCGAGCGAGGCCGGCGTGGCATGGGGATGCAGCAGCGTGGTGCGGTCGACCTCGCCGTGCGTCTGCACCCAGACATCGGCGCTGCTGCCGCCGCGCTGCATCGAGGCGATCTGCGCATTGGCGCCCGCGAGCCGGGCGAGGCCGCCGGGCAGCACGCGCCACGACTGCGCGCCGTCGCTCACCGCGAACACCCGCAGCAGCACCGCGCGCGGCGCGATGTGGCCGGGGCCGAGGTCGCTGGCCCAGGTGGGCATCTGCGACAGCGGCAGGTAGCTCTGCACGGTGTGGGCGTCGCCTTCGCGCACGATGCGGCCGGCCCATTCGTCCAGCTCGCGGCGGCCGAGCTGGCTGCCGAGCACCGCGTCGAAGCTGGCGTGGCCGTCGAAGCCGGGGTAGGTGGGCTTGATGGCGCAGTCGCCGAGCTGCGGCAGCACCGCTTCGAGCGCGGCGCGTTCGCCGCACCACCAGGTGGGAAGTGCGGGCAGCTTGAGCTTTTCGCCGATCAGCCGGCGCGCCAGTCCGGGCAGGAAGCCGAGCAGCGCGGGCGATTCGAGAAACGCCGAGCCGGGCATGTTGGCCACCAGCACGTTGCCGGCGCGAATGGCCTGCAGCAGGCCCGGCACGCCGAGCGTGGAATCGGGGCGCAGCTCCAGCGGATCGAGGAACTGGTCGTCGAGCCGCTTGATGAGCCCATGCACCGGGCGCAGGCCCTGCAGCGTCTTGAGGTAGAGCCGCTGGTCGCGCACCGTGAGGTCGCTGCCTTCGACCAGCGTCAGGCCGAGGTAGCGCGCGAGGTAGGCGTGTTCGAAGTAGGTCTCGTTGTACGGGCCGGGCGTCAGCAGCGCGATGTGGGGCGGCACGCCGGCCGGGCACATCTGCTGCAGGCCCTCCATCATGGCGCTGTAGGTGGCGGCCAGGCGCTGCACCTGCAGGGCCTCGAAGGCCTGCGGGAACTGCCGCGTGATGGCCAGCCGGTTTTCCAGCAGGTAGCCCAGGCCCGAGGGCGCCTGGGTGCGCTGCGACACCACCCACCAGTTGCCGTCGGGGCCGCGCGCGAGGTCGAAGGCCGCGATGTGCAGCCAGGTGTCGCCCGGCGGCTTGACGCCGTGCAGCGCACGCAGGAAGCCCGGATGGCCGCGCACCAGCGCCGGCGGCAGCAGGCCTTCGGCCAGCAGTTGCTGCGGGCCGTAGACGTCGGCCATGACCCGGTCGAGCACGCGCACCCGCTGCAGCACGCCGGCCTCGATCTGGCTCCAGCTCTCGGGCGAGACGATCAGGGGGAACAGGTCGAGCGACCAGGGGCGCTGCGGGCCGTTGGCGTCGGCGTAGACGTTGTAGGTGACGCCGTTGTCGCGGATCTGGCGTTCGAGGCTGACGGCGCGGCGCGGCAGGTCGCCGAAGCCGTCGGGGCCGAGCTGTTCGAAGAAGGCGTTCCAGGCGGGGGTGAGTGGCGGCTTGTCGCTGGACGGCGCCTGTTGCTGCGACTGGGGCTGGGCTTGAGATTGGGACTGGGACTGGGACTGGGACTGGGACTGCGTGCCCGCCGGCCGTTCTGCCGAGGCGTCGTACAGCAGCGGGGCGGGCGCGGGGGCCGGCGCCGCGCCGGGAGCCGGCCGGGCAAGCGCCGCCGTGGCCTGCCCGCGCAGTTCGTCGTAGTGGCCCGGCGTGGCTGCCGGTGCGAGCGCCGACGCCAGGGCCGCTGGAAACTCCAGGGCCTGGGCGTCGAACAGGGATTCGTTCAAAGGTTCCACAGGGGGATTGTCACACTGCCGTCACGGGGTCGCCGTTCCGGCCATGTGCCAGATGTCCCCTTACCGGCGCAGGTCCAGCGTGAACGGGAATTCGCGGCTGCCCGGCAGCTCGATGGTGGCCGGGGGCGTGCGCATCAGGCCGGGGGTGTGGCCCATGCGGGTGAAGCGCGAATGGCGGCGGCTCTCGGCCTCGTAGGCGTTGACCGGGAAGCTGTCGTAGTTGCGTCCGCCCGGGTGGGCGACGAAGTACTGGCAGCCGCCCAGGGAGCGCTTCATCCAGGTGTCGACGAGGTCGAAGGTCAGCGGCGCGTGGGCGCCGATGCTGGGGTGCAGCGCCGACGGCGGGTTCCAGGCCTTGTAGCGCACGCCCGCGACGAATTCGCCGACGGTGCCGGTGGGCTGCAGCGGCAGGACCTTGCCGTTGACGGTGATCACATGGCGGCTCTCGTTGAGGCCGGTCACGCGCACCTCGATGCGTTCGAGCGACGAATCGACATAGCGCACGGTGCCGCCGGCCGAGCCTTCCTCGCCCATCACATGCCAGGGTTCGAGCGCGTTGCGCAGCGACAGCTCCACGCCCATCGCCTGCATCTGGCCGACCAGCGGGAAGCGGAACTCGAAGTGCGGTGCGAACCAGTCGGGGTCGAAGGCGAAGCCGGCCTGGCGCATCTCGCTGATGACGTCGTCGAAATCCATCTTGACGAAGGTCGGCAGCAGGAAGCGGTCGTGCAGCTCGGTCCCCCAGCGGGTGACGGGGGCCTTGTAGGGCTCGTCCCAGAAGCGGGCGACCAGCGCGCGGATCAGCAGCTGCTGCGCGATGCTCATGCGGGCATGCGGCGGCATCTCGAAGGCGCGCAGCTCCAGCAGGCCGAGGCGGCCGGTGCTCGAATCGGGCGAGTAGAGCTTGTCGATGCAGAACTCGCTGCGGTGCGTGTTGCCCGACACGTCGATCAGGATGTTGCGCAGCGTGCGGTCCACCAGCCAGGCCGGCATGTTCTGCCCGTGGATCTCGCGGTTCTTCGCGATTTCCTGCAGGGCGATCTCGAGCTCGTAGACCTGGTCGTTGCGCGCTTCGTCCACGCGCGGCGCCTGGCTGGTCGGGCCGATGAACATGCCCGAGAAGAGGTAGCTCAGCGACGGATGGTTGTGCCAGTAGAGCAGGAGGCTCGCGAGCAGCTCGGGCCGGCGCAGGAAGGGGCTGTCGGCGGGGGTGGCGCCGCCCATCACGAAGTGGTTGCCGCCGCCGGTGCCGGTGTGGCGGCCGTCGGTCATGAACTTCTCGGCCGAGAGGCGGGTTTCGAACGCGGCGTTGTAGAGGAACTCGGTGTGGGCGACCAGTTCCTTCCAGTTGTGCGCCGGATGGATGTTGACTTCGATCACACCCGGATCGGGGGTGACGGCCAGCATCTTGAGGCGCGGATCGCGCGGCGGCGGATAGCCTTCCATCACGATGCGCACGCCGAGCTGCTGCGCGGTGGCTTCGACGGCCGCGACGAGGTCGAGGTAGTCCTCGAGGCGCGCGAGCGGCGGCATGAAGACGTAGAGCACGCCCGAGGCGTTGCCCTTCTTCTCGGCCGAGGGGCCGTTGGCGCGGCGCGGGTCGCGCACTTCGACGCACAGCGCGGTGCGCGTGACCCAGTGGGCCGATTCGCCGCGCAGGGGCTGGCGGGTGGCGGGCGTGGTGGTGGCAGCATCGGCGGCGGCGGCGGCGGCGGCGGCGGCCGCCGCTGCGGCTGCGTCGCCGCTCGCGGCATCGCCGGGGCTCTGCATGCGCAGCGCCGAAGGCACCACGGGCGGCGCGCCGAAGGCATAGGGCACGGCGCCGAGGTCGTCGGTTCCGGATGCGCCGGTGCCCACGGTGTAGCGCGCGCGGTAGTCGGCCGCGCTCGGCAGGGCGCCGCGCGGCGCTGTCGGGTCGCGCTCGATCAGGTAGGGGTAGTCGCCCTTGCTGGCCCACGGCTGCGAGTCGAGCGGCAGGCGGTAGCCCATCGGCGAATCGCCGGGGATCAGGTAGAGGCGGTCGTCGCGCAGGAACCAGGGGCCGGTCTTCCAGCCCGGGCCTGCGAGCGCAGGCGCATCGCCGTTCGCGTTGCCGGGCTCGATGGGCAGCATGTAGCCGATCACTGCGTCGAGCTTCTGCGTGAACACGCGGCGCAGCCGCACGCGTTCGAGTTCGTCGTCCAGCTTCGATTCGAAGGGATCGACGTTCACCGGCAGGCGGCGTTCGCGCCAGAGGTAGTAGTAGATGTCCTCGTAGCCGGGCTGGATGTAGCGCTCGGTCAGGCCGAGCTTCTGGGCCAGCACGGTGGTGAAGCGGCGGGCGTCCTCGCTCGTGTAGTGGGTGGGAAAGCGTTCGTCGGCGAACAGCTCGGGGTTGTGCCAGAGCGTCTGGCCGTCGGCGCGCCAGAAGATCGAGAGCGCCCAGCGCGGCAGCTGCTCGCCCGGGTACCACTTGCCCTGTCCGAAGTGCAGGAAGCCGCCCTGGCCGTACTCGGCGCGCAGCTTGTGGACCAGTTCGGTCGCGTAGCCGCGCTTCGTGGGGCCGAGCGCATCGGTGTTCCACTCGGGCGCGTCGCGGTCGCTGGTGGCCACGTAGGTGGGTTCGCCGCCCATCGTGAGGCGCACGTCGCCGGCCTTCAGGCGCGCATCGACCGCATCGCCCAGCGCCAGCACTTCGGACCACTGCTCTTCGGTGTAGGGCTTGGTGACGCGCGGCGATTCGTAGATGCGCGTGACCTTCATCTCATGGCCGAACTCGACCTCGGATTCGTCGACGCCGCCCTCGATGGGCGCCGCGCTCGACGGCGTGGGCGTGCAGGCGAGCGGGATGTGGCCTTCGCCGGCCAGCAGGCCCGAGGTGGCGTCGAGGCCGATCCAGCCGGCGCCCGGCAGGAACACCTCGCACCAGGCGTGCAGGTCGGTGAAGTCGACCGTGGTGCCGCTCGGGCCGTCGAGTGCCTTCACGTCGGGCGTGAGCTGGATCAGGTAGCCGGAGACGAAACGCGCCGCCAGTCCGCAGTGGCGCAGCAGCTGCACCAGCAGCCAGCCCGAGTCGCGGCAGGAGCCGCTGCCGCTGGTGAGCGTTTCTTCCGGCGTCTGCACGCCGGGCTCCATGCGGATCAGGTAGTTGACGTCCTTCTGGACCTGCTGGTTGATGCCGACCAGGAAGTCGATGGTGCGCTGTTCCTTGCGCTCGATCTTGTCGAGGTAGGCCTGCAGCAGCGGGGTCGGCGTTTCGGTGACGAGGTAGGGCGCGAGTTCTTCGGCCTGCGAGGCGGTGTACTTGAACGGAAAGTTCTCGGCCTGCGGCTCGAGGAAGAAGTCGAAGGGGTTGTAGACCGCCATCTCGACCACGAGGTCGACGGTGACCTTGAATTCGCGCGTCTTTTCGGGAAACACGAGCCGCGCCTGGTAGTTGGCGAACGGGTCCTGCATCCAGTTGACGAAGTGCTCGGCCGGCTCGACCCGCAGCGAGTACGAGATCACGTTGCTGCGGCAGTGCGGCGCGGGCCGCAAGCGCACGACCTGCGGGCCCAGTTGCACCAGGCGGTCGTATTTGTAGTGGGTGACGTGGTGGAGAGCGGCGTGAATGGACATGCGTTTTTATGTGCAGTACTGCGAGATTGCATCGAAAAGATGTCTCTTGTGAGACGCATACTAGCCCAGATGCCAAGCAATTAACGCGCCATCGAGCGCGGGTTCGGGGAGGGTTTGCATCATGTGTTGTGGAGTTGTTCGGTGACGCCGTCACGGGCGTCGGGCACGGCTGCGGCCGGGTCGTGGGCTTTTGCTGCGCTGGGCGGATCGCTGCTCGGCGTGGCCTTGCAATTGCAGCAGCCTGCGTTGTGGGAGGCCGGCGTCTATGCGGCCTTGCTGTTTGCGGGCATGGCGGGGCTGTGGTGGCGGCGGGCATCCGGCCGGCTGCTTCTGGCCGCGGCGCTGGCCTGCGGCGCAATGACCGGCGCCGGGCTGGCGGGCTGGCGTGCCGTGGCCTATGCGCACGGCGCGCTGGCGCCCGCGCTCGAAGGGCGCGATCTGCAGGTGATCGGCGTGGTGTCGCAGATGCCGCAGCGCAACGAGGCTGGAACGCGGTTTCATCTCGAGGTCGAGTCGGCCCGGTGGGCCGACGCGCGGGACGAGGTGCCGCCGGTCGTTCCGTCGCGCATCGCGCTGGGCTGGTATGGCGAGAACACCGGCTTGTGGGGGCGCGCTCCGGAGGGGCGGGCACCTTCTCCCAGCGTCGTCGGCGCATTGCATGCGGGCGAACGATGGCGCATGACGGTGCGGCTCAGGGCGCCCCATGGCAATCTCAATCCGCACGGTTTCGACAGCGAGCTGTGGCTGTGGGAGCAGGGCGTGCATGCCAGCGGCTATGTGCGCACGGGCGTGCGCGATGCGGCGCCCCGGCACCTGGCCGCCACTTGGCGGCACCCCATCGAGCGCGCACGGGAGGCGGTGCGCGACGCGGTGTTCGAGCGTGTACCCGATCGGCGGCAGGCGGGCGTGGTCGCCGCGCTGCTCACGGGCGACCAGGGCGCCATCGACCGCGCCGACTGGGACGTGTTCCGGGCCACCGGCGTCGCGCACCTCATGTCGATCTCGGGGCTGCACATCACCATGTTCGCCTGGCTCGCTGCGCACGCCGTCGGCGCGCTGTGGCGGCGCAGCAGCCGGTTGATGCTGCGCTGGCCGGCGCAACAGGCTGCGCTCGTGGGCGGCGTGCTGCTCGCGACGCTCTATGCACTCTTCAGCGGCTGGGGCGTGCCTTCGCAGCGCACGGTCTGGATGCTCGCGACGGTGGCGCTGCTGCGCCTGACCGGGCGGCGCTGGCCGTGGCCGCATGTCTGGCTGCTGACGGCCGCCGTGGTGGTGGCGATCGACCCCTGGGCCCTGATGCAGGCCGGCTTCTGGCTCAGTTTCGTCGCGGTGGGCGTGCTCTTCGCCACCGATTCGACAGGGCCGGCCGGGAGGGAAAAGGGCGCCGCAACCCGGCTGCTCCTGTTCTTCCGCGAGCAATGGGTGATCACGCTGGCGCTCACGCCGCTCAGCCTGCTGCTGTTCCAGCAGGTGTCGCTGGTCGGCCTGCTCGCCAACGCGATCGCGATTCCATGGGTCACCCTGGTGGTCACGCCGCTGGTCATGCTGGGGGCGGTCGCGGCACCGGCGTGGGACGCCGCGGCCTGGGCCGTGCAGGCCCTCGCCGTGCTGCTGCAATGGTTTGCCGGCCTGCCTTTCGCCACGCTGTCGATGGCCGCGCCGCCCTGGTGGATGGCCGCCTGCGGCGTGGCCGGCGGGGCGCTGCTCGCCATGCCGCTGCCATGGACCGCGCGCGCGCTCGGGCTGCCGCTGTTGCTGCCGGTGCTGTTGTGGCAGATGCCGCGGCCGGCCGCCGGCGAGTTCGAACTGCTCGCAGCCGACATCGGGCAAGGCAACGCGGTGCTGGTGCGGACGGCGACGCACAGCCTGCTCTACGACGCGGGGCCGCGCTACAGCCTCGAAAGCGATGCCGGCCACCGCGTGCTCGTTCCGCTGCTGCGTGCGTTCGACGAGCGGCTCGACATGCTGATGCTGAGCCACCGGGACATCGACCACACCGGCGGCGCTCCCGCGGTGCTTGCGATGCAGCCGCAGGCCGCGCTGCTCAGCTCGATCGAAGCCGCGCACCCGCTGCGTGCGCAGCGCCCCGGCGAGGCCTGCGAGGCCGGCCGGCAATGGGACTGGGACGGGGTGCACTTCGAGCTGCTGCATCCGCTGGCGTCGGACTACCTGGCAGGCGCCAGGCCGAATGCGGTCTCGTGCGTGCTGCGCATCGGCAATGGCCGTGCGACCGCGCTGCTGGCCGGCGACATCGAGCGCGACCAGGAACGCGCACTCGTGCAGCGCGGCAGCGCGCTCGCGGCCGATGTCCTGCTGGCGCCCCACCATGGCAGCAAGACCTCATCGAGCGCCCCGTTCCTCGACGCCGTGCACCCGCGCATCGCGCTGGTCCAGGCCGGTTACCGCAATCGTTTCGGGCACCCGGCGCAGGAGGTGGTGGCGCGCTATGCGGAGCGCGGCGTGCGCGTGGTCGACAGCGCCCATTGCGGTGCGGCACGCTGGACAAGCCTCCAGCCCGGCGGCGTGACCTGCGAGCGCGAACGCCGGGCGCGCTACTGGCAGCACCGCGTGCCCGCAAGCCGGTCGCTCGACTGAGCGGCTGCAATCCCTTCGGACGGCATCCAAAAAATCGCTCTGCATATCAAAAAGACCGGGGGGCGGCCCGATCCTAGGGCTTCTACTGGCCCTGAACTTGCTAAGCTATGGCTCAAGGAGATTGGTCGTTCCATGCACAAATTCGATGAGATGTATGAGCAGTTGCCCTACGCGGGGGCTGCAATCCGACAGCACTACAAGCGCTACGACCAATGGCTCGCGAAGCAACCCGGTGAGGTGATGCGTTCGCGGCGCGAAGAGGCGGAAATGATTTTCCGCCGGGTCGGCATCACCTTCGCGGTGTATGGCGCCAAGGACGAGGACGGCTCCGGCACCGAGCGGCTCATCCCGTTCGACCTGCTGCCCCGCATCATTCCCGCCCACGAGTGGGAAAGCATGGAAAAGGGGCTGGTGCAGCGCGTCACCGCGCTCAACCGCTTCCTGCATGACGTCTACCACGACCAGGAAATCATCAAGGCCGGCATCATTCCGGCCGAGCAGATCCTGAACAACGCGCAGTTCCGCCCCGAGATGATGGGCGTGAGCGTGCCGCACAACGTCTACTCCAACATCTCGGGCATCGACATCGTGCGCGCCCCCGATGCCCAGGGCAACGGCGAGTACTACGTGCTCGAGGACAACCTGCGGGTGCCCAGCGGCGTGAGCTACATGCTCGAGAACCGCAAGATGATGATGCGGCTCTTCCCCGAGCTGTTCAACCAGAACCGCATCGCGCCCGTGGCGCACTACCCCGACCTGCTGCTCGAAACCCTGCGCGCCAGCGCGCCGGCCGCCACGGCCGAGCCCACGGTGGTGGTGCTCACGCCCGGCATGTACAACAGCGCCTACTTCGAGCACGCCTTCCTCGCGCAGCAGATGGGCGTCGAGCTGGTCGAGGGCCAGGACCTGTTCGTCAAGGACAACTTCGTCTACATGCGCACCACGCGCGGGCCGCGGCGCGTCGACGTGATCTACCGCCGCGTCGACGACGACTTCCTCGACCCCGAGGTGTTCCGCCCCACGTCCACGCTCGGCTGCGCGGGCCTGATGCGCGCCTACCGCGAAGGCAACGTCGTGATCTGCAATGCGGTCGGCACCGGCGTGGCCGACGACAAGTCGATCTACCCCTATGTGCCGAAGATGGTCGAGTTCTACCTCGGCGAAAAGCCGATCCTGAAGAACGTGCCGACCTACATGTGCCGTAACAAGGACGAGCTGCAGTACACGCTCGACAACATGAAGGACCTGGTCGTCAAGGAAGTGCACGGCGCCGGCGGCTACGGCATGCTGATCGGCCCGGCCGCCACGCAGGCCGAGATCGAGGACTTCAAGAAGGCCGTGATCGCCAAGCCCGACGGCTACATCGCGCAGCCCACGCTGAGTCTTTCCACCTCACCGACCTTCGTCGACGCCGGCATCGCGCCGCGCCACATCGACCTGCGCCCCTTCGTGCTTTCGGGCAGCGAGGTGCAGATGGTGCCCGGCGGCCTCACGCGCGTGGCATTGAAGGAAGGTTCGCTGGTGGTCAACTCGTCGCAGGGCGGCGGCACCAAGGACACCTGGATCCTCGAAGCCGACCGCACCGCCAAGCCCAAGGCGGCGCAGTCGCAGAGCCAGGGCCCAACCTCGTCCTCGTCGGTCTGAGCGCAAGAAGCAAGCAAGGAACTAGGAGAACAAACGATGCTGTCACGCACCGCCGATCACCTCTACTGGATGTCGCGCTACACCGAGCGCGCGGAAAACACCGCGCGCATGCTCGACGTCAACTACCAGACCTCGCTGCTGCCGCAGTCCGCCGAAGTCGCCAAGTACGGCTGGCAGGGCGTGCTCTCCATCAGCGAGCTGCTGCCCTGGTACAACAAGAAGTACGACCAGATCACGCCCAACGACGTGATGGAGTTCATGGTCAAGGACGAGAGCAATGCCTCGTCGATCGTCTCCTGCCTCAAGGCCGCACGCGAAAACGCACGCGCCGTGCGCGGAGCGCTCACCACCGAGGCCTGGGAAACCCAGAACACCACCTGGCTCGAGGTCAACCGCATGCTGCGCGCAGGCGACTTCGAACGCGACCCCGGCCAGTTCTTCGAGTGGGTCAAGTTCCGTTCGCACCTGTCGCGCGGCGTCACGCTCGGCACGATGCTGCAGGACGAGGCCTTCTATTTCTCGCGCCTCGGCACTTTCCTCGAACGCGCCGACAACACGGCGCGGCTGGTGGACGTGAAGTTCCACGCCCTCAACAGCGAGTTCTTCGGCGCCGCCACCGAGGAAGACCAAGAGTACGACTTCTATCACTGGAGCGCGATCCTGCGCAGCGTCTCGGCCTTCGAGGTCTACCGCAAGGTGTACCGCGACGTGATCAAGCCCGAGCGCGTGGCCGAACTGCTGATCCTTCGCGCCGACATGCCGCGTTCGCTGCATGCCAGCCTGGTCGAGGTGGTGAGCAACCTCGCCAAGGTGCAGAACGAACAGAGCGCCGAAACGCAGCGGCGCGCCGGCAAGCTGCTGGCCGACCTGCAGTACGCCCGGGTCGACGAGATCCTGGCGACCGGGCTGCATGCGTACCTCACGCAGTTCCTCGACCGGGTGAACGAGCTGGGCGGGCGGATCAGCCAGGACTTCCTGGTGCCTGCGCACTGAGGCCTGCGGCCGCATGCGGCTGTCCGCCCATTCGTCGCGCGCTTTTTCGATCGGAAACTTTCTCGAGCCCGAAGCGTGCGAACAGCTGATCGCGCTGGCCGAGCGCGAGGGTTTTGCCTCGGCCGGCGTCCGCACGGCGGACGGGCCCAAGCCCATGCCGGCCATCCGCAACAACGAGCGCGCGATGCTGCCGTCGCCGCATTGGGTCGGCCTGCTGTGGCAGCGCCTGCGCGGTGTGGCCTTGCCGGAGATCGACGGCCAACTGCCCAGGGGCCTGCCGAAGGACCTGCGCTTCTACAGGTACTCGCCCGGCCAGCGCTTCAAGATGCACAAGGACGGGCCCTGGCATGAAGACGGGCTCACGAGCCGGCTCACGTTGCTTGTCTATCTGAACGACGGGTTCACGGGCGGCGACACCGATTTTCGCGAGTTCCGCGTCAAGCCTGAAGCCGGCGCGGCTTTGCTCTTCGTCCACGACACATGGCATGAAGGCGCGGCGATCGAAGAGGGCACGAAGTACGTGCTGCGCTCCGACGTGATGTACGGCCCCGCGGCCTGAGCGGCGGGGGCGCAAGGCCTCAGGTCTGCGTGGCCTGCCGCACCGCGCGTTCCCAGCGCGCCATCGATTCCTCGGCCTGCGCGCGGCCCATGGTCGGCATGAAGCGGCGCTCCACCTTCCACAGCTTCGAGAGCTGGCGCGCATCGCTGTACACGCCCGTGGACAGCCCCGCGAGGTAGGCTGCGCCGAGGGCCGTCGTCTCGATCACTTCGGGCCGCACCACCGGGATGCCCAGCAGGTCGGCCTGGAACTGCATCAGCAGGTCGTTGACGCTGGCGCCGCCGTCCACGCGCAGCTCGGCCACCGGCTTGCCGCCGGCGGCCACCGCGTCGCGGCTCATGGCCTGCAGCAATGCGGCGCTCTGGTAGGCGATGCTTTCGAGCGCGGCGCGCGCGATGTGCGCGACCGTGGTGCCGCGCGTCAGGCCGGTGATGGTGCCGCGGGCATCCGCATCCCAGTACGGCGCGCCGAGGCCGGTGAAGGCCGGCACCATCATCACGCCGCCCGCATCGGGCACGCTCTCGGCCAGCGACTGCACCTCGGCGCTGCCCTTGATCGCCTTGAGCCCGTCGCGCAGCCACTGCACCACGGCGCCGCCGACGAACACGCTGCCTTCCATGGCGTATTGCGGCGTCGCATCGGCCTGCGCTGCACTGGTCACGAGCAGGCCGTTGTGCGAAGGCTGGAACGCGCCGCCCGTGTGCATCAGCAGGAAGCAGCCGGTGCCATAGGTGTTCTTGGCCATGCCGGCCTCGAAGCAGGCCTGGCCGAAGAGGGCGCTCTGCTGGTCGCCCGCCACGCCGCCGATGGGCAGCGTGTGGCCGAGCAGTGCGGCATCGGTGTCGGCAAAGTGCGAGCTCGACGGCTGCACCGTCGGCATCAGCGCCGCGGGAATGTCGAGCGCCTTCAGCAGGTCCGCATCCCATTCGTTGCGGTGCACGTTGAACAGCATCGTGCGCGAGGCGTTGCTCACGTCGGTCACATGCGCCTTGCCGCCGGTGAGCTGCCACATGAGCCAGCTGTCGACCGTGCCGAAGGCCAGTTCGCCGCGCTCGGCCTGGGCGCGCACACCGGGCACGTTGTCGAGCAGCCAGCGCAGCTTGGTGCCGGAGAAGTACGCGTCGATCACCAGACCGGTCTTCTCGCGGATGGTGTCGCTCATGCCTTCGTCGCGCAGCTGCGCGCACAGCGGTTCGGCGCGCCGGTCTTGCCAGACGATGGCGTGGTGCATCGGCTGGCCGGTCTTGCGGCTCCACAGCACGGTGGTCTCGCGCTGGTTGGTGATGCCGATGGCGTGGATGTCGGTGGGCTTCAGCTTCGCCTTCACCAGCACGTCGCGCGCGGTGGCGAGCTGGCTGCGCCAGATTTCCATCGGGTCGTGCTCGACCCAGCCCGGCTGCGGGTAGATCTGGGTGAGTTCCTTCTGCGCGATGGCGACGATGTGGCCTTCGCGGTCGAACACGATGCTGCGGGAGCTCGAGGTGCCCTGGTCGAGGGCTAGCAGGTAGGTCATGGGGTGGGTGTTCCTCGGGGTCTGATCAGGGGTTGTTGTGTTCCTGGCGCTATGTCCGGGGCGGGTGCACAGGACACCGGGTGCTCCCCTCCGCGAATGTCCCCCGCTTCGCTCCTCCTTTATTTCGCTGCGGGGAGCACCCGGTGCCCTGTGCACGATGGACGCCGCGCTTGTGCGGGCCGATCAACCGCTGCGCTGAGCGATCACGCCGATGGGGTGCCTTGCGCAGCGAAATAAAGGAGGAGGCCTGCGGCCCTAGGCCGCGCCGGGGGACATTCGCGGAGCAAGGTACCCCGTCGGCGGGATCGCGCCCTGAATAGCGCACCTCAAACACAACGCGACGACGAACAAAAAAACAAGCCGTCATTTCAATTCAATCGCGCGCAATCTCGAGGCGCACCTGCGCGGCGTGCAGCAGGTCGGCAAAAGGTGCAGGCGGCTCCGCATCGGTGAACAGCCGGTCGATCTGCGACAGCGTGCCCAACTGGATCATCGCCGGCCGGTTGAACTTGCTCGCATCCGCCGCAAGCCACACCTCGCGTGCCTGCGCGATGATGGTTTGCGCCACCTTCACCTCGCGCAGGTCGAAGTCGCGCAGCGACCCGTCGGCCTCGATGCTCGACACGCCGATCAGCGCAATGTCGACCTTGAACTGGCGGATGAAGTCGATGGTGGCCTCGCCCACGATGGCGCGGTCCCGCGGGCGCACCGAGCCGCCGGCCACGATCACCTCGCACGAGGCGTTGCCGCTCAGGATGGTCGCCACGTTCAGGTTGTTGGTGATCACGCGCAGCCCGGTGTGGCGCAGCAGCGCCTTGGCGATCGCCTCGGTGGTGGTGCCGATGTTGAGGATCAGCGAACAGTCGTTGGGCACCAGCTCGGCCACGCGGCGGGCGATGCGCGCCTTGCCTTCGGCATTCAGGGTTTCGCGCTGCTGGTAGCCGATGTTCTCGGTGGTCGAGCTGGGCACGCGCACGCCGCCGTGAAAGCGCGTCAGCAGGCCCTGGTCGGCCAGCCGCTGCACGTCGCGCCGCACGGTCTGCAGGGTCACGCCCAGCATGTCGGCAAGTTGCTCGACCGTGACGGAGCCGCGCGTGCGCACGGTGTCCAGGAGGTTGATCTGGCGCGGATTGGAGTTCACAGAGGCGTCGTGGAGAGCGTAAAGACTGTGGGGAGGGTACAGGGCGCGCCACTTTAAAGCGAAAGAAAACGAAGCGGACTAAGGGAAAACTCGGAGGAAAATCGCGCCAAAAGGAATGCAAATGAAAAAACCCGAAAATACAATGGCGCCCTTCGGTGACCAAAGTCACGATTCAACGGGCCCATTTCCTGTGAGTGATTTCTCCTCCAATTCGCCTGCGCCGGCAACCGATTGCGATGTGCTGATCGTCGGCGGCGGCATCAACGGCTGCGGCATCGCGCGCGACCTCGCCGGCCGCGGCTGGCGCGTGGTGCTGTGCGAAAAGGACGACCTCGCCTCGCACACGTCCTCCTCGTCCACCAAGCTGATCCATGGCGGGCTGCGCTACCTGGAGTACTACGAGTTCTCGCTGGTGCGCAAGGCGCTGCAGGAGCGCGAGGTGCTGCTCAGGAGCGCGCCGCACATCATGTGGCCGCTGCGCTTCGTGATGCCGCACGACCCCTCGATGCGGCCGGCCTGGATGATCCGCATCGGCCTGTTCATGTACGACCACCTCGCCAGGCGCGAAGTGCTGCCGGGCTCGCGCAGCGTCGACCTGCGCAGGCATGCGGCCGGCAAGCCGCTCAAGGACCAGTACAAGCGCGGCTTCGTCTATTCGGACGGCTGGGTCGACGACGCGCGGCTCGTCGTGCTGAACGCGCTCGATGCCCAGGCGCGCGGCGCCGAAGTGCTCACGCGCACCCGCTGCACCCACGCGCAGCGCGGCGCCGACGGCTGGACCGCCACGCTCGCTGGCCCCCAGGGCACGCGCACCGTGCGCGCCCGCGCCGTGGTCAACGCCGCGGGCCCGTGGGCCGAATCGTTCCTGCGCGGTGTGGCGCAGTCGGCCAAGGGCGAGGCGCTGGCCACCAAGAGCCTGCGGCTCGTGAAGGGCAGCCACATCGTGGTGCCGCGCCTGTTCGAGCATGACCACGCCTACATCTTCCAGAACCCCGACAAGCGGATCATCTTCGCGATTCCCTACCAGGACGACTTCACGCTGATCGGCACCACCGACATCGAGCTGAGCGGCGACGACCCCGGCGCCGCGCGCATCGCCCAGGAAGAGATCGACTACCTCTGCACGCAGGCGAGCCGCTATTTCGAGAAGGCCATCGTGCCCGCCGACGTGGTCTGGACCTACTCGGGCGTGCGTCCGCTGCTCGACGACGCCTCGGGCGACCCGTCGGCCGTCACGCGCGACTACATGCTCGAGTCCAACACCGCGGCCGCGCCGCTGCTGTCGGTGTGGGGCGGCAAGATCACGACCTTCCGCAAGCTGGCGGAAGACGCGGCCGACGAGGTCGGCAAGATGCTGGGCCAGTCGAGTGCGCAGCGTCCCGCATGGACCGACGGCGCCTTCCTGGCCGGCGGCGACCTGTCGGCGTGGATCGGTGCCGCCAGGCGGCCCGACGACGATTTCGAACGTTTCGTGTCGGCCGTGCAGGCCAGGTACCCGTGGCTCTACGGCAAGCTGGCGCGCCGGCTCGCGCGCGCCTACGGCGCACGGGTGTCGGAACTGCTCGGCGATGCGAAGTCGCTGGCCGATCTGGGGGCTGCCGTGGCGCCCGATCTGCACGAGCGCGAACTGCGCTTCCTGCAGGACCACGAATGGGCCGTGAGTTCGGACGACGTGCTCTGGCGCCGCTCCAAGCTCGGCCTGCACTACACGCCGGCCGAGCGCGAACAGGTTGCGATCTGGCTGCAGGCCAACGCAAGGAACGACAAGGTTGAAGAGGAGTTGAGCTGATGCAGCTGACACTGGAGCGCGTCACCAAGAAGGTCGGCGCGCAGACATGGCTCTACGAACAGAGCATTGCGCCCAAGAGCGGCGCGGTGACCGTGCTGCTGGGCGCCACGCAGGCCGGCAAGACCAGCCTGATGCGGCTGATGGCGGGGCTCGACACGCCGAGCACGGGCAGGGTGCTGGTGGACGGCAAGGACGTGACTGGCATGCCGGTGCGCGAGCGCAACGTTGCGATGGTCTATCAGCAGTTCATCAACTATCCCTCGCTCAAGGTGGCCGACAACATCGCCTCGCCGCTCAAGCTGCGCGGCGAGAAGGACATCGATGCGCGGGTGAAGGCGCTGGCCGACAAGCTGCACATCGGCATGTTCCTCGACCGCCTGCCGGCCGAGCTGTCGGGCGGGCAGCAGCAGCGCGTGGCGCTGGCGCGCGCGCTCGCCAAGAACGCGCCGCTGATGCTGCTCGACGAGCCGCTGGTGAACCTCGACTACAAGCTGCGCGAAGGCCTGCGCGAAGAGCTCACCCAGCTCTTCGCCACCGGCGACTCGACCGTGATCTACGCGACCACCGAGCCCGGCGAGGCGCTGTTGCTCGGCGGCTACACGGCCGTGATGGACGCCGGCGAGTTGCTGCAATACGGCCCGACCGCCGAGGTGTTCCATGCGCCGCAGTCGCTGCGCGTCGCACGTGCCTTCAGCGATCCGCCGATGAACCTGCTGGCCGGCATCGCAACGGCCGGCCGCGTGCAACTCGCGGGTGGTCCGGCGCTGGCACTGGCATTGCCCGAAAGCGTTTCGGGCGCGGTCACCGTCGGCCTGCGCGCGAGTGCATTGAACGTGGGCGCGGGCGAGGGCGACATCGCCTTGTCCGGCAAGGTGGAGCTGGCCGAAATCTCGGGCTCCGACACCTTCGTGCACGTTGAAACCGCGGTGGGCGAACTGGTGGCGCAGCTCACCGGTGTGCACCGCTTCGAGCTGGGCGCTTCGATCACGCTGTATTTCAGAGCATCGCAAGCCTATGTGTTCGATGCCAGTGAAAAACTGGCCCTCGCGCCCGCATGGCGCAAAGGAAACTGAGATGGCACGCATCGATCTCGACCTGGCCCACGCCTACCGCGCCAACCCCACGCAGGACAGCGACTATGCGCTGCTGCCGCTGCAGATGAGCTTCCGCGACGGCGGCGCGTACGCCTTGCTCGGCCCCTCGGGCTGCGGCAAGACGACCATGCTCAACATCATCTCGGGCCTGCTCGTGCCTTCGCAGGGCACGGTGAAATTCGACGGCCGCGACATGACGCGCGCCACGCCGCAGGAGCGCAACATCGCACAGGTGTTCCAGTTTCCGGTGATCTACGACACCATGACCGTGGCCGAGAACCTCGCGTTCCCGCTGCGCAACCGCAAGGTGCCCGAAGACCAGATCAGGAAGCGCGTGGGCGAGATTGCCGAAATGCTCGACATGAGCGGCCAGCTCAACCAGCGCGCGGCGGGCCTCGCGGCGGATGCCAAGCAGAAGATCTCGCTGGGCCGCGGCCTGGTGCGCAGCGACGTGTCGGCCGTGTTGTTCGACGAGCCGCTCACGGTGATCGACCCGCACCTGAAGTGGCAGCTGCGCCGCAAGCTCAAGCAGATCCACCGCGAGCTCAAGCTCACGCTGATCTATGTGACGCACGACCAGGTCGAAGCACTCACCTTTGCCGAAGAGGTCGTGGTGATGACGCGCGGCAAGGCCGTGCAGGTGGGCAGCGCCGATGCGCTGTTCGAGCGGCCGGCCCACACCTTCGTCGGCCATTTCATCGGTTCGCCGGGCATGAACTTCCTGTCGGCGAAGAGCGCGAACGGCGCGCTCGAAGTGGCGGGCACCCCGCTCGTGCCGACGCGCGAGCTGCCGCAGGGCGCACTCAAGATCGGCATCCGGCCCGAGTACCTGCGCCTCTCGAACGCCGGCGCCGCCGGCGCCGTGCCGGCCGTGGTGAAGCAGGTGCAGGACGTCGGCACGCACGCGATGCTGAGCGCCGAGGTCGACGGCAGCGTGATCAAGGTGCGGCTGCATTCGGACGAGCGGCCGCCGGCCGTGGGGGACACGGTGTGGCTGCGGGTGCTGGACACCCACACCTGCTATTACAAGGACGAGGAACTGGTGGCATGAGCGCAGCGCAGGGCCGCCCCAAGCAAGCTCGCACCGCAGTGCGAAGCACGGAGGCATTTGAATGAACGCAACCAACAAACCCATCAACCAGAAGGCCTGGTGGCTCGTGCTGCCGGTGCTGATCTGCGTGGCCTTCTCGGCCATCGTGCCGCTGATGACGGTGGTCAACTACTCGGTGCAGGACATCATCTCGCCCGAGCGCCGCGTGTTCGTGGGCACCGAATGGTTCGCCTCGGTGATGCGCGACGACGAACTGCACCAGGCGCTGTGGCGCCAGCTGGGCTTCTCGCTCTCGGTGCTGCTGGTGGAGATTCCGCTGGGCATCGGCCTCGCGCTGTCGATGCCGGCCAAGGGCTGGAAGTCGTCGGCGGTGCTGGTGGTGGTGGCGCTCTCGCTGCTGATTCCGTGGAACGTGGTCGGCACCATCTGGCAGATCTACGGCCGGGCCGACATCGGCCTGATGGGCCATGCGCTGCAGACCCTGGGCATCGAATACAACTACACCGGCAGCGCGACCGACGCCTGGATCACGGTGCTGGTGATGGACGTGTGGCACTGGACGCCGCTGGTGGCGCTGCTGTGCTATGCCGGCCTGCGCTCGATCCCCGACGCCTACTACCAGGCTGCGCGCATCGACGGCGCGAGCAAGTTCGCGGTGTTCCGCTACATCCAGCTGCCCAAGATGCGCGGCGTGCTGATGATCGCGGTGCTGCTGCGCTTCATGGACAGCTTCATGATCTACACCGAGCCCTTCGTGCTGACGGGCGGCGGGCCGGGCAATGCGACCACCTTCCTGAGCCAGTACCTGACGCAGAAGGCGGTGGGCCAGTTCGACCTCGGGCCGGCGGCTGCGTTCTCGCTGATCTATTTCCTGATCATTCTCTTGTTCTGCTTCGTGCTCTACAACTGGATGCAGCGCGTGGGTACGCAAGAGGTGGAGAAAGAGCAATGAACGAAAAAAGATTCCACAAGCGCAGCGTCTTCCTGGTGCTGTACATCCTGTTCGCCCTGTTGCCCATCTACTGGATGATCAACATGAGCTTCAAGACGAACGAGGAGATCCTCTCGAGCTTCTCGTTCTTCCCGCAGCAGCTCACCTGGGCGAACTACGCGCGCATCTTCACCGACGAGTCGTGGTACTCGGGCTACATCAACAGCCTGATCTACGTGGCGATCAATACGGTGATCTCGCTCACCGTGGCGCTGCCGGCGGCCTATGCGTTCTCGCGCTATTCGTTCCTCGGCGACAAGCATGTGTTCTTCTGGCTGCTGACCAACCGCATGACGCCGCCCGCGGTGTTCCTGCTGCCGTTCTTCCAGCTCTACAGCACGGTCGGCCTGATGGACACGCATCTGGGCGTGGCGCTCGCGCACCTGCTGTTCAACGTGCCGCTGGCCGTGTGGATCCTGGAAGGCTTCATGAGCGGCATCCCGCGCGAGATCGACGAGACGGCGTACATCGACGGCTACTCGTTCCCGCGCTTCTTCCTCACGATCTTCCTGCCGCTCATCAAGGCCGGCGTGGGCGTGGCGGCGTTCTTCTGCTTCATGTTCAGCTGGGTCGAGCTGCTGCTGGCGCGCACGCTCACCAGCGTGAATGCGAAGCCCATCGTGGCGACGATGACGCGCACGGTGAGCGCCTCGGGCATGGACTGGGCGACGCTCGCCGCGGCCGGGGTTCTGACCATCGTGCCGGGCGCGATCGTGATCTGGTTCGTGCGGCACTACATCGCGAAGGGTTTCGCGATGGGTCGCGTTTAAGGAGGTCGAAAGATGTTCGACTGGATGGTCTGGACCACCCCGGTGGCCGTTTTCTTCACCTGCATCGCGCTCATGCTGGTCGGCATGACGGTGTGGGAATTCAAGTCGCCCACCACCATGCGGCGCGGCTGGCTGCCGATTGCCACGACGCGTGGCGACCGGCTCTTCATCGGCCTGCTGTCGGCGGCCTACGTGAACCTGGTCTTCATCGGCCTGGCCGGCAAGTTCCAGGAATGGATGAGCCTCGAAGCCGAGCCCTCGATCTGGATCAGCTTCGTGCTGTCGATGTTCGTGCTGGCCCTGGTCATGCGCAAGGGCTAGCCCCGCAGATTTCTCAGACGCGTCCGGCTCTCCGCCTCCCCGGAGCCGAGAAACGAAAGACACCGGGGAAGCACAACCGAGGAGACACATTCATGAAGATGCGCTACACGGCATTGGCACTGGCAGCGGCGATGTTCGCCGCGCACGGCGCGGCATCGGCCGGCGAGGCCGAGGCCAAGAAATGGATCGACAGCGAATTCCAGCCGTCGACCCTGTCCAAGGACAAGCAGATGGAAGAGATGAAGTGGTTCATCGACGCCGCAAAGAAGCTCCAGGCCAAGGGTGTGAAGGAGGTGTCGGTCGTTTCCGAAACGCTGACCACCCATGAGTACGAATCGAAGACATTGGCCAAGGCCTTCGAGGAGATCACCGGCATCAAGGTCAAGCACGACCTGATCCAGGAAGGCGACGTGGTCGAGAAGCTCCAGACCTCGATGCAGTCCGGCAAGTCGATCTACGACGGCTGGGTGTCCGACTCCGACCTGATCGGCACGCACTACCGCTACGGCAAGATCATGTCGCTGACAGACTACATGAAGGGCGCCGGCAAGGAGTTCACCAACCCCGGCCTCGACCTGAAGGACTTCATCGGCACCAGCTTCACCACCGCACCCGACGGCCAGCTTTACCAGCTGCCCGACCAGCAGTTCGCCAACCTGTACTGGTTCCGTGCCGACCTGTTCGCGCGCAAGGACCTGCAGGACAAGTTCAAGGCCAAGTACGGCTACGACCTGGGCGTGCCGCTCAACTGGAGCGCCTACGAGGACATCGCCGAGTTCTTCAGCGTCGACGTGAAGACCATCGACGGCAAGCCGATCTACGGCCATATGGACTACGGCAAGAAGGACCCGTCGCTCGGCTGGCGCTTCACCGATGCGTGGCTGTCGATGGCCGGCTCCGCCGACAAGGGCATTCCGAACGGCATGCCGATCGACGAGTGGGGCATTCGCGTCGCTGCCGACAAGTGCACGCCGACCGGCGCCTCGGTCTCGCGCGGTGGCGCCACCAACTCGCCGGCTGCCGTCTATGCGCTCACCAAGTACATCGACTGGATGAAGAAGTACGCGCCCAAGGAAGCCATGGGCATGACCTTCGGCGAATCCGGTCCGGTGCCGGCGCAAGGCCAGATCGCGCAGCAGATCTTCTGGTACACGGCCTTCACCGCCGACATGACCAAGAAGGGCCTGCCGGTCGTGAACGACGACGGCTCGCCGAAGTGGCGCATGGCCCCCGGCCCGAACGGCCCGTACTGGAAGCAGGGCATGCAGAACGGCTACCAGGACGTGGGCTCGTGGACCTTCTTCAAGGGTCATGACGCCAACAAGACGGCGGCTGCCTGGCTCTACGCGCAGTTCATCACCGCCAAGACGACCTCGCTGAAGAAGTCGATCACCGGCCTGACCTTCATCCGCGACAGCGATATCCGCTCGGACTACTTCACGCAGAACGCCAACAAGTACGGCGGCCTGATCGAGTTCTACCGCAGCCCGGCGCGCGTGGCATGGACGCCGACCGGCACCAACGTGCCCGACTATCCGAAGCTCGCGCAGCTCTGGTGGAAGAACGTGGCCGAGGCCGTGACGGGCGAGAAGACCCCGCAGAAGGCGATGGACAACCTGGCCGACGAGATGGACAACGTGATGGCCCGCCTTGAGCGCGCCGGCATGGCCCATTGCGCGCCCAAGCTGAACCCCAAGGGCGACCCGGCCAAGTACCTGAGCGACGACCATGCTCCGTGGAAGAAGCTGGCCAACGAAAAGCCGAAGGGCGAGACCATCGACTACAACAAGCTGCTGACCGCCTGGAAGGAAGGCAAGGTGCGCTGAGCGCCGGCGAATTCCGCCAATCCGCACAGCACGAAGGGGCCGCACCGCAGGGGGCGGCCCTTTTTCCATTGGGAATTGTCCGACCGTGGGATCGACGCGACGGCATGACCAATGGCAGATGCATTGGCCCGGCGGTTGGCTTACATTCGACGGCCCTCGAAACCGCCCCGCAAGTGACCTCAAGCCCCTCCAGCTCCGCCACACGCCCCAAACGCGTGCTGGTCATCCACTATTCGCAATCCGGACAGCTGGCCAGCGTCGCCGAGCAGATCGTCGCGCCGCTGCGCGCCGACCCGGCGATCGAGGTGCACGAGGAAACGCTGCGGCCGCTGGCCGCGTTCCCGTTCCCGTGGCCTTTTCTGGCCTTCTTCGACGCCTTTCCCGAGTCGGCCCACATGAAGCCGCCGCCGCTGGCGCCGCTCTCGCTCCATGGCGACGAGGACTTCGACCTGGTCATCCTGCCGTACCAGGTGTGGTTCCTGGCGCCTTCGCAGCCGATCACCGCCTTCCTGAAGCACCCGTTGGCGAAGCGTCTGCTCGAAGGCAAGCCGGTGGTCACGGTCATTGCCTGCCGCAACATGTGGCTGCTGGCCCACGAGAAGCTCAAGGGCATGCTGGAGGGCGCGGGGGCACGCCTGATCGACAACGTGGTGTTGACCGACCCCGGCCCCACGCTCGCCACCTTCTTCACCACCCCGGCGTGGCTGATCTGGGGCCGCAAGCGCGGCTTCTGGGGCATGCCCGACGCGGGGCTCAGTACCGCCCAGATCCGCAGTACCGGCCGTTTCGGCCGCGCCCTGCGCGACGCGCTGCACAACGACCAGGAGCGCGGCACGCAGCCGCTGCTCGCGGGCCTCGGGGCGGTGCAGGCCAATGCGCGGCTCCTGATCAGCGAGAAGGCCGGCACCCGGAGCTTCTACCTCTGGGGCAAGCTCATCATGGCGGCCGGCGGACCGGGCGCATGGCAGCGCAAGCCCCTGCTGCTGCTCTATGTTCTCTTCCTCCTTGCGCTGATTGTCACGGTCGTGCCCGTGAGCTTGAGCCTCCAGGCGCTTCTGCGGCCCTTGTTCAAGGGGTGGCTGACTAAAATGACAGCCCAATTCGAGTGCCCGTCGGGCTCCGCCACGGACCGCTCCCATCTCTATGACGACTGATGTCTTCCTGACCCGCACCGCCGCCTTTCTGCCCTTTTCCCCGGTCAGCAATGAAGACATCGAAGAAGTCCTCGGTCGCATCGGCGGCAAGGCGTCCCGTGCGCGGCGGCTGATTCTTCGCAGCAACGGCATCCAGTCGCGCCACTACGCCATCGACCGCGCCACCGGCCGGCTGGCCATGACCAATGCGCAGCTCACCGCCTCGGCCATCCGGGCACTGGGCGATATCGGCCCGGTCGATTGCCTCGTCACCGGTACTTCGCTGCCCGACCAGCTGATGCCCAACCACGCGGTGATGGTGCACGGCGAACTCGGCTGGCCGCGGCTCGAAGTGGTGGCCTGTGCGGGCATCTGCCTGGCCGGCACCACGGCCCTCAAGCATGCGTGGCTGTCGGTGCGCTCCGGCGATGCGCGCCGCGCGGTCGCCACCGGCTCGGAACTGGCCTCCGCCGTCATGCGCGGCGCCAACTTCGAGGCCGAACTCGAGCACAAGCTCGAAGCGCTCGAGGCCCGGCCCGAGATCGCCTTCGAGAAGGATTTCCTGCGATGGATGCTGTCCGATGGCGCGGGCGCCGTGCTGCTGGAGCGCGAGCCGCGCGGGCCGCTGTCGCTGCGCGTCGAGTGGATCGACCTGTCGTCGGCCGCGCACGAGCTGCCGGCCTGCATGTACGCGGGCGCCGACAAGAACACCGAAGGCGGCCTCGACGGCTGGGCACGCACCTCGCCCGCGGACTGGCAGCGCGACTCGACCTTCGCCGTCAAGCAGGACGTGCGCCTGCTCAACGAGAACGTCGTGCGCGCCACGCTGGGCGAGCCACTGGCGGCCATCATCGAGCGCCGCGGGCTGACCTCGAACGACATCGACTGGTTCCTGCCGCATCTCTCGTCGCACTACTTCGTCGAACCGGTGAGCCAGTGCCTCGCCTCGCTGGGCCTGCCGATTCCGCGCGAGCGCTGGTTCAGCAACCTCGCGAGCAAGGGCAACACCGGCTCGGCATCGCCTTACATCATGCTCGACGAGTTGTTCCGTTCGGGCCGCATCCAACCCGGCCACAAGCTCTTGATGTTCGTGCCCGAAAGCGGCCGCTTCTCCAGCGGCTTCATCTACATGGAGGCTGTGTAGCCATGGACCTCGACGCCGTTCCGCAGGAGGGCAACGCGACCCTCGATGGCCATTCCAAGCTGATGTACGCGCGCGACGCGCAGGGCCGCGTCGTCACCACCACGTCGCGCGGCTGGGAGGCGGAAGAAATCGTCACCAGCCATGCAGTCGACGTGCTGGTCGAGCAGGCCGAGGCCGCCAAGGTGCGTGTGAAGGCGGGGCTCGCATCGCCGCTCGAATACTGGATGTACGAGCGCCGCATGGACGTGGCGCTGCTCTCGCAGACCAGCGGCTTCTGGCAGTGGCGCGTGCGGCGCCACCTGCAGCCCCGGCACTTCGCGGCCCTGTCGCAGGCGCAACTGTCGCGCTATGCCGAAGCGCTGGGCCTTCCGATTCCCACCTTGCAAGGCCTGCCGTGAACTTCCAACACCAACAGGCGGCGCACTGCGAAAGTGGCGTCATCTCGAGCCTGATGCGCCACCACGGCGCCCCCATGACCGAGAGCATGGCGCTGGGCCTGTCGTCGGCGCTGTCCTTCGCCTATCTGCCCTTCATCAAGCTGTCGGGCCTGCCGCTCATCTCGTACCGGATGCCGCCCAAGGCCATCATCAAGGGCCTGCTGGCGCCGATGGCCGCGCGCTTCCGTTTCGAGACCTTCCGCAGCCCCGAGGCCGGGCAGCGGCGGCTCGATGCCTTGCTGGCCGACGGGCAGCTCGTGGGGCTGCAGACCTCGGTCTACTGGCTGCCGTACTTTCCGCCGAACATGCGCTTTCACTTCAATGCGCACAACCTGCTGGTGTACGGCAAGGACGGCGACGACTACCTGATCAGCGACCCGGTGTTCGAGGAGCCCGTGCGCTGCGCCAGCGGCGACCTGCTGCGCGCCCGCTTCGCCAAGGGCGTGCTGGCGCCGAAGGGGCTCATGTACTACCCGCAGGCCATCGAGCGCAAGGCGGTCGATGCGGCCTCGGTGACCAAGGCCATCCGCAAGACGGTGCGCACCATGCTCGCGCCGATTCCGATCGTCGGCGTGCGCGGCATGCGCACGCTGGCCAACCGGATGCAGCGGCTGTCGGCCACCGATCCGCAAAGCGTCGATTTCATCGGGCACGTGGTGCGCATGCAGGAAGAGATCGGCACGGGTGGCGCGGGCTTCCGCTTCATCTACGCGGGCTTCCTGCAGGAGGCGGCGCACCTGCTCGACAAGCCGCAACTGACGCAGATGTCCGAGCGGCTCATCGCCATCGGCGACGGCTGGCGCGCCTTCGCACTCAAGGCGGCGCGCATGGTGAAGGGGCGCGAGCCGGTCGATCCGGCCGCGTTGGCGGGCAAGCTGCGCGAACAGGCGCAGCAGGAGGAGACGTTCTTCCGCGATCTCAAGGTGGCCGTCGCCTGATGCTCGAGCTGCAAGAGCTCAGCTACCGCTACCCGCATGCCGATGTTCCGGCGCTGGCGCAGGTGTCGCTCGCGGTGCCGCGGGGCTGCGTGCTGGGCCTGCTCGGCCCGAACGGTGCAGGCAAGACCACGCTGATCTCGCACCTGTCGGGTGCGCTCGCGGTGCAGTCGGGCGAGATCCGCATCGACGGCGAGCCGCTGCAGCAGGTGCGCGCCAAGGCACCCACGCGCATCGCCGTCGCGCCGCAGGACCAGGCTTTCTATTCGATGCTCACGGTGGCCGAGAACCTCGCGTGCTTCGCCGCCGCGAGCAGGCTGTCGGGGGCACGCAGGCGGGAGCGCATCGACGCCTGCATGGCGTTCTCGCAGCTCGAACCGTTCGCCGGCGTGCGCGCCGACCGGCTTTCAGGCGGCCTCAAGCGGCGGCTCAACCTCGCGATCGCCTTGCTGCCCGAACCCGAGCTGATGCTGTTCGACGAACCGACCGTGGGTGTCGATCCGCAGTCGCGCGCGTTCATCCTCGATGCCATCAAGAGCCTGGCGCAGGCGGGCGCGGCGGTGATCTACGCCTCGCACTACATGGAAGAGATCGAGGCCATCGCCGACCGCGTGGCCATCCTCGACCATGGCCGCGTGCTGCGCGACGGCCCGCTCGACGAACTGCTCTCGAAGAGCGCGATGCTGCTCACGCTGGCCGCCGACGGGCTCGACGCGCAGATGCTGTCGCGCTTCGGCACGGTGGAGCAGGGCGTCGCGCACTGGCGCATCCATCTGGATCCCGGCAACGGCCCCGGCCCCGTGCTGGCCGCGCTCGAAGCCGCGGGCATCGAAGTGCGCCATGCCGAATTCGGCCGCCACGATCTCGAGCAGCTCTTCATGGCGCTCACCCACCGCTCGCTGCGCGATTGAATGACCACCCCCAGGCTCCGCGCACTTCGTGTCGCTTCTCCTCCCCCCTTGCAGGGGGCAACACCGGCGGCCCGGCGAAGCCGGTTCCGCGGTGTTCCCCGCCCGGGCCGCGCTGCGCTTTCCTCCGGGGGGCCGAGGTAATGCTCTTCGCGCTCATCAAGAAGGAACTGCTGGCCCTCGTGCGCGACATGCACGGGTTGGCCGTGCTGTTCGTCATGCCGATGGTCTTCATCGTGCTGATGTCGCTCACGCTGAAGGACATCTACCGCCCACCGCTCGCCGAGCTGACCTATGCGGTCGACGCGCGCGACACCGCAACGCCCGCCAGATGGCTGCTGCAGCTCTGGCAGCGCAGCCATGGCGCGCCGCAGCCGCTCGGCAGCGACTGGCAGGAGCGCCTGCGCAACGGAACGCTCAAGTACGTGATCGTGCTGGAGCCGGGCCTGTCGGAAGAGCTGGAGTCGGCCGCGCTGTCGACCAAAGCGCACATCCGGTTGCTGGCCGAGCCCGGCATCGACGCCAACCTGTTCAATGCGCTGCGCGCGGAGCTCATCGGCGCATCGGGCGAATTGAAGGCGCGCCTCGCGCTGGCGGTGCCCGGCACGGCCAGTCCGGCGCCGGACGCCTCCATCCAGGCGATGGTGCAGGCGGAACGCTTCTCCACCGCCGGCCCGCGGCCCACCTCGGTGCAGCAGAACGTGCCGGCCTGGCTGGTGTTCGGCATGTTCTTCGTCGTGGCGTCGCTCTCCAGCCTGTTCGTGCAGGAGCGCAGCTCGGGCGCGCTCGGCCGGCTGCAGAGCCTGGGCGTGTCGCGCCCGATGCTGCTGGCGTCCAAGGCCTTGCCCTACCTGGGCGTGAATGCCTTGCAGGCGCTGCTGATGCTGGCGGCCGGCATCTGGTTCATGCCGCTGATCGGCGGCGATGCGCTGTCGCTCGCGGGCATCCACTGGGGCGCCTTGCTGCTGTCGCTGGCGGCCGTGAGCCTGGCCGCGGTGAGCCTGTCGCTCGCACTGGCCTGCCTGGTCCGCAGCCATGCGCAGGCAGCCACCCTGGGGCCCATGGTCAACGTGCTGATGGCGGCGGCGGGCGGCATCATGGTGCCGAAGTTCGTGATGCCGGGCTTCATGCAGCGGCTGGTCGAGATCTCGCCGATGAACTGGGGGCTCGAAGCCCTGCTGACCGTGCTGCTGCGCGGCGGCGGCGTGGCCGATGCGCTGCCGCAGATCGGCCGGCTGGTCGTGTTCGCGGCGGCCATGTTCCTCCTGGCTGTTTTTCTGTTTCGCAGGCGCACACCGTGAGTAATGTTTCCCCCGAATTCATTGCCAGCCTCAAGACGATGGTGCTCGAAGCCGTCGAGAAGGACGCGCCCCCCGGCGGCCTCGGCGACGACGAGCCCCTGTTTGGCCCCGAGGCGCGGCTGGACCTCGACTCGCTCGATGCCCTGCAGGTCTCGATGACGATCCAGCAGCGCTTCGGCGTGCGCATGCCCGACAGCAAGGAAACGCGCCGCGCGATGACCTCCATCGCCCATCTGGCGGCGCATCTCGCGCAAGCGGGCAAGGCATGAGCCGCCGGGCCGCTCCCAAGGCGGACACCGCAGCGCGCAGCGCGGAGGTTGTGCCGTGAGCGATGTGTACCTGGCCGGGCTCGGCCTGGCCTGCGTGCTCGGCAATGACATGCCGAGCGCGCTCGATGCGCTGCGGCGCGGCGGTGTGCCGCCGTCGCCCGTCGCCGTCGCTCCGGGCATCCACTGGCCGGTCTATGCGCTGCCGCCGCAGGAGGGCGACTGGACGCAGCGCGTGCGCCGCACCGTGCGCAGCGTCGTCGCGCAGACCGGCGAATGGGGCGGGCGGACCGCGCCGCTCTTCGTCGCCTCGTCCTCGCTCGACATCGGCAGCATGGAGCTCGAGAAGCAGGACCTCCGGCTCGGCGGCGACCTGCAGGACTTTGCCGATGTCGTCGCTGCGGCGCTCGACTGGCAAGGCCCGGTCTTCACCGTCTCGACGGCCTGCACCTCGGCGCTCAACGCCGTGCTGGCGGCCGCCGACCTGATCCGCTGCGGCGAAGCCGACGAGGCGCTGGTGATCGGCGCCGAGCTGGACAACCGCTTCACCGTGGCCGGCTTCGGTGCGATGCAACTGCTGGCGCCGGAGAGCGCACAGCCCTTCGGCGCGGGGCGCAAGGGGCTGGTGCTCGGCGAAGCCGTGGCCGCACTGCGCCTGGGATCCCGCCCGGCGCGCTGGTGCCTCACGGGCGGTGCGAACGTGGTCGATGGACGCAATCCCTCGGGCACGGAAGCGAGCGCCGTGCGCGCCATGTGCCACGCGGCGCTCGCGCAGAGCGGCCTGCGTCCCGAAGACGTCGACCTGATCAAGGTGCAGGCTGCGGGCAGTCCCGTCAACGATGCCATCGAGGCGGAGGCGCTCAAGCAGGTGTTCGATCCGCTGCCGCCGCTGGTATCGCTCAAGTCCTCGCTCGGCCATACGCTCGGTGCCGCGGGCGCCGCCGAGCTGGCCTTGCTGGTCGGCTGCATCGAGGGCGGGGCCTGGCCATCGACCGGCTACCCGCTGGACCACACGCTGGGCATCGCGTTGAGCACAGAGGCGCCCGCGAAGCTGCGCAACATCCTGCTCAACGTGGCCGGCTTCGGCGGCGGGCACGCCTCGCTCATGCTCAGGGACTGCAGCGCATGAGCGCCGCGCCGGGCCGCCCCAAGCAAGCTCGCTCCCGCCTGGCGGGAAGGCGCGCAGCGCCAAGGGTGCACCAATGAGCGCCGGAGCCAAGACCGCGTGGCGCGTCACCGCCCACTTCGTCGTCCACCCGCCGCCCGCGGACTGGCGCGATGAACTGGCGAACCGCATCGGCCGTCGGCCGCGCCGCGTCGGCCTGTGGACCGAGCTTGCCATGTACGGCGCACGCCGCTGTCTCGATGCCGCGGGAGAGGCCGCCTTGCCGCAGGGCGCACGCCTGCGCGTGGCCAGCCTGCGCGGCGCCTGGGGCGCCACGCATGCAGGCCTGGAACAGCTCGACGCCGGCCTGCCGATGCCTTTCACCTTCATGCAGAGCCAGCCGGCGCTGATGCTCGCCGAGGTCGGCCGCTGCCTCGAATGGCAGGGCGATGCCAGTTTCATGCTGTGCCGCGATCCGCAGCGCTTGCTGCAGCTGTCGAAGCTCGGCGCCGCGCGCGACGGCCTGCTGTTCGGCATCGTGGAGGAGGCGCGCAACGACGAACTGCCGCGCTCCGAGTGGTGGCGCCTGGTGCCGGACTGAAGTCGTCCTACAGGCTGTACAAGATGTTGTAGAACGACTTGTGATCGTCCTTGACGGAGGCCAGGTCATGGCCGATGCCAATCGTCTCGAACGTCGCCCTGTCGACGGCCATTCGGCGATGGATCAATGCCTCCAGAATCTTGCCGAACAACAGTTCGTCGTTGACGTATGTCTTCAGCCTCGAGATTTCTCGAGGCCTGTTCTTCAATACGTGGAACGAGTAATTCATCAGGATGATGTTGGAGACGAAAAGATTTTCCGTTGACTGAAGAGGGTTGACCGTATCGATCAGCGCGTTGTATATCCGTTTCCTGTCCTGGGCGTAGGTGGCCAGGAAGACATCGGGATACATGAATTCGCCGTGTCGATCGTTGAGGGCCAGCCGGTATCTTTGGCCATCGGGCTGGGCCAACAGCTTGACGACGCTTGTCTGATAGTTTTTCAAGGTGGCCAGCAATGCATGTTCTTTCCTGCTGTCTGCCCTGAGCGCTTCGTAAATCAGATCGATAACGTCCAGGAACGCCAAAGGTCCCAGCGTGTCGGTGGCCATCACCATCTGGTCATCCGTGATGCTGAACCGGCGATAAGCCTCATCGTCGATGCCCAGTTCGAAAAGAAGGAACCTGAGCATGTAGTTCCTGATCGATGCATCGGCATCGAGCGGGCTGTTTTTCAAGCAGATCAGCTGAATGACGTAGAAGAAGACAAAATAATCCTTGTTGATTCTTTGGCGATTGTCGATTTCCAGAAGATAGCCAAAGCGGGACAGGACCAGGAGGAGGGCGTAGCAGTCCGGCTCGCTGAAGCCGATTTTCGACATGGCCTTCTTGAAGGCGCTCACAGAAAACAGATCTTGCCAGCGACTCACGCTGAAGGTCGAACCGTCGCTTTTTCTGGCGGCGACAGAAAGCAGGGAAATTTCTTCCTGTGCATAAAAAACAGAACCCAGCTCTTTCGGGTGAGGCCGGATGTTCAGGAAATTTTCCAGCTTGTATGAAAAGAGCTTGAATATGTCCATGTTCGGATATCCAGGCTAGGCCGTGGCGATCGACCGCCGCAGGTTGACGCGTGCGCGCGCTTCGAGCAGCGCGTGCATCCGCGGCGTGGCGTAGATCGCTTCGCGGTCCAGAAAGCGCTGCAGGATCGCGCGCCGGCGCGGCAGGCGCACTTCGTCGGGCACGAAGGCGTACTCGGCGTGGACCTGGCGTTCGTATTCGTCGAAGCGCGCCTGCTCGGCGCCAAGGATGGAAAGGTCGATGTCGATCAGCAGTTCGGCGTCGCGCCCTTCGGGCACCGCGTCGTGGCGGGTGGCCATCACGAGTGCATGGACGCGCACGGCCGCTTCTTCGTTCGCGCCTGCGGCAAGCAACGCCTTGCGCGCCCAGTCGGCGCTGCGCGCCTCGTTGTCGTGCGCATGCACATCGTAGATGGCGTCGTGGAACCAGAGCGCGAGCGCCACCTCGCCCGGTCGCTCGGCCACTGCCTGCTCGCGCTCGAACCACGCGAGGCATTCGCCCAGGTGCTGCATCGTGTGGTAGTGGCGCTGCGGCTCGCCGTAGCAGCGCTGCAGTTCGGCGCACAGCGCCGGGTCGGGTGCCTCGACGCCCAGGGCCCGCCAGGCACCGGTCCAGTTCGCAAGCAGCGCTTCGGGCGTCATGGCGGCTATGGCTCCATGGCGGCCTTGACCTCCTGCCCGAGGTCGAGCACCGACATCGCGTAGTAGCTGCTCCAGTTGTAGCGCGTGATCACGTAGAAGTTGCGCGTGCCAGCCAGGTAGGTCGGCGGCGCATCGGCACCGTTCTGCAGCTCGACGAGCGCGAGCAGGCCCGTGTGGCGCAGGCCCTCGCCTTCGGGCACCGCACCGGCTGCCACGAAGCTGTCGGCGCTGAAGCTCGGAAGGATGTCGGGCGCGAGCAGCAGCGCCTTCTGGAGCCGCGCCTCCTCGAAGTGCACCGGGTAGATGGCCGGCATGCCGGCCTGCCAGCCGAAGGCCTTGAAGTAGCTGGCCACCGAGCCGATCACGTCGGCCGGGTTGTTGACGAGGTCGATGCGACTGTCGCCGTCGAAGTCGACCGCGTACTTGGCGATGCTGCTGGGCATGAACTGCGGCATGCCCATCGCGCCGGCATAGCTGCCGACGGGCGCGAGCGGATCTTCGGCCGTGCGGCTCTCGGTGCTCAGGAAGCTCTCGAGTTCGCCGCGGAAGAAGGCTTCGCGCTCGGCCGCGCGCGGATGGCCCTGCGGGAAGTCGAACGACAGCGTGGCCAGCGCATCGATCACCCGGAAGTTGCCCATGTTGCGGCCGTAGATGGTCTCGACGCCGATGATGCCGACGATGATTTCCGGCGGCACGCCGTACACCTGTTCGGCCCGCGCCAGCGTGTCGGCATTGGCTCGCCAGAAGCGCACGCCGGCCGCGATGCGCACCGGATCGATGAAGCGGCTGCGATACGTTCGCCAGTTCTTCACCGTTCCCACCGGGCCGGGCAGCATCAGCCGCGGCACGTTGGGCAGGAAGCGGGCTGCGCCGATGGTGGCGCGCACCCATTCGCGGTCGAGGCCGCGGCGCTCGGCGACGTCGTCGGCGAAGCGCATCGCGTCATCGCGCGTGGCGTAGGGGATGCTGCCGCGCACGGTGCTTGCGCCGTTGCGGCCGTTGGTTGATTTCTGGGCTGCGGCCCCCGTGGACCATGCGCAGCTGGCGGCAAGAAGGGCGATGGCGACGGCGGCGCGGGACGGCTTGGGGAGGAAAAAACGCATGCGCCGATTGTGCCGTCCGCCTGCGGGCATTCCGGCGGGACACATGCGGTTTCAGCGGTGTGGGTTCGCGGCGGGCCAGCGCAGGCGGCGGAACTCCGCACGCAGGGCGCCCAGCGTGCCCGGCGCGGCCTGTTGGGCGTAGCGCTGGGCCTCGAGCTTCAGCAGCCAGTCGCGAACAGGTTGCGCGGCAGGGCCGAAACGGGCATCGGCCTCGGCGGCCATCTGGCGCGGCGGCGTGGTCTCGGACAGGGGCAGGCCGGCCTTCGCCAGGCGCACGCGCGCCTGGCCCAGCAGTCGCAGCCACGGGTCGTGCCGGCTGCGTTCCCACAGCGTCCAGGCTGCGCCGGCGAGGCTGGCGCCCACCAGCAGGTAGAGCAGCACGTAGGCGAGGTCCTCGAGGCTCGGCGCTTCGAAGCCGATGTTCTTCAGCAGGTTGAGCTGGCGGCTCTGCGTGTAGTTGAGTACCCACTGGTTCCAGCCGTTGTTCATCGCCTCCCAGGCGGCGCGCAGGTTCTGCGCCAGCGTGGGGCTCATCGCACCGATGGCGCCGGCGAACAGCCCCGGCTGCGGCAGCAGCCGCTGCAGCTGTCCGACCCGGCCGGGCGCCACCGAGGCGGTCGGGTCGACGCGCACCCAGCCCGAGCCCGCCTGCCAGACCTCGGCCCAGGCGTGCGCATCGCTCTGGCGCACCACCCAGTAGTTGTCGACGCCGTTGAGTTCGCCACCCTGGTAGCCGGTCACGATGCGCGCGGGGATGTCGAGGTTGCGCATCAGCACCACGAAGGCCGAGGCGATGTGCTCGCAGAAGCCTTCCTTGCGGTCGAACCAGAACTCGTCGGCGGTGTCGTTGCCGTAGACGCCGGGCTCCAGCGTGTAGGTGTAGCCGCCGGTGCGCAGCCGCTGCAGGGCGGCCTGTACGAAGGCGGGCGTGGCGGCGCCGGCCAGCGCGGGGTTGTTGCGCATTTCAGCGGCGAGCGCGGCAGTGCGCGGGTTCGTGCCGGGCGGCAGTGCCAGGTAGGCCTGCAGTTGCGCGCCGGCACGGCGCACCGGCCCGCTCTGGAACTGGGTGTAGCTCTCGGCGCGGTAGCGCAGCAGATCGGTGACGGGGCGGTTCGAGATCCACTGCAGGTCGGGTGTGCCCGTCACTTCGAGGCCTGCGGCTTCGGGGGCCTTTTGCGCGACGTCGAGCGTCAGCAGCCACGGCCGGTTGCTGGGTTCGAGCGTGACCTCGTAGCGAACGGGCTCGCCGCTCACGCGCAGGTTGGGGCCCTGCCCGCCGCGCGACCATGGCGGCAGGGCCGTCCATTCGCGCCCGTCGAACTGTGCCAGCACCGGACCGCGGAAGTAGAGTTGGCTTTGCGGCGGCGCGCGGTTGTCTTCGAACTTGACGCGGGCGGCGATGCCGTCGTCCATCGCCAGCTCTGCGATGGTGCCTACGCGCATCGTGTTCGAGAGGCCGGTGCGGCCGGCCATCGCGTCGCCCGGCGTGCCCCAGAGCGGCGCGAAGCGGGGAAACAGCAGGAACAGCGCGAGCATGATCGGCGCGCCGGCGAGGGCCATCCAGCCTGCGGTGCGCGCGGCCTGCATCAGCGACGGTCTTCCGACGGGCATGTGCGCGTTGACCAGCGCGGTCAGCAGACCCAGCAGCGCGAGCAGCATCGTGAACGCGGTCGGCAGCGACTGCGAATAGAAGAAGTTGGTGAGCATCGCGAAGAAGCCCAGGAAGAAGACGACGAAGGCGTCTCGTCGGGCGCGCAGCTCCAGCGTCTTGAGGGCCAGCAGGATGACGATCAGCGTGACGCCCGCATCGCGGCCCAGCAGGGTGCGGTGGGTGGCGTAGGTGGCTCCGAGCGCGAGCACGAGCAGGGCGATGCGCCACCATCGGCTGGGCAGGGGGCGGGCCTGCACGGCCAGCGAAGCGCGCCACAGGAGGACCATGGCCGTGAGGGCCGAGCACCACCAGGGGAGGTTTCCCACCTGGGGGAGGACGATCAGGCCGATGACCGTCAACAGGAAGAGCGTGTCCCTGGCGTCCCTGGGGAGCGCCGAGAGCTCCTGCATCACTTTGTTCATGAGACCTGACTCAACACAAGGCCAACGCTTCCAGGCAAGCCCTCTTGTGGGCCTCGCCCTGGGAAGGCTTCACGACCCGGGTCCCGACCCGAACCCCATAGTCCGCTCCCAGCCGGTCCGCCATCAACACCCAGGCGCAGAGCCGGGACACCCGGGCCTCGGGATCCGCAAGCCCCGTGGCCTGCGCATCGAGCCAGAGTTCTTCGCGCTGCGTGTGCTGCGTATCCCGGCTGACCAGGTCTTCCGAGCCGGTCGCCTGCGCCCGCGCCGCCTTCTTCCAGACCACGAGCTTCAGCGGATCGCCGCGCCGATAGGCCCGCACGCCGTCGTACTCCCCGGACGCCTGCGCGCGCATCGCCGCCGACACGGCTGCGGGGCCCGACAAGGGCTCCCCGGGCGGCAATGGCGGCGGGTGTGCCTCGGGCGTCGGGTACACCAGCATCTGCGCCGCGGGACGCCAGACCGTCCATACGCGAAACGTTCCCAGGGGAAAGCGCGTCTCGGCCGTCAGCGGCGGCACCGGATGCAACCCCCGCCGCTCGGGCTGGAACGCGATCTCGACCGTGGACGTCCCTTCGGCCGGCACGTCGGTCCATGCCCATTGCCCGCTGCCGCGCACCGCCATCCCGATGCCATAGCGCATGCTGCGCCGCGTGTTGTGCAGCACCACGCGAAAGACGGCCGCGGCCCCCGCGTAATGCGCCTCGGGCGGCACCATGTGCATCGCCAACCCGCGCAGGGTGGCATGGCACACGTGCATCCCCACGGCCACGCTGCCGGCCAGCAGGAAGGTCAGCAGGTAGCCGAGATTGAGCTGGTAGTTGATCGATGCGATCAGCAGCACCAGCAGCGTGGCCGCCAGCGTCCATCCCGCCCGCGTGGGAACGATGTAGACGTTGCGTTGCGTGAGCTCCAGCGTGTCCGACGGCGGCCGCCGGGACAGGAACCAGCCGTCGATGCGCGAGCGGAGGGCGCCGACCGGGCTCACGGCAACGGGACCGCCGCGATCATGGCGCGCACCTGCTCGACGGCGCCGCGGCCCGCATCGCCGACCGGCGTCAGGCGGTGGGCGATCGTCTGCGGCAGCACGGCCTGCACGTCGTCGGGCGCGACGTAGTTGCGATTGGCCAGCAGCGCCTGCGCCTTGGCGGCACGCAGCACCGCGATGCCCGCGCGCGGCGACAGGCCCTGGAGGAACCAGCGGCCCGAGCGCGTGGCCGCGATCAGGTCCTGCACGTAGTTGAGCAGCGGTTCAGCCGCATGCACCTGCTGCACGCGCTGCTGGATGGCCGTCAGTTCGCCGGCCGTCAGCATGGCGGGCAGGCTGGCCAGCATCTCGCGCCGGTCCGCGCCCGAGAGCAGCAGCCGCTCGGCCGCGCGGTCCGGGTAGCCGAGCGAGATGCGCATCAGGAACCGGTCGAGCTGCGACTCGGGCAGGGCGAAGGTGCCGAGCTGGTCCTGTGGATTCTGCGTGGCGATCACGAAGAAGGGCGTCGGCAGCGGCCGGGTCTCGCCCTCGATGGTGACCTGCTTTTCTTCCATCGCCTCGAGCAGGGCGCTCTGGGTCTTGGGGCTGGCGCGGTTGATTTCGTCGGCCAGCAGCACCTGCGCAAAGATCGGACCGGGATGGAACACGAAGGCCTGCTGCCCCCGGTCGTAGATCGCCACCCCCGACAGGTCGCCCGGCATCAGGTCGGCCGTGAACTGAACCCGCGAAAACTGCAGCCCGAAGGTGTGCGACAGCGCGTGGGCGAGGGTGGTCTTGCCGACCCCCGGCACGTCCTCGATCAGCAGGTGCCCGCCTGCGAGCAGGCAGGCCACGCAGTCGCGCACTTGCGCCTCTTTGCCGACGATCACCGTGTTAAGCTGACTCAGCAAAGTGGCAAGCTTCGCAGCAACGTCCATATTTGTATCCATATGCAAACGATACCGTAAGATCTTGCGGCCCCATGCCGTGTGAGGTCTAGACGCGACAAGAGACATGGGCAAGACAGGCTACTTCACACACCGCGACTTCTGGAAGCACGACATGGGCCGGGGTCATCCCGAGTGCCCCGGGCGGCTGGATGCCATCGAAGACCGGCTCCTGCTCACCGGCGTCGGCGACGCGCTGGAGCATTGCGAAGTGCCGCTGGCCACCCTGGAGCAGCTGACCCGGGCCCACAGCGTTTCGCACGTCGAGCACCTCGAAGCGCTGCACCAGCGCCTGGTGGCCGACGAACCGGCGGGCGGCCCCGGCCACGCGCAGCTCGACCCCGACACTTCCCTGAACCGTTTCACGCTGCTGGCCGCCCGCCGCGCCGCGGGCGCCGCCATTGCCGCGACCGACGCGGTGATCGCCGGCGACATCGAGAACGCGTTCTGCGCGGTGCGCCCGCCGGGCCACCACGCCTGCCGCGAGCAGGCCATGGGTTTCTGCTTCTTCAACAACGTCGCCATCGCGGCGCGGCATGCGCTCGAGGTGCACGGCTTCGACCGGGTGGCCATCGTCGACTTCGACGTGCACCACGGCAACGGCACCGAGAACATCCTCTCGAACGATCCGCGCGTGCTGATGGTGGGCTTCTTCCAGCACCCGTTCTACCCGTACAGCGGCACCGATCACCCGGCGCCGAACATGCTGAACCTGCCGATCCCGGCCTACACCCGGGGCATGGACGTGCGCGAGATGATCGAGGCCGCCTGGATGCCGCGGCTCGAAGAATTCCGGCCGCAGATGGTCTTCATCAGCGCGGGCTTCGACGCCCACCGCGAGGACGACCTGGGCCAGCTCGGCCTCACCGAGAACGACTTCGCCTGGATCACCGGCCGCGTACACGATGTTGCCAGGCGCCATGCGCGCGGCCGTATCGTCTCGATGCTCGAGGGCGGCTACAACCTCGACGCCCTGGCGCGCAGCGTCGAAGCGCACATCCGTGTCCTGGCCGATCTGTAACGCTGCCACCGGCGCGAACACGGCGCCATGTTTTCCCAAGAGATGAATTTCAACGACTTCACACAACGCCTGAGCCAGGTCGATGCGCGCGGCATCGGCATCGAACTTGCTGCACTGGTGGCCTGCGTGGCACTGGCCTGGGCCATCTGCAAATGGTTCGGGCGCGACCAGCCCAAGGATTCGATCTGGTTCGGCGAAAGCACCTTCGACGGCGTGCTGTTCCCGCTGCTGTCGCTGGTGTTCACCGATCTCGCGCGGCGCCTGGTGATCGACTTCCAGCCGGTGCTGGTGCTGCGCATCGCGGTGTCGGTGTTCCTGTCGCTGATGGTCATCCGGCTGTTCGCGCGGGTGCTCCGGGCGGTGTTCCCTGCCTCCAACCTGGTGCGGCTGCTCGAGCGCACGATCTCCTGGCTGGCCTGGATCGCCGCCGTGCTCTGGATCGTCGGCCTGCTGCCGCCGGTGCTGGCCGAGCTCGACAACATCACGCTGGCCTTCGGCAAGACGCGCGTCAGCCTGCAGACGATCTTCCAGGGCGTGCTGTCGGCCGGGCTGGTGCTGGTGATCGCGCTCTGGATCGCCTCCACCATCGAGAAGCGCATCCTGCGCGAAGCGGTGACCGACCTGTCGATGCGCAAGGTGGCGTCGAATGCGGTGCGCGCCTTCCTGCTGCTGATCGGCCTCTTGTTCGCGCTGTCGGCGGTGGGGGTCGACCTCACGGCGCTCTCGGTGCTGGGCGGCGCGCTCGGCGTGGGCCTGGGCTTCGGCCTGCAGAAGCTGGCGGCCAACTACGTGAGCGGCTTCGTGATCCTGCTCGAGCGTTCGATCCGCATCGGCGACAACGTCAAGGTCGACGCCTTCGAGGGCCGCATCACCGACATCAAGACGCGCTACACGCTGATCCGGGCGGGCAACGGGCGCGAGGCCATCGTGCCGAACGAGTCGCTGATCACCAGCCGGGTGGAAAACCTGTCGCTGGCCGACCGCAAGTTCAACATCACGACCCACATCGTGGTGGGCTACGAGAGCGACGTGGCCCAGGTGCAGGCCATCCTGTGCGAGGCGGCAACGGCCCAGCCGCGCGTACTGACCGACCCCGTGCCCGTGGCCTACCTCATGAACTTCGCGCCCGACGGCCTCGAGTTCAGCCTGAACTTCTGGGTCGCCGACCCTGACAAGGGCAAGGACAACGTGCGCTCGGCCATCAACATCGCCATCCTCGAAGGGCTGCGCGAGGCGGGCATTGATATTCCCTATCCGCAGCGCGTGCTGCGCGTGGAATCTTTGCCGCCAGGCGTCTCGCCGACGCCCGACGCTGCCTTATAATCACGAAAAAGCACGACCGTTCTTTTTTGTCGCCCCGCGATGCCGGCCGAAACGAACGCCGAGGTTGCAAAGGTCGAACCCTAAAATGACCGGTTGCCCTCGAAGCCCCCTTTTTGCAATCCAATGGAGTCAAGTCAATGAAGGTTCTTGTGCCTGTCAAACGGGTCGTCGATTACAACGTGAAGGTGCGCGTGAAGAGCGACGGCACCGGGGTGGACATTGCCAACGTCAAGATGAGCATGAACCCGTTCGACGAGATCGCGGTGGAAGAAGCCG